>Ga0209236_1000318_pt1 | contig 26732 bp, 23 predicted proteins | sample GraSoi013_1_40cm_FD_185819 | JGI IMG/M metagenome (GOLD analysis project Ga0209236, IMG submission 185819) | Grasslands soil microbial communities from the Angelo Coastal Reserve, California, USA - Sample 09_27_2013_1_40cm (SPAdes) (version 2) | ecosystem: Environmental > Terrestrial > Soil >... | reverse complement strand
GATTGCGGTGTCGAAGAGTGCGCCGTAGATGCCCGGCGTGCCTTTGTAGAGAGCGCCGACAGCCGCCTCGACCTCCGACCCGCCCGTGAAACCAAACGTCTTCTGGTTCTGGATCACGGTCATGGTTGCCTGCAGGTCGCGCAGCGCGCCTGGAACATCGGTGGCGCCACAGGCGCAGCCCGTGAGCGGGTGCCCGTTCGAGTCATAGGCCTTCGCGAGCGTCCGCCCAAGCCAGCCGTCGACCTGCCGGCGCGTCGGGTCGCCCGTCTCCCAGATCCGGATCGATTCGAAGTGCGAGAACGTAGGGTTGGGGTAGCCAACTCCCTGGACGATTGCGACCTTGCCCTTGTCCCACAGGCCTTTGATCCCGCCCAGGTTGTGATTGAGCCCGAAGTCGGCGTTGAGAGGCAGCGCCTGCGAAACCATCGGGCCTGCCAGCTTGGGACGCAGATCGTGAAGCTTCGGGTCGCCGAGTGGAACCAGCGTCCGCAAGCCGTCGTTGCCGCCCGCGAGCTGGATCATCACCAGCACGTTGTCGTTGGCGGCGCCGTTTTTCTTGGCCGCGTAGACCGCGCGCGCAAATGCATCTGGAACCGCCGCGTATCCGGCGGCGAGTCCCGCCGCTCCCGCGCCGAACACGAGGCCGGCCTTCAGGAAGTCGCGACGCTTGAGCTGGTTGATGCCGATTTCCTTGGTCATCTCTCGTGCACCTACTTGAGCTGGAATTCCGGCGAGGCGAGGGTGACGAACCATCGGGTCCTTTCATCGGGCGCCTGGTTCAGGAGCTTTGCGGTCTGCGGGCTCAGCACGCCGTCGAGGTGAGAGCGCGACGCGTCGGTGGCGGACGGGAGCGAACCCTTCACCTGCGCTAGCGCGCGCGTGACGAAGTTGACGCGCTCGACGACTGTGTTGGAGGAGATCCAGGCCGCGTTGCTGGGCCAGCCGTTGACGTCGGGCGGATCGAACAGGCTCTGTCCCATTCCGGACCCCGACGCGGCGACGACCTTCGTCAGGTTCGTCGCGCCCAGCGCGCGCGCTCCATGCACCATGAACTCGATCGGCGATTTCAACAGCGACCTGTAGCTCGCGTCGGCCGTGAACTCGGGGCTCGTGAAGACCGCACGCATGAGTGTCTTGATGTCGTACTGGCTCTTGCGGAAAGCATCTCCGAGGCGCGCTACGTAGGCCGGCAAAGGCTGGCTGGTGACGAAATGCTGGGCGACCTTGGTGGCGATCAGCGTCGCGGTCGCGTTCTGCGCGAGGATCCGGTCGATGACGCCCTGGGTATCGAGCGTCCCGGTGCGGCCGAGGTAGGTGACCGTTCCTTTATATGCGCGGCGTTGGTTGAAGACACCGGGCCTCTGGTTGCTGTAGACCGGAAGCTTCTGCGTGACCATCTTGACCTTGTCCACCGTAACCGTCGCGATCATGTCAGCCGGCGGTTCCTGCCAGCCTGCGAGGGCCCTGGCGCTCTGGCGCACGTCCTCTTCGGTGTAGTTGCCGGCGCCCATCGTGAACAGCTCCATCAGCTCGCGCGAGTAGTTCTCGTTTGGGCTCTGACCGGTCGAGGTCGCCAGGTCGAGGTACCGGAGCATGGCCGGGTCGGTCGTGACCTCCAAGAGCATCGGCCTCAGGTTCGTGAGCGCCATGCGGCGCCATGTGAGGTTCTGCCAGTACATGAAAGTGTTGTTGCCGGTTTTGCGGTAGTCGCTGGTGAAGTGCCCGTGCCAGAAAAGGGTCATGCGCTCGGCGAATGGGGTGGTCGTCGTGAGCATGTGGTCGATCCACCACTGTTGGAGCTCCGCGACGCCGAACCTGCCTCCGGGCGTGCTCGCGGCCGCCAGCACCGGCGGTTCGACCGGCTTGGTCTCGAGCAGGCGGTCGACCGTCTTGCCATATCCATCCGACAGCGCCGCCTCCAGTTGGGCCGGCGTGTACCCGAAGCTCGTGCGCCGAAGCAGCTGCATGATCTGGGCTGCTTCGCGGCTCAGTGGCGACACCCAATCCATGCCCGACGACGTTTTCGATCGGGTGATGTTCTGCATTGCGCCGCCGAGCAGCCGGACAGCGCCGACGCCGACTCCGGTGGCGACGGCCGCCGCTAACGCCTGACGTCGCGTGATGCCTTTTCGGGAGGGCGGCGCGACTTCGGTGATCGGTTCGGGGAGGGGAGCCAGTGCCATGGCCCAAATTCAAGCCGCGTCCGATCGGCCCGGCATCACCCAAATGTGAAGAATTCGTAAGCACCCGAGAATGAATACTGAGACCGCCAACGCCCCTCGCTGCCAGGATCGTTCGGGCACCTATGAGGCGTGGTACGTGACAGTCTCCGACGCCGCCTCGCGTCGCGGGTTCTGGATTCGCTACTCGACGTTCAATCCGGCGCCGGGCGTCTCCGCCGAAGCCCACTCGGCGCTCTGGGCATTCGCATTCGACCGAGACCATCCCGAAGCAAACTGGGGAGGCAAGGTCACCTTTCCACTCCGCGCGCTGCAGATGTCCGCCCAGCCTTTCCAGCTGCGCGTCGATGGCGCCCGCTTTGAACGCGAGGGGTGCTCGGGCCAGGTCCACACCGAGAGCGGCAACGCGCGCTGGGACCTGAGCTGGCGCTCGAGTGAGCCCCCGTTCCCATTCCTGCGTCCGCGCTGGCAGGCGCTGTCGTCCGTCGCGAACATCGGCGCTCAGCCGGCGCTTGCAGTTACGGGCACGGTCGAGGTCAACGGGCGGGCGCATCGGCTGGACGGCGCCACGGGCGGGCAGCAGCACACGTGGGCGTCGAGTCACGCTCTCGCGTGGAATTGGGGTTTCGCGTCGGGTTCGGATTTCTGGATGGATGGAGCGACCTCGCGCGTGCGCTCGAGGCTTGGCACCGTCCTGGTCGGCACCGCCGTCGGCGCAAAGGCGAACGGACACCAGTTCCTTTTCAATGGTCCGGTTCAAGTCCTTCGCAATCGCGGCTCGATCCTGCCTCATGCGTGGATGGCGACGGCGAGGCTCGGGGTCCGCACACTGGTCGTCGCGATCAAGCCGCGCCCACAAGACCTGATCGGAGTCACCTATGCAGACCCGCGTGGCGGAAGTCGGTTTTGCTACCACACGGAGGTGGCGGATCTCGAGCTGCACATGACGCGCGGCCCTGAAACCCTGGCCCATATAGTTCGACCCGCCTCGGCTGCGTTCGAATATGCATCGGAGACGCCGCTCACCGGCGTTCCGTTGCTGGTCTAGCTCTAGCTCATCTCCGCCGCGAGACGGCGGGCATTGCGAGCGGCGAGGGCCATGATCGTGATCTGCGGGTTCACGTAGGTCGAGCCAGGCAGCATGCTCGCGTCGGCGATCACCAGCCCGGGTAGATCGTGTGCGCGCCCATATTGGTCGACGACCGACGACTCCGGACCCTTACCGAGGCGGCATGTGCCCATCGGGTGGTAAGCAGACAGTTTGAGGTCGGCGGCGGTCCACCTCCCTTCTGTGATCCAGTCCAGCTCCTCGCGTTTTCGCACCGCCGGCATTCCCGGCAGCTGCGTATGCACCTCTATGGCGCCTGCGGCGAGATAGATCTCGGCTGTGAGCCTGATCCCTTCGAGCATCTTGCGGAGATCGTCCGGATGCAGGTTGTAAGTGATCAGCAGACCACCACCCGGCGTGGCGCGGATGCGCCCCGTCCCGGTGTCGGAGATGATCAATCCAGCCGCGGCGGTCTGTCGGTAGCGAGCGAGGACGTCCTTGAGGTCGCTCCCCTTTCCGCCAACGCCGCCCGCGCTGTAGCCAACCCCAGGCGGCGGATATGTTGCTTCGACGAGGATGCCGTCCTGCAGCTTCTCATCCACGTAGTAGCTCTGCATCACACCCTTCCATGCGTAAAGGTCCTCATCGAAGATGCCGAGCACGCCGCAGCCAGGATGGATACGGAGGTTGCGGCCGACCTGATGGCTGGAGTTGGCGAGGCGCTGACGCTGCAGCAGTGCGGGTGTGTAGACCGCCCCGGCGGCGAGCACGACTCGCGGCGCGCGGACCTCGAAGCGTGCGTCCCTATGGACGGCGCCGGATTCCGGGTCGACGATCGAGCCCGTGACGCCGGCGGCGCGACCATTCTCGATCACGAGCCCGTCCACTCGGCAGCCGCTCACGATTCGGGCGCCGGCGCGGGCCGCGAGCGGCAGGTACGTGACGTGCATGCCGAGCTTGGCGTCCAGCGGGCAGCCGAACGCGCATACGCCGGAGCCATGGCACCCGCGCGCGTTTCGGCGGATCGGACCGCCGCTGTAGCCAAGCTCGCGACGACCCCTGTCCATGACTTCGCCGTTCGCGCCCATGATGTCGCCGGCGACCGGTTCGACGTTCAGCGTCGCTTCTATCTCGGCGAACAGCGGCTCGAACTCTGCCGTGTCCATGCCCCATGCTTCCATCACGAAATCGGGCGGTCGAAAGCACGTTCCGGAGTTGATCAGCGTCGACCCGCCGACTCCACGCCCAATCGGCAGCGAGATGGTCGGCACGCCGATGGTGAACGTGAGGCCGTTGCCCCGATAGAAACGTCGGAGGCGCTCCGGTGGAGGGCCGGTGAAGTCGCGACGGTCGAAATGCTCACCCTCCTCGAGGACGATGACCTTGAGGCCGGCCTCAGCCAGCTCCTTGGCGGCCACCGCGCCGCCTGCGCCGCTGCCGACGACGACAACGTCCGCGGTCTCAAAGAAACCCTGGTCCGGTTGTTCGACTTTGAGCTCGACGACGCCCGGGTCATGCTCGACCTTCTTGTAGGGCTGACCGTCATATCCGATCAGCGGCTTGATGCGGTCGTCGGAGCAGAAGAACATCAAGATCAGCGCCTTGAGCGCGATGAGCGTTTCGCGGCGCTGGCGAATCTTCGACTTCTCGCATCCCAGCAGGTAGGCCTCGCGCGCGCGTGCTCCCAGCAAGCGGAAGGGCCGCGCGTGCCGGCTCGCAATCGACGAGAGGTTGAAGGCCGTCAGCATGAGGTTGACAGTGCGGCGCGTTCCCGGAGCGCACCGATCCAGGTACGAGTCGAGTTGGCCCGCGACGTCGACGTCGGCGGCGCCAGGCTCGAGCGCTCCGCCGTGCGGAAGGAGCGAATCCGCGAGCGCCGCCAGCGTCGCTCTTCGGGCGGCCGTCAAGGACATGCCGTGCGATTATGGCCCTCGTCATCGCAACTAGACGCCTGCGCCTGTTGCTCCGGGTATGGACGGTGGTCTTCGCGCTCGGCGCGATCGACTTCTTCGTCTTCCCGTACCTGACCGTCCGGATCCTCAACTCGACCGCGAAGTCGCTGGGCATGCACGAGGTCGTAGCCCTGAATGCGGGACAGGATTTCTGGCTGACGCTGGCGGTGCCCTACATGATCGTGGTGGCGGCTCTGTCATGGGTCGCACAGCGCGGCGAGCGGATCCAGGCCCAACCCGTGCAATTCCTTATGCTCGCGAAGGCGTCGAGCTCGCTCACCTCGCTGGCGCTGTTCGTCTTCGGCGGCTTTCCCTACGCGTTCCTGGCCAACTTCGTCGTCGACGGGGCCATTGTTCTGATCACGTACTGGTTCTACCGCGCCGCGAAGGCGGAGCTGGTTTTCCCCGCTAGATAACTGGCGTCTGCTAGGCTTTTCGGACCAATGCCTAGCTACAGGTTGGGGCAGGCGGCCAAGATGCTGGGTGTCAGCACCGACACGGTGCGCCGCATGGTCGACGACGGCCGGTTGCGGGCCGCGCGCAGCTCGGGCGGCCAGAGGCTCGTCGATGGCGCCTCACTGGCTCGCCTGGCCAAACCGGCGCGCAAGAAGCCGGCGGAGGTGTTCGTCGCGCAGTCCGCCCGCAACCGTTTCCCGGGGATCGTGACCCGAGTGATCAAGGACCGCGTCGCGGCCCAGGTCGAGATCCAGGCTGGGCCTCATCGACTGGTCTCACTGCTTACGCGCGAAGCCGTGGACGAGCTCAACCTCAAGCCGGGGATGCCTGCGGTGGCGGTTGTGAAAGCGACGAACGTAGGGGTCGAGCTGCCAGGTGACTAAAACCTTGGTGGCTATGCTCGCTTTTGGCTGGCTGGCCGCATGCACCAGTCCGCTGGCGACGTGCGCCGTCCAGAGCTGCCCTGAGCCCAAGACCCTGACGATATTCGCCGCCTCCTCCCTGCAGCCGGCCTTCGGCAAGATCGGCAACCAGTTTCAGGCCAACGAAGTCAAGGCCCAGGGTCATGTTGTAAACGCGCTCAGCTTTGTATTCGCCGGCTCCCAAATGCTCACGCAGCAACTCGGCGAGGGCGCTGCCGCGGATATTTTCGCCTCGGCCGACATAGCTCACATGACACAGGTGAACGCTGGTGGGCTGGTCGCGAGTCCTCCCCGCGTATTCGCTCACAACCGCCTCGAGATCGCCGTCGCCAGGGGCAACCCAAAAGGCATACACACGCTGGCCGACCTGGCGAGATCGGGACTGGTTGTCGTGCTGGCGGACCCGTCCGTCCCGGCGGGCAAGTACGCGGCTCAGGCACTGAAAACAGCTGGAGTCACCGTCAAGCCGGCCAGCCTCGAGCAGCAGGTAACCGGCGTCCTGAGCAAGGTCGCGTTCGGCGAAGCAGACGCGGGGATCGTTTACGTCAGCGATATCATCACGAGCCGCCAGGTCGACGGAGTGGCGATTCCAAATGATCAGAACGTGATCGCCGAATACCCGATCGCGGTCCTCAACACGGGCCACAACCAGGCTGCGGCCAAGGACTTCGTCGATTTCGTGCTGTCCGCGGACGGCCAGTCGTTGCTCAAAGCGGCCGGTTTCGAGGGGGTTTGAGGCGGGCGCGGACCCCGGCAGCGATCGGGCTGCTGGCCGGGTTGGGATTGTTGCTCTTCGTGCTTCCGCTCGCCGGCCTGATCTTGCGCGCGCCGTGGAGCCAGGCGCTTGCCGAGCTCACCGACCCGACCACCACGATGGCGCTTGGTCTCTCGATCTTTTGCTCGCTGACCGCGACCGCGATCGCCCTCGTCCTCGGAATCCCGCTCGCGATGATCCTGGCGCGAACACGAGGGACCGTGCGGAACGTGCTGCGCGCGCTCACAACTCTGCCCATGGTGCTGCCGCCGGTGGTCGGCGGCGTGGCGCTGTGGCTGGCGTTCGGGCGGCGTGGCATCGCCGGCTCACTCCTTTATCAGGCGTTTGGAATTCAGATCCCTTTCACGACCACGGCGGCCGTGATGGCCGAGACATTCGTGGCGATGCCGTTTCTCGTGATCGCGGTCGAGGCCGGGCTGCGTTCGCTCGACCACCGGTACGAAGAAGCGGCGCGCTCGCTCGGCGCGGGCTACTGGCGCGTCCTCACCCGCGTCACGCTGCCGCTGCTGCGGCCGGCCATCTTCTCTGGCGCTGTTTTGTGCTGGGCACGCGCGCTCGGCGAATTCGGCGCCACGATCACGTTCGCCGGCAACTTTCCCGGCCGCACTCAGACGGTGCCCATCGCCGTTTACCTCGCGCTCGAGACTAAGCCCGAGGCCGCGATCACGCTGAGCCTCATCCTCCTCGTGGTCTCAGTTGCAATCCTGGTCGGCATGCGCGATCGATGGTTGGGCGCGCTGTGACGCTCGAAGCCGCGATTCGAATCAAGCGCAACGGCTTCACCCTCGATGTGGCACTGTCCGCGGCCGTAGGTGAAACAGTCGCGGTCCTCGGCCCCAACGGAGCCGGCAAGACAACGTTGCTGCGGGCGCTTGCCGGCCTCGAAGACGTGGAAGGTCGTGTCACCCTCGACGGCGAGGTTCTCGACGACACGAGTCGCGGCGTCCACGTGCCGGCGGAGAAGAGGCGGGCCGGCCTGGTCTTCCAGGACCACGTGCTGTTCCCGCACCTCAGCGTGATCGAGAACGTCGCGTTCGGACTGCGCGCTCAGCGGCAGCCGCGGGCGGCCGACGTGGCGCGCAAGTGGATCGACGAGGCGGGGCTTGGCGATCGCGCGGAAGCACTGCCGCGGGAGCTGTCCGGCGGGCAAGCACAGCGCGTAGCCCTGCTTCGCGCGCTCGCGACGGGGCCGAAGCTCCTCCTTCTCGACGAGCCGCTGTCGTCGCTCGACGTTTCGATCCGCGCCGAGGTCCGCCGCGAGCTCACCAGGCAGCTCGCATCTTTCAATGGAGTGCGTCTGCTGGTGACACATGATCCGCTCGAGGCAATGGCTCTCGCGGACAGACTGGTCGTGCTCGAGCACGGCTTGGTCGTGCAGTCAGGAACTCCTGGCGAGGTCACCGCCAGGCCACGTTCGCGCTTTGTCGCCGACCTCGCCGGGGTCAACCTGCTTCGTGGGGAGGCGCACGGCGATCGCGTAGTGCTCGCAGGCGACGCATCGCTGGCGGCGCCGGACGCCGGTGAGGGCGACGTTTTCGCTGTCATCCATCCGCGCGCCGTCGCGCTCTACAGGACGCGGCCCGACGGAACGCCTCGGAACGTGTGGCAAGGGCAGGTGGACAGCGTCGACCTGTATGGCGAACGCGTTCGGGTGCGCGTGAGCGCTCCCGTGCCGCTGGTCGCCGAGGTCACTCGAGCCGCGGTGAGCGAGCTCGGGTTGAATCCAGGCGCGAGCGTCTGGATCGCAGTCAAGGCAACCGAGGTCTCCGTCTACCCAGCGTAAGTGTCCTGACCCCGAGGTGCGCCGCATATTCGCGGCATCGGCGGCCGGAGCCAAGGAGACGACGAGCACGCGAGGGAGCGCATCGAGTAGATGCGTGACCGAGCGCGCGCAGGAGGCGACGCCGGCTTCAGCGCCGCAGGCGCCCGGCCGACCAGGCCAGCGAAGATGCAAGGACCATCGGGGGCCAGGACACTAAGATCTCGACCAACATGGCCAAGCGCGTTCCGATGGCGACCATCGACGCAGCCTGGCTGGGGATGGAAGACCCGACCAACCTGATGATGGTCACCGGGGTCATGGCCCTCGACGGTCCTGTTGACCTCAAGCGCCTCCGGCAGATGCTCGACCGCCGCCTCAAACCGTTCGGCCGGTTCCACCAGCTGGTGGTCCGCCCGCGCTCGCGGGGCAACATTCCGCACTGGCAAGAAGACGAGCGTTTCGAGATCGAAAACCACTTGAGCCATGTCGCTCTTCCGGAGCCAGGCGACGATGCCGCGCTCCGCCAGCTGGTGAGCGAATTGATGAGCGTGCCGCTTGATTTCGGCAAGCCGCTGTGGCATATGCACGTGATCGACGGATACAGAGGGGGCTCGGTGATCCTCGCCCGCATCCACCACTCGATCGCTGACGGCATCGCGCTCGTGCGTGTGCTGCTCTCGCTGACCGACGAGTCGCCAAACGGCAAGCCGCAGCGGGCGGCGGCCAAACGGCCGCGCTCCGGATTCAGCCTGCCGCTCAATTGGCTGATCACCAACCCCAGCCGGGCGCTCGAAGTCGCCCGCGTCGGCGCGCAAGGCGCCTACCGGCTGGGGCGCATGGTCATGCTCCCGTCCGATCCGCAGACGCTGTTCAAAGGAGAGCTCGGCCGCCGCAAGCGCGCGGCCTGGTCAGAGCCGGTTCCTCTCGTGGACTTCAAGGCCATCGGCAACGCCTACGGCGCCACGGTCAACGACGTCCTGGTCGCGACCGCAACTGGCGCCCTGCGCCGCTACATGGAGAAGCGAGGCGACCGCACGGCCGGGATCGCGATTCGCGCGTCGGTGCCGGTCAACCTACGTCCGTTCGATCAAGGCCACAAGCTGGGCAATGCGTTCGGCCTGGTCTTTCTCACGCTTCCGATCGGGATCGCCGATCCGGCTCGGCGGCTGCGAGCGATCAAGAAGGAGATGGACGAGCTCAAGGGCTCGCCCGAGGCGCTCGTTGCATTCGGCGTGCTGACCCTGTTGGGAATCGCACCCGTCGACGTCGAGCAGCTCGGCCTTCGCTTCTTCGGGAGCAAGGCGACCGCGGTGCTGACCAACGTCCCGGGCCCCCGCGAACCGCTTTTCATGGTCGGCCGAAGGATTGAAAAGATCATGTTCTGGGTTCCGCAGTCGGGGCATCTCGGGCTCGGCATCAGCATCCTCAGCTACGCGGGTGGGGTGATGCTGGGTGTGGCAACGGACGCTGGGCTCGTGCCGGATCCGGAGCGCATCGTCGAGGCCTTCAAGGTCGAGTTCGACATGCTTAGGAAGGCGGCTGCCAAGGCGGCCTTCCCCACCCGGCGTGCTCGCTCCGCAAGCAGGCCGACCTCCCCGAGCGCGGGGAGGTGAAGTGCCCCACCCTCTCGTCGAACCTGTCGTAATCTTGTAAGCACCATGACACAAGATGCCCCGGCAGCGGCCACCGAGCGTGACGTTCTCGACTCCTACTCGGCGACAGTGACCACTGTCGCGCAGCGCGTCCTACCCTCTGTCGCGAGCCTTCGGGTGCGCAGGGGCAGCCGGTCTTTCGAAGGCGGCGCAGGTTCGGGGGTCGTCATCACGCCAGATGGCTTCCTGGTCACCTCCGCACACGTTGTCGCACAAGCCGGCGCGGCCAGCGCGTCATTCATCGACGGTTCCGAGTACGAGCTCGACGTCGTCGGGGCCGACGCGCTTTCCGACCTGGCGATTGCGCGAGCGCGCGCAGCCACCCTGGAGCCGATCCAGATCGGCAACGCGGACAACCTGCGCGTGGGCCAGCTCGTCGTCGCGATCGGAAATCCAATGGGCTTCTCAGGATCGGTGACGTCCGGGGTCGTCAGCGGGTTAGGCCGCTCGCTGGCGACCGCAGACGGCAACGGGAATCGCCGCTTCATCGAGGACGTAATACAGACGGACGCCGCCCTCAACCCGGGCAACTCAGGCGGCGCGCTCGCCGACTGGCAGGCGCGACTGGTCGGCGTCAACACGGCGGTGGCGGGGATGGGGCTCGGTCTGGCGGTTCCGATCAACAAGACCACTCAGGCGATTCTTTCCGCCCTGATGAGAAACGGACGCGTCCGCCGAGCGTTCCTCGGCATCGCCGGCGGCACCAGGCCACTGGCGCCCGCGACCGCGCAGCGCCTCGGCCGGAAGGCGGGCGTAGAAGTTCAGGAGGTCGTGACTGGGAGTCCGGCCGCGGCGGCTTCCCTGCGCGGGGGCGATGTGATCGTTTCGGTCGGCGATGTCGCGGTCGCCAAGGCGGGCGACCTCCAGCGCCTCATGGTGGAGGCGCAGATCGGGGCCAAGCTTGCTTTGACGGTGTTGCGTAGCGACAAGCTCGTGACCGTGGACGTCGTTCCGGTGGAGCTCGCCTAGGACCAATACACTGGCGGCGTGCCGAAGCAGATCCGTGACCTGCTCCGAGCCGAGGTACATGACGGTCGCTTCCGGCTCGCGGAGGTCGACCCCGCGGCGACCCCTGGCCTCAAGAAGCCAAAGCGGGCCCTAAAGGACGTGCCGAAGCATCAAGCGACGCTGTTCAAGCTCCAGGAAAAGCTCTACGCCGAGCACAAGCGCGCGGTGCTCATCGTGCTCCAGGGCATGGACACGAGCGGGAAGGACGGCACCATCACGCATGTCATCGGCCACCTGAATCCGCAGTCGGTCCAGATCACGCCTTTCAAGCAGCCCACTCCGGAGGAGAGGCGACACGGCTTCCTCTGGCGAATCCGCCGCCGCCTTCCCGACGCGGGAATCGTCGGCATCTTCAACCGGTCCCACTACGAAGACGTGCTGGTCGTGCGCGTCCACGACCTGGCTCCTCTCAACGTGATCGAGCGCCGCTACGACCTCATCAACCGCTTCGAGAAACAGGTCACGAGCCAACGCACCAAGATCGTCAAGATCTGCCTTCACATCTCGTACGACGAGCAGCGAAACCGGCTCACCGAAAGGCTCAAAGACCCTGACAAGCAGTGGAAGTTCAGCGAGCACGACATCGACGAGCGGGCCTACTGGGACGACTATCAGAGCGCCTACAGCATCGCCATCACGCGCTGCTCCATGAAGTACGCCCCCTGGTACGTGGTCCCGGCCAACAACAAGGACTACCGCAACTGGGCGGTGGCCAGGATCCTCATCGAGACGCTCAAAGAGATGAACCCTCAATACCCCCATCCGAGGCTGGACGTTCCACGACTACTCAAGCGGCTTCAACCTTGAGTGAGTTAGTTTTATGGGACGGTTGAGAAGTGGTCACTGGGGAGAGCTGACATGAGACGCGTTCGCCTCGTTTCCTTATTGGTGGCGGCTGCGATTGCCGGGGCGTGCGGCTCGGCGGGCGGGGGCGGAACGTCCGCCAACTCGTATGCGGGCAAGACCATCAAGCTCGGGGCGATCCTGTCGATCACCCAGGCCGGCGGCGTCTATGGACCCCAGAGCCGGGACGGCATGCAGCTCGCGGTCGACCAGATCAACAAGGCGGGTGGCGTCAGCGGCGCGCAGATCTCGCTCACGGTGAAGGACGATGCTTCCGACAAGGCGCAGTCGGCGCAGCTCGCCCAGACGATGATCCAGTCGGACCAAGACCTGGCGCTGCTGGGGCCGACGCTTTCCAACTCAGCGGTGGCCGTTCACCCACTGGCCGAAAGCCTGAAGACGCCGATCCTGGCAGTGAGCACGACCGGCATTCACATCGTCCCCGACTGCAACTTCCCCCAGACAACGGCGTGCCGCTACGTGTTCCGCGACAGCCTCGGGGAGGAGACGGCGATCCCGGACAACATCATGTCCTACACCACCGACGCTCACCCGACCACGGGCGTGCTCCTCGTTGCTCAGGACGATAAGTTCTCCAGCGACGGCGGCAAGATCGTGCAGGCCACCGTCAGCAAGTACGGCATCAACCTGCTGAAGACGATTCCGTTCAACAAGGCCGAAGCCGACCTGTCGCCGTACGTAACGCAGGCAGTGCAGCTGAAGCCTGACGTGATCTTCATCACGTCGCTGGGCGGCATCCCGGCCAAGATCATGACCGAGGCCCGCAAGCAGAACTGGCAGGGCCAGTTCCTCGGCGGCAACGGCTTCAACACGGGCACCGTTTCCAAGCAGGCGGGCGCCGCCGGTCAGGGTGCGCGCAGCGCCAGCGCCTGGTACATCGGCAACTCCTTTCCCTCGAATGCGGACTTTGTGAGCGCTTATAAGGCCGCCTACTCGAAAGACCCGGACCAGTTCGCCGCCCAGGGCTACACCGCGATCAAGGTCATCGCCGACGCCGCCAAGCGCGCCAACCTGACGTTCTCAGACCTCCCTGGTGACCGTGACAAGCTGCGGGCGGCGATGGAGACGGTGAACATCCAGACCCCACTAGGTCCGTTCCAGTTCACCTCGACACACGACGTCAAGCAGACCGTCTGGGTCATCAGGATGGACGGCCAGGGCGGCTTCACCCTGGTCCACGAGATCAAGGCCAGCTAAGCGTGGCGGGGGATCGCGAGGTCCCCCGCCCCACCTTCTATTGTTGATTCGCTTTGGGGCAGCAGATCCTCAACGCGATCTTCATTGGGTCCATCTACGCATTGTTCGCGGTCGGGTACACGCTGGTTTTCGGCATCCTCGACATCCTGAACCTCGCCCACAGCGCGGTTTTCATGCTCGGCGCCGCGGTCACATTCACGCTCGTCGTCAACCACGGTCAGTCGTTCTGGCTTGCGTGTGCCATCGCCATCGTCGTCGCGGCGCTGATGGGGCTGGTGATCGAGTACGTCTGCCTGCGACCTCTCCGGCGTCGAAGGGCTCCGCCCATCGCCGCGCTGATCTCCACGATCGGCCTGGCGCTCATCATCGTGGCAGCGGTCGAGCAGGGCAGGCCGGGGACCCTGTTCTCATGGCTGTGGGTGGACGGTGCGAACTCGGTCAGCCTGCCGCCCGGCGTGGTTCCCAACCCCACGTGGCACGTGGCCGGCCTGACGCTCGAGGGGAGCAAGCTGGCGATCTTCCCGATCACAGTCGCGTTGATGCTGCTCCTCGGCTACGTCATGCGTTTCACACAGGTCGGCCGCGGGCTCCGAGCAGTCGCTGAGAACCCGCGCGCAGCGCGGCTCATGGGCATCGACGTGGACCGCATGATCTCGCTGACGCTGATCATCTCGTCCGCCCTCGGCGGGCTGGCCGGCATCCTGTTCGGCGTCGCGTTGGGCGACATCAGCCCTTACATCGGGCGCGACAGCGTCGAGGTGCGCGGCCTGGCAGTGATTGTGCTGGGAGGCATGGGCAGCATTCCAGGCGCCGTTCTCGGCGGCTACCTGCTCGGCTTGATCGAGGTGCTCGCGGTCGTGCTTCTGGGCAGCAACGTTCGCGCGGGGGTCGCCTTCGCGGCTCTGTTCCTGATGCTGGTCCTTCGTCCCCAGGGCCTTTTCGGCGCGCAGCTCAAGGAACGCATCTAGGTGGACTTCCTGATCCAGCTCGTCACCGATCCCGTCGCCTTCTGGAGCTCCCACACGCTCCTGATCTCGCAGATCGCGATCAACGGCATCCTCGCCAGCTCGATGTTCGTGGTGCTCTACTCTGGCCAGCTTTCCCTGGCGGCGCCCGGATTCATGGCCATCGGCGCTTACACCGCGGTCTTGATGGCCCTCCACCTTCATACCCCGCTCGCGCTGAACATCGCCGCTGGGACAGCGCTGGCGGGCATCGTCGGAATCATCGTCGGCCTGCCGGTGCTTCGGCTGCGAGGCGTATTCCTGGCTATCGCCACGATCGGTTTCATCGAGGCGTTGAGCCTTGGCGTGATCCTGAACCTGCCCATCACCGGCGAGGGCCTCGGGCTCAAGAATCCGGACGCGGACCCGTTGGGCGGGATCAACATCGTGCTCATCTCACTGGTGCTGGCGGTATTCGTTGTCTGGAGACTCACGAAAGGCAGGCTCGGCTACGCGTGGACCGCCATTCGCCAGGACGAGCTCGCGGCGTACAGCCAGGGCATCGACGTCGCCCGCTACAAGCTGATCGCATTCACCCTGAGCGCGATCCTCGCGGGGTACGCGGGCGCCGCCGAATCACATCTCAACTTCTTCGTCGACCCCAATGAGTACGGCGTGCCTCGAACTGTTCAGGTTCTGACATTCGCAGTGCTGGGCGGGAGCGGCAACGTGCTCGGTCCGGTCGTGGGCGCCCTGTTCCTGACCACTCTCCCTTACATCTTTCAGCAGGCGGGCGACTACATCGGCGTGGTCAGCGGGCTCATCCTGATCGCGGTCATCATCTTCCGCCCTCAGGGCATCCTCGGTCGCGGCGGCTTTGCTTTCGTTCGGCCACGATGGTGGCCGCGCGCGCAAGTTCGTGCTCCTTCGACTGGCTGACGTCCAGCGTCATTTCGGCGGGGTGCACGCCGTCGATGGGGTGACGCTGGAGGTCGAGAAGGGATCGATCCAGGGCTTGATCGGTCCGAACGGCGCGGGCAAGACGACGCTGGTCAACGTCATCACGGGGTACATCCCGTTTCAATCCGGCAAGGCCTGGCTCGAGTCGGACCAGCTCAGCGGCCTGCCCGCGCACCGAATTGCCGGGCTCGGCGTGGCGCGAACGTTCCAGAACATCCGACTCTTCAAAGACCTCAGCGCGGTCGAAAACGTGATCGTGGGCATGCATTCGCGCCGCCGCGACGACACGCTGGCCCAGCTCGGCACGCTGCCTGTGTTTCGCCGCGACCAACGATCGCGATTCAATGAAGCACACCGCCTCATGGAGACGGCGGGACTGAATCCGGCAGAGGTCGGGCGCCGCGCCGCGGGCACGCTGCCGTACGGGGATCAGCGCCGACTCGAAATCGCTCGTGCCCTGGCCCTTCAACCCCGAATTCTGATCCTCGACGAGCCCGCCGCGGGCATGAACCCCTCCGAGAAACTGGGCATTCGCGAGCTGATCGAGCGCCTCAACAAGGACGGATTGACGATCCTTCTCATCGATCACGACATGCAGCTGGTGATGGGCGTGTGCGACCGAGTCGCTGTGCTCAACTTCGGACGCAAGATCGCCGACGGCACGCCGGAAGAAGTATCAACAGACGCCGGCGTGATCAAGGCTTATCTCGGGACGGGCAGCGAGCGCGAGGTGTCGAGCGCACCCGGCGCCACCGGCGTGGAGGAGGTCGGGGAGGTGGTCCAGGCGAGCCGCCTCAAGGCAGCCGCGGAGCCGGCCACCGCGATTCTCGATGTGCACGAGCTCTCGGTCAGCTACGGATCTGTGAATGCGGTCCGCGGAGCGTCTTTACGAGTGGCCGCCGGCGAGATCGTCGCACTGATCGGCGCCAACGGCGCCGGCAAGACCACGATTCTCAGTGCGCTGTCGGGTCTCGTCCGCCCGAGCTCGGGCACCGCTGTCTTCGACGGCCTGGACCTGACGACAGCCAATGCTTCGGCCATCGTTCGCCATGGCTTGGTGCACGTACCTGAAGGCCGTGAGATCTTCGGCCGGCAGACGGTGCTGGAGAACCTCGAGCTGGCAATGTGGGCACGGCGCGATCGCGAGGCGGGCGCGACTCAGCTCGCGTCCGTCATGAAGCGCTTCCCCATCCTCGGCGAGCGCAAGAACATGCGCGCGGGCACGCTCTCAGGTGGCGAGGCGCAGATGCTGGCGATCGCACGCGGCTTGCTCGCGAAACCGCGTCTTCTGCTGTTGGACGAACCCTCGCTCGGGCTGGCGCCGCAGATGGTGGACGAGGTGTTCTCGGCGATCGAGGAGATCCAACGTGAGGGCACGACGATTCTGCTCGTCGAGCAGAACGCACTGCGCGCGCTTGCCATCGCCGATCGCGCGTACGTCCTCGAGACGGGCCAGATCCTCCTCACAGGCCGAGGGGATGACCTGCTCCACAACCCCGCCGTCCGCCGCGCGTATTTAGGGGGATAAAAAAGAGGTCCCGGGTCTTTCGCCCAGGGCCCTTCTTGCTGTTCGTCTTGTTAGACGGTGCGGACGCTGCGGGCGCGCGGGACAAAGCGCGGGTGAGGACAGACGTCCTCCCCCGCGGTACCCCCTCCTCTACGCACCACGTTGGGAGGCGTCTTGATGGTGCACGCTGGGTGACGGCCGGAATGAATCCGGCCTAAGCGCAACGTCGTCAATAAATAAAAGAGGCCCCGGGTCTTTCGACCCAGGGCCCTTTTTGCTGTTCGTCTTGTTAGACGGTGCGGACGCTGCGGGCGCGCGGGCCCTTGGGGCTCGCCTCGACCTCGAAGGTCACCTTCTCGCCACCGCGGAGGCTGTCGAAGTCGCCTTCGGTGCCACTCCTGTGGAAGAAGAATTCCTTACCGTCCTCGGCTGCGATAAAGCCGAAGCCACGGTCCGCGACCAGCTTCTTGATGGTGCCTGTAGGCATTTCCATCTCCTAATCTCTCGAACTAAAGGCCAACTCAACTCGGCGGGCCTGTTCGAGAAACGAGAGCCTGCGGTGAGCGCTGGTACTTCACCAGCTACAGGGAGTATACCCGTTTGGGCTACCGCCTATTCCCCGTGGCTTCGGCAAGCCGGCGCGCCCTCGATTGGTCGACCTCGGTCAGGTGGCGCTTGCGCAGCCGAAGGTGCTTCGGAGTGACCTCGAGGAGCTCGTCTTCACCCAGGAAGTCGAGCGACTGTTCGAGGCTCAACTTGCTGGCCGGCGTGAGGCGTACGGAGATGTCAGACGTCGATGACCGGATGTTGGACTGCTTCTTCTCGCGGCATACGTTGACGCGGATGTCGCCCGGCCTTTTCTGGATGCCGACGATCATGCCCTCGTAGACCGCCTCGCCGGGCTCGATGAAGGTCGTGCCCCGCTCCTGCGCGCCGGCCAGCCCGAACGCAAGCGTGGTCCCCGGCGATGAAGCTGTCAAAGCCCCGTTTCGCTGCTCCCTGAAATCGCCCGCCCAAGGGCGGTAGCCGATCCCGATCGACCCCATCAGGCCGGTGCCGGCTGTCAGCGTCAAGAAATTGTTCCGAAAGCCGATGAGACCCCGAGTGGGAATCATGTACTCGAGGCGGACGCCGCCTTTGGAGTCGTAGCTGATCTCGATCATCTCGCCCCGGCGCTTCCCGAGAGACTCCGTCACCGCGCCGAGGTGCTCCTCACGGACGTCGACTGTGAGCCGCTCCACAGGCTCCATGAGCTGACCATTTACCTTCTTGACGATTGCCTCGGGGCGCGAGACTTCGAACTCATAGCCTTCCCGGCGCATCGTCTCGATGAGCACGGCCAGGTGAAGCTCGCCGCGTCCGCTGACAAGGAAGCGCTCGGCTGCATCGGTGTCTTCGACATGGAGGCCGAGGTTGACATCGAGCTCCTTGTACAGGCGCGCGCGCAACTGCCGGGTCGTCGAGAACTTGCCTTCGCGGCCGGTGAATGGTGACGTGTTGACGCCGAACGTCATCCTGACCGTCGGCTCGTCGATTTCGATGCGTGGCAGCGGATCTGGAGATTCAGGGTCCGCGAGCGTGTCGCCGATCGCAACCTCTTCGAGCCCTGTGAGAACGACGATGTCGCCGGCGCTCGCGGTCGGCACGGCGACCCTGTCGAGCCCGCGATAGAGGAACGCCTGCACGACCTTGACGCGGCGGGCCTCACCGTCGGCGCCGAGCACGGCGACCGCATCGCCTGGCGCGACACTGCCTCGGGAGATGCGCCCGATGGCCATCGGACCCGTGTAGTCATCGTAGGCGCGGTTGGCGACCAGCATCTGAAAGCCACCGGGCTCAGCCACAGGAGCGGGGATGAAGTCGATGATCGTCTTGAAAAGAGGCTCGAGGTCGGGCTCTAGTTGGTCCGGCGCGAGGCCGGCCCGCCCTTCTTTCGCGATCGCGTACACCACGGGCGCCTCGAGCTGGTCGGCGTCCTCGGCGAGCTCGAGAAACAGATCGTGAACCTTGTCCAGCGCTACCTTCGGGTCGGCGTTCTTCCGATCTACCTTGTTGATGACAACAACAATCCGTAGTCCGACCTCGAACGCCTTGCGCAGCACAAAACGCGTTTGCGGCATAGGGCCCTCGGCCGCATCGACTAGCAGCAGGCAGCCGTCCGCCATGTTGAGCACCCGCTCGACCTCGCCGCCGAAGTCGGCGTGCCCGGGGGTGTCGATGATGTTGATGGTCACATCGCCGTGGCGGATTGACGTGTTCTTGGCGAGGATGGTGATGCCCTTCTCGCGCTCGAGGTCGTTGGTGTCCATGATCAGCGTGCCGACGTCCTGGTTCTCGCGGAACGTGTGGCTCTGCTTCAGGAGCGCGTCGACCAGCGTGGTCTTCCCATGATCGACATGGGCGATGATCGCCACATTTCGGATGTCATGGCGAAGGTTTGGCAGAGTCATTGCGCGGCCACTATACGTAAGATCGCTGCGCACCATGAAAGTTGCGCGTCTTGCGCTCGCTGGGCTCGCGGCGACCTGGGCGATCAGCATTTCGGCCTGCACCCAGGACGAAGGCTGGGTCATTACCTCGTTCCAGTCCGACATCACGATCGCCAAGGACTCCCTGCTGACGGTCAAAGAGGACATCAACGTCGATTTCGGCTCGCAGCTCAAGCACGGGATCTTTCGGACCATCCCCCTTCGCTACCGGCTCGATGACACCCACGACCGCTTTTTTACCCTGCGCGTGCAATCTGTAACCGACGGCACCCGGCCGGTGACCTACGACGACTACGTCGACAACAACGACAACCAGGTCATCAAGATCGGCGATCCCCAGATCCAGATCAGCGGAGAGCAGCGCTACGTCATTACCTACAAGGTCGAAGGCGCCTTGAACTCGTTCAGCGACCACGACGAGTTGTTCTGGAACGTCGATGGCTCGCTCTGGCCCGCATCCAAGTCGAAGGTGGGAGCGATCGTGCACGTGCCCTCCGCGGCGATTCAAAGGGTGGCCTGCTACCAGGGCGCACCGGGCTCGACCGAAACCTGTACGAACGGCGGCTCCGGCGACACGGCGACTTTCTCGTCTACACGCCGCTTCGGCCCCGGCGAAGAGATGTCGGTCGTGACCGCGTTGGCAAAGGGCGCGGTCACGGTACCGCCGCCTATGCTCGAGGGGCGCGTCAGGCATTTTCCTGACGGCGCCTTCGACATCACCCCGCTCACGATCGGCGTGTCCCTCTTGATGCTGGTGGGCGGGATCGCTCTGGTGGCCTGGAACTGGTGGCTGCATGGTCGGGACCGGGAGTATCTGGCGCAGTACTACCTGAGCAAGGATCCACGTGAGCACGCAGAACCCATCGGCAGCCACCAACCGATAGTCGTCGAGTTTGGGCCGCCAGGCGATCTGCGGCCGGCCCAACTAGGTGTGATCCTCGATCAGTCGGCGGACACCAAAGATGTGACCGCGACGATCGTGGACCTGGCAGTCCGCGGCTGCCTGACGATCTCCGAGGTGCCCGGCAAGAAGGACTGGATGCTCACCTGGAAAGGTTGCGATCCTTCCAAGCTCTTGCCGTACGAAAACACCATTTTCGACGGCCTCTTCAGCGGTCGGCACGAGGTGACCATCTCCGAGCTGAAAGGCACGTTCGCGCCGGAGTTGCGGACCGGGGAGAGCCAGCTCTATACAGACGCGCTGGAGCGCAAACTTTTCACGGCCCGACCCGACCAGGCCCGCGCAGCGTGGGGCTGCCTCGGAGTCGCGATGATGCTGGCCGGCGGCGCGGCCACCTTCTTCCTTGGCCTGCAGTTCGGATGGGGGCTCATCGGCGCGGCGGTGGTCGTCGTCGGAATCGTGCTCACCGCTACATTCCCATTCATGGCACAGCGAACAGCCGCGGGCCGCGACCTTCTGCAACACGCGCTGGGCTTTCGGCTCTACATGACGACCGCTGAGAAATACCGGCAGCAGTTTGCCGAGAAGGCCGAGATCTTTACGCAGCTCCTGCCTTACGCGATCGTATTCGGCTGCGTGAACCTGTGGGCCAAAGCATTCGAAGGCATCGATACCAGCGCCACCAACACGTGGTATGCGGGCCCCGGGCCCTTCCAGGCCGCGCTGCTTTCGAGCAGCCTGGAGTCGATGAACTCGAGCATCTCGAGCGCGATCAGCTTCACGCCGAGCTCAGGCTCGTCGAGCGGATTCGGCGGGGGAGGTTCCTCAGGCGGCGGAGGCGGTGGGGGTGGCGGCGGCAGCTGGTGATCCGATCGCTAGACTTGCTCGCGACCTAGATGCGCATCGCCGCCTTGGTGCTGTCCCTGATCGCCGCGGTTCCCCTGACGATGTCGGCCCTGGCGTCGGGCGTAACTGCCTTGTCACGCGCCTTCTTCGGAGCCACGAATGTCTGCGCCGCGGGAGGACCGGAATGTCGCACGTCGGTCGCAGAGCCGGGTGACCTCCTGGCCTTTCTTCCTTACTTCTTGATCTATGCCTTGGTAGCGGTTGGGTCGGTGGCCGGTGGTGTTCTAACCATCCGCGGGCGGCCACGCCTGGGAGCGGTCTTGCTGTTGATCGCCGGGGTGGTCGGCGCGGTAACCATTCTCTTTTTCATTCCGCCGTTCTGGACTGTGCTCGACCTGGTCGCGGCCGGCCTCGCGTTTGCCGCCTCCCGCGAGCGCCCTCAAGTGGCGAGACCTCAATCCGAACCGAAGCCATAGCGCCCGTGCGGCGTTCGCGGTGGTGCCGAGAGCGGGAGTCGAACCCGCACGAGGTTGCCCTCATCGGTTTTTGAGACCGACGCGTCTGCCATTCCGCCACCTCGGCGCGGCCCTATTCGCCCACTTAGGGGAGGCTCGACAATATCATTCGCCGGTGCGGATCTCTTTCGCCGCGGGACTGTGCGTGATCCTGGCCGCGTGTGCCCAGGTGGGTCCTGTAGGCACACCCGCGGCGAATACGACCTCCTCCCCGTCCGCCGACTCGGCCGGCTCCGCCGCCTCGGCCCCCCGGATCTCGCCGCCGCCGGTGACGCCGCCCGTCGCGCCCGGCACCAAACTCCCGGCCTTCGCTTGCGCTGACACGGCCGGCGGGACGACCGGCGTGGCCAACGTGACCGCGGTCCGGGTGAGCGAACCGGTCGGCTTCGACCGCTTCGTGCTGCAATTCGACGGCCCGGTGCCCAAATACACGGTCAAACGGCAGGACAAACCCACGTTCCCGATGGGGGCGAGCGGCCAAACGATCACCCTGAGCGGCACCGCGGGCGCACTGGTGACGGTCCACTCAGCCACCGAGTCGAACACCTACACGGGTTCGACCGACATGTCGCACACCGAGTTCCTCGTCATCAAAGAGGCTCGCCTTACCCAGGATTTCGAAGGCTCGGTGTCGTGGGCCTTAGGACTCGACCATGCGGCGTGTATGCGCACCTTCACGCTCACTGGTCCTTCGCGTTTGATCGTCGATTTCACGACCGCAACCGGCTAGAGTCCCCGTCCAATGGCCGTAGTGCCGCCCCCTCCAGCCCCGGTCGTGCCCGCGCCCCCGGCCAAGAGGAGCGGTTTCGCGGGTTGCGGATTCGGGTGCCTCGGTTGTCTGGGCGTTTTCGTCGTGCTCGCCCTTCTGCTCGTGGGGAGCGGTTGGTATTTCTTCGTCGTTCAGGCACAAGCCGCAATCTCGGCGCCGGCGGCTCTTGTCGTGTTCAACGCCCCGGTCGAGGTCGGCCGCAACGACTCTGGCTACCGGACCGCCGTCCCGGGCGAGCCGCTGATCGCGGGGAACTCGGTGCGCACAGGCCACGGAGGGCACGCAGCCATCCAGTTTCCGGATGGGTCGTTCGTGCGCATGTCGCAAGACACGGTCGTGACCGTGACTGCCGCACAGCTCAACAAGGACGGCACTCTGCAATCGGCCGGCGTCGCGCAGAAGGTTGGACGCACGTTCAGCAACGTCCAGCATCTGATCACGGGCGCGAACTTCAAAGTCGGGGGCCACTCGGTGAGCGCTGAGGTGCGGGGCACGGAGTTCGAGGTACTGGTGCGGGCCGACCACACCAACAAGATCTGGGTCTTTGTCGGCGCCGCCACCGTGACCGGCAAGACGGCGGCCACCCTGACCGCAGGGCAAGAGATCGATGCGGATGCTGACGGTAACCTCTCGAACCAGCGATCGAATCAGTTCGAGACCCAGGATCCATTTCCGTTGGCCGCGCAATGCGGTGGCACCGCGTCGAGCGGCAACAACGCCGGCACCGCACAGACCTCGATCAGCGACAGCATCGCCACCGGCCAAAGCGAGGAGCACGTCTACGACTCAATCGGCGGGAACCTGACAGTCGCGTTGTGCTACCCGGGAAGCCTGATGAGCGTCACGGTCACAGACCCACTCGGCGGGCGGCGGACGGCGCAGGGCAAGTCGCCGCTCACGATCAAGATCCCCAACGCACCCCCGGGGCGTTACAGGGCAATGGTTCGCGGCGTCGATGTTAGGGGAGGCGAGCCGCACTCGGTGTCGTTCGCAACCGACGCCGCGTGCGTTGAAGGCAACGTCGACACAGGCGGGGTCGTCCGGCAGACGCTGAGCAACTCGCAGATCGCGAATGCGCTCTCACAGTCGGGCGCCACGGGCGTGACCCTCCAGGTGCAGGGCGCGTCCACTAACTCGGCCCGGATCTTCTACCACTCCGAGCTGGGCGGCACCCCGATCACGTGGACGATCGACTTCTATGCCGCCACGCCGAACCTGGGGGTGGTGCTGACGCAGCTGACCGTCCGAGGGTTCAACGTCAAGACCCAGCTCGTCTCCCGCCTCCCCCAGGCTACGGGCCAGTCGGGCGTCTCAATCGACTTCAGCGTCGACCGTGTGTATTCGTGCAGGGGCCCGAGCGGCGGCATCCTGGTCATCGAGGGCCATCGGTAACAGGAATAAGAAGGAACCTGCCGGTTCTCTATCACGCACTCCCGCGTCTTCGTCGCGGGGACCCCAGTGGACCGGCCGCCCCGGCCACGCGCACTTGGACCGCCGGTAAGCCGCCGTAGGACGTTGACCCTATCGTGGGTTCGGTTCGGCGTCCGAGGCCTTACCGTTTACGGCCATGGCCGCGGTAGCCGCCAAAGCAGCTCCCAGGCGGCGTCGGGGGCTCTCATGGATCCTGGCGCTGGTCATCATCCTGCTGCTGGTTGGCGCGGCCGCAGTCTGGCTCAACACATCGGCATCCGCCTCCACCAATGCGGTGGCGACCCTGACCATCTTCCAGCCGACGACCTCGGTCGCTCACGACGGCGGCGACTATGCGACGGCGACGACGGGGTCAACCGTCCAGGCCGGCGACGCCCTCAAGACCGATGCCAAAGGACGTGCCGCGATTCAACTGCCGGACGGCACGCTGACCCGGCTCGCGAGGAACGCCGAGCTCACGTTGACCTCAGCGCACTTCGCCAAGGACGGCAACCTTCAGGATGCCTCGATTGTGCAGAAAGCCGGGCGCACCTTCACCAACGTCCAGCACCGCGTGAGCGGCGCGACGTTCAAGGTCTCCGGCCAGTCGGCGACGGCCACCGTGCGCGGTACCAAATTCGAGGTGTACATCAAGGCCGACGGCTCGATGCTCGTGAAGCTCTTCGAGGGCGAGCTCGATTTCGATGGGAAGAACCATGTGCATATGGTCACGCCGCAGCAGGCCACAGCAGACGCTCAAGGCAACATCGGCTCCGCAGGCCCCATCCTTCCCGACACCGACGATCCGTTCGTCGCCGAACTCGCGGCCTCGAATGCCGCGGGGCAGGACACCACTCCCGGCACCGAGCAGGACTACATCGGTCCTCCCCTCCACAACGGTGAGCAGCAGCAATTCACGTACAGCTACGCGGGCGGCAAGCTCGTCAAGGCAGCACTCGGCTATCCCGGCAGCGCGATGAAGCTTCAGGTCAAGGCCCCGGATGGCCAGACGTACACCGGAACCGGCGCCTCGCCGATCGTCGTGATCGCCGACAGCGGACTGGCGGGTATCTACACGATGGTCATCATCGGCGTCAGCGGACTTGGCGCGAATGGCGAGACGCCGTTTGTCAGCGTGGCGGCATCCGAACCGTGCGTCAGCACCAACATCGATCAGCGCGGAGCCGTGCGTCGAGGCCTCTCGTCGCATGACCTCACGAGCAACATCCAGATCTCCGGCTTGTCCAATCTGAGCATGACCGTGGTGGGCAAGTCGCTCGCCGGCGCGATCATCTCCGGGAAGGGCACGTTCAACGGCGCGGGCTGGACAGGAACCGTGATCCTGCTGAGGCATGGCACTGGGCTCCAGGTCATCCCCGCCGCAGCGACGGCGTTCGGCGTCAAAGTGCCCGCCTCGCAAGTCGTGTCGCAGATCGGCACGGTAGTGGGTCAAGACCCTTCGAACGTCAATGTCGGCTTCATCGTCGAGCGGCTGTTCACATGCAACGGAGTGGTGATCATCGACGGCCGGATGACCTCATAAAAGGGAACCTGCCGGTTCCCTCTCACGCCCTCCCGCGACTTCGTCGCGGGGGCCCCAGCGGACGCGCTGCTCTCTTTCCCGCTGTTTGGATAACCGAAAGGATTCTCCACGCAACAATTGGCAGTCGCTAAGTACGCGAGGTCGCGGCCGGGTTAAACCCGGCCGCCCAGGCGACATAAGCCCCTAGTCGAGATTCCTGGATAGATATTGCACGGCGGCCAGTAGCGTGCTGGCATGCCCGACTCTGCTGATGACAATCCGTCAGACCCTCGACGCCGCATCCGCCGGCACCGCTACCGAGAAGGCCCTGGCTTCTTGTTCTTGGCAACTCAAAACGGTCGGCCCCGATTAGACGCCGCCCGGCCCAACTTGGATCAGGTCCGGCGGAGGATGCGAGCAGTTCGGCTAGCGGCAGAGCAGGGTGTCGAAACCGCATGCCAGGAGCTAAAGGTCGGGCGCAGGGCGCTCTACTACTGGATCGCTGCATTCCAGGCTGCTGGCATTGAGGGTTTGGTCGATGGCTCTCGTCGCCCACATCGACTCCAAGGCACGGTCCCGAGCTGGGTCGACATGGTCATCATCGCAATCAGGCTGCATACGTACTGGAACTCGAAGCGGATCGCAGCCGAGATGAGGAGGCGAGGGATCTACGAGGTCGGTCCGGACCACATCGATCACCTTTTTCGCGCTCTGGGCTGCAGCCGCGGAACTGTTCCTCGCCCGCCAGGACCTCGCTACGAGCGTGGCCGGCCAAACGAGCTCTGGCACATCGACATCAAGGGCCCGTTCTTCATCAACTTGGGAGGCCACTACCTCAAGACCTGGATCGTGGGCTTAATCGACGACCATTCCCGATTTGTCATCGGCTTGCGAATCCTGAGTGAGCAAAAGGCCAAGCCCATCCTCGAGTGGATGGACGAATGCTTTGAGCTATGTGGTCGGCCGCTGGAGCTGATGAGCGACAACGGCAAGCCTTTCGTGTTCTGGATGCCCGGGGTCTTGACTTTGTTTGGTAAGAGGCTCCGCGATCTGCGAATCAGGCACCTGCGCACCCAGATCAGCTCGCCGTGGACAAACGGCAAGATCGAAGCCTTTTGGGACATCCTCCAAGCCGAAGTTCTCGACCGTGAGCGGTTCACCGGCTTTGGCCACGCTGAAACCGCTTTGGCCAGGTTCGCCGAGTACTACAACTACCACCGGCTGTCTGGCGTCCTGGGCTGGCTGACTCCGGCCGAACGTTACAACGGCACACCCTTCACCGACCGAGGTTTTCAGAACATTCGAGCTCTAGCGCATTTGGAACCCTGGCTTCAGGAACTGATGAATGCGGCTTGAGACCTAGTGCCAAATGTGTCCAGGAATCTCACCTAGCTGTTGAGCGCGTAGATCACGACTCCGTCGACCGTGGCCACCTGGTGGTATTTCGTGTCGACAAGGCTCTGGAGCACTGGAAAGTCACGCAGCGGATACATGGCGAAATCGCTCCAGCCCGCGGACGCCGTGTCGACGATCAGTGCGGGAGGATTGCGGGC
>Ga0209236_1000316_pt1 | contig 26742 bp, 28 predicted proteins | sample GraSoi013_1_40cm_FD_185819 | JGI IMG/M metagenome (GOLD analysis project Ga0209236, IMG submission 185819) | Grasslands soil microbial communities from the Angelo Coastal Reserve, California, USA - Sample 09_27_2013_1_40cm (SPAdes) (version 2) | ecosystem: Environmental > Terrestrial > Soil >... | reverse complement strand
CAGGAAGTCAAAGCCAGCCTTCCGGTGGTCGTGCTGGGACACGAGCTGGCGGACAAGCTGTTCCAGGGACAGGACCCGATTGGCCGGGAGGTGAAGATCTTCGACGTCCCCTATCGTGTGATCGGTGTCGTCGAAAAACAGGGTAACCTGTTCGGCCTGTCGCTCGACAAGTTCGCGGTCGCGCCCGCGAGTGCCCCGCTCAAGCGCTACGTCAACCAACCGCGCATCATCGATGCGCTCGCGATGAAGGCCAATTCGCAGCCCGACATGCGCGAGGCGATGGCACAGGCGGAAGCCGTGATGCGCAGCCGGCGCCATTTGCGTCCGCGCGAGCCGGACGACTTCGCGCTCGAGACCGCGGACGAAGTGCTCGATTTCTGGGGCAAGATCAGCCGCGTATTGTTCCTGGCGCTGCCGGGCCTAGTGGCTGTCTCGTTGGTCGTGGGCGGGATCGTGATCATGAACATCATGCTCATGGCCGTGGCGGAGCGGACGCGCGAGATCGGGATCCGCAAATCGCTGGGGGCCCGGCGGCGCGACATCCTGAGCCAGTTTCTGGTCGAGGCAACGACGCTCGCCGTCGTGGGCGCGGCGGGCGGTGTCGGCATCGGGATCGCGCTCGCCAGTATCGTGGCCGCGACGACTCCACTGCCCGCAGCCGTCGCCCCCTGGTCGATCCTGGTCGGTGTGGTCCTGGGCGCCGGGGTCGGGATCGTGGCCGGCGTGTACCCGGCGACTCGCGCCGCCCGACTCGATCCGATCGCCGCGCTGCGGCACGAGACATGACCAGTCTGTTCGAAGGCGTCGGCATCGCGCTCGACTCGCTGCGCAGCAACAAGGGGAGGGCTGCTCTCACCATCCTCGGCGTGGCTATCGGCGTGATGGTCGTGATGGTGATGGCCGCCATGATCAGCGGCATCAACAAGAGCGTCTCGGGCATCTTCGAATCGATCGCGCCGCGCACCTTCCTCGTGTGGCGCTTCTTCCAGGCCGGGGTCAACGTCTCGGACGGCTCGGACGAGGGCAGCCCGTGGCGGCGCAATCCGCCCATCGTCGACCTCGAGGCCAACCGGATCGCGCTCCTCCCCTCGGTGCGGTACGTCACGCGACGCGAGGAGAGCTCGGCGACCGTGGAGTTCGGCGACCTACACCTCCAATCGGTGAACGTGTCGGGCCTGTCGGCCCAGTGGGTGGAAGTGAACGGCGGCGACGTCTATCCAGGGCGCACCTTCACGCACCTGGAGGACGTCGCCAACAGCGCCGTGGCGGTGATCAACCGCAAGCTCGAGGACCAGCTATTCCGCGGCCGCGACCCGATCGGCCAGTCGATCCACATCGCGGGCGTGCCGTTCACGGTCATCGGCATCTACACGCCGCCGCCGAGCCTGTTCAGCGGCGCCACGCCGCCCTTCGTCGGGATTCCGCACGGTGCGTTCGTGAAACACGTGCCGTACTTCAAGGGCTGGATGCGGCTCGCGGTGGCGCCGTCGCCGCGTTACACCCAGCAGGAGTCTATGGACGAAGTGGTGACGACCCTGCGCTCCTTGCGCGGGCTCAAGCCTGGCCAGGAGAACACCTTCTCGATCGTCACGCAGGACAAGCTCCTCGACTCCTGGAATCAGGTCACCGGGATGTTTTTCCTCGTGATGCTGGTGCTGTCGTCGATCGGGTTGATGGTGGGCGGCGTCGGCGTGGTCGCGATCATGATGATCTCGGTAACCGAGCGGACCCGCGAGATCGGAGTGCGCAAGGCCTTGGGCGCGACCCGACGCGCCATCCTGTGGCAATTCCTGGTCGAGGCGTCCACGCTGACGCTCGTGGGAGGTGCGGTGGGAATGTTGCTGGGTGGCTTACTCGCATTCACGATCGCCCGCCTCACACCAATCCCCGCGAACGTGCCGCTCTGGTCGATCGTGGCGGCGCTCACCGCGTCGGCGCTCACCGGCGTTGGTTTCGGACTTTACCCGGCGAGTCGCGCCGCCCGCTTGGATCCGGTGGAAGCCTTACGATACGAGTAGTTTTCCGCGTGCCTCTCTTCGAAGCCCTTCGCCTCGCTCTGCAAACCGTCTGGAGCCACAAGCTCCGCTCCTTCTTCACGCTGCTCGGCATCATCGTCTCGGTCGCCTTCCTCGTCGCCGTCGTCGCCGTCATTCAGGGAATGAACGCGTACGTGCGCGAGCGGCTGGCGGGGGCAATCGTCGGCGTCAACGCGTTTCAGATCCGTCGCGATCCGATTCAGGTCGGCTTCATCGACGACGAGGCGTGGAAGCAGATCCAGCGGCGGCCGATTATTGCGCCCGAAGACGTCGCCTATATCGAACGCGCGGTGCCCGACGCGGAGGCGATCGCCCTGCAATCAGGCTGGCCGACACCGATGGCCGACGTGCAATGGCGCAATCGCACGACGGGCGACGTCTTCATCTTCGGCGTCACGGCGCCCTACGTGCTCGTGCAGGACTACACCTTCGCCGCGGGCGAGCCGCTCACGGATATCGACGTGCAGCAGCGGCGTTATGCCGCCGTGCTGGGCTACGACGTCGCCGAAAAGCTGTTCGGCGACGCGGCGGCGGCGGTCGGACAGATGATCCGCGTGCACGGCATGCAGCTGATCGTGAAGGGCGTGATCGCGCGCAAAGGCACGGTCCTGGGCCAGTCGTGGGATGGGTTCGTCATGCTGCCGTTGACGACCTTCGAGTCGATGTATGGACGACGGCAGACGATGGTGATCTCCGTGAAGATGGCGACGGCCGCGGGTGTCGCTCCGGCGATGTTGCGGGCGGAAGAAGCGATGCGCGTCGCGCACCGCTTGCGGCCCGGATCGGATAACGACTTCACCGTGGACACGGGCGAAGGGTTGATCGCGTTCTGGGGGAAACTCACGCGCGTCATTTTCACCGTGGTTCCCGCGGTGGTCGTCATTGGGATCGTGGTAGGCGGCATCGTCATCATGAACATCATGCTCATGAGCGTGACGGAGCGCACGCGCGAGATCGGGATACGCAAGGCGTTGGGCGCCGCGCGCCGCGACATCCGTCGCCAGTTCTTTGCCGAGGCGCTGACGCTGTCGCTGCTCGGCGGGATTGCGGGGCTCGCGGTCGGAGCCGGCCTGGCCGGACTCGTGCAGGTCCTTTCCCCGTTGCCGGCTCGCGTGACCGCGTGGTCAATCGGCCTGGCGCTGCTCTTAGGCATCGTCGTCGGCGTGGCGTTCGGCGTCTATCCGGCCCATCGGGCCTCGCGCCTCGATCCGATCGAGGCACTCCGCCAGGAATAGATGGCCCTTCATTCGGTTCGCGAGGGTTGGCGCATCGCCCTCGAGCAGCTGCGCGCCAACAAGCTGCGCTCCGCGCTCACGGTGCTGGGGGTGGTGATCGGGATCGCGACGGTGATGGCGATGGCGTCCATCGTTGCGGGATTCCGCGAGCAAATCGTGAATACGCTCGAGGTCGTCGGGCCGACGACGTTCCGTGTGCTCCGCTACTTCTCGACGACCGGCGTGAATCCCGACGCGGTGCCGCGCGAAGTGCGCATCCGGCCCAAGCTGGTCCCGCAGGAGGCGGAGGCCATCGCCCGGCTTCCCGAGATCCATTATGCCGCGATTTGGACGCAGCTCTTCGAGCGGTTCGAATACGGCGGCAATCACACCCGCATCCTCGGCGTCTTCGGCGCCGATGACCGATTCATGGAAATTCTGGGCGGCGGCATCATCTCGGGCCGCTCGTTCACCGCGGCCGAGGTGCGCGGTGGCGAGCCCATCGTGATCGTCGAGCAGCGGACGATCGACCGGCTGTTCGGCGCCGTCAATCCGCTCGGCCGCATCGTGCGCATCGGCGGACATCCGTTTCGGATCGTGGGCGTGTGGCAGCGACCCACGAACATTTTCGAAGTCCCGGGCACACCTGAGATCGCGGGGATCATGCCCTTCGAGACCGCGCGCCGCAGCTTTTTTATCGACGAGATCAACGCGCTGATTATTCTCGTCAAGCCGAAGCCGGAGGTTACCGTCACGCGCGCCATGGATGCCGCCACGCTGACGCTGCGACGGATACGAGGCCTCCGTGTGGCCGACGCGAACACGTTCGATCTGCTCACGTCCGACCAGGTCCTGAGTATCTTCGACAGCCTGACGTTCGCGTTCTTCTTTGTGATGCTGGTGCTCTCCAGCATCGCGTTGATGGTAGGAGGCATCGGCGTGATGGCGATCATGATGGTCTCCGTGACGAGCCGGACGCGCGAGATCGGTCTGCGCAAAGCACTCGGCGCGACACGGCGCGCCGTCCTGTGGCAATTCCTGGTCGAAGCCGCGACGCTCACACTGCTGGGCGGCATCATCGGGATCGTCCTGGGATTGGGCGTCGGTGAGGTGCTGAAGCGGCTGCTCGACTTCAGCACGACGGTTCCGGTGGTGCCCGCCGTGATCGCGACGGTCGCATCCATTCTCGTCGGACTGGTCTTTGGGATTGCGCCGGCGGCGCGGGCCGCCAGGCTGGATCCGGTTGAGGCGCTCCGGTATGAGTGAGCAGATCGATCTCCTAGCAATCGCAGCTCATCGAGACGATGTCGAGCTCACGTGCGGTGGCACGCTGGCGAAAGCGGCGCGCGCCGGGCACCGCGTTGGGATTATCGATCTCACGCAGGGCGAAATGGGCACGCGCGGCGATGCGGCAACCCGCGCCGCAGAAGCAGACCGCGCCGCCAAGACACTTGGCGTCGCGCTCCGGCTCAACGCTGGAATGCGCGATGCGCACCTGGCGAACGATGAACTGTCGCGAGAAGCAGTCGTCGCATTGATTCGCCGCACCGAACCGAAGGTGGTGATCCTTCCCTTCCCCGTCGGCCGCCATCCGGATCACCGCGTCGCATCGGAGTTGGGACGGGATGCCTGTTATCTCGCCGGGCTCGCCAAGTACGCGCCGGGAAAGGGCGGCGAGGCGCACCGCCCGTACAAGCTCCTGTATGCCCTCGCGTATCGAGAGGACCCGGTCAAGCCCACATTCGTCGTAGACATCTCGGATGTGTTCGAGAAAAAGATGGAGGCGATTCGCTGTTACTCGTCCCAGTTCGACGGCGCCAAGGCTGCGGGCGAAGTGTTTCCCACCGGCCAGGACCTGTACGAGCTGATCCGCGTGCAATCCGCGCACTACGGGTCGCTGATCCGGCGGCGGTATGGCGAGCCCTTCTATACCGCGGAGACCCAGGAAGTCGATGACGTGCTCAAGCTTGGCGTGCAGTCCATCTAATTGGTAGATTGCGGCTTCCATGACCAAGCGCCTCACCTATCTGGACAACGCCGCCACGACGCCGGTGCGGCCGGAGGTGTTGGAGGCCATGCTTCCCTATCTCGGGAAGGAAGCCTTCGGCAACCCCTCCTCGGCGCACCGGTTCGGGCGCGCCGCGCGCGCCGGTGTCGAGGAGGCGAAGCGCGCGATCGCCGAGGCCGTCGGCGCCGAGCCGAATCAGGTCGTGTTTACGTCGGGCGGGACGGAAGCGGACAATCTCGCGATTATCGGCGCGGCGCTCGCCGCTCGGGATCGGGACGCCCCATTCCGGGTTGCCGTCTCCGCCGCCGAGCACAAGGCCGTGCTCGCTGCCGCGCATGCCGTGAAGCACCTGGGTGGCGAAGAAGTCATTCTGCCCGTCTCTGCTTCGGGCGTGGTCGACAGCGGTGCGCTCGACGCCGTCCTGGCAGAGGGCGTCGCGCTGGTCAGTGTGATGTGGGTGAACAACGAGATCGGGACAGTGCAGCCGGTGGCCGAACTGGCCAGCCGATGTTGTGACGCCCCGCCCCCCCCCTCTGGTGTGCTGTTCCACTCCGATGCGGTCCAGGCGTTCGGCAAAGTCCCCGTATCGCTCCGCGACGTCAATTGCGCTCTCCTCACTATCTCCGGTCACAAGATCGGCGCCCCGAAGGGCATCGGCGCATTGATCGTGCGCGACCGCAAGGCGGTCGAGGCGATCATTCATGGCGGCGGCCAGCAATTCGGCATCCGTCCCGGAACGGAGAACGTGCCGGGCATCGTGGGTCTCGCCACCGCGGCGAAGCTCGCGGCACAGGAGCAACAGGCCCTCGCGCCGCGGTTGCGTGAGCTGCGCGACGAGCTGGAACGTCGCGTACTGGCGATCGTGCCGGATGCGGTGATCAACGGTTGGCAGAGCGAGCGCGCGCCGCACATCTCCAACGTTTCGATCCCCGGCACGGACAGTGAAGCGCTGCTGATGCATCTCGATCTGGCCGGAATCGCGTGCTCGTCGGGCTCCGCCTGCAGCACCGGCACGGTCGAACCCTCGCACGTGCTCACCGCCATGGGTGTGCCGCGCGAGCTGGGCGTGGCCGCGCTGCGGTTCTCGTTCGGGAAGGACAGCACCATCGACGACGTCGACGCGGTCGCCGCCGCGCTGCCGCGCATCGTCGAGAAGGTGCGGTCGCTCGCAACGGTTCTGCACCGATGAGAGTGCTGGTCGCGATGTCCGGCGGCGTGGATAGCTCCGTCGCCGCGGCGCTGCTCGTCGAGCAGGGTCACGACGTGATCGGCGCGACGATGAAGCTGTTCTGTTACGGCGACAGCGTCCCCGATCGTCCGTGCTGCTCGCTCGATTCGATCACCGACGCGAAGCTCGTCGCGCACAAGCTCGGCATCCCGCACTACGTCCTGAATCTCGAGGACCGGTTCGGGCACGACGTGATCGACAACTTCGTCGCCGAGTACGCTCGGGGGCGCACGCCGATTCCGTGCGTCCGCTGCAATTCGTTCACCAAGTTCCGCGATTTTCTCTATCACGCCGACGCCCTCGACTGTGACGCGATCGCCACGGGCCACTATGCGATTGCGCACGACGGCGCGGTGTTCCGCGGGCTCGACCGGCAGAAGGACCAGTCCTACTTCTTGTGGGGCATCGATCGCGGTGTCGTCACCCGCATGCTCACGCCCGTCGGTGAGTTGACGAAGCTGCAAACCCGGGTCGTTGCCCGGCGTTTGGGATTAGTGACCGCAGACAAGAAAGAATCGGTCGAGATCTGTTTCGTGCCCGACGACGATTACGTGTCGGTCCTTGAGCAGCATCTTCCCGCCGATGCACCGGCCCTCTCGCCGGGCGCATTCGTCACGACGAGTGGCGATGTCGTCGGTGAGCACGGTGGTTTCGCGCGCTACACGGTCGGCCAGCGGAAGGGGCTGCCCGGCGGGTTCGACGAGCCGATGTACGTCGTCGCGATCCGTCCTGCGACGCGCGAAGTCGTCGTGGGCCGCGGCGCGGAGTTGTTCGGACACGCCGTGTCCCTGGAGGAGGTCAACTGGCTCGTCGAACCACTCGGTCCCGGCGATCCGGTATGGGTGCAATGCCGCTACCGCGCGCGCGCGGTGCCCGGCACGATTGCTGCGAAAGCCGACGGCCGCATCGCGCTCCGGCTCGCCGAGCCGGTTCGGGCGATCGCGCCGGGGCAGTCCGGCGTCCTGTATGACGCGGACGAGCGGCTGCTCGGTGGTGGCGTGATCGTCTAACCTCACACGGCGTGCCGCTGGTCACAGCGACCCCGGTCGGCGCGTGCAGAATTCTGACCTCTTCATTACCTCACTTGTCAGGAGGCAGTATGCGGTTGCTCCTTCGTGCCGGAATCCTGCTCGCCTTGGCGGCGGCGGCGTGTAAAGAAACCGTCACGCCGGTCGACTTCAAGGATCCGGTCGCGCTGTCGGCGAACCTGTCATCGGTCGACTCGGCAGTGAATACGCAGGTCGCGCGCAGCTTCAGCACGGCCACGTTGAACCTCAACGCGGCCACCGCGCCGGCGATCGGTCCGGTCGCCTCGTTGCTCGCGACCGTGAGCCCGCAGCTCCAACGCAGCGGCGCGCGGATGTTCCTGCCGGGTCTCGTGCAGGCGCGCAGCATGCAGGCGCAACTGCCTAACCTCAGCGTCGCCGCGGCCCAGGGTCGCGTCATCCCCGACTCGCTATACGGGCGCGTGTACGAGTGGGACGCCACGCTCCACCAATACACGTGGCAAGGCGCGACCGTCACCGGTCTCACCGGCGTGCGGTTCATGCTCTACGCCGTTGGTCTGAATGATCAGGTCATCGAGCCGGTCACGCAGATCGGGACGCTCGACATTCTCGATCAGAGCACGACGAGCAAGCTGCAGGTCCAGGTTTTGGTCAAAGGCCCCGGTGGCTCGCCGACGTACATCGATTACACGATCTCGCTGCAACCGACCGGCCAGATGTCGGCAACGGCGGCGGCGACCGGCTCGATTTCGAACGGGCTCACCGGCAGCGATAACAAGACGCTGTCGTTCGATCAGACGCTCACGATCGACGTGAACAATGCGACCGCGCATGCGGTGTTTGCGCTGAACAATCCCGCGATCACCGTGATCATGAACGAGTCGGTGGCGGTCAACACTGCGGACATCGTGATCAACGCCGATTTCCGCCTCATTCAGAACGGCGTGACGATTCAGGCGGTGGGCCGCGTGACGATCAACCGGACCACCGGCAGCGCGCTGATCAACGTCACCGTCAACCAGGATGGCCACCCTGTGGCGTCCATCAGCGGTGACCCGACCGATCCCACGACGCAGTGGAAGGACGCGGGCGGGCAACCGCTGACGGTCAACGATCTCGCGGCGCTCAGTCACCTCTTTGACGCGTTCGAGGCATTCCAAAAGGCGGTCGAAGGGCTGTTCCTGCCGATCACGACGTTCGCCGGCTTGTAGACGGCTGACGGATTGGTAAAGCCCCCTGTTGTCCGGCTCTGGCCGGGCAGGGGGTTTTGCCGTATTACGTACGCGTGCTCTACCGGTCACTCGCGAACGCCGTCGTCTCCATCCATGCGCTGTTCATCCTCTTCGTCGTGCTCGGCGGATTTCTCGCGTGGCGTCGGAGATGGGTCGCCGCCGTCCACATACCCTGCGCGATTTGGGGTGTACTGATCGAGTACCGTGGCTGGATTTGTCCGCTCACACCGCTGGAAAACGCACTGCGCGCGAAAGCCGGACAGCAGGGGTATAGCGGCGGGTTCATCGAGCATTATCTCATGCCCACGATTTACCCGTCCGGCCTGACGCCGCGGGTGCAGGCCCTGCTCGGCACGTTCGTGCTCGTCGTCAATGCATTCGCGTACACCGTCCTGCTCCGTCGCATCCTGCGAGGCTCCTGATGCCCACCCGTCGCCGTTTTCTCCGCTCCCTGTTCGCCGCGGGCGCCACACTTCCCGCGCTGCGCAACGATGCGTTGTCGCGCATTCTGCCGACGCTTCGCAGCGTCGATGGACGCTCTGCTGCCGAGGTCGCTCAAGACGAAGACTTCTGGCGCGAAATCCAGGCGGCGTTCGACATCGACCGCGGCATGATCAACCTCAACAACGGCGGCGTCGCGCCCAGTCCGCGAGTCGTGTACGCGGCGTTGCAGCGCTATCTCGCGATCTCGAATCAAGCGCCGGCGATCACGATGTGGGCGTGGATCGAACCGGAGATCGAAACGGTGCGGCGCCGGCTCGCCGGCAATTTCGGCTGCGATCCCGAGGAAATGGCGATCACACGCAACGCGAGTGAGGCGCTCGAGATCGTGCAGCTCGGCATGCCGCTCGAGCGCGGCGACGAGGTCCTGACGACCACGCAGGACTATCCACGCATGATCACGACGTGGAAACAGCGGGAGCGCCGGGACGGCATCGTCCTCAAACAGATCACCTTTCCCGTGCCGCCCCCGTCGCAGGACGACCTCGCGCGCCGCTTTGAAGAGGCGATCACGCCGCGCACCAAGGTCATCCACGTCTGCCACATCACCAATCTCACGGGCCAGATCTTTCCGATAAAACGGATCTGTCAGATGGCTCGCGGGCGCGGGATGGAAGTGATCGTGGACGGCGCGCATGCCTACGCGCATTTCCCGTTTACGCGCGACCAGCTCGACTGCGATTACTACGGCACCAGCCTCCACAAGTGGCTGACCGCGCCGATCGGCACCGGTTTCCTGTACGTGCGACGCGCGAAGATCGGCAAGATCTGGCCGATGATGGCGGCGCCACCGGAAATGAACGAGAACATCCGCAAGTTCGAGGAGATCGGCACCCACCCGGCCGCCAATCACAACGCGATCGCGGAGGCGCTCGACTTTCTGGACGGGATCGGCCCGGAGAGGAAAGCGGCCCGGCTGCGATTCTTGCGCGATCGCTGGGCGAAACGGCTGGAGCGCCTGCCGGGCGTGAAGATCCTCACACCGTACGATCCGGCCCAGTCCTGCGGGCTGGCTTCATTTACCCCAGCACAACTCGACGTCGGCAAAGTCGCGAGTCTGCTGTTCGACCGGCATCGCATCATCGTCACACCGATCGCTCATCCCGAGTTCAACTGCCTGCGCATCACGCCGAACGTTTACACGACGCTGGCGGAGATCGATCGCTTCGCCGACGTCATGGAAGACGTGCTGCGCAAGGGGCTGCCGGCGTCGTAAGGAACCGCTTCATCGATTGGTGACGCGGGGGTGGGCTGGGCGCGCCACGCGAGGGCGCGCGGCAGGCACATGAGTGAGCTATCAACGACACTTGGGGACGTTTGTGCCGCCGACGCGCCCTCGCGTGAAACGCGCCCAACGCCCTCACCCCCGCGTCACCAATCCGATACGGAATCCTTAGGGGAGTAGCGCTACGATGCGCAGCGGGCCGCCGCTGCCGCCTTTGATCTTCATCGGCAGCGCGATGACGAACGCGCCCGTTGCAGGAAGCCGATCCAGATTCGCGACGTTCTCGAATCCGGGAATGTTCGAGGCGAACAAGCGGCGATGGACGCCAAACGTCGTTGATTGGCCGTTGTCGAGGCTCGGCGTGTCGACTCCAACCGCGTTGACTTTGCGCCGGACGAGTATGCGCGCGCCATCCAGGTGGATGCCGGGAAAGTGCAGCTCCGGAACCGCCGCGGCGCCTGTCTTGGTCGTGCCGAGATAGCGCGCGCGATCAGGCCAACGACTGCCCCATCCGGTTTTGACGAGAACGATGGCTCCGGCGGGGATCTTTCCGTGGTCGGACTCCCAGCGCTCGAAATCCGCCGCGGTGACGCGGTAGTCGGGGCTCGAATCGACTTGATGCGAAACGTCGATCACGACCGCCGGTCCCATCAGCTGGTCGATCGGAATCTGGTCGGTCGTGTGTCTCCCCTCGACGAAATGCACGGGCGCATCGAGATGCGTGCCGCCGTGCTCGGCAGCCGCGAAGTTATTGGCCGCGTAGTAGTAGCCACCCGGTGTGCGCTGCGCCGAGACGACGGTGAGCCGGAAGGGTTCCGCGGTCGGCCAGTAGATGGTTGTGGAATCGAAGGAATAGGTGAGGTCGACCCATTTGCCGTGCGCCAGCCGGTCAGCGACCGGGCGGCAGGCGGTGCCGAGCAAGAGAACGAAGAGAATGCGGTGGCTCATCTCGAGTGCTCCGGTTGAGAAGTTGCAAGTGTAGGGCACGGACGCAAAGTTGTCAGGACCGCACAAATACGGAGCCAAGATATGAAAGTGCTCGTGCCTATGCTGGTTGCGATCATAGCCGCATGTGGCGGCGGCAAGGACTCGGACAAACCGAGTGCCCAGACGGTCAATGGGGTCAATCGGGACACGCTCACCGAGCGCCAGCGCGATAGCATTCTGGCCCAGTCTCGGATCCCCGGAGCCCGCGGTGTCGGCAAGGCGATGCGGGTCGCCGACTCGACGAGCGCTGGGATCGAGCAGACCAATGCGGTGGCGAGGGATACGACAGATCAATGAACAATGATCAATGATCATTGATCATTGTTCAATGATCATTCTCTGGTGCGTGGTACTGGCACTTACCGCGTGCGGCCCGGGCAGCCCGTGTTCAGGCCATCAGTTCGATCGCCTGCGCCGTTACTCGCTTCCGTACGCGGGCCATTGGGTCATCGCGCGTGGTGACACCGTCACATTCCCGGATGCGCCCCAGATGGGCGATCGCTTCAAGCTGAACGATATCGTCTTGGACACGACGACCGTCGCCGTGGGTCGTGAGTGCGTGTTTCGCGGAAAGATCATGTTTCGCGCGCCGCGTGCCGACACGGTCAGCGCGAGCTGGTTCGGGCAGCCCGAGCAGGCGATCGTGACTGGCTGGCCCGCGGACCTCGGCCCCTTTGCCGGACTATCGCTTGCCTGGGCTTCCTCCGGCCGCGATTCGCTCAGCGGGGCGATCCTGTTCGACGCGAAACTGGGCGTCCAGGCGCGTCCCGGAATGACGGCCCGATTCGTCGCCGGGCGCGCGGGCGCGCCCCCACGATTATCTTCCGCGCCATGAGAGGCTTCCTCGTTCGGCTCGTCATCACCGCGTTCGGGCTGTGGGTGGCGGATCAACTGCTTCCCGGCATCTGGTTCACCAGTACAGGCGCGCTCATCCTGTCCGCCTTCCTGCTGGGCTTCGTCAATGCGGTGATCCGACCCATCCTCATCATCCTGACGCTGCCGTTGACGATCCTCACGCTGGGACTCTTCATCCTGATCGTGAACGGCATTTCGCTGGCCCTCGTCGCCTGGCTCGTCCCCGGCTTCCATCTGGCGAGCCTCGGGTCAGCGACGCTCGGCGCCATCATCGTGAGTCTCACGAGTTGGCTGACGTCCTCGTTTATCGGTGGGACGGGCCGGATCGAGCGCATGCATCGCGTCGAGGTTACGGGCCGCCGGATCGATGAATAGGGCGTTCGCCGGTCTCGACTGATCAGGCCGCCACCACTCACCCCCCGCGAACGATGGATCGTCGGCGTCTCCGTCGCTCTTTACGCCGCCGTCGTGATCCTGATCCGGCGTCACATTGGCGGCGACATCGTCCCCGAAATCCAGCTCAGCCAACGATGGCTCGACGGCATTCCTCTGTACCGTCCCGCGCTGTCCAGTCAGGGTACGCCATGGCCGCCGTTCGCGGCGCTAGGTCTGGCGCCGCTTGGCCTGCTCGCACGCGTCAGCCTTCCCGTCGCGATTGCGGTTTGGAGTGCAATCAGCGTAGCCTGCCTCGCCATCGCGATGGTGCTCGTGCGCCGTTGGGGCGGCTGGCGAACGGCCGCGCTCGCATTCGCCGCTACGGCCGTGCCTATGCAGACGAACTTTGAGCACCGAAACGTCAACACGATTCTGCTCGTGCTCGTCGTGGCTGCGGCCGCAGACCTCGAAGACGGCCGGGAAGGGCGGGCCGGACTTTGGCTGGGACTCGCCGCAGCAATCAAGGCCTTCCCTGCCCTCTTGATCCCCTATCTCGCGATGCAACGCCGCTGGCGCGCTTTCGGGGTCGCGACCGCAGTCGCCGCTGGCGGGACGCTGTTCGCTCTCGCGCCATACGGCGCCGGGGGGGGGGCGCTGAGCAATGCTGTGGACTGGCTCCAGTCGAGCCTGGCTCAGGATCGTTGGCAGCTCTCCATCAACGACCAATCGTTGCGAGCGCTCGTGCTCCGGATGGGAGGAACGCCGGCACTGGCGTTGGGATTGGCCGTGCTCTGCGCCGCAGTCATAGTGGTCAGCGCCGGCACACGGAGCCGGGACGCTCTGTCCGGTCTTGGCGCGGTACTACTCGCCTCCGTGCTCGCGGCACCGATAGCGTGGATCCATTACTATGTACTCGCGTTCCCGGGCTGGGCCGCAGTATTGCGGAACACGCCGTCGCATTTCGGACGTGCCCGTGGCACGGCGCTGATCCTCGCGGCGATCGCTACATCTGGCGTCCTTACCATCGGACCTCGATTCCTGCGTCACGCCCTACTACAGGGAAGCGTGTATGCGTGGGGATCCCTCGCTCTACTTGCCGCGCTCGAGTGGTCGGGCCGTCACCAGGCGAAGCTGGGCTGACGATGGCCAAGGCAATCCAGTTTCGGTCGAACGGCGGTCCTGAAGTGCTGGCGCTAACCGACGTGCCAGTCGGCGAGCCGGGTTCTGGACAGGTGCGCCTGCGCCATACCGCGATTGGCGTGAACTTCGTCGACACCTACCAGCGCTCGGGACTCTATCCGGTGAAGCTCCCTGCCATCGCCGGCAATGAAGGCGCGGGCGTAGTCGAAGCGGTAGGGCCGGGCGTGCGCGACGTGAGAGTCGGCGACCGCGTCGCCTACACGTCGTTGGCCGGTTCCTACTCGGAAGCCCGCTTCGCTCCTGCCGACCGGCTCGTAAGGATTCCGCCGGGTGTAAGCGACGTACAAGCCGCCGCGATGATGTTGAAGGGGCTCACTGTGCATTACCTCATTTTCTCGACCCGGGCGGTGCAGAAAGGCGAAACGGTGTTGTGGCACGCCGCCGCCGGCGGCGTCGGCCTGATCGCAGTGCAATGGCTCAAGGCCGTCGGCGCGACGACGATCGGCACCGCAGGGTCGGACGAGAAGTGCGCGCTCGCAAAAGCGCACGGCGCGACGCACACGATCAACTACTGCAACGAAAACTTCGTGGAGCGGGTGCTGGCACTGACGGACGGCAAGAAAGTTCCGGTCGTCTACGATTCCGTCGGCAAGAGCACGTGGGAAGGCTCACTCGATTGCCTGCGGCCCCGTGGGCTGATGGTCTCCTTCGGCAACGCGTCGGGCCCCGTGCCGCCGGTGACGATTGGCATTCTCGCGACGAAAGGGTCGCTCTATGTCACACGGCCGACGCTGGCGACGTACATCGCGAGCCGTGAAGAGCTCGAGTCGCGCGCCGCTGCGCTGTTCGATGTGGTACGATCGGGCAACGTGAAGATCGAGATCGGCAAGCAGTACCCGCTCGCGGAAGCGGCGCAGGCCCATCGAGATCTCGAAAGTCGCAAGACCACCGGCTCGATCGTTCTGATTCCCTGACGTGTCCACACCCGCCAAGATGTGGGACCTTGAGACCCCGGCGCTGTTGCTCTATCGCGACGTGATGGAGCGCAATCTGACGCAGATGGCCGACCGAGCGCGTAAGCTTGGCGTATTCCTCCGCCCGCACATCAAGACGCATAAGTGCCTCGAGCTGGGGCGGCGGCAACTCGCGCAAGGCGCGCGCGGCATTACGGTGTCGACTTTATTCGAAGCGCAGGCGTTTGCCGGGGGCGGGTTCACGGACCTGACGTGGGCATTCCCCCTCGATCCGACACATATCCCGCACGTCCGGCGCATTGCCGACGTCGGTGCGACGCTGCGCGTCGTCCTCGACGATCTCGAGACGGCGAAAGCTGTCGCGGGAACGGGGGGGGGCGGGGGCGGGGGCCTGCACGTCTGGCTCAAAGTCGACTGCGGCTACCACCGCGCCGGCGTCGACCCCTCTTCGCGGTACGCGCTCGAGGTCGCGCGCGAGCTGGGGCGCGAACGCGGCATCGTCTTTGACGGCGTTCTGAGTCACTCAGGTCATGCCTACCGGACCCGCGACAAGACGGAGGCCGCGCAGATCGCCGAACAGGAGCGGCAAGTCATGGTCTGGTTTGCGGATCTGCTGCGGAAGGACGGATTACCGGTACGCGGGGTCAGCGTAGGCTCGACGCCCGCGATGGCGGCCGTAAAAGACTTGACGGGCGTCACAGAAGCCCGGCCAGGGAACTACATCTTCTACGATCGTACAATGGTCTTGATTGGATGCTGCGAGCCGAGCGACGTGGCCGTCTCAGTGTTGGCCACCGTCGTGTCCCATCAACCGGGGGCTTCGCATTTCGTCGTGGACGCCGGTGCGCTGTCTCTCTCGAAGGATCTGGGCCCCACGCACCTCGGACTCGACCCGGCGTTCGGTGAGGTGAAGGATCATCCGGAGCTGACGGTCGCGTCCGTCTCGCAGGAGCATGGCTTGATCCGCGCGGCCGCGCCCGCTGCCATCGAGGGAAAGTTCACGGTCGGCGAACACATCGAGATCATTCCCAATCACTCCTGTTTGACAGAAGCACATTTCGATGAATACGTCGTGGTCGAAGAGGACCAGGTCGTGGATCGCTGGAAGATCGAGCGAGGGCGCTAGCCATGAGAATCGCGCTGCGTCAATTCTTCATTGCGTTGCTGCCGCTGATATTCAGCCTCGGCGCGAGCTGGGGCTTTGCGTTCAGCCAGAACAAGTGTGGCCGGCTGGTCGGGCCGATCTTTGCGCCCAAATGCCATTGGATCCAACTCGAGTATCAATTGGGATTTCAGATGGCGGGAACGGTGTTTGGCTGCCTGCTGGCGGCCGTGCTGGGTGCCTGGCTGGAACTGCGCAGCCGTCGAGCTGCACAGCATGTCAACCTCGACACGGGAGGTCAGTCGTGAAGCTACTACCCGCGCTGTTGTTGCTGGTCGGTGGAATCGGAAGTCTCGCAGCACAGGACACGAGTAAGTCCGCACCTCGGCCCGCGCCCGCGCCTGCGCCTGCACCTGCACCTGCAGCCGCACCTGCACCTGCTGCCCAACCCGCGGCGCCAAGTGAGGTCAAGGTCGACGCTGTTCTGGCGCGCAACGTACAGGATCGCGCGCCACAGGACAGCGGTACCGCCTTTCCAGACAGTGTCGGCACGGTTGTGTTGTGGATGCGCGTGACGGGCGCGAACGGGCAGACACTCCATCACGTTTGGTTTCACGGCAACGACCAAGTCGGCGACGTCGCGTTGACGATCGGTGGTTCACCGTGGAGGAGCTGGAGCCGCAAAACAATTCCTGCGGACGCAAAGGGTGCATGGCACGTAGAGATCAGAGATGCAGCTGGAACGGTCCTCAAAAAAATAGACTTCACGGTGGGGCAGTGATACTTTCTCGCCCATGGATCTGGTACAGCAGGTCGTCGCAAATCTCGAAGTCGAAACGGGGCAAGCCGAGAAGGGCGTAGGCGCCATTCTGATGGCGCTGCGCATGACGGTCGATAAGGCGACGTTCGAGAAGGTGCGCGCGGCCGTTCCCAACCACGAGAGTTACATGGGACGGGCGTTGATGAGCGGCGCGCGCACGGGCGAGATGATCGGCGTCGCCGGCCCCGCGGCGCTGATGGCGGGCCTGTCGGCCGCCGGGTTTCGGAAGGAAGACGTGCCGCGGCTGGGCCGGATTGTGATGGAACATCTCCGGTCCAGTCTCGGCAACGACACCGTCGAACGATTCCTCGACGGCGCCCCCGCCTTAAAAGGTTAGGCCTACAGCTTCATTCTCCGCACCAGCGCCTCGAACCGCGGCGATCCGCGCAGCGGATCGAGCATCGGATTCACCTTCAGATAAGCGAGCCAGCCACGGCGCTCTTCATACGCGCGCTCTGCCCAGTCGAGTGCCTGGTCGACGTTGTTGAGACCGATATGCACGATGGCGAAGGCCACCGGCGAGACGTATCCCTCCTGCGCGGCCGCCTCGAGCTCGTGCAGCAACGCTTCGGCCTCCGCTCGCTTTCCGGCGCGCGCGAGCACCCACCCTAACGTCGCCTTCGTGTATGCGCCCGCGGCGGGTAGCGTCATTGCGTCGCGCAGCATGCGCTCGGCTTCCGCCAGCTCGCCTTGCAGCGCCAGCGTCGTCGCCAGAATGCGATAGCTCTCGGTGGCGAGTGGATTCATCTCGATGGCACGGGCCATGTGATCGCGCGCCAGGTCGTAGCGGCGCGCGTAGTAGCTCAGCCACCCAACCCCGCGGCGAATGGAAACGGACGCCGGCTCGAGCTCGAGTGCGGTCAGCCCTTCGTTCAGGGCGGCATCGTGCTCGCCGCGAGACGCCAACAGAAATGCGTACCACTGATGCGCGCTGGCGTAGCGCGGATTGAGCTCGATCGCACGGCGGAACTCTCGCTCCGCCCCTTCCCAATCCCAATCGTACACGAACAGCGCCCAGGCGAGCGACGCGTGCGCCGACGGGACCGATTCATCGAGCTCGAGCGCTTTGCGCGCGTACGCCTTGGCGCGCGCGTAGGCTTCGTCAACGGGAATGCTGCGGTAATCGACGTCGAGCGAGTAGGAGTCGGCCAGGCCGGCGTAGGCGGGCGCATAGTTCGGATCCTCCGCGATTGCCTGCTCGAAGAAGCGCACGGCTTCGGCCACACCTTCCTGTGTTCGCTTGTTCCAGGCGAACCGCCCTTTGAGATACAGACCGTAGGCCTGGATATTTTCGGTGTAGCGCCGCGGGACGTGCTCGGATAGATCGGCGAACATCGTCGCCCGCAGCGTGTTGACGATCGTGCCGGCGATCTCGTCCTGAATCGCGAACATGTCGACCAGCTTGCGGTCGTAGCGCTGCGACCAGAGCAACCGCCCGTCGTCGGTCGACGTGAGCTGCGCGGTGATGCGCAGCCGGTCGCCCGACTTGCGCACCGTCCCCTCGAGCACGACGCTTGAGCCGAGCAGCGCGCCTACCGCGCGGACGTCGAGCGACTTCCCCTTGAGCGCGAAGACCGACGTGCGCGATGACACGCGCAGCCCGGCGATTTTCGCGAGCGCGTCGATCAGCTCGTCGGTGATGCCGTCGCTGAGGTATTCGTTCTCGACCTCGGGGCTCGCGTTGACGAACGGGAGCACGGCGATCGACCGCGTGCTGGCGGGTGTTCGTGCGATCCCCGCGCTGTCGGGAGCCATGAGCGCGGCGACGAATGCCGCCGCGCTCTCAAACCGCTGCTCCGGATCCTTCTCCAGCGCCTGTTCGAGTGCCCGTTCCACCGAGCGCGGCACCTCCGGCCGGAACCCGCGCACCAGACGGGGCGATTCGGTGACGTGCTTCGCCATTACCGCGCGCGCGCCCGCTCCGGTGAACGGCGGCTCGCCCACCAGCATCTCGTAGACCACGCATGCCAGGCTGTACACATCGCTCGCGGAGCCGAGATTCGGCTCGCCGCTCGCTTGCTCCGGGCTCATGTACTCGGGGGTCCCGACCGCCAATCCGACTTCGGTCGCAAGCTCACCGGCGCGCGTGGTATCAGCGTCCGGGTCGCAGCAGGCGCGCGCGACCCCGAAGTCGGCGAGCACTGCGTGGCCATCGGCGAACAAGATGTTCTCCGGCTTCACGTCGCGATGCACGAAGCCTTGCCGATGCGCGAAGTCGAGGCCGGCGCCGATTTCCTGCGCGATGCGGAGCGCGTCCTTTAGGGGCAGCGGCCCCCCCCGGTGCTCGAGGAGCCGCTCACGCAGCGAGCCGCCGGGCACGTGCGGCTGGACGTAGTACAACATCCCTGCGGCTTCGCCCGAGTCGATGAGTGGGACGATGTGTGGGTGGGCAAGCTGCGCGGCGATGCCGATCTCACGCAGGAACCGCGTCGTTCCGAGGGCGGCGGTGATCTCCGGCCGCAGGACTTTGATGGCGACTTTGCGGCCGTGCTTTTTCTCGTCGGCGAGATAGACGGTCGCCATCCCGCCGCGTCCCAGCTCGCGCTCGATCGTGTAGCGATCGGCGAGTGCGGCAGCGATCGGAAGACGCTCCGGAGCGATCACGGAGCGGAACTTAGCCCCTCGACTGTGCTACACCACCCCAGCGGCCCAGCGCCAGCAACAACAGCAACGCACTGATGGTGATGCCCATGTCGGCGACGTTGAACGTCCAGAACCGGACGTTGCGAACACCCACGTCGATGAAGTCTGGCGCTTTCCGCATCATGCGAGTCCCAACACTCGCAGCAGGTGAATTGTCAGGAACGTGCCCAGGGCGAGGACACCCAAGGTCACGACCACGATCCCACTAATCACGAAGGCTACGAGGGATCGGTCGGCGCGCATCGCGCGTGCGGGATCTATCAAGTGGCGCTCCAGCAGCGCCACGTTCCGAAGGTTGGCTTTCCATGCGAAGTCGAAAATATCTCCGAGAATCGGAACCGCGCCGAGTCCAGCATCGAGCGCGATATTGCCCGCGATCCGCACCAGGGTCGCGCGTGACGCGCCCAGACCGATCGCTTCTATGAGAATCCATCCAGCAAGAACGGCGCCAGCAGCGTCGCCGACGCCGGGAATCAGCCCGATGAGCGGGTCGAGCCCGAATCGCAATTGTGTGCCGGGGATTCGGATCCCGGAATCGAGCAACTCCGCGAATCGCCAGAGCGTGGCGAGTCTACGAGATGACGTCTCCCGCAACAGTGCAGAGCCTCTAGGGCTGCACGTTGGGCAGCGTGGTCACGATGAGCCTGCCGAAGAGGCCGTGCTGCTCGTCGAGGGGGCCGGCCGTGAAGAAGAGCACGTTACCCGGCCCCGCGGCCGCGCCGTTGCCGAAAGCGATAGCCCAGAGGCCATCGATCGCGATCGGCCGACCGTCGGCGGCGTGGAGCTGACCACGCTGCTGCAGCTCGCCGTTGCCGCCCGACCGGTCGAGATCGAACGCGTTGATGTGCCCGTCGCCGAAGTTCCCCACGAGCAGGTTGCCGCTGAACTTCCCGAAGTCTGCCGGGGCGATCGCCAGCCCCCAGGGCGAGTTGAGCCGGCTCTTGGACGCCACACGGCGCAGCAGGTTCCCGGCCGCGTCGAACGCGTCCACGAACCCATGGCCCGGGCCGGCGACGTCATCGTGTCCTTCGGCATTCTGGAGCGCGTAGGTCACGTAGATCGCGCCGCCAAGGCTCCGAATCCCGAACGGCGCGTATCCTGCGGGGAGCGCGGGGTCGGTGAACCCGCCCGCCACGGGATTGAACGAGGCGTCGAACACGTCCACCGTGCCAGCGTGGAAGTTGGTGGCGTAGAGGCGGTCGCCGGCAGTCGTGCTGGCAATGGCCAGCCCCTTATAGACGGCACCGCTGGCCGAGTGGTCCACGGCGATGACCGCGCTTGTCGCGGCGACCCCCGGATTCCATCCCGAGATAGTGCCGCCCTCGCTGGCGAAGATGAAGCGCGCTGGACCGTGCGCCGTGCCACTCGCGACGACGAACCCGGCGCCGCCGTTGAAGACGATGCCGGTGGGTGCCCCGGCGACCGACACGGTCAATGGGACCTTGGCGCCGGTGTTGCCGTTGTAGAGCGTGGAGAGGTCAGTCCCGTTGTCGGCAACCCACCACGGCGAGGTCGCGCTGGCGACGAGTCCCCAGGCGTTGACGAGGGCCGGATCGACCAGGTCCGCCGGCACCGCCCCGTCAGAGACGAGGTTGTGTTGTTGGTAGAACGGGGAGGTGGCCGCGTTGAGATCCGCCGAGACCGAGCGCATTGACCGAGGAGCCGTTGTTTTGTCGGCGCCACAGCCGAGCAGTGCGATGAGAGCGGGTGCCGCGACGAACGCGATTGTACGATTAGGCTTCATCATTGGGAACTCCCTGTTTGAGGGCTTAAGCTGGGGCGGGAGGACTCGAACCTCCAACTTCCCGGTTAACAGCCGGGCGGTCTGCCAGTTGACCTACACCCCAAAATGCTAGACGCCGAGAGGCCTAGAGGCCGAGACGCCGCGGAAAAACAAAACAAGCATGATAACTTTGGACTGTCAATGAACATTCACGCCGCTGCGGCGATGGATCTGTCCGAGATCCTTGCTCTCTTGAAGACCACTGACTTGCCCGTGGCCGGGATCGAGCAGCATGTCGCTGCAACACTCGTTGCACGGGACTCCGGACGGTTGGTGGGGTGCGCGGCAGTTGAGATCTACGGCGTGGCTGGGCTATTACGGTCGGTTGCTGTGGCGCGCGATCAGCGCGGCGCCGGATTGGGCCAGCGACTCACCGAGGCCGCGCTCGAGTTGGCACGGCGCCGGGGTGTGCACGACATCTACCTGCTCACAACGACCGCCGAAAATTTCTTCCCGCGTTTTGGCTTCGTGCCGATTCCACGCGATCAGCTGGATCCGGCGTTGGGACAATCCGAAGAGCTGCGCGGCGCATGTCCGGCGAGCGCCGTCGCCATGCGCGCCAATCTCAGTACTTCATCCCCGTCTTCTCGGCAAAGCTCCGCAGCGCCTCCTGCTCCTCGGTGCTGAGCCGTTCGGGGAGCGTGACGTGAGCCTCCACATACATGTCGCCGCGGCGACCGTTCCTCTCGATCCCATGTCCCGCGATCCGGAATTTCTGTCCGTGCTGCGTGCCCGGCGGGATGCGCAGCACCACACGTTTGCCGTCCAGTGTCTTTACCTTGATGCGCGATCCCAGCAACGCCTGCGCCAGATTGATCGGGACGACGCCGATCACGTCGAGACCCTCGCGACGGAAGAAGCGATCGGGTGCGACGTGAATCACGACGATGAGGTCGCCTTGTCCCTTGGGTCCCTGGTTCTTGAGCCGCAGGCGAGCCCCGTCCTCGACCCCCGCCGGGACCTCGACGGTGATGCGCTTTTCGATGCGGACTTCGCCGCTACCCTGGCACGTTGGACAGCGCTGCGAAGGAACGGTGCCCTTCCCGCGGCACACAGGGCAAGGACGATTGACGGCGAAGCCACCTTGTCCGAATGACACGGTGCCACGCCCGTTACACTCAGGACACGTGTTGACTGTGGCGCCCTTGGCGGCGCCGGTGCCGCCGCAGGTCGGGCAAACCTCGGGCATTGCCAAGGTGATCGGCACCGACCCGCCGAGCGCCGCCACACGGAACGGAATCGTGACGCTGGTCTCGACTTCTTCAGGCTCGGCCTCGCGACCGGCGCCGCGACGACCAAAAATCGAAGAGAAGAGATCGCCGAGGCCGCCGAAATCGGACATATCGAAATCACCGCTGTCCGGCGCACCACGTCCCCCCCCTCCGGGGCTCTCGCGGCGTCCGCGAGAACTTGCGTTGCCCGCTCCGGCAAACGCTCCGTAGCGTCGCAGCGTATCGTATTTCTTTCGCTTTTCGGGATCGCTCAATACGTCGTGCGCCTCATTGATCTCCTTGAAGCGCTCCGCGGCTTGCGGATTGTTGGGATTGCGATCGGGATGGTACTGCTTCGCCAGCCGGCGAAACGCCTTCTTGATTTCGTCCGTGCCGGCTGATTCAGCGACTCCTAACAACTGGTAATAGTCGCGCTGAGCGGCCATTACTTACCTTGCCACGTCAGCACCACAACACGCGCAGGTCGCAGGAGGATGTCGCGCATCTTGTAACCCGGTTGCACCACCTGGCCTACGGTGTGATCCTCCTCCGGTTTCGACGCGGGCTGCGTCGTCACCGCTTCATGTACGTTGGGATCAAACGGCACGCCGGCTTGATCGATTCGCGTCACGCCCGCGGCCTCGAGCTCCTTCCAGACTTTCCGTTCGACCAGATCCACGCCCTCATGCAGCGTCCTGGCATCCGTTTCCGCCGGATCGATGTGCGCGAATCGCGACAAATCGTCCAACGCATCCGCGAGGCGTCCGACAAGATCCGCCTGCGCCCGCATCCACATCTCCGTACGCTCTTTGGCCGTGCGTTTGCGGAAATTTTCGAAATCGGCAGCGAGTCGCAGATGTCGGTCTTTCCAGACATCGGCCGCAGTCTCGGCGGCGGCTCCGGCCGGAGGGGCCGCGGGAGTCGGGACAGCGACGTTGTCCAACGGCTCCCCCGTGTCAGGGTCCAATGAGGGAGCGCGCGGAGTGGTCGATTGCGGCGATTGCGAAGCAGGCGCGTGGCGTTTGTTGGTCATTGATTGGAACTTTCAGTCTGACAACAAGATAGGCAGCAAAACTCAGGAGGGAACCCCCGGGGCAACCTAGGATCGATGCCTCCCGACGAAGGTGATCAAGTCATCCATGACGCGCCGCGTATCGAAGACCTCGTGCGCCAACTCCGGATACCAATTGACCGTCGCACGCAGTGGCAGATTCTCCGCGAACAACCGGGCGAGCGGCGCATCGACGAGCCCATCCTTTCCACCGAGCAGGAAGAGCAGCGGCCGCTCGATGCGCTGGGAATCGGTGAGTACGGCGCGCTGCGCCCATTGCAATTCGGCCCGCGCGCCCGCGGTCATGAATCCGCTTCCCCGTCCCGTTGGCAGTCTGGGCCACACGTCGGCGAATTTCGCGGCGAGGCGCTTCCACACGGCGGGCCGCGCGCGCCACGCCAGTGCAGGATTCGACACGACAGCAGCGGCCGGCGGCTCGCCAGGCTGTGTCTCGAGATAGCGCAGCACGACCAAACCGCCAAAACCGTCGCCCACGAGAACCTGCGGGATGTCGTGCCGCTGGCGTACGGCGCGCCGGAACGCCTGCAGGTCGCCAAGCAGTTGACTGAATCGCGAGAGGTGGGCTCTGTGACCGCCCGAGCGGCCATGGCCGCGCTGATCGATGAAGTACGCGGCGAGTCCAGCGTCTTGGAGCTGCCGTCCCATGCGCGCCAGCGACTCAGCCCCGAGCGGCGGATGCCAGTCGTGAAAAAAGAGCACCGCCACTCTTGGATGCGCGGATTCGTAGATGTCGTACGCGAGCGGCGTGCCATCGGGCGCGTTGACGCGGTTCACGGATTGGTCTCGCCGATCAAACGCCGCAACAAGTCGAGCGCCGCCTGCGCGGCGCGAGCACGAATCTCGGCGCGGTCGCCGGGGAAAATGCGTTTGAGCGCGCTCGTTTCCTGACCGAATGCGGCAGCCAACCACACGGTGCCGACGGGCTTCTCCGGAGTTCCACCACTCGGTCCCGCGATTCCGGTCACCGCGAGCCCCGCACCGACGCCGAAGCGGCGCAGCGCGCCCGCAACCATGGCGCGCACCACTTCCTCGGACACTGCTCCATGCGGCTTCAGCAGCGCGGCCGATACGTCGAGCATCCCTCGCTTCACCGCGTCGTCGTAGGCGACGATGCCGCCCGCAAATACCTCCGATGAACCCGGAATCGCGGTGATTCGCCCGCCGAGCAATCCACCAGTGCATGACTCGGCAACGGCGAGCCGTGTCTTGCGTGAGCTGAGTTGCTGCAAGACAACGCCGGCGAGATCGGTTCCATCCTCGCCATAGCAGTGTTCGGCCGCCCGTTCGCGCAGCATCGCGACGGTCGCGGCGAGGCGACGCTCAGCTTCCGCTTCGGGGATTGTCCACGCCGTCACACGCAGGTCGACGCCGTCGACTGAAGGGAGGTACGCGAGGGTCAGCGGCGCGATGTCGTCCTCGATCGCGCCCACGCGCTCCGCGAGCGCCGATTCGGCGATGCCGGTCGTGCGCACAGTGCGCGACCGAACCACCATTCCCGACGCTCGCGCCGCGAGCCGAGGAAGCACCTCCTCGGCGAGCAGGCCGCGCATTTCCGACGGCACGCCAGGCAACATCACCACGACACGCTCCCGTTCTTCCACCCATAACCCCGGGGCCGTGCCCCGGGGGTTCGGCAGGACTGTCGCGCCCTCTGGCACTTCAGCTTGAGTCCGATTGGTGGCAGCCATGGGACGGCCCAGGTGCCGAAACCGCTCTTCGAGCGAGCGGAGGACATCCTCGTTCAACTGCAATGGTTTTCCGAAGAGCTCTGCGACCGCGTGCTTCGTCATGTCGTCGCTGGTCGGGCCGAGGCCGCCGGTCGTGATCACGAATCCGGTGCGATCGAGTGCCTCCGCAACAGCAGCGCGAATTGCCTCGGGGCGGTCGCCAACCGAGCTGTGACGAACGACTTCGATGCCGGCCGCGGCCAATGCCCTGCCCAGCTCCGCGGCGTTGGTATCAGGGGTGAGTCCCAGCAGCAGCTCGGTGCCGATGGTGACGACCTCGAGCTTCACTTGCCGACTTTGAGGAGTGTCCGGTAGCGGTACAGGTAGACGAGCAACGAATACACCGTGAGCACGATGGCGCCGGCGAGCGTCACGGAGACGAACCAGCCGTGGAACTGGTCCCAGAAATTCCGAAACGCGCCCGCGATGTGCCGCTGCGCGATCGCGTCTTTCCACGCAAACCACGCGATCGTCGCGCCGATGAACACGTTCTGGACGACGGCCTTCAGCTTGCCGGCGGCCATCGCGGGGATCACGATGCCGCGTCGCTTGGCGAAGAAGCGAAAGATCGTGATCAATATTTCCCGCCCCACCAGGAGCAACGCGACCCAGACCGGCAGGCTGCCCCACCACGGGATGCGATAGTCCACGAGGATCGTCGGGTGGCGTGTCATCCAGAAAATGGGGATCAGCGTGGCGAAGAGCAGCAGCTTATCAGCGATCGGGTCGAGCAACATCCCCAGCTCGCTGGTGGTGCCGTAGCGCCGCGCCAACCAGCCGTCGACCAGGTCGGAAAACGCCGCGATGAGGAAGACGACGAACGCGATGACCTTGGGCCAGTACCCCTGGATGAATGGGAGCAGTGCGATGACTGGCGTGAGACAGATGCGCGCGAGCGTGATGATGTTCGGCAGTGTCCACCGCATCGCAGTGGAACGAGTGAGACCCTGGGGACCAGCCATTAGCTCAACGTTTTGAGCACCGACTTGCTGACCGCCTTGAGCGTGTCGAACACGCCGTCGCCGCGAACGGCGACCGCTTCGTGATACGGTGCCCGGCCGACCCACTCACCGCCCACCTTCTCGACGAGACTTTCCCCGGCATGTGCGGGATCGGGCGTTTGTTTCTGACGGGTCGCGTCCTCGACCGGCCATCCGGGGTTCAGCGACGCCTGCAGATCCTTGACGGGAGCGGCGTTCGGCAGATCGCGCTTGTTGTATTGGATCACGAACGGAATCTTGGTCAGGTCGTACCCGTACTCCGCCATGTTGTCGTACAGGTTCTGCATGGACTCGACGTTCGCTTCCATGCGCTCGATCTGGCTGTCGGCGACGAACACGATGCCGTCGACGCCTTTGAGAATCAGCTTCCGGCTGGCGTTGTAATAGACCTGCCCCGGCACGGTGTAGAGGTGGAAGCGCGTCTTGAAACCGCGAATCGTGCCGAGGTCCACCGGCAGGAAGTCGAAGAAGAGCGTCCGCTCGGTTTCGGTGGCGAGCGAAATCATCTTGCCGCGCGTGTTGGGTGAGACCTTCCCGTAGATGTGCTCGAGGTTGGTCGTCTTGCCCCCGAGGCCCGGGCCGTAATAGACGAGCTTACAAT
>Ga0209236_1000312_pt1 | contig 26999 bp, 25 predicted proteins | sample GraSoi013_1_40cm_FD_185819 | JGI IMG/M metagenome (GOLD analysis project Ga0209236, IMG submission 185819) | Grasslands soil microbial communities from the Angelo Coastal Reserve, California, USA - Sample 09_27_2013_1_40cm (SPAdes) (version 2) | ecosystem: Environmental > Terrestrial > Soil >... | reverse complement strand
GGTTTTCCGGGTGGTCATAATATAAGACTTGACCTAGGCGACGATTTCGACCTTGAATCCAGCGCTTGGTTCTTTTCCTCGGTCAAAATTCGGGGAGAGTCGTTCAAGGTCTAAAGTATCCGCTTTAAGGGTTCTAAGGATAGTCTCCTCGTTCTCCTTCAGAAGGTGAAGATGCTCAGCTTCAGCGCGGATTACGATTTTCTTGACATTCGAACCTAGCGATAGACCTTTGGCGGATTTTTCGCGTCGAGCATGAGCGATTAGGTCTAGGAGAAGCTTGCCATTACGAATGGAAGTGTCGTCGAATGTTTTCTCAGGCTCTGGCCAGCTTTCTTGATGGACGCTCTTGCTGGCCGCTGATGGGAATTGATGGTAGATTGCCTCTGACATGTGGGGGCAGATGGGCGCGAGGAGCTTACAAATGGTGAGCAGGGCTTCTTGCAGGCAATATTGGGTGGCCTTGAGGTCAGCCAGATCCCTTCCAGGTTGAAGCCTATGCTTGACCGCTTCCAAGTAATCATCAGCGAGCGCGTGCCAGGCGAAATTCCTTATTGCTTCTAGAGCTATGCTGAACTGGAACGTTTCGAAAGCCTCGGATACATCTCGTGTCAACTTGTGAAGGGAAGCTAGAAGCCAGCGATCTGTGAGGGAGAGGTTACCGGGCTTTTTCTGAGATGAGGCTTCGGTTCTATTTGCGAGAGTGAACCTGGTTATGTTCCAGAGCTTGGTCAGGAACTTCTTCCCGTGTTCAAGTTCGTTCCAACGGAATGGTATGTCGTAACCGGTAGATCCGCCCGCTGCTGCCCATTGTCGAAAGGCGTCGGCGCCGACCTTGTTGATCGCTTCGTCTGCTACTACGTAATTTCCGTAGGACTTGTGCATCATGCGCCCGTCGGTGCCTTTCACCATTCCATTGATCAGGAGAGTCTTGTAGGGCGCAGTCCCGAACAAGGCGAGACTTCTGACGAGTAGATAGTAGTCCCAAGTTCGGACGATATCGAGCCCGTTTGGCTGAAGGTCTGCTGGGAAGAGTCGGTTGAACAGGTCTGATTTGTTAGGCCACCCGGCGTGAACTGCGGCCGTTATTGATGAGTCCATCCATGTGTCGAGCACATCCGTTTCGCCTCGAAGCTCTCCATTCCCACACTTGGGGCATTTTTCCTGTGGTGGCCTGTCCTTGCGAGGATCTACGGGAAGCTTTTTTTCATCAGGGATGATCGTCGCTTGGCATTTCGTGCAGTACCAAACGGGTATCGGAGTTGCAAAGATTCTCTGTCGGGAGATTACCCAGTCCCAGTCTAGAGACTCGGCCCAGTCGATGAGCCGTTGTTTCGAGAAGGGTGGAATCCAATCTAGCTTCCCGGCCCACTCTACGACCTTTTGGGTCAGGTCGCGGGTCTTCATGAACCACTGAGGTCTTGCGATAATCTCGACAGGAGTTTGGCATCGCCAACACGTTCCGATATTCTGCTTTGTCGTTTCCGTCTTGCTGATTAGTCCCTTCGCCTGAAGCTCCGCAACTATTTTCTTTCTTGCCTCCTCGGCTTTGAGTCCCTTGAACCGTGGGTCGTCGACGGACAGTCTGCCGTTCTCTGTTAACGCCTTGATGACTGGGAGATGATATTTTTTCTGCCATCTTACATCGGTCTTGTCTCCAAACGTGCAAATCATCACCGCCCCCGTGCCGTAGCGGGGATCTACTTCGTCGTCCGAAATTACGCGTACTTGCTGGCCGAAGATGGGCACCAAAGTGGTCTTTCCAACAATCGCTTTGTACTTCTCATCTTTTGGATGTACCGCGATTCCGACGCAAGCGGCGAGAAGTTCGGGGCGAGTCGATGCGATCTCGATGCCGTTGTTGGGGTCTCCGAACCGCATGTAGTATAACGTCCCCTTGCGTTCTTGGTACACCACTTCTGCTTCCGCTATCGCTGTCTCGTCACGGGGGCACCAGTTTACGGGGTCCTCGCCGCGGTAGAGATGGCCTGATTTGTAGAGTTCGAGGAAGGAGAGTTGAGTGAGTTTGTAGTATGATGGGTCCATTGTTTTGTATTCGAGCGCCCAGTCGGAGGATATTCCCAGCAGATTCATCGATTGTTTCATCTTGGCGATGTATTCACCGGTGAGCTTGCGGCACATTTCAACGAACTGCTGAGGCGGCACATCGTTCTTGCGGATCTTGAACGTCTGTTCAACTCGAACCTCTGTAGGCAGCCCGTGGCAGTCCCACCCTTGTGGAAAGTGAACATTGAACCCTTTCATCCTCTTGTAGCGGGCTACGAAATCGATGTAGCACCAGTTCAGCGCGTTCCCAACGTGAAAGTCACCGCTAGGATAAGGTGGTGGCGTGTCGATACTGAAGGTCTTGCGCGATTTGTCATGAGGGTCGAAGTGGTAAATGTCGTGCTGTCGCCAATACTCGCGCCAGTTGGCTTCTTCAGTGGCAGGTTCGTAGTTCTTGCTTAGAGCATGGCTAGATCCGGATTTTGATTGGTTCTCTGGAGAATCTTCGGATCCCTTGCTCTCTGAGCGGCTCAAATTCGGTTCTTTCGAACTTGGCGGTGATGCAAGCTCCTCACTGAACAGAATAAGGGACAGATTCAGGTGGCTTATAAGTCGTTGGAATTTTACCGCTGGTCAGTCTTCTTACTAGCCAGGCTAGGCCGACCAAGATCGACACGATTCCGACGATCACCGTCGCAAGAGAGACGAGGCCGGGAAGGGTGGCGACAGGGCCGCCGAATATGTCCGCTCCCACGCTGAAGGTCTCAAAGTAGAAATCAAAGAACCAGTGAAGCAGTACCGCGGCATAGGCTCCGTATGCCAAATAGATCAAGCCCAGCGCGAACCCGGAGATTGCGGCGGTGAACGCCTTGCCGATCCCCCAATCTGTTCCTCCCGAAATAACGTGGGCGATTCCGAAGAGAGACGATGTTAGGAACAACAGAATCCATTCGCTCCAGTGAATTCCTTGCCACCTATTCGCAGTGATGGTCGGGAGCCCGACCTTCTCCTTCGCGGATTCAGGAGACAGAAATGAGGCGACAACAAGGGAAAGAGTCCTTGGCTTTGAAGACCCTGGCTCAATTGAACGATTTTTCCAGGTTGTTATGATCGCGATCAGCAGTCCTAGGATCGTAATCCTGAAGGCAATCTCTTCGCTGATTGGTGAATAGGCGAGGGCTGCGTAGAGTTCGGCTTCAGGGGGACAGGGATTGCATAGCGTTCCTGAAGAGAGACCGGACTGGTTTAGGACAATAGTTGCCACCAGGACCATGAGGAGTAGGGCGCACGAAACCAGAGGCATCGCGATGAGCCAGCTAGATCTGAAGCTAATTTGCCCCGCTTGCCGAAGCCGTTGCAATCCGGTCAGAAAGCCGTCCCTAGATCTGAACGCAGTGATGAAACAAGCTATGTAGATGACTATGCAAGCATCCGTGAGGAGAAGCAGGTCGACAGGTATCGGTGTAATTATCGGGTAGATGAAAAAAGCACCTATGAAAAAATGTACCCTAATGTTCTGTAGTTGTCCTGCGAATTGGCCGGCGGTGACTAGGCCCAGCCCTATTCCAATGGCGATAACATACGTTAGGACAGTGAAGGAAACTGCGCCGGCAGCGATCCTTCCAAGGAGTCCCCGAGGAGGCTGACTCATGCGCTTTGTTGGCCTAGCAGACTGGAATCTTTCCTTCGGTCAATCGCTTGGTGAAGTCATTAATGTTGTTTAGATCGGACTTTGCAATCTCCGAGGCGGCTTTGGAGACCTGTTTCAGCTCTACTCCTTTGTCGAGAATGAGTTCTACACCTGCGACTTTGGGTTCGTTGATGGGCTTTCCGATTTGGCTGAGGAGCCAGACATAAACTTCTCTCACCCCTGAGATTTTCTGATGGACGTGTTCGGCGATCTCGTAGGTTAGAAGGTTGTATATCTTCCCGACGTGGCTGACGGGGTTCTTCCCAGCCGCGGCCTCTGAGCAGGTTGGGCGGTTCAGTGGTATGACGCCATTGACACGGTTTCCTCGACCTACTTGGCCCCCGTCACCATCGTCAGCTGAGGTTCCAAGGACGGTGAGGTATATTCCTCCCATGCCTCGACCCCTCTTGTCTAGAGTATTGATGTCAACATTCACACCGTCGAATTTCACTCTCGATTTGACGAAACGTGTTACGTCCTCGACGACCTCGGCCTTGCGTTGGAAGTACTGATTTTCGTTCTCGATCAAACGGTCAACAAAGGCCATTGCGATTGTAAGGTTGAGATCCTTTCCTTCTCTTGAGCCCATGATCTTGACGTCTTCGCCTGTTTCTGGGAATTCCTTCTTGAAGCTGGGAGAGTTGATGTAGCGTTCTGTGTGGAGGACGATTCTCTCAGTATCAGTGAGGGGGGCGTAACCTACTGCTGCTGATGTGTCGTTTGCTCCGTAGAATCTTCCCTTTCGGCTGAATATGTCTCGAAGGGCCTCTGAGCCTCGTGCCAGTTCGACTTGGTATCGAACGTGTCTTTCCGGGTCGACGAATCTGAGGTTTTTCTTGAACCATTTTTTCGCTGTCGAGACAGCGATCTCGTCGATTGGGATGGGGTCACCGTCAACCTCGTAGGTTGCTCGGTCTCCGAATACCATTAGCATTGGACGTTTGACTTCGCCGCCTCCGAAGTTTCTTCGGACTGCTCCCGCTGCTAGGAGTGCCTTGTCGATGTTGTGGTGCATGACCACGCCGTATCGTTTGATATATTCTCTGCTTAGGGAGATGGAGACTTCGTTCATGACGGCGTCGCAAATGTGGTCGGGGTGTCCGAGCCCTTTTCGCTCGACGATTTCAAGTGCTTGCTCGCCCACAGGGGTCTGTCTTAGCTCGCTGACAACTAGGCCCATTTTCTCAAACTCAAGAGTTAAACGTGGCGCTGAGAAGTTCCGTTATTAACGTTTGTTGGCTTATTCTCAAAGGAATATTTTCGGCGATATTACTTCTTGCGAGCAGCTGTGACGATCGAGATCACATCGCGGTCCCGGAGAAGATAGTCGTTGGGCAACCTCAGACCATCGCGAGTGTCAATTGCATAGAGCATTTTTTCGGCTAGTTCTGAATGTATCTCCTTGGCCAAGTCTTTCGGAGTGTATTCACGGGGAACCAAGAAGGCGTCAGGTAGCACGTTTCCTTTCTTGTCAGAGAACGTCTTCGGATCTTCAACTGGGTAGACCGCGTTCATTCCTAGTAGTTTGAAGACTGCGGAGTTGAGCGCGAACTCCACTCCGGTCCTCATGAGTTTGCTCATGACTTTCTGTTGTACGTAGGCGAGGGCCCAGGCTTGGTCCTTGGATATTCGCGATTCGTCGAGAACCTTGAATGTCTCTTCGCCTGGAACATATTGGATCAAACCTTTCTCTTGGGCGCGTTTCAGTGCGAGTTCTGCTTCGCTGGATGCTGGGATAACTAGTTGGGAGCTGAATTCTTCGCGGAGCTTCTCGAAGTTCTTTTCGGAATACGCAAGGTCCATCTTGTTGGCGATAATCAAAGTTGGCTTAGAAGCGATTCGTATGTTTTCCGAGAACTTTCTAGAATCCTCGTCCTTCCAATCTTTCGGATGTTTTGCGAATAGGTTTGCGGTTTCGAGAGCTGCAATTACATGTTCTAGTTTTACTCCTATTCCAGCGAGCTCCTTGGCGAGAGCTTTGTCGTAGGCTCCTGATTTGAGAGGTCGTTTGTGGAGTCGCTGTAATGATCTGTCGACGGACACTTTGAACCAGAGAACTAGCTCTTCTTCTATGTCGTAGACGTCTAGTATCGGGTTTCCCATCCCGGCGTGAGCGATCTTGCCGTCTGGGTCGATGCTGCCTGAGGCGTCGACCACGTGGAGGAGAGCGTCGGCTTGTGCGACTACGTTTAGGAACTGGGTTCCGAGTCCCTTTCCTTTCCATGCTCCTTTGATTAGGCCGGGAAGGTCGAGCACCTCGACGGGTACGAATCGCCAGCCGTCTACGCATGTTGAGTTTCGGGGTTTGTCTCTGAGTCCAAGTTCTTTGCAGACGCAGAGGGTTTGGACTTGACCAATTGCGACGTTGGGTTTCTTTGTGGTGAACGGGTAGGTTGAGACTTCGGCTGTGCTGGATGTGGCCGCGTTGAAGAAGGTGGTTTTGCCCGTGTTCGTCTTCCCAACTATGCCTATCCGGATCAACTAAGAACCCCGGCTAGAGCGGTTGGGCTGACGTGGTATTATAGCTCATGGATTCTACGGTGGGCTCGGTTAAGGCCACGATTTTCGTGAAGGGAGCGGCCTGGGAAAAATCGACTACCCTTGGGAGTCACCGTGAAAAAGAATGTCTGGAAAGAGTGTTGACGCATGAGCGGCCAGGGTTAGGGTTGAGCCAGTGGAGGCGAACCGTTTATAGAGAGAGCCCAATTCGGGACTATCAAGGCCTAAGCGATGCCGTCGGAAATCACAAGCACAGATCAATTCGTCAGTCTGTCAGAGGGTGCGTTGGAATGTCGAGTAAAGCGCGCGAAAGACTTGGTAAAGTTGAAGCTCCGAACCCCCCGACAGCTCTACACGCACAAGGTGAAAGTGGAACGGGCCGACGATGTCATCAAGCGACTGAAATGTGAGATAGTCGAAGTCTAGCCGCCGTGCGCTACGGGGATAATCGTGACCTTCGTCCCTGGTTCGACCTGAGTTTTTAGGCCATCGAAAATGTTGCAATCCTGATCATTCAGGAGAATAATCACATTGGTTCTTGGGTCTTCTGTCCCAGCATCGACCAAAAGATCCCTGAAAAACGTGTTGCCCACCGTCTTCAATAACATAGAGATTAGTTCCTGGACCGCTAGGGCGTTAGGGGCGGGCAGCATGATTTCCCTGTTTCCTGCTGCCGAGCCGAGAACTCCGATTAGCTTCACCGGCACAACCTGAGACGGCATGGTCACGGTTTCATTCAAACAAGAAAACCTCTTCCAAGTATCGCCTGCTACCGACCCGTGATCCTTCAGGCAGCCGTTTAACCTTCCTAGATTGGACATATTCCTGATATCGAGATTGAGCTTCTGAAAAATCAGAGACTTGCAGCCAATCGATAGGGACGCCTCCTCCTAGCGGCCTTGATGGAACGAGGTGACGGGTAGATTTCGGAGGGAACAATTTTCCCTTCTTAACGGCATCCACGACTTCACTCTTCTCTATCTTGATCGTTGACATGACAAGGCTCTCGGGGTCTCCTCCTTTCATGTCCCCGTTGTCCTGATAAGCGATCACGACTCCCTCCTTTCGAGCAGCCATTTCTATACGGTGAGAATCTTGGACCATCTCGTAAGGGTCAGGACTACGGACCGGAAAGGCAAGGCACGACATGGGTTTCTCGACCGTCGCGAACCATCGCCTCTTTGAGAGTCCGTCCTCGCACTCGATATGACTCACCTTTTTGGGCTTCAATCGCATGAGCTGGTTCTCAAGGTCCTGAATGTTTGATCCTGAAAATTGTCTAAACCATCTTTCGATTGTGATCTGAGGGTCGTTGTAGTCCACGAGGGCCGTGGGGATGAAATTGCACTTCAACTGCTTGATTGCAGCCAATCGGTGAGTTCCATCTAGAACGATACCGGTAGTTCGGTCTGCAATGATTGGGTGTCGCAAGACGGGGTTTTCTTTGAGAGCGACAACAAGTCTCTTCAGATCTTCGGCAACAGTCTCTTCATGCGGTTTTAGATCTGATGCTTTCCTGAGCGTGATAAGAATAGGGATTCTGCCGCCGGCGATCAAATAGCCTTGGGAAGAGTGGGCTTCCAAGAGGCTGCTACGCCAGCTGAACTATGCTTGGTCGTCTGCTCCTTCGGGTCCAATCTCGCCTGGGGCGGCGGCGCGTTTCGCTTCAACTATTTTTAGCCGCGTAACGTAGCCGACGATTCGGTTTCTGAGTCTCTTAGTTCTTGCATCAACAAGTACAGCCAATGCTACTTTGTTTTCTTCGTAATTTTTGCTGAACTTGTCCGGATACCGGGCAACGAGTTCTCTCGATACCTTCTTGACCGCGGCTATCCGAACTTTTCCCACGCTAGCACGTCCGAGGAGACCGCGGACCCTCTGGTGGACTTTTAAATATTGGCGCGAAATCGCCCGCTCGTTCGACTAACTCTTTTATAGTCTGGTTTGGGAACCGAAATCGGTCCCATCCTTGGGAGAGAGCGAGATATCAACCGCTGCGGTCCATCGGCTCATAAAACGGGGCGGGGCCGGGCGAATAGGGGACGATGCGGCGGAAGAACTGAGAAAGGTGGTTGAAGAGTTTGCCATACGGGTGGGAAAGGAAGCTCTGGAACTAGCGACGCACGCGGGGCGAAAAACAGTGAGATCAGAGGATATACGTCTCGCTGTCAAGCGCATACAGAAGGAATAGCCCTAAAACGCCTACACTTGAGATAAGGTTTTTATTCGCAACTCCGCCGGTCCCTCTTTCCGAGTGCATAGAGTAAATGTCGTACCTCGCTAACCAACAAGTTTTGATTCTGAAAGAAGGCTCCAACCGTAACCGTGGGAAAGACGCCCAGAGGAGTAACATCAGCGCCGCAAGGATCGTCTCTGAAGTTGTCAAAACGACCCTCGGCCCAAGGGGAATGGACAAGATGCTTGTCGACAGCCTTGGCGATGTTACCGTGACGAGCGATGGAGCCACGGTACTTGACGAGTTAGATGTTCAGCATCCTGCCGCGAAGATGCTCGTTGAGATAGCCAAGACCCAAGACGACGAAGTGGGCGATGGAACCACGTCGGTCGTCGTCCTTGCTGGTGAGTTACTAAAACGGGCCGAGCTTTTGTTAGACAAGGGTTTGCACCCAACTGTGATCAACGCTGGTTTCAAGAAGGCCGCTGAAAAGGCGCGTGAGATTCTGAACGAGCTTGGAAAACCCGTTGATTTGAAAGACACCGAGACTCTTCGAAAGATCGCGGTTACCGCGATGCGCGGAAAGTCCATTGGAGGGGCAACGGAACACTTTGCGAACATTGCAGTTGAAGCGGTTAATCACGTTATCGAGAAGAGGGGAGATGCTTTCTCTGCCGACATCGAAAATATTCAGTTGGTCAAAAAGGAGGGCAAGAGCCTCTTAGACACCGAGTTGATCAAGGGCGTCATCGTGGACAAGGAAGTCGTCCATCCGGGAATGCCGAAGAGGATTGAGAAAGCGAAAATCGCGCTCTTGGATACCCCGCTTGAGATTGAGAAGACCGAGTTTAGCGCCGAGATCAAGATCAGCAACCCACAACAGATGCAGTCCTTCCTCGACGAAGAAACGAAGCTCATGAAGGACATGGTTGAGAAGATCAAAAAATCCGGTGCCAACGTTGTCCTTTGCCAGAAGGGGATCGACGAAGTAGCTCAGTCATTCATGGCCAAGAACGGAATACTGGCCTCTAGGAGAATCAAAAAGTCAGACATCGAGAAGTTGTCGAGAGCAACGGGCGCTCGAATAATTACCAACTTGGAAGACATTCGCAGCGCGGACCTCGGATTCGCGGGTCTTGTTGAAGAGCGAAAGGTAGGGGACGATAAGATGGTCTTCATAGAAGACGCGAAAGACCCGAAGTCGGTTAGTATCCTGATTAGAGCGGGCCTTGAGAGACTTGTTGACGAAGCGGAGAGAGCCCTCAAAGACGCCCTCTCAGTCCTCATTGATGTGGTCAAGAAGAACAAGATAGTTGCGGGCGGGGGTGCTATTGAAATCGAGCTGGCGAAAAGAATCCGCGATCTAGCGCCTAAGATAGGCGGAAGAGAACAGCTCGCCGTTGAGGCATTTGCCGATTCGCTAGAATCGATTCCACGGACCCTATCTGACAACGCAGGTCTCGAACAAATCGACATTCTCGTCGCGTTGCGAGCGGCTCACGAAAACAAGGGCTTATGGAGCGGAATCAACGTTCACACCGGCCAAGTCTCCGACATGTGGAAAGAAGGAGTATTGGAGCCCGTCAAAGTCAAGGAGCATGCAATCGGATCAGCAGTAGAGGTCGCATCTATGATCTTGAGAATCGACGATGTTATAGCAGCGGCCAAGCCGCCTCCTCCGCCAAAGGGCGGTCCGCCCCCAGACTAACCATCAGACAAGAAAGAAATCCTCTGCGCTACTAAACGCACATACGCCATCGAGGATATTGGTTCGTTCCTCCAGAAAACGATAGTACTCAGGTCATGAAGCGATTGTCCTCTTCAGGACTATCTTGACCAGTTCGACCCGTGAGAAATCATGTCACTGGAAAACCGCGTCCGCTATTGTCAATTCGATTCCTCCTACTTACTCCCCTCCTCCTCCCCCAACCCACCGGAAAACCTCTGACGAACCGGCAGAAGATTGCCTTAGCCGCGACTATAGTGTCCGTGATCTTTCTGTTCATTGCGGTTTCTCTGTTGCGCCACTATCTAGGCTTACTAGGGGCAGTGATCCTAAGAGTCAAGACTGCGATAGGGTTCGAAAACGACAATCCTTAACTGAAACTCATTTTCTGGAAGCCTCTGCTCCGGTAGTATAGCCCGGTCCACAATTTTGGCCGAGAGTATGCCGGACTCTCGATCCGGCGACCCGGGTTCAAAAGGCTCTAAAGAGCCTGAATGTCCCGGCCGGAGCACTAGATCACAAGCTTGAGCAATATCATCCTCATAACCGGCACACCTGGGGTCGGAAAGACCGCATTGGCGAAGAGCCTCTCCCAGAATTCAAGCTTCAAAATAGTCGAACCTAACAGCCTGGTTAGAAAAGAAAAACTCTACACAAGCTATGACAGAGCAAGGAAGACCTACATCGTCGATGAAGGAAAGCTTCGAAGGAGGCTGGAAGCGTTGTCACGATCATCAGAGAGAATAATCCTTCCCACCCATTTGGTTGGAAGATTTCTGCCGCAGGCCTCAGTGAAACTAGCCCTGGTCCTTCGACTAGACCCAGTGATTCTATACAGGCGCTTGCGAGCGAGAGGGTGGACGAAACGGAAGGCATGGGAAAATACGGAGGCAGAGATATTAGACGTGTGCCTCCAAGAAGCCCGTTTGTTACTCGGACCCCGGAAAGTGTTTGAAATTGACACTACTCGGAAGTCGGGCCCGGCAGTCTACAAGGAGGCATTTCGAGCTTTGTCAACGGGGACAACTGGTAGATCAGGGCTCGTCAACTGGCTGGATCGATACGATCCGTTAGAATTGGAGAAAACGCTATGACTGAGAGAAAGAGGTTCTTGATTGTCAAGTGCCCGCGATGCCAGGGCTATCAGATTGTCGATTCCAGGAATAAGAGCAAGACTTGTTCGCAATGTTCACGACGGTTCGAGATTATCGATCTAGCTGTCATTGCGTCTGCCAGGGATGCTAGGGAAGCGAGGACTGTCGTGGCAGAGCTGAAGATGCCGAGAACAACCGCCTCTGAACCAAAGGTGATATAGCGGTCTCCGGGTCAGCTCGCTCCGAGGGTACTGGAAAACTGTCTTCGACGGCCGGCCGGAAATTCATGGAGGAACTCTCGAATCTTCTCCAAAAGCACGTCAGTGTCTTGACTACTCAGGGGAAGACTTTCATCGGCACTCTCACAGGCGTTGATACGGAGACCCTTAGCGTCTGTCTCACGAACGCAAAGTCGGATGCTGGGGATATTCACAAGGTCTTCCTGAACGGTGACACCATTGTTCAGATATCTAGTTTTGAGAAGCCGTTTGATCTTCAGAGCCTTGGCGAGAGGCTTGAGCGGGTCTTCCCAAGAATGGTACGCGTGATGGATGAGGCAGGCGTGATAGTTGTCATGGATAGGATACGGGTTAACGAGAGGGGTATCATCGAAGGCACTGGTCCTGCTGCTGAGCGGGTTCAGAGAGTCTTTGACGAGTTCATGAGGGAAAAAGGCGTCAAGGCCTAAATCCCGTTTTGTCCTTTCAAGTACACGGCAAAGATCTTCTCGGCAGAATCGGAAAACTGACCACTAAGAGCGGCAGCTTTCAAACACCCCACATGTTTCCAGTCGTAGACCCAAACCGTCCTGTTCTGGATTCAAAATTCTATCGCGAGGCCGGCATTGGAGCGATAATGACCAATGCTTACCTCTTGAAGCGAGGTACACTGGGTCAACTGCCGAAAGATGTTCACGGGACCCTGGGTTTCAAAGAGACCGTTGCGACTGATTCTGGCGCGTACCAGATTCTCGAGTACGGACATGTTGGTGTGGAGCCCTCAGAGATCGTTGCTTACCAAGAGAAGATCGATACCGATATTGGAGTGATTCTTGACTTTCCAACGGGCTTTCACAGCGATGCGAAACGAGCTGGATGGACTGTCGATGAAACGGTTCGCAGGGCCGACGAAGCTCTCAAGCGAATCAAACGGCAGGATATCCTCTGGGTAGGTCCGGTCCAGGGCGGAGTCCACATCAAAGAGGTCACCCGGTCCGCAATGGAAATGGGAAAGCGACGATTCTCAATCTATGCACTCGGCAGCCCTACGGAGTTGATGGAGGCGCAGCGCTTCGATGTTCTAGTGGACATGATAGTCGCGGCAAAGAAGTGTCTCCCTCACTCCCGCCCCTTGCACCTGTTCGGTGCGGGTCATCCTGCTATGTTCCCATTCATCGTGGCTCTGGGTTGTGACATGTTCGATTCAGCTGCCTACGCGCTATACGCTCGGACGGGTAGATATCTCACGTCTGACGGAACGCAGGAACTGGCAGAGATCAACGAATTCTCTTGCATGTGCAAGATCTGCGACAGCATCACCCCCGAGGAGATGAGACATCTCGACACACCTGAGCGAGAGCAACTCCTATCAAAACACAACCTTCTCGCGTGCTTTTCCGAACTGCGCAGGATTCGAGAGGCGATTAGAACGGGGCATCTGTGGGAGCTACTCGAGCATCGGGCTTACGCCAACCCGGCTTTCAAGAAGTTCTTGGCAAGGATTGTTCATCATTCTCCTTTTGTGGAACGGTTCGCGCCAACCGTCAAACCGCGCGGAATCTCTCATTTCGGCGAGGCTAGCGATCACAGGCCCGAGATGATTCGCTACAGTGGAAGGAGGTCACGGGTCCCGGCAGAACGAGGAAAAGCTGTTATTCTCTTACCCGGCCGGTGGAGGAGACCCTACCATGACGACCCCCGCAACCTGCCAATAGTCAGCAAGCTCGCAAACAGGTCGAACTTGTCGATCTGCTTCTACACTATTCCCTTCGGACCAGTGCCGATGGAACTCGATGAGACATTTCCTTTGGCGCAGACCGAGAGTTTCGACGGTCACGATCCGATAGTTTACGACGAGAGAGCGGGACAGGTGTCCGCTTGGATCAAGCGACTGTCACCGAAACAGGTTTTCTTGGTTTCCGAGGGAGAATATGGCGTGACACTTGGAAAGAAACTCTCGGAGGCAGCTTCCAAGCTCAGAGTCATCATAATCGAGGCGAAGGGATCGAAACCAGACCGCACTGTAAACTCGATCATTCATCGGTTAGGCTAGGCGTACAGTCTCTCATGCGATTTCGTAAGTCTGGATTTGTGATCATACTCTCTTTCGATGAGTTTCGCATCCTTCAACAGCTCTTTCAGGTTGACCTTGAAATTGTAGGCTTTCGAGATCTGACGGATTGCTAACGCGGCTGCCGCAGGATCAGCCCTAGATGGCTCCGCGTAGGGAAGGACTGCAACTGCAGGGAAGTCGTGGATTTCAAACTCACTCAGCATTACCGCGAGTGGTCCATAGACTAGCAAGCCCGGCTCAAGAATCGGCGCCTTGAACACTTTCGCTCGATCAAGGTATGCGCCAGTCGGAACGACGCAGAACTCGTCGTTGTTGTTCCTGAAAGATGAGTCCAGCCCTCCGATCAGAATGGCGTCTTTGAACTTGCTCTTCACAGCCCAGTTCGCCAGGACCTTAGCAAACTCCGCCTCCTCCGATCTGTGGGGGGAAAATTCCAGTTTGACCAAGACTGTCTTGCCTCTCCGGTAGACCTCAAAAGGTGTGACCAGCCCGCCGTCAGCAGTTCCGACCCAGGGCGGAGGGTTCGCCACCTGAATGAAGCCTACTCGCTCTGCTTTCAGCGCGTGTATCATGTAGGAGGTGGCTATGTAGCCAGTCTGTCCTACGCCATGGAACCCTGTGACCAGGGTGGAGCCCTTGAGATTCTTTGAATCGACGAGGAGTTGAACTGGCACTCTAATACCAACTGAGCAAAGCGAATGGGTCTAGCTTAACCGTGCCTAAAAATCTCTCCGGACACTCGGTTGTAGGGCTTTTATTGTAGTCTCTCAAACCGTTCCACTCGCAGAGTGAACAAGAATTCCTCGCAATAATCCATTTCATGCTGTAACGGTGAACGGATGAAAATCAGGTTCTTAGGCGCCTGCCAGGAAGTAGGCAGGTCCGCGTTCGCGGTAAGCGTCGGTAGCAAGTATCTCGTCCTGGACTACGGCGTAATGGTAAATCATCACGTCGGATTCCCAATGCACATCCCTCCGAAAGAAGTGGAGGCGATCGTACTTACACATGCGCACCTGGACCACGTTGGGTCTGCTCCGATATTCTACATTCACGGTGGCGTCCCGCTGTATGGAGTACAGCCAACTTTCACGCTTACCAGCCTGATCATCAAAGACTTCCTCAAGCTCAGCGGATACTACGCCCCATACGAGTTCATGGACCTCCAGACAATGCTAAAGCACACTCGGGAGCTTCAGTATCACCAGTCGATCGATGTCGGTGACGCATCTCTAACTCTGGTTAATGCTGGCCACATACCGGGCAGTGCTCAGGCGATAATCACTTCTGAAGGCAAACGGTTACTGTACACCGGCGATTTCAATCGTCAACCAACAAGGCTTGTCGACGGCGCAGACCCGAGTAACTACAAGGACCTCGACGCGATCATCATCGAAGGAACCTACGCCACAGAAGACCACCCGATACGCGACGGATTGGAAAAAGAGTTCGTCGAAAAAGTAACAGAAGTGGTCGAGGGAGGAGGAACAGTCCTCGTACCAGCCTTCGGCGTTGGGAGATCCCAAGAACTTCTCTCAGTTCTTTCAGCCTACCACTTTGAGCATCCTGTCTTCGTCGATGGAATGGCCCTCGACGCAATGGAGATGCTGCTGAAATATCCTTCATCCCTAAGGGACTCGTCCGTCTTCGAACGGGCAAGCAAGATGGCTCACTGGGTCGACGGCTGGAATGATCGGAGGAGAGCTGCAAAAACCGCGGGCGTGATAATATCGCCGGCAGGGATGTTGAAGGGCGGCGCGTCCGTCTTCTATATGGAGAATGTTGCTGCGAAGAAGCAGAACGCAGTGTTCATGGTCAGCTTCCAAGTACCCGGCAGCCCCGGGAGAATCCTCTTGGAGAGGAAGAAGTTCGTAATCCATGGCAAAGCCCGACCCGTGGACGCGCGAGTAGAGCGTTTCGACTTCTCATCCCACGGCGGCAGACGTGAACTAGAACTAACACTTTCTGATCTGGACAAGAAGACAAAAGTGTTCATCGTGCACGGCGCGGAGGGAAACTGCAAGAAGCTTGCGGAGTGGGCTTCGAAAGAACAAGGATTGGACGCGAAGGCCCCGAAGACCGGGGACGTTATCGAGATCTAGGGCTCCATGGCAAAGGAAGCTCACGGGGCTTTCAAGCCCCGTCCACGCCACCTTTACCCAGTAATTCTCAGTCTAACCGTTACGGGTCTGCTAGGGTATCCGATTTCAAACCAGATCGTTCCCCAAGCCCAAGTAACACCCTTCCAGGGCGACAGTTTGAGCTCCGCAGGCCTTAACGCCCTCATCTTCGTAATTGCCCTCGGAGCAAGCGCGACGGCAATGCTCCTCATGGTTAGAAGAGGGAGGATGAAGTTTATCCGCTCGCTGATCAAAGTAGCTGTCCTCGTCGTATCATTTGCGGTAGCCTTCTGGTACACGGCTTCGATTTTCCTCTTGATTCCGAACTCTCCCCCAGATCCTCTAGCAACCATAATCATCCTAGGAGTCTCGCTTGGAACAGCTATCGCAATTGCGCTCACGATATTTGGAAAGACAAAAAAGTATCAATTGATCGGAATAACACTCATTGGTGCGCTGACTGGGATTTTCTTGGGCTACTCGATCGGCCCACTGACTGCATTGGTTCTGATTGGGGCCCTCGTTATCTACGATATTGTAGCCGTGTTTCGAGGCCCGGTTGGAGCCCTTGCGAAGACAATTGAAGAGGGCGATCTGCCGGGAGCCGTGTTCACCTATGGGGATCTGACAATCGGGATGGGAGACATGGTCTTCTACTCGCTAGTCGCGACAACCGCGCTCGTTTACTTTGGTGGTGTTCTGTCGTTCTTCGGTGCGGCCATCGGGATATTAGCAGGAACTTTTCTCGGGTTCAAAGCATTGTCGAAGTACGAGATGTTTCCCGGCCTCCCATTTTCCTTGCTGCTAGGGGTTGCGGGTATGCTCCTCGCCGGCTACCTATAGAGACGCTAGAGTCGCTGATGCCTCAGCGAGACTCGAGAAACGATAATCGGCGATGCTATCGGCCATCGATCTCTTCGAAACCAGAACGGTCTTCATGCCCGTGATAGTACCTCCCCAGACATCGTGTCTCTCTGAATCGCCAACGATTACCGTTTCCCGTGGCTGTAGCTTGAACTGCATCAGCGCGTAGAGGAATATTCCTGGGTCAGGCTTTCGGATCCCGACAAAAGCGGATGTTACGACTTTGTCAAAGTATTCCAGAAGGCCCACTTTGCGAAGAATTTCCACCGCGACATCGTGAGATGATACGTTCGATATTATTCCCAACTTGATTCTTCGTTTCGAGAGCTTCTGGAGGAGAGGTTTCGAGTCCGGGAAGACAACCGCGTTTTCTGCTCGGGCGGAGACGACGATCCTGATCGCCTCCTCCACCAGACTGTCCTCAGGCTCCTGGCCTAGCGCCTGCCTCAGGAGCTGCACCATCCATGCCTGGATTGGGATCTCGACGTGATTCTTGGTGCGGAAAGCCTCGTTTACCTTGTACCCTTGCTTGTAGATCGTGAATAGTTCAGATGGGGGGTTGGGACGAGGTATGATTTTGCTGATATTTTCCAGTGCCTTCATCGTGACCAGGTTATCTTCGATGTTTTGTGTTACGAGGGTCTCTCCGAGATCGAAGAATATCGCTTTGACTCGCGTCATGGATGATCTCATGGACTAGTTGGCAGGGTAGCGCAGAACTGCGGCGATTTTTCCGAATGCGTCGCGGAGCATTCGTCCTTCCTCAGTCTCCTCTGAGACAACCTCGACTTTGCTTCCACCCTTCTCCGCATAGTCCAGAAAGCTATCGATGATATCGCTGTCTTCAACGACCTCAAGATTCGGTTTGCCACAATTCTTGCATGGTCGCGTGGAAAGTTCGCTCTTGACCGCGTGCGCTTCGTATCTTGTTCCACGAAATTCTTCTAGGTTGCCGCAGTTTTTGCATTTGAGGCCGAGTCTTTGACCCTCCAGCTTCTCTGAGATTAGCAGAGTATCGACAACGCCTTTTTCCAGATATTTCTGGACCTGTATTTCGCCGAAGACCCCTTTGCCGGTTTCGTGGCCTAGTTCGTAGAGGAATTTCTGGACCATCTGCTTCTCCTCTTTGTACCGGACTCCTTTCAGGATCTCGCTGCTCTTCTCAACAACCTCCTCAACACCTGCCTCGCTCGTATAACTGGTGTCGACGATCGAGAGCACCTTCTTCTTCAGCGTATACTGCAGGTATTCTCCTTCGGACCAGACGTATTTTGTCGGACCGGGCCCGCCAACGATAATTCCCTTGAGGTCGGGTATTGCAAGCATCATCTCGTTGAAGTGTTGACCGACCCGTTTGTAGTAGTCGTGGGTGACTCCTTCTCGGATCCTTTCGAAACGTCTAGCCGACTGTCCGCCAGCTCGGCTCTTGCCGGGTATTCCAGAGGTGAAGCTCTTGATGATCTCGACCCTGCGACCTTTGAGAGTTGCAACCACTGCCTCAGTCCCATCAATTACTATTATTCCATAAGTATCCTTCTCGACAACGAGAGCTAGGAGAGGCTCAACATGGAAACGGGCATCACACCTGTAAAACCCGACCGTAATCGGCTCTGGAGGAGTGAGCACGTAAATCTCCATCCGCTCACTGCCGAAACCATTCTGCGGGATCATACCTGCAAAGATCACTAGTCCCGTGGGAGGTGGTTCCTTGAACAATCGTAGGCGCTGCATCACCCGCTCTATGGAGTCTTGGACGGCTTGCCGCGTCGTGCGTGATTTGATGTTGGAAGCTGTTCCAGCTTCTTCCCGGAGCTGACTGAGAACCTCGTGTATTCGACGGTCTGGCGGTACGTAGAGGCTGATGAGTTCAGTGCCTCGTCCTTCCTTCCGGGCGAGTTGCTCGAGGGTTCGTCTGAACTTGAACTGGGCGACCGAGTCTGAGGCGGACACGACTGAACTCGCCAATTTCTACCGGAGCTCCAGCCAGAAAAAGTAAGTAGAGAGGCCTACGTTTCTAGGCCGGCTCGTTCACATCTTGGATTTTTTCTTCTTTCCCGGATTGTGCTTCGCGCACGTGCTACACATTTGCCTATGAGTCCTCACAAGAATGGATGGTTTTTGCGTATAAAATGCTTTTTCCAATACCGGAGCTAGCCAATTACTCCTTGCCTCTGGAGTTCATCCTGTAGTCCCGCCTTGACCTGTCGCAGCCGGACCCGCTGGTCGGCATATTCGTCCCCAGAGACCCTACCTGTTTTGAAATCATCGTCCAACTGCTTCATCTGTTTCTCGAGTTCCGACATGCGATGGCGGAGCTGTTCTAAGTATGAGCTTGACGTGTCCTGAGACGCGATCTGGCTGGGAGTAAGCGATGACTTGATTATTCCATCTTCTATCCTCATGATATTGTTCGCTGTTTTCGCGACGTTCTGGTCATGTGTGACCATTATCAGGGTCTTTCCCAGCTCGCGGTTTATCTTGACGAGGAAATCCGTGACCATCTTCGCGTTCACGCTGTCAAGTTCGCCGGTAGGCTCGTCCGCCAGGAGCAAAGGAGGATCGTTTGCAAGCGCCGCTGCTATAGCTACTCGTTGTTGTTCTCCACCGCTGAGTTCGTCGGGCTTGTGGTCCTGTCTATCTGCAAGGCCCACGATACCGAGAAGTTCTTTGGTTCTCGCCGAGCGGGTCCCACCTGGGGTTCCCATCGCCATCATGGGAAGCTCCACGTTTTCCGCGGCCGTCAGCGTCGGGATCAGGTTGAGCGTCTGGAAAACGTGACCGACGATCTGGCGCCGGTAGTAGACCAGCCTTCTCGGGTCTAGATCTGTCAGGACAGTATTGCCAACGTGGACGTTTCCCGCGGTTGCTCTGTCGAGTCCTCCAAGAATGTTCAACAGGGTGGTCTTTCCGCTTCCGCTAGGACCTATGATCGAGACCATCCCTCCCGCTTCGACTTTGAGGTTGATCCCACGTAGCGCTTGCGTTTCCACTCTGCCGAGCTTGTAGGCTTTGACGAGAGAATCCACCGTAACCGAGACAGCGGTCATGCGAATCTCACGGTTCTGCTCATCTTTGAAAGGTCTTTCCTCGCGGCGGTTATGGCAGGTAGAAAGACGCCTAGGAATAGCAGACCGATAATCGCCAAGATGTTCTCCAGGGCCCACAGTGGAAAGACCACTCTGCGGGGGGCGAGGAGGCTCGCATAGTTCGGTGTCAGGGAGTTCTGTGCGAGACTATCCCCGCGGACTGTGATCAGTCCGACAGCCGTCGCGAGTATCACGGCAAAGATGACTAGGGGCAGGACTTCTGTGACAAGGAGCCCTAACATTTGCTTGTAGGACAGTCCTCTAACGGCCAGCATCGTAGTTTCCTTTTCCCTCTCTTTGAAGCCGGTGTAGGTTACTGCTCCGATTCCGATGGACGCAGCAAGTCCGGCGAAAACTGTTCCAAGCCGCAAAACGTTTTGGGTTCCGTTCGCTATCACCGCTCCTGCGTCTTGAGCGCTTGCCTGTGCTCCGTTGGAAACAACGGGCCCTGTTCCTTGCGTAAAATCTTGCGCTGTCCTTACTGCGAGGGATGGATAGGCTTTCTGTATTGAGTTCGCGAGTTCGGTGAACGAGACTCCGGGTTCAGCTTTGACCAAGACAGAATTGATGCCGGAAATAGAAGGGTATTGTGTGAACAAGCTTAGCGGGACGAATGACCATCCTTCGGGCTGAAAATAGGAATACCCGAAAGGTTGACCTTGAGTCTGTTGGGAATAGTCAGGTCCAAAGAAGCTTATGACAGTGAGGCTCACGTTCTGGCCTACTATTACCGTCCCTCCATGTAGGATATTGTAGTATGAGGCGAGGCCATGATCGAGCACGATGCTTTGGCTGTTCGACTGCATGTTCTGGAAAACCGTGTTAATGTTCCCGCTGAACCATTCGGGTTCGTAGTATGCACCCTGCCTCCATGTTGCCGGGTCTATGGCTTTGATCGTGATGGAGGCGCGAGAGGAGAGGCTGAGAGTGTTATCAGACTCTGGCGTGGCCCCGGTGACGTTGCTCCAGCCACGGAGTTGACTGGCCACCAGAGTGGCGTAGGTGAGGTTGAAATTCCCTCTCCCGGAAACACGAAGGTCCGAGCCTACTTGGACCTCCGCTTGGCGAACGTTGTAGTCTTGCAGGCTGGCCATGTCTCCGATGACCCATATGGAGTATCCTGCTATCAGTGCAACTAGAAAAACCAGGGCGGTAACGCGGCGCGGGTTTCGGAAAACACTCTTGGAAGCTAGAGAGGCGATATCTCCAACCAGGCGTTTGGAAAGAGACGCAAATCTCCTGTGAAAACGGAGTGCTACCCCTGTCGAAAGCTGAGTCGCGCCGTAAAGGAACAGGAATGGGCCGATGATGTTTAGACCGTAGTCGAGGACTGCCATGATTATCAGAACAATGGCGAGGAGGAAGTTTACGCCAAAGAGATAGCGGCCGAAGTTCTGGAAGTTTATCCCAAGTAGAAGGAGAATGATCTTGTAGAGGCCGAGGGAGAAGGCTATTATCGCGCCCCGTTTCTTCGATGGACGCGTATCCTCAAGATAGACGTATTCTCGCAAAGCCTTGGAGGGGTCCATGCTTGCTGCAGCACGGGCCGGCGAGTAGATCGCCAGCAGGGTAAGAACAACGGTGAAGATCATCGTGGCGATGGCTGTGTCTTGGCTGAGGAACACTCCGCTCTGATAGCTACCGCTGAGCACCTGGACAAAGTACGGGTTCAGTAGGACTGCGGCGGCGAGCCCTAGACTTCCACCAATTAGTCCGACAAGGAGGGCTTCGACTAGGAAGTGCCTGAAAAGCTGGCTCTCAGAGAAGCCCTTGGTCATGAGTAAACCGATCTCTCTTCGGCGGAGGTTGAAGGATGCCTGGGAAACGGTTCTTCCAACGAACCAGGCTACGAAAAAGACGGGGATTGAAAAGATTGTGAACGTAAGTCTGAGACTGAATATGCTGGAGGAGAACTGCTGAAGGGGACTTATCAGGTTCGGTTGGGAGCTGAACCCGTTCAGCGCGGCTACGTTCGAAACCTGATCGTCGATCTGCTGGACCTGTGTAATGCTGCTCTCCACGTTGAAAGCGCTCAGAAGCTTTGGTCTATCGAGGTAGACATTTACAGAGCCAGTAATGGAGTACTCTCCTCGGCCGAATCTGGTTTGATTGTAAGCCCAATCGGCGATATGATTGAATGTCTTGTCCCAACTTACGATGAGTGTGCTGGCCGGTTTCGCTGTCGAGCCCGAGGGGCCATAGTAGATCGGGCTAGCACCGAGAGTATTGACGGCGACCGTGTCTAGATGTACTTCGCCGACGACCGTGAGTGTAACATTGAATCTCGGTCCGGACTGTCCGAAGCTGTACTTGACAGTTTGGCCCAGCTTGTAGGTCTGCGCGAACTGCGAGTCCGCGTTGATTATGGATTCGTTTGCATTGGAAATTTCTCGGCCACTTACGAGCGTAAGATGTTGGTAGAGAAGCGAGCTGTCTTGTATGGCTTTGATGTATGGATTCGATGTGTTGTAAGGAAAGAATTGTTCTGTTACGCTTCCCAAGGACTCTGCAGCAATCACTCCGCTGACACCTTGTACCCTTTGGATGACGTTGTCGAACGAGGAGCGAGGAACCGACATTCCACCGGATACTGGTATGAGCGAGATGTCAACGGGGGTGTTAGCGAGCTGAGCGTCGAGGGCTTGTTTCCCGATGGTGTCCGCTCCAACGTTGATCCCGCCGAAGAATGTGGCGGCAAGCATCATGCCGAGTATCAGCGATGCGTAAAGCTTCCATGATCGTACGATTCTCTTGAGCGCGTATGATAGCATCGGTAGAGAGTCATTCTTGCTCGATAGAACGGCTTTTTCAGCTTTTTCCGACGAGATTTTGAAAGAATCTTAGAACGCTCGGATGGCTTCCATTCCATTCTAATATACCGAGCTCTCGTCTGCCGGAAGGTTGAGAGAGAATGCGTGCAGTCGTGAAGCTCGGAGGCGCACTATTCCGTCGTGAGCCAAACGTGACCGCCCTCAAGGACATGGGCAGGGTTCTCAGCGGGTTTGTCAAAGAGGGTAACCAGCTGGTACTTGTCGCTGGGGGCGGAGAGAACGCTAGAACCTACATTGGGGCTGCAAGGAGACTTGGCGCCGAAGAATCTACCTGCGATCTTCTCGGAATCCAGATAACGAGAGCGAACGCGGAACTATTGCGTCTGGCGCTGGGCTCGATAGCATCTTCCAAGATTCCTACGACCTTGTCGGATCTGCCTCACTGTGTTGGACCTGGGAAGGCTGTAGTTATGGGAGGTTTACAGCCTGGCCAGTCTACGAATGCTGTCGCCGCTCTTGCGGCTGAGATTACTCGAGCCGAGATTCTTGTGAATGGTACGGATGTGGATGGTGTCTATTCTGAGGATCCAAAGAAGAATTCGAAAGCGAAACTCATGCGCTCGGTCGATGCGGAGAAGCTTTTGAGTTGGGCTATGGGCGGGGAGGTTTTCGCGGGCCGGTACGAGTTGCTGGACCCGCTAGCGATCAAGATCATGCAAAGAGCGAAGATGCCTACGCGATTCGTATCACTCGCGGACCCAGGCAACATCCTCGCTGCTCTTCAAGGAAAGGACATCGGGACCAAAGTGGTCTATTCGTAGGAATGGTGAGTCGAATGAGATTGGTTGATCTATTTCAGTCGAAGGCTCAGGTCCGGTTGGTCGAGCATCTATTGCAAAATCGTCAGAAGGTCTTCAACCAGGCAGGGCTCGCTCGAGTGCTTGACGTGTCACCCTCGACTGTTGCGAGGATCGCCGAGCCGTTGGTGAAGTCGAAAATCTTGCTTTTTGAGAGGTATGAGAAGGGGATGAAGATTTTCGCGTTCAACCAGGAGGAACCCGCGGCCCGGAGCCTCGTCGAGTTTTACGAGAAGATCAGCGGGCTTTGATCAGGAGTATCTTACTACGGAGTATGAGAACTGGCTGCCCCTGCTGGACAACAGGGTTATCGTGTAGGAGTTTCCTACGGTGAATGTGAACGCCCCTCCGGTATTTGTGCAGCTGCAACCGGATATCAGGATCTGCGCCTGACCTAATGTTGTCGGAGTTATCGAAGGAGGGCCGGTCCACGACGTCTTCGCGTACTGGCTAGTATTCGAGTTCGTCACATAGTAGCTTACGAGACTGATCGGGGTGCCACCTGTGTTTCGTAGGTACAGGGTTACGTTGTAGGTGGGGTTGTTCGGCCCGAAGCTGGAGAACTCTAGGTTGAGGGCTTCCTTCTGGAGATTCGGCGCCCGTGTTAGGGCTCCGAAGAGTCCTGTTGCGTATACGAATACCATTACCGAGGCGGCTACGACTATGACGACCATCAGAAGTGAAGCGAGTATAGTGTCAATGCCCTTCTTGCTCCTAACTAGTCTTCGAAACATGGTCTCCTCGCACCTCTAGAGATAGGTCGGCAAGAATCATTGAACGTGGGCGTGGTCAAATGCTTCTATCGTAACCTACCCCAATGCAACAGGGTAACACCTGTTGGGCAAGTCTCATCCACAAAGGAAAGCGTGTCCTCTTCAGGGCTGGAGTGTGCGCTGGTTCGGTCTGGAGAAGGGTTCCTGGGCCGGTTTCACGAAGGAAAGAGGCACCGGTGGGAGCGCGTGAACGTGGGAAACTCGGCGTTTCATGAAGGGCGGGGCGCAGGAAAAAAGACTACCCAAGAGGGGTCACATAATAGTTAGCAGAAAAAAAATAGTTACAAGAAAAGAATAGTACGGAAAAACAAATGTTAGGGAAAGAACAGGCTGTGAAGGAGTGCTCCCCACCCTAACGCTACTTGTTTTCCCGGAGCCTCTTTAGGACTTGAGGGCTTTTCAGCTCTCGAAGAGCATCCGAGGCAATCCATTTCGCAGCCCCCGAGTCGATTTTCTGAATCTTGAGAGCGGTTGAGACCGCGGCCTTGTTGAGTTTCAGATTGCGCTTGCCTATCTGTCTCAAGGACCAGTTTACTGCCTTCTTGACGAAGTTTCTACTGTCAGATGCTCCACCGATTACGACGGGCAGGAAGTCGAGGAAGACCTTGTCTTTTGCCTCTTTGTCGTGGACTGCTAGTTCGGCCATCAGGACGAATCCCGCTCTCTTCACGAACTCCTCTTCGCGCTTACACCAGTCCTTCGCCTTCGCCACCGCGAAGGGTGTCTTGTCGAACAGGTTCCCGCAAGACCCGTCGACGACATCCCATGAATCAAAGTCGCGGACCCACTTGTCCATTTGATCTATGGTCACCTCGTCAGGATCGTCGACCATCGTCGCTAGGAGTCTCGCGTCGTGTAGCCCGGTCTCCCAGAGCCTCATTGCCAATAGATGATCACGTCCAACCGTGCGGGCTAGAGCTCTGAGCTTTGGAACAGAAACCCCGAATGAATTGCTCGACTGGATCCCGAACCGTGCCATACCTTCTACAGCCTTGGGATCGCCCATCGACCTCAGCCGATCGACAATCTGTTTGACTTCCAAAGGCCGAAACTACTCCCGCCAGGACAGAGCGGGTCCGCTTCTCTTGTACAGGAAGACAAGCCAGAAACGAGACTTGGCCTTGTTAGCCTGCTGGAAACCGCTCTCAGAAAGAAGCTGGTCGATCGAACGCAGCGGATGAAGGTACAGCCGGAAACCACTCTTTCTCAACTTCTCAACTAGATTGATCAACGCTGCTCCTATCTTCATGGCTGGTTTCATCAGTCCTTCGTCCCGTGGGACGACAAAGCCCAACAATTCCTTTGAAGAATCAGAAGCGGTCTTCAGAAGAGCATCTGAGTCGGGATAGCAGCAGAGGACCTTGTCCATCACGACAACATCGGAGGCAGGTTGACGAGTCGAGGCTGCGTTAGAGACTTCGAACCTTGCTCGATCTTGCAAGCCGGACTCTTTGGCGAACTCGTTTGCTTCATGAATCGCGGCTGACGAGAGGTCGACGCCCATGCAAGAAACCGCTCCGGATCTGATTGTTTCCAGCGCGAAGAAGCCTGTTCCACACCCGATCTCCAGGACAGTCTTTCCAACTAGGCCGTTCTTGGAGATGAAATCGAGTAGAACTTGGCTGCTGGCGGTGAGGCCGTTCGACTTGTACTTGCAGCAACGGTCGTGGGCTAGATCGTCAAACGTCTCGGCGATTCCTTTCTCGTGAGAGGGCACCGAGGACATGTTTCAATCGGGGTCCTGCTTCGAGAACTTCCCGGTGACCAGAAACACAACATCAGCTTCCGGCGAGACTGTTTTCAGTACGTCTCGCACTCTATTCCGGATATCCTGGGAGTCTACTTCGAGATAGACCGTAAGTCGGCCCTTTGGAACTCCTATCCCGCTGACCCCCGGAAGTTGTAATATCTGGGAGGATACTTTTCGCTTCAGAGCCCGAGGATCAGGAGGAGTCTTGGGCGGGGCCAACTCTCTCAGATCTAGGGGTTTCGGCGGTCTTTCACTTGAACCTATCCTGCAAGCTGGATCTGAAGCGCGGTTAGAACGTCAGAGATGTGGTTGGCTATGGTCGACTTCGGTGAGCCGCCGAAGAGCAGCCCGGTCGCTCTGCCCAACCCTCTGTCTACTATCAGCGAGCCAGAGTCTCCTGCATCCGAGAACATCTGCCCCTTGTCTGGAGCGATAAGAATCTGCCCCTGAAACGTCAAGGTCCCGATATCGTATTGTATGTTGACGTCTGCGCTTATGTCCAGCACGGACCCTGTCGTGTAGCCTGTTGTCCGGCCGACTTTGTGGACTTTCATCCCGTCCGTAGCATCGATGGGGGAGGTGGTTGCGAGCTTGCCCACCTTCGGGAGGATGGTGGGGTCTGCGGTGATGGTCTTGTCGATAGCGGCTATGGCACAGTCCACGCTGTTGTTTCCGCGAGGCGAAAGGGATACGGCTTTGGATAGGATCGCGACCTTGTCTGTTGTCTGATTTCCCTTGTCCAATAAAGCGGGTTGGAAGATGGCGGTTCCGACGGGGAACTTGTCTTCGTTGGCGAGTACGTGGTTGTTGCTCAGTATGTATTGGGCGCCTCCACTCCTGACGATCGCGCCTAGCGTCCCTGCCTCGACCATATTCCCGATTGGCGGAGGGCCGATAGAGATTCCTGGTAGGATAGGCCGCCAGCGATCTCTCGGGGTAGGCGCGGGCATCATGGCGAAGGCCTTGAACCGGCCTGTTTCAACCACGTCCGTCGGGATGCCCCGTATTGCAGGGGGCACCAGTTGTGGTTGTGGGATCTGAGCCTTTGGAAATTTCCTGTTCACGTAAACTCGAACCGCGTCCATGCCTGTCGGCTGCCCGCCCTTGATCTTCTTCCCGATTCCTACGCCGACAATGTTGAGGTCCAGCTGGTAGGAGACCGCTCTAGTCGAGTAGGCGGCCCTGGCGCTGTCGGTCAAAAAGCGGGTAGCAGCTTCCTTTTTTGCCGATGATAGTTGGGGAGGAATGTTTTCGCGGTTCATAAAATCGGAAAATGGGCCGTCTGCTGATTAAGACTTCG
>Ga0209236_1000307_pt1 | contig 27123 bp, 24 predicted proteins | sample GraSoi013_1_40cm_FD_185819 | JGI IMG/M metagenome (GOLD analysis project Ga0209236, IMG submission 185819) | Grasslands soil microbial communities from the Angelo Coastal Reserve, California, USA - Sample 09_27_2013_1_40cm (SPAdes) (version 2) | ecosystem: Environmental > Terrestrial > Soil >... | reverse complement strand
GGGTCCGGAAAGACAACTTGCATCAGACTGATACTTGGACTGATTCGGGCATCCTCAGGCACAGTACGAGTCAATGGGTATGATCCGATCTCAAAACACGTCCGCGCTCTGAGACATGTTGCCTATTCGCCTGAACTTCCCAACCTCCAAACATTCCTCACCCCAACTGAACTACTTTCGTTAGTCTCCCATGAGCTGGGCCTTCCGTCCTCGTCTGATGGAAGGCAGGACGAGATTCGTAGGGTCCTGGAGCTTGTTGGAATCTTGGAATATGCCGACACGAAGATCGCTAAGCTCAGCAAGGGAATGGTTCAGAGGCTGAGCGTCGCTCAAGCGATGATGGGCTCACCTGAGGTCTTGATTCTTGATGAGCCAATGATAGGCCTGGACCCAGCAGGCTCAGCACACTTCAGAGAAGTATTCAGAGAATTTGCAAGCCAGAAGGGCGGGACCGTCTTCATGTCCTCCCACATCATGAGCGAAGTAGAATCGCTCTGCACTTCCGTCGCAATTATCCATGGAGGTAGAATCCTCTACCATGGAAAAGTAGGGGACGTGATACAGAAGGTACTCGATTATTCCGTCATCTACTTGGAAGCTAAAGGCCTCACAGAGCAGACGATCGGCAAGATTCGCGAAATAGCCAGCGTGACAAAAATAGTCCCGAATGGAGATTCTCTCGAAATCATAGTTCAAGGCCATACGGACGTTAGACCGGACATATCTGACCTCGTCGTGAAGTCGGGAGCAAAGCTATACTCCATCAGGCAGGCGGAGAACATGCTCGAGCGAGCGTACATCGAAGCCCTCTCCAAACCAACCCAGGGTAGCTGACGATATGAGCCGTCCAGATGTCATCCTATCCTTCGTGAGATATGAGATCAAACGGGCGATCGCGAGAAGGAAAGTTCTAGCACTCATCGCCTTCACAGTACTACTGGACACACTGCCCTACTACGCTCTCTCAACCGCCGGGACTACTCTCATCCCAGGCTCAGCCTATCCATACATCTGGGTAGCAGGAGTCTTCGCCGTCCAACCACTATTCCTGAACTTCACCGCGATCCTCATCGCCGCAGGCGCGATGTCCGAGGAGTATGAACAAGGAACCGCCGAACTTCTCCTATCGAAGCCCGTTGAGAGAAACGACTATTTCGCCGGAAAATTTCTGGGAGGATACACTCTCTTCCTCACCATTCTTGCATTCAACATCGTCTTGAGCGTTGCTTCAGCCTTCACGTTCTTTGGGACCCAATTCGGCCTTGAAATTCTTCCAGGTCTGTTTCTGGTCCAAGCCTTCGCCGCGCTCATCTTCTACTCACTCGCGTTCATGCTTGGGGAGCTCGTCCGACGGTCCTCACTCGCCTACATCTTCTCCTCAGCTGTATTCTTCTCTAGTTTCATAATCAGCGCCTACATGGACCTCATCTACACGCTAACAGGAAAAACGATCTACAAGACAATCCAGATCTACCTGCCAACCTCACCGGCGAACTCTCTTCCAATCCAGTACGCGAGTCCTCTTCTGCCCCAAACGGTAGGGATAGTTCTCCAGTTCGTCGGCTCGGGCAACGCCATAGTCCCAACACTGGACCTGTCCGTGGCGATTCTTCTCGTCTACACAATCCCTGCTATCGCGGTCGCCGCAGCCTATTTCTGGTTCGCAGACATTTCAAGAAAGATGAGCTAGAAACCCGAGCCGACATCTCAGTGGGATGTTCTCTCATATAGATATGGGAAAGCAAGAAATCGACACCGCCAAATATGGGACCTTAGGCATCACCGTGGCCTTTAGAAACCTAGCAATACCTTTCGGAGTTCTAACATTCCAGGTGATTGAAACTGGCGACAGGACAGTCTTATTGTCCGAATTGTGGAACATCCCTTCAGCAGCACGTGGCCTTTTGCGCAAATTGCGGGACCAAGATTACCTCGCCGCATTCCCAGCTTCAACAGGTGCCTCCTGTCTACTATCCCATGACACCAACACAGGCGTCCGTAGCCACGGGAGCTTACAAAGCCGTGATCGCTGTCTTGCTGTTGATCATAGTACTTCTAGGCGTCGGACTGTACGCGACATCCTCGGGACACCTCTTCTCGCTCACTGGTTATCGCTACTCTCTGGCTAACCCGCCGAACGCTCAGAGTGTCCAACCACCTAATACTTCAACGGCTCAACCGCCTTACACCGTAATATGGAATTCTTGTGGGGGATCTCCTGGCTCTGGCTGTAACATGTCATCGAACGGGTGGAGAGAGGGATCGGTCCCTGACACATACGACTACTTCGTCTCGTTCACAAGTACAGTTCCCATCCGGGTTTACTTTTTTACCCTCGGACAGTTCGTTCAATACACAGTCTGCAACGGGGATGTGAACTGTGTATCGGGATACTATAGTTCTCTCCCTGCTACGACATCTCAGTCGACGGCTGCGTTCAAACTCGCTGAAGGATGCGGAGACTATGTTGCCATCTACGTAGCCTCATCAACAGGAATCATGCATCCTAACATCAGCGTGAAACAAAACGCTGCACCGTTCATAACCGGGTATTGTGCTCAAGCCGGCGGCGGCTAGATCGGAACTACGCGATTGGGACTTTGTTGAAGACGACCGTATACGAATCCTAAACCTGCAGGGTAAAGCTTCCCTTTTTGCGACCAGAGCGCTTCTTATGGCTGAGTAATGACCGATGAAGAAGCGCCGTATGCTCAAACCCGGTGGATTCCATAGTGGGCCCGGGTTTCGCAGAACCCTGACTGTTCATGGCCGAGACACCCCGAGAATCTGTGCGCGTTGTGGAAAGAAGACGGATAATGCTAAGCACGGTTTTTGTCCTGAGTGTAGAAGAATACTCGGAAGATGGGCATAGCCCCACTCTCTCGGGCGACCGTCTCGGTCGATGGGCTTAGAGTTGGCCGATCTTGTCGTAGATTAGGACGTACAGTGATACAATGAAGATTACTGCCATGATCATTCCGAACGCTAGGTATCCGTATGCGCGCTTGGGACGATAGGCATAGCGTGTGCTCATGAACATCATGTAGAGACCCAGGATTCCCATCACGTAGATCAGCGTTGTAAACACTGCCTCCTGGGTGGTCTGGTTATTGATGTCTCCTGGATAGACGAATGAGTATCCGCTTGCCACGTTCAACAGACCTTGGCCTCCTTGGGTGAGGACGAATAGTCCGCCGGACAACACGAATACTGTGAATCCGACGATAATGAATTCGGCGATTGGAAGTAGAGGTCTGCTGGATCCTGGTGCGAGTCTGATGAAGCTCATTCTGAAAGCCAGATTGTTCAATGACCTCTTCAGCTTCCAGAGACTCGTTTTCATGCCCACGAATGAACAGTCCTCGATAGTCTAGGTTCTACTTGTGCGACTGTTGAGATGCCCCAATAATAAGCCCTGCTTTCCCGCGGTTTGTCTTTCGCTCGTCTTCTGGAACTGTTTTAATACCGGATCGGAGAATTGACGCTTATCGTCGAGGTCTTGTAACTATTTGTCTCCTCAGAGAATAACATGTTCCAAGTGCGGCGATCTCCTCTACACTGGGCTTGAACTAGAAACGCCGAGTGAGATCATCCAGCGCAACGGTGGCTACTGTCCCAAGTGTGGAAAGAAACTCGGATTCACGATTGAGACTTTGAAGATAGGCCCGCAGACAGCTCCACCCCCGCAATAAACTTCCTTTTCTACCCAGCTCCGAGCCTGCGAAGCAGGCCTGACGATGCCAAAAAGAACGCAGGTGTACGATTATCACAAAAAACACGGCAACATTGTCGACTACGCCGGCTACGAGTTACCCGTATGGTTCGAGGGAATAATTCCCGAGTGCAAGGCTGTCCGGACGCACGCGGGGTTGTTCGATGTCTCGCATATGGGTAGAATTACGGTTGAAGGCAAGAACGCGGAGACATTTCTCAACAGCCTAGTAACAAATGATGTTTCCACACTTTCAATCGGCCAGGGACACTATTCCCTCCTCTGCAATCCAAGTGCGGGAATAATCGACGATCTTACGATCTTCAGAACGAGTCAGACAAAGTATCTGGTTGTCTACAATGCTGCTAATCGAGACAAAAACTGGGCCTGGCTTGAAAAACATCGAGATCCCGGAGCAGGTTTGAGAGACGTCTCGGACCAATCAGCCATGTTTGCCGCGCAAGGACCGAAAGCTGGGCAATTACTACGGAGCATCTCCGGTGCTAGGCTGGAAGAGATCGACAAGTACTCAGGCAAAGAGGTCAGAGTTGGAGACCTTTCGTGTCTGGTTACGCGGAGTGGCTATACTGGTGAGGATGGTTTCGAAATCTATGTCTGGAATACGACCAGCCAAAATCCTGAGCCCGCGTTGAGGATATGGGACAAGCTCCTTTCAGCAGGCAAGCATGAGGGCCTGAAACCCTCGGGGCTCGGAGCTAGAGATGTTTTGCGGCTAGAAGCAGGGATGTGCCTGTACGGAAACGATATTGACGAGAAAATAACACCCGTAGAAGCAAGACTCAATTTCGCCGTTCGACTAGACAAGAAGAGTGATTTTGTCGGACGAGGACCTATTCAAAAGGAGAAGGAACAAGGACCCGCTCGGGTCCGAGTCGGCTTCAGGATTACATGCAAGGGAATTCCTCGCCAAGGTCAAGAAATCGTTCTCGAAGATCAGAGTATCGGAAAGGTTTCGAGTGGGACGTTCTCTCCAACTCTCGGAATAAGCATAGGCATGGGGTATGTTCCGCCAAATATCTCGAAAGCTGGGACGGTGTTCGAGATCAAGATTAGAGATCGAAATGTTTCGGCCGAGGTAGTGAAGCTGCCTTTCTATCAGCGACGATCAGAGGATACTGTTGTGGTTCTGGGTCAGGAGATGGGGCTCCGCGATTTCCGGATGAAGCATGGGGTTGCAGAGACGGCCCTGGTTCACGGTTGAGCGAGGTCTAAGTGTAGAATCAGTATCTGAGTATTGGTCGATTTTCTAGTCTCTTTTTCTTAGCCGGCGACTGCAAATTCTCTTGATCGGAGTCTTTCGCAGTCGTGGCGGCTGCTGTGTTTCTCGCAGAGGTCTCTTGTGCAGTGGGGGCAGTTCTCGACGGCCAGCAGCTGACACTCTGAGCAGACGACGCCCCATACTAACGCCAATTTTCTCTTTTCGCTTCCTGTAATTTTACTGGGTCCATTAGCCCTGATTAGAAAAGAGGTATGGACTATTTTTACTCAAAAGGATACTCGAACCTCGACTTGACAAGACATGTAACAGGCAAACGCCCCAATTTTTCGTAATGATTGCTTATCGGCGTGGCTTCTCTTTCTTACCCTTTAGCAACGCATCCAAGCTTACACCGTTAACGGTGAAAACTCGGTATCTTGTTCCAGGAAGATCACCATACGCTTTCCCCTCTGCTCCTCCGATACCTTCAATCTGGACCTCGTCGTGCTCGTCGATAAAATTCAATGCGCCGTCGCCGGGCAGGAATGCAGTTATGACCTTTCCATTTTTGATGATCTGTGCGCGTACGCATTTTCTGACTGCGCTGTTGGGCTGGCGGCATTCAACCCCCACCTTCTCCAAGACGATCGCTCGAGCCTGGGGTGATCCTTCCAGTGGGTCTGCTTTGTAGTCTAGTCCGAGCATGCGTCGTTTGTAGGGAGCATAGGCCCACCTGAAGCTCTGACGCCGCTTACACAGTTTGCGGCCGGCGAACATTCCGCTTGAGGTTTTGACCATGCTCGAAGCCTTTGAACCGGGAGAGAGCGGAGCTTTGGACTTGCTTTTTAGCATGACGCCACATCGAGAGAACCAGCGATAGGAATCGGCTAGAATCAGCCCTGAGCCGGATTCTGGGAAGAGGATTCCATATGAAGCCCAGTTCACCCTTCCACGGTCCCGCTGGCGCGCTAGTTGAAAAATGCTGATTCGGCTGTTCTGCGCGAGAGACCGGTAATCTCGCCAGGAAACGTTTCAGCTGGAGAATGGACCCTCCTAGAATTTAGGAAAAAATTCTTTCCCGCGACACAGAACTCGCGATCTTGAAGGAATTAAGAAAAGGTAATCCTTCTTCGAAGAGAAGCGGGAGAAGAAAGGAAATTCCAGACCTTTCTATTTCAAACCTGACAAGCGCAGAACATGCCCTGATCCGAAATCGGGGCAGGCGATTTGAGATCGCGACTTTTTCACGCTGACCTCTGCGCTTAATCTGCGATCAGAAAAACGATCGACGGTTCCGTTTTGCGCCTAGAATCACTAGACTCGCCCGGTTCGGTTTCAACTGGCGGGACCCCTCCCCGAAAAATCTCAAAAGCAGTTGCTTCTCGCGACACAGAGTGCGAGTCTGGAAGAGCTAGGAGACTACTACGTGGTCTATGTCGAAGTATCGCTTCACGAGCATTCGGGTCTTGTCGATGGTCCGCCCGTTCTTGCCTATGGCGATGGCCTTGTCTCGCGGGTCAACCTCGACCACGACAATCTTCTTGTCCGGCCTCTCAGTCACCCGGATCTCCTTCAGCCGAGCGGGCGCGAGACTGTTCCTTATTAGCGCCTCTGGAGTCTCAGCGTACTCGACCACTTCTATCTGGCGGCTCGTCATCCGTCGCAGCATGTTGATGTTCTTCCCCGCCTTACCAATCGCAAGGCCCATATCGCCGGGTTTCGCGACGAAAATGATCCTCTCCAACTTCTCGTCAATAATACAATCCTGGGTTGTGGCGCCTGTGATACTTTCGAACAGGGCCATGTACTTCATCTCCTCGCTCGTCAGCTTGATTTTGGGCTGGAGCATCACTTTTTCTCAGCGACCAATTTCAAGACCTCAGAATCACCGGGTTCTCTAACAACAATCGCGGAGACCGGAAAGGGCTTCTCGCAGACCGCGCCCAGATCTAGACTAGATCCAGGAAAGACGTAGACTGGAATCTCTGACTGTTCAGCGTTGTGCAGAATATCGTCCCGCTCAGCCTCACGACAGTTCTTGGCCAGAATAATCATCTTCGCCCGAGCAAAGCCAGTACTCACTACCGCGTCCTTGCTCCCAAACCCGACCTTACCCGTCTTCACAGCCATCCGTATCTGCTTGTTGATGTCGACCAACGCCTATTTTCCTCCCTTACGCGGCATCATCATCGACACCTCTATCAGACCAGTGCCCATCGGTATCTGCTGACCAACAATGACGTTCTCCGCAACACCCCGCAGAGTATCAGTAATACCCTTGACGGCAGCATCCACAATCGTCGGGATTGTGATCTCGAACGCCGCCTTCGCAAGAGTGCTCGCCTTCTCACCGCTGACCCCGTGACGTCCCACCTGCAGCACATCACCCGAAGAGGTCATCATGTCAGCGACAAGCATGACATGCCTAACATCAACATCTAGCCCTTGCTCTTCTAGAACACCCAGCGCTTCTTTGACGATGACGTTTCGGGCTGCTTCTATTCCGAGCACCAGGGCTGTTTCGTTGATGTTGTTACTGACCGTCCGTGAAGTATCTACTCCGGGAACTTCTAGGGCTAGTGCGAGGCTTGAGCCTTCAGTCCGGACGATCCATTCACCCTTCTCCTCAATCACCAACGCCCGCTTCACCGCGGGAATACCCTTGATATGGGCGACCGTCAGTTTACCCGCCAAGCGTCTGAACTGTGGAATCTCGAGATCCTTCGTCTTGATCTCCACCGAGTACGACTCAACCTTAACATCCGCATTCGCCAGGACTAGTGCCTCCCGGACTTCTTGAACGCTCACCTCTCTCTCCCTCATCGCTTGAGGATTCAGCTTCACATCAATCCTCATCCGTGTCACATCCGTCTCGAAGGTGCTGGCGATGTCCCCGAGAGTTGTGTGAGTCAAGAGTGTCGCGACCTCTTGAGCCTTCTCCCGGCTCGTACGATGCTTCGCTTCCAAGAAGACAGTCATGTTGGGCGTCGAGGGAATCTTCCGAGCGTCCACTATCTCGATCAATCTCGGCAGGCCAAGAGTCACATTCTGTTCTCTGACTCCCGCGAAGTGGAAGGTTCGCAGCGTCATCTGCGTACCGGGCTCGCCGATAGACTGGGCTGAGACTATTCCCGCTGCCTCTCCCGGCTCCACCAGCGCTTGCTTGTAGTTCTCGATTGTTCCAGCTACTGCTTCGTCTACTCCCGTCTTGGTGAGCTTCGCGTTGAGCAGTGTCTGTCTCAGCTTGTTGAGAGTTAGAGGTGAGAGCACTTCCTTTGATGTGTCGACCTGTTCCTCCACATACTCTTTGCCAGCTGCGGTTCCCTTCTTCATCGTAAGACGTACGCGTTCTACCAGCCTGTCAATGTTCACTGACTTGCCATGGTCGCTCTTGGCGACGTCTACTCCATCCTCTCCGTACCTTACCTGGATTATGTTGCCGCGAGAGTCTCGCACAGTCGAGTCATACTCGACTCTAAGATGCTCAAGGGCATTGATGAGACGGCGCTGCATGTATCCGCTCTGCTGAGTCCTCACCGCAGTATCCACAAGCCCCTCTCTTCCTCCCATTGCGTGGAAGAAGAACTCTATCGGATCCAGCCCGTCTCGATAGCTGTGATAGACGAAGCCCCGCGGCGCAGCTCGCATGTCTCCAGGTTTGAAGAAGCTGAGGGCTCTTCCTCTGTATCCCCTCAAGATTCTCTTTCCTCGAATAGACTGCTGGCCCACGTTGGCAGTCATCTGTCCAATATTGAGCGACGAGCCTCTGGCGCCCGCCCTCGTCATTATGACGCCGCTGTTGTCCATCTGGAAGTACTGGTCTGCGTAATCTCCCGCGACGTCGCGTGCTCTTGAGAGCTCGTTCATGATGTAGATTTCTAGCGACTCTTCAAGAGACTGTCCAGGAAGCCGTTCCAGTGTGCCCTTCCGATAACTCTCAATATACTCATCCACCCTCTCCTCAGCCTTTGCAATCGCCTTGGTGATCTTTTCCTTAGTAGCTGGGGCTAGCTGGAGCTCGTCCATGGCATAAGTGAATCCGCGGAGTAGCATGAACCGGTCCAAGAGTCTCGTGACCGCGTTAAGGAACCTCCTTGCCTCCTCCGCCCCATAGTCTTTGACGATTCGATGGAACAGACTCTCAGACTTTTCCGCGCCGATAGAGGCCTTGTCGATCACGCCCTGTTCGAGGACTCCGTCTTTGATGACTACGAACGCGTCGTAAGGGCAGTCGTGCATGACACCCTTGTCACAGTCTGCGCACTTGTAGTAGCTTGAAAGATTCGACTTTGACACGAAGTTGAAGCCCTTCGGCAAGACGATACTGAAGATCTGCTTCCCACTCCATCGCTCCTCGCCTTTTACAGTGACCGGTTCCGGCATCGGACCCTCGTAGTTTGCCGCGGCGATGAGCTTGGAAACATCCTGACGGTTTAGCATTGTAGACTTTTGCGTCAGCAGAAACGCGGCCGTCAGAGAGTCGCGTATTGCGGCGATTATTGGTCCACCATATCTTGGTGAGAGAATCTGGTCCTGTACCTGCATGAGGAGTCGGGCTTCAGTGCGCGCCTCTTCTCCTTGTGGAACATGTAGGTTCATCTCGTCACCGTCGAAGTCGGCATTGTATGGCGTGCATACTGTCGGATTGAGTCTGAACGTCTTGTAGGGAAGTACGCGGACTCGGTGTGCCATTATTGACATCCGGTGGAGGCTTGGCTGGCGGTTGAACAGTACGATGTCTCCGTCTCGAAGATGTCTTTCGACGACGAACCCGGGCTGGATGGCTTCTGCGACCACTTTTCTGTCGGTTACGAATTCGAGACGAACTCGTCTTCCATCCGGCCGCACAATATAGAGTGCTCCTGGATAATTGTCCGGGCCGTTATCGATGAGCCGTTTCATCTCTTCGATATTGTGACCGGTAACTTTGTCGGGAATTGTCAGCCTGCTCGCAACATCCAGAGGGACCCCAACTTCGTTAATGTCGAGGTTAGGATCAGGGGACACGACTGTCCTGGCTGAGAAATCGACTCTCTTTCCGGACAGGTTTCCTCTGAATCTTCCCTCTTTACCTTTCAACCTCTGAACCAGAGTCTTGAGCGCTCTGCCTGATCTGTGTCTAGCGGGAGGGAGGCCTGAGACTTCATTGTCAAAGTAGGTCGTTACATGATACTGGAGCAACTCGTGAAGTTCCTGGATGATATTGATGGGCACGCCTGATTCGAGTGCCTCACGAAGTTTCTGATTGATCCGTATGATGTCAACGAGCTTGTGCGTCAAGTCGTCTTCTGATCGGATTCCTGACTCAAGAGTTATGCTGGGTCTTACTGAGACAGGTGGGACAGGCATCACTTGGAGGACAGCCCATTCTGGCCGCGCGGCCTTCGGGTCCAAGCCCAAGAGGATGAGGTCATCGTCGGCTATCCTTTCCAGCCGCTCTCTAATTGTGCTAGGGGTCAGCCGAACTGCTCCGCCCTCCGCAACAATCTCGTGGAATGTCGTAGGTTTTCCATGCTCGATAGGATACTGTTTTTGGCTGCAGTGTGGGCACTGTTGGGTTTTCTTCGCGTCTCTGATAATCTCGTCTAGAAACGCGTCCGGTACGGTGTTGAGCCTCTCTTTCAGTTCCGCATATCGGGCCCTGTATTTCTCGATCTTTTCTTCAGTGAGCAGAATTCTTCCACAGTTCCTACAAGTTATTGATAGAAGTCGATGCGTCAGCTTTGCAAAGCTGACGTGAATTACGGGCTCAGAGAGTTCGATGTGTCCAAAATGGCCGGGACATGCGGAGGCTGTGTTCCCGCATGTCTTGCACTTTTGCCGTGGCTCTAGAGTTCCGAGTCGGCCATCCATTAGACCTGAGACGATGGGAACTCCGTCCTCGTCGTAAGTGTCTGCAGCCTGTACCTCCACGGCTGATAGCTTTCGGAGCTCGGTTGGAGATAATAGCGTGAAGCGTATGCTCTGTATTACCTTCGCTGTTTCGTCCACGGTTGCAATGGCCATGGCTAGGCCCTCTCCTCGAGGTTCAGTCTGGGTGCGATCCCGAGCGCCATGAGTTCCTGTACTAGTAGTTTGAACGCGTAGGATATTGCTACAGGGGATATCTGGGCTTTCTCTGCGTCTATTCTGCAGATGTACTTGTTCTGTTTGATATCGTGGTATGCGAGGGTTCCGCAGACTTCGCAGACGTAGGCTATGTACTTGTCAGACTCCTCCAAAAGCCTGTCTCGCAATAGTGCGCTCGCTCCGTGTCCTATGAGGCAGTCGCGTTCCATTTCTCCGAATCTGAGACCTCCGCCTCGAGCCCGTCCCTCGGTGGGCTGTCGAGTGAGCATTTGGACCTGGCCGCGGGCTCGGGCGTGCATCTTGTCCGAGACCATGTGGTGCAGTTTCTGGTAGTATACGACGCCAATGAACAGGTCAGCTGCAAGTTTTTCTCCCGTGATTCCATTGTACAGTGCTTCTCGGCCGCTACTCTCGAATCCGAGCTTGGTGAGGATCTCGCCGATGGCTTCGGGGCCGATGTTCTCGAAGGCCGTCCCATCCATTATTTCGCCCATCTGAGACGCGGCCTTTCCCCCTAACGTCTCTACGAACTGGCCGATCGTCATCCTGGATGGGATGGCGTGGGGGTTGATTATTACGTCCGGGACAACGCCGTCGACCGTGAAGGGCATGTCTTCCTGGGGTACAAGGAGTCCGATGACCCCCTTCTGTCCATGGCGTGAGGCGAACTTGTCACCCAGCTCTGGGACTCGCAAGTCCCTGACCTTCACCTTGACTAGTTTGCTTCCTTCAATGGATTCTGTGACAAATATCTGGTCTATCGTGCCTTGCTCAGAAGGCCTCATGGTCACGGACGAGTCGCGTTTAGTTGGACCCTTCACCTCGAACTCTCGATACTCCTCTAGGAATCGCGGCGGACTTGTCCTACCGACTAGGACTGTGTTTCCTGTAGTCTCTGCCTCGGGCGATATCATGCCGTCCTCTTCGAGGAGACGATAGTAGCGGTCTCCTCTGTAGCCTCTAATGCCTGCCTCAGGAATCTCGAACTTGTCTCTTAGACCTCCAAGGTATTGTCGGCTCTCTGCCTCGTAGATTCTGTAGAACGTAGATCTGAAGAGTCCCCGGTCTACGGATGACCTGTTGATGATGATGGCGTCTTCCATGTTGTACCCTTGGAAGGATAGGATCGCGACTACGACATTCTGCCCTGAGGGTCGTTCTAGATAGTTGAAGACCTCCATGGGCTTCGTCTGCACTATCGGGGTCTGTGGGTAGTGGAGGAGATGGGAGCGTGAGTCGACGCGGGTGAAAAAGTTTGTAGAGAAAACGCCCAGTGCCTGCTTCGCCATTGCTGACTCGTAAGCGTTTCTGGGAGACTGGTTGTGTTCCGGAAATGGTATCAGGCTAGCAGCTATTCCGAGCATCACGTAGGGGGCGATTTCAAGATGGGAATGATCTTTTCGCAGCTCGTGTTCATACATGGCGACAAGCGCGTTTTCTTCCTCGTCTGCGTCAAGGAGTTCTACTACTCCGCTTCGAACAAGATCTTGCCAGTTTAGGCGTCCGTCGTCGACTGATGCTAAGTGTTCTTCGGTGAGTTTGGGTCTCCCTCCTTCGGCAACGATTAGCGGGCGGCGTACTCGGCCTGGGTCGCAGTTGATGTAGAGTTCTTTTCTTCCTGTTTCGACCTCTGGTGGATGAAATCCAAAGTTGACCTCGGAACTTATCTTGCCCTGTCGTCTGTATTCCCTCAGCTCTTCGGCGAGGGCCATTGGATCCTTCGAATAGCCGGCGATTATTCCGTCGACTACTACTTTCCCGCCAGTCGCGCGGAGTTTCTTGTCGGACTCTTCAACGGGTATGACTCCCATTCGACGGAGCTTCTCAACCATCTCGTGAGGATCGATGCCGACACTGATACTGCTCGAAAGGGCGAGGTTCTTGACCAGTCCGCAGTTTGACCCTTCAGGTGTCTCGTCTGGGCACAGTCTTCCGTAGTGGGTTGGATGAAGATCGCGGGCCTCCAAGTTTGGCTGGCTTCTACTCAGCGGCGATTGGAGGCGACGAAGGTGGCTTAGAGTGCTGATGAAGTTTGTTCTGTCGAGGAGCTGCGTGACACCGATTCTTCCTCGAACCCAGTTACCAGTTGCGATAGCGTGCTGGACTCGCTCAGTGATTATTCCAGGCCGGATCGCATTGGCGATGGAGAATTCGATGTGACGCCTGATGGTTATTCTCTCTAGCTGGTATTTTAGATCCCGAGTGAGGTTTCGGAATGAGATTCTGAAAAGCTCGGCGAGAAGGGACCCGGCCAGTTTGAGCCGTTTGTTCGCGTAGTGATCCTTGTCGTCGGGATTTCTCCTTTGAAGCTTTACCTCGATTATTCGGGTCGCGATTTCCGTGAGGAAGAGCCCCTTTTCCCTCCTGTCTGCGGGGACGCGGCCCATATGAGGAAGGAAGTTTCTGTCGAGAACTGATTCTGCTTTTCTGAGCCGGTATTCGTCGACCTGCCCGGGTGCGAGTCTGTTGCCGAGGTAGAGAAGTGCGTCTCGCTGGTTAGTTGCCTCCAAGGATTTTTCGAATGATCCCTCTAGTTCGTTCTGGATGGTTGGATCTAGACTTACCAGTTCCGCGACTTTTGCGTCTTCCTCGAACCCGAGAGCCCGCATGACGATCATGAACGGTATGTCGCTGGGAATCCCTGGCATCGTGACGTAGGTGCCGCCGTCAGCCTTGAGAGTGACTTCGATGCGGGCTCTGAAACCAACGGTTGTCGAGAAGATCTTGGCCTTGTAGGTCGGGTTCACGCCAGTGTGTTCGATATCGACAAGGATTCTGTTGGCCGCGAGATCTTCTAGTGCAACTATGACTCGCTCGGATCCGTTGACTATGAAATACCCTCCAGGATCCAAGGGGTCTTCGCCGACACCGATCAGATCGTCGCTAGATAGTTTGGAGAGAAGACAGATTCGTGATTTGAGCATGACTGGCAGATCGCCAACGTAGACCATTTCGGGCTGTCCTTCACGCTCTCCGATAACAGGAATCATCTCCATGTGTAATGGAGCGGCGTAGGTGAGGTTGCGGATTCGCGCTTCCGCAGGATAGATAGATCGTTCTGTTCCGTCTACTTCTATTACGCGGGGCGCGCCGATCTCGACCTTGCCTAGTTTGATCTTGAGCGGATAGTCACCTATCTCTATTGGTAGTTCTCCTACTTCGTCCACAATTGCTTGGAGTCCGCGTTCGACGAAGTCGTTGTAGGAGTCGATGTGCTGCCGGACTAGACCGCTATCGTGTATGAACTCTTTTGTTAGGTTCCAGAGCTGGGTTGTTGTTACTGCCAAGTTTTCACTTTCAAGAAACTATTTTTCAAAAATCTTCTACTACATACCGGTAAAAGTCAGATTCACCTGCTGTAGCGCTTTTTCGGATGACCTTGACAATGTCTCCAGGTTTGGCGCCAATCGCTCGGACCGCTGGGTCTGTTGACTTTACGTATGGTATCTGGAAGGGTTTGATATGGTATCGCTCTAGAACTTCTTTGGCTTCATTGGGCTTGAGGAGAACGTGTTTGGGGACAAGGTCGTGCTTGAATATGTCATAAGAGGGTTCCTTCTCTTTGATCTGTTTCTTAACCAAGTACTTGCTACTACCTCAGTGGATGGACGGGTGGAGTCCGACCTACCAGGCTGGACGAGTGAAAGTAATCGGCCGTTTAATAAACCTAACACCAACCTAGCTACGAAAAAAGGACCGCCACAGTAGTTCGTAGAGTGTCTAGTCAAATGAGGGGTCAAACTTTCTGTTACGTTTTGAAACCAAACAATGTACAGAAGGAGAGGATTGTAATCAAGGGAGATCCTTTTGGGGGAGGGAATTCCTCCCAAAGAGCTCTTTTGTGTCGCGAGGAGCAACTGCTTTTGAGATTTTTCGGGGAGGGGTCCCGCCAGTTGAAAATGAAATGGGCGAGTCTCACACTTCAGGGCCCAGAATGCATAGACCCGACGTTTTCCAGATCGCGGATTAAGCGTAGAGGTCAACGCGAAAAAGTCGTAAGCTCAAATCGCATGCCCGGATTTTGGATCAGGGCTTATTCCGGGCGGTTTTTCACGGGTAGGATTCTTCTAAAGAACAGGTTTGTGTCACGGGAATTTTTTATTTCCTAAATTCTAGAATGGGTCTGTTCGCGGTCTGAAACGTTTCCTGGCGAGATTACCGGTTTCTCGCGCAGAACAAGCTAATCAGCGCTTTTCAACTAGCGCACCAACGGGACCAGGGAAGCTGAACTGGGCATCGTATGAAATCTTCTCTCGGATCGCTGATCTGGGCTTGTTTTTGAAAGATTTCTCGGAATGGATTCTCCCTATCGTATGGAGTCCTACGCTTTACACTCTTCATCTTCGTCATCTCGAGTCTTTCTGTATGTGTAAGCGATAAGGACGATAAAGGGAATGACGAGCGCACCCAATACTCCAAAGTAAATCAATGGACTCAATCCAAGAATGGGCGGCGTCACCTCACTGGATGATCCTATTCAGAATGTCTCATGGATACCAGTTCGTTCCCGTCGAAGTATGCTTTGAGATTGCAATTTTGACACCACGCTCCCAGGATCTCGTCGGTGTTGCCGGAAAAGTAAATGTTGAGTTCTGTTCGCCCGCATCTTGGACACAGCCTGTTAGAAAGCATATCCACAAACCCTCACGGTCCAAAAGCTCTGAGACTGTCGAAACAGAGGGTTTGGCTCTCGATTTCTAGGAACAGCCTATCCCGACTAATCCGACCGTCAGCCTGTTTTGAGAGAGAAGGGAAAGGCTCGCTGTTGGCTCCAGGCTCGATTCCCAGTAAGACTTTCTCTCGAATCATCAGGTCCGCTCCGTTTCCATAACCGAAACGAAAATAACTAGATGCTCGACTGAGTGTATGGTCGAGCTATGTTGGGACGTAGATCACAATATTAATCCGTATCTTACTTTCTCGCTGCTCGTTCTCCCGACACGATGTATGGGACTGTCTCACCGACGTAGGTTGCGTGGTCGGCTATTCTCTCCAAATAACGGAGGATTAGGGTCCCGGACACGACGCACTTTAGGTTCGCTTCAGTTTCGTGCGCGGATTTCTTTACAAAGTCAAGATAGATATTATCGACGACATCGTCCATCTTCTTGAGATTACTTGCCAACTCTACATCCCTTTCTGTGAAAGCTTTGATGCTCACTCGTATCATATCTTTGGCTTGGGCCCCGGCTTCTTGGATTGCGTGCCTGTCACAGTTTGAGAGGTCTCCGAAGATTCCAATCACGTCAGATATGTCATGCGCGTATCTTCCGAATCTCGAAAAGCCGTAGGATACCTCCATGCATGATTTGATGAACCTAAGGTCCGAAGCTACCGGCTGATACCGGGCAATGATCTCGACCGCAAGCTCGCTCACTTCATCTTGGAGCATTCGAAGTTCCTCTGACCAGCCGAAGATTCGCTCTCGCAAGTCTCTCCCTTGGACGTAAGCGTCGATCGCCGTCGATACCGTGTTCTGAGAGAGTTCCGCCATATCGAGGACCATGTTTCGCAGTTTCTCAAGGCCGATGTCCATCAGTCTTGGCATTTGTTGTCCACCTTCCTAGCCGAACTTCCCGGTTGGATATCGTTCTGTCAACTGCTCCTTGGGATTTTCGAAAAGGTTTGTTGTTTCACCGTATTCAATTAGTTGGCCTAGATATAGGAAGGCTGTGAAGTCTGATACTCTGGCTGCCTGCTGCATGTTGTGTGTGACAATCCCAACGGTGTATTGCTCCTTCAGGCTTGCTATGAGCTCTTCTATCTTTGCGGTGGCTATGGGATCCAAGGCTGAGCAAGGCTCGTCCATCAAGATTATTTCAGGCTCCACTGCGAGGGCTCGAGCGATGCAGAGTCGCTGTTGTTGTCCTCCAGACAGGCTCGAGCCGGACGTGTCGAGGTCTGTCCTTACCTCGTCCCAGAGGAATGCTTGCTCTAAACTCCGTTGAACGGCCTTGTCGAGGACCACGTGATTTCTGACGCCGTTCAACTTCAGCCCGGCCGCAACGTTATCGTAAACTGACATCGTTGGAAAGGGATTTGGCTTCTGGAAGACCATGCCAACCCTTCTCCTGACGGATACCGGATCGACTCCTCTGCCGTAGATATCTGAGTCGTCTAACAGTACGCTTCCTTTAGTGCGTGCTCCGGGAACTAGCTCGTGCATCCGGTTTAGGCAACGGATGAGCGTGGACTTTCCACAACCCGAAGGTCCAATTATTGCGGTTACATCGTTTGTGAGAAAGCCAATAGAAATGTCCTTGAGGACGTGGTTGTTTCCAAACCAAGCGTTCAGGTTTTCTGTTCGGACCTTGTATTTTTCCAAGGGCTGATTCGCGGGGGTCAACGGCTTGCTTTCAAGTTTCAGCTCTTCTAATTGAACCTGCGAAGTCATAGTCTTGTCCTACTTGAGCTGTATCGTCCCCTCGTAGCGAGTCTGACTCCTACATTCAAAGTTAGTACTATGATTATGAGGACCAACGCTGCTCCCCATGCCTGTTGCCGAGTGAAGGGATCGGCTTGGAACGCATCGTGAAATATTCTAAGTGGCAGCGCATCGATGGGTTGATTCCAGGCGGAGAAAAAGAAATTGCTACCCAGAATGGTAAGTATCAATGGTGCGGTTTCGCCGGAGATTCTGGCGATTGATAGGAGAATACCGGTAATGATGCCGCTTCTGGCTGTGCTGATCACGACGCTAATGGTTGTTCTCCATCGTCTAATCCCGAGAGCCATCGCGGCATCTCGTAGTGAATTGGGAACAGTTTTGATAGATTCTTCGGTGGTTCTTGTAACTATGGGCAAAGTGATCACAGACAGGGCTACGGCGCCAGCGACAGGAGAATACTGATGGGTCGCGACCACGAGCAGTACAGAGATTAGGATTCCAACAACTATTGACGGGAACTCTGAGAGAACATCATTCAGAAAACGAATTGCTTTTCCGAATTTGTTGTTTCCAAATTCTGCGAGGTATATTCCCGCCAACACTCCGGATGGAATCCCAATGACGCAAGTGAGTCCGATCAGAAGTAGAGTCCCTTGAATCGCAGGGGCTATTCCTCCGACCGTTTCTCCTGGAACCCCAGGGAGACCTGTAATGAATTGCAAATTCATAGTCGAAAGGCCGTTTCGTATGACTTCGACAAGAATGCTCGCGAGAGGAACAATCGCAACTATCACACAAAAGAGACCTAGACCATAAGCTACCTTGTCCTTGATTTTACGTGAGGTGTGATTTGTCGTGCTATTCCACGGCCCCTGCTTTCACTTTCAGAACCCTCCATACCATAAGCTGGGCAAAGATGTTGATGAGTAGCGCAAGTCCAAAGAGCGCGAGACCCGCTCCTATCAAAGCCGACAACTGCAAGGACTCTGCTTCGTTGAACTGCCCAGCGATCAGTGAGGCCAATGTCTGACCGGGCATGAATAGAGAGGTTGGCAGGGCCGCAGGGCCGAGAGCTCCGCCGATGACCATCGTAACTGCCATCGTCTCTCCTACAGCTCTCCCCAACCCCAATATTGCCGCTCCAAAGATTCCCGAACGTGAATAGCTCAAGACCCCCATACGAACTACCTCCCATTTCGTTGCACCGATGCTGTAAGCCGCCTCTCTCTGCGAAGCTGGAACAGCCATCATGACTTCCTTCGATATGGAGGAGACTGTTGGAATGATCATTACAGCGAGTATTAAGCCGCCTATGAAGATGTCGAGGCCGTGAGGAGACCCGCGAAAAATGCTGAGAGTGCCGAAGCTTTCCGTTAGAGGAATCTCAACATAGTTGACTATCCACGGCCTGAGAACCAACAGTCCCCAGAAGCCGTAGATGACGCTTGGAACCGCCGCAAGTATTTCTACGATCTGTGACAAGGGGGCCTTGATTACAGCGGGGGCCATTTCGGCCAGAAATATTGCGATTCCCAGGCTTACTGGAATACCGATCCCAATAGCTATCCCGGAAGTTACCAAGGTTCCAAGAATGTATGGCAATACCCCGTAGGATTCTTGGCCAAGTGTGGTGTTCCAATCTACTCCGGCCAGAAATCCGACACCGAATTTTCCCAGGACTGGAAAGGACCCGCGAAGTAGTACTATCCCCGTTAGAACTATGACCAATATTACAGTGAGGGCAAAAATGTTCGAGAAAACCTCGAAAATGTCGTCCCCAGACAGATGCGCCAGTCTATGAAGGATATTCGAGAGGGCTAAGTCTTCTTTCTCGGCAGAGCGTGTGGCGACATCCTCTGTCGTTGACATAATACCCGGATTCTTACGATGGAATTTTGACTGACCAGAAAGCCAAGGTTGACGCTCAACTGTGAAGGGTCTGGCCGTTGTACGTTATCGTACGGATAGTTGCTTCGGCATTTGTTATCACGGAAGAGGGAAGCGCCACGTAGGAGAGCAATGTTGCTTGGTTCTGGCCATCGTGGACGACGAACCAGAGATAGTTAACCAAAGCTTGGGCTCTCGTCTGGCTTGTAAGACCGCCGTATACGTTCAACTCTTGGAAGACCATTATGTAGCTGAAAGTTACTATGGGATACGCTCCCGGGTCGCTCGAATTTAGAAGATTGACTGAAGTCCAATTCCCGTTTCCCCCTGGAAGAGAGGGAAGGCTGGAGGCAGCAAGACCGCTGGAACTTAGAGTGGGTGCAATGAAAGAGCCAGCACCGTTCGGGTTCCAGAGATATGCGTACGTCATCGGAGGATTAGCTGAGAGTGCGTAGTTCAACTCTACGTATCCGATAGTATCTGGGACTGTCTGGATAGTACTAGCTACACCGGCATTTTGAGGGCTTGCCAAGGCGTTGGCGGCCCAAGCAGTGGCCTTTGGCTGTTTGCTCTGACCTCCCAGCCACACGGGGCTTGAGCTGAGATAGCCTGTGAAGACGAAAGTGGTTCCCGAAGAGTCAAACCTGTGAACAACGGTGATTGGGGTATGAGGGAAAATTACGCCGGCTGGAATGTTAGGGTTGTTTTGGTTAAGCTGTAGGATCCCCATATCGTCCCAATACATTGTACCTCCTGGGGTACGGCCCCCTTGGAAAATTTCTGCAGCCACCGTAACGTTCAGATAAAGTCCCTTATGAATCGTGTAGCTCGTACCGTTCGAAAATTGGGTAGGAATGTTGTAGGCGATGGCTATTGCTCCAATCGTGTCTGGAATTGTGAGCGCATTCGGTACGGACACCTGTTGAGTCGCGGTTAGTGGAGCGTCTGAGGCTCCGAAGTCCACCGTCTTCTGACCGAGGGCGGTTATTCCCGCTCCGCTACCAATAGACTGATAGTTGACCTGAACATTACTGTTAATCCTAGAGTAATTTGCGTCCACTGCTGTGAGAAATGGGAATGCAAACGAAGAACCCGCTCCGTTCAAAGTTATGGTGGGTGGGGCGGGATGAAGTATTCCTTGAATGATGAACCCGCTGACACCGCTTACCGCTGCAACTACAACGAGACTGATAACGAATACCGTTCTGCTTATTCCGCCTCTACGCACTATCGTACCTGGTACCGTCGTCATTATTGACCCGAGTTAGCTCAATCGTCTACGAAGTTAATTAACCGTCTCGCTGATAATACTGACTGGCTATGTATATACATAGTTCACAATAGATGGACCGACTTGGTGTGCGACTCGTTTGAGCCAGGCGGTATGGGGTCAGCGTTCTATGGATGCTTCGATATTATACGCGTCCCCACTCTCTCCTGTGTCGGGATAGCCGTCAAAGGCATGATTAAGCGAAAGAAACGAGAGCCTTCCTTCAAAGACGGAATGTACAGCCATACCAGAACTCTGTCTCTCGTTTTGTTTCAACTTCCCACTTTGCGGTGCCTGAGAGGCATTGACCGATTTGTACATGCAACTTCCTCCTCAGAAACCATTGCTGGTTGCCATAAGTAGATGGCGGACTGAGTATATAGATAGTGTAAATATATCCGTAGCCATCAGTAGGCTTAGTCCCTGTTATGGATCAGGTGGAGCTTCGGAAACTTCAGATGACCGGAGGGGCGAGCTATACGGTTTCTCTTCCGAAGCATTGGGTGAAGGAGCAGGGTTTGAAGGTGGGTGATGTGGTGGCAGTTATGCCTCGGTCGGATTCGTCGCTGACTCTTGTTCCTCACGATAAGATCCCGGCTGGTCAGAACCATGGGTCAGAGGTAGTCGTTGCTCCTCTAAAAGACCAAAGTAAAGAACAGGTTCTTCGCACTGTGCTCGCGCAGTATCTTGCTGGATACGATGTCATAAAGATCAGATTTCCTCCTACGGCAAAGCCTGACTTGCGGACATATCTTAGAGAATCAGCGAGGAGAATGTTCGTCGGCTCCGAGATCATTGAAGAATCAAAAGACGAACTTATCGTCCAGTGTTTGTCCAGCTATGGTGATCTTCCTGCGCCGAAGGTTATTTCTCGCATGAGTCTTATCGCGAAACTAATGTTGAGAGATGCTGTAGATTCCCTGAAAGGGCGGGACCCCGCCTTAGCAGAAGAAATTATCCGTAGGGACGAGGAGGTAGACCGATTCTACTTGTTTATCATTCGACAGCTGACAATGGCCGTTCTGAATCGGAGCCTCATTCTAGAGATTGGTTTAGCTGATCCGAGGGACTGCCTAGTCTACCGTGTCGTGTCGAAGAGCTTGGAGCGAATCGCTGATCACGCAACTACGATTGCCAAGATGTCTGCCAGCATCGAAAATCCATTGCCACCCCGCCTCGTCGATGAGATATCCAAGGCCAGCGACATTACAATCAATGTCTTGGAGGATTCGCTTAAAGCGCTCGCCAAGAGCGACGGGACCCTTGCCAACAATTCAATAGCCTCGGCGGAGCGTGTCGAGAGAGAAGCCGAGAGTGTGATGGACAAGCTTTTCACTTTCAAGCTCAGCCAAAAGTCTATCGTCGCGGTCCGTCTTGCCTTAGAGAGTCTCAAGCGAATATCTGAGTATTCCGAAGATGTCGCGGAAATGGCGATAAATCTGACCGCTCGAAGAACGGAACTCTACTGACCCTTCCTAGATTGGACAGAGTGATCGCCAACCTAGTTGAACATGTTTCTTCCCTGAAATGCGGTTTTTGCTAATGCTGGGACGGGTCCGCCCATGAACCTCCCACGGGTCAACTGGTGAGCCCTGAGCCTTTGACCCAGCTTGGAACTTACCTGGCGTGGTCCTGAAGCTTCTCGAGTAGAGCCTTCTCTCACGAGGTCGAGCTTCAGGACCGGATTGTTCGTAAGGTGCTGAGGGATTATTGCTCCTTGAGTTGGCCGTTCTTAGTTACATGACGCCGGCTTGAGACCTCTCGGCTCTTTCGTGGTCTCTTCGTACTCTTCTATTTCTGGGAGTCTTTTCTCCCAGTCTCGCATCTGTCTGTCTTTCAGGATCTGGTTGAGTATTTGTGATGTGTTGTTGTAGAGCGGGTCCAGCGTTCTCGCGTCTTGAGATCCATCTTCTCGTCGAGTATTACTCTTCGACATCTAGCGAGGTTCTGGCGGAGTTGTCTGACTATGCCATCGCGCACCCTCTCCTCAAGCCGGTCAGAGCCATCAATGCTCCCCATCAACACCCTCCTAATTGAGATCTCCCGATACAGGCAGCACTCCTTCGATTCTAGTCAAGTCCTCAGCTACTTTCTGGGACCCGCCCTCGCGCAGAACAGCACGCCACAGCCTCAACAGCCGGGCCCCTGTACTGCTCAACAATCGTTTCTGGCCCTGATCCAACGTCCTGTCCCTCGACCCTGCCTCAAGATTATCTAGGACGATGATAGTCAGTCTGCGAATATTCGCCAATAGCTCCCCATAGTCCTCTTCCGGGTTCCGCACACTCAACGTTCCTATTTTCACTACTCTCAGCGATCTCATCGAGGCGTCCCGTCCCGTAAGTCGACCCAGTTCTCAGAAAAACCAGAATCTCTCTACAGGGTCCTCAACGAGACCGCAGTAATCCATGCTCACATCCTCGAAATAAACCATCTATAACCAACTGACCCGGACAGTCAAAGATATTATTCGCTCAGAAAATCCCGACAACGTCCCCAAACGGCCAAACAAGTCCAGACAAGACGAAAAAGTACGTTTTCCAATTCCGGAAAAAAGCATGCTTAGCCCCAGTCCCCAGGGTCGCAAAAACTCCCGGAAAAACATCCCAGATTCGTAACATAGTTATTTACAGCTTGAACGCGAGGCTCATCGAACGCCGGGATCGCCTAGCCAGGTATGGCGTCGGATTGCTAAACCTGCACCCAGGTGCGGAGATCCGATGGGCCTTAGGCCCTCGTGGGTTCAAATCCCACTCCCGGCGCCATCCTGTCCGAAGCAACACGCTTTGAACTAGCGACAGGACATGCTCTAATGAAGAACTGCTAAATTCTTGCATTAACTCCGATCTACAGGACCAAGTTGACCATCAATGCTAACGAGCGGCCAGTGTTATTGAGCCTCAATGGTCGAGGATTCTACATGCTCCATTACTCAGCGATACCTGAAGAAGGCCTCACGAGGATCAGTTTCGATCTAGTGGACCCGAACACGGGCGAAGGCGGTTCAGCTGAGGCCCTAGTTGACCCTAAACTTCTCAAAGACTTGAACTCTTACAACACTGGAACAATCAAGGGCCAGGCTTTCCTGATATGGATCGATACCAGCAGCAACGAAGTGCGATGGCAGCTTCGCAAGACCGCGACGAATGAAACTCGAGGTTTCAACCCAGCTTAAATATCCGTTTTCTAGAAACCCTAGTCCAGGAGAATTACCCGTCCTGAATTGTCCGAGATGTGGAAGTCCCATATCCACACCGCCTGAACGAGAGTGGAATTTCCAGAAGTACCGCGTCTCTCGATTCCGATGCGACAATGGCGACAAGTTCAACCTGTATGCTGGAGCGACCAAGACATTTACAATACCTAGACCTTCGAACTTCAAAGGATTCTGCGAAAACTGTAAGACCCAGAATCCGGACCACGCGGTATATTGCAAAAACTGCGGAACGAAACTAGGCTTGTAAACCATTGCGAGAACCAGCAGTCCCGTTCATCCTCAGACCACAAGAATATTAACACCCGAGGCGAATAGCCGCTCATCTTAACAGTCCGAGACAATTAGAGGACCACGCTTCAAAATGACCATTGAGCCGGAGGGTATTCTCACTGGGATAAGGGGAGGGCTTAGTCGAGAAAACATCTCAGCACGCTTTAGAGCAATTAGAAAGACCCTTGGCGGAATTCCTCGAGCAACCGTCCTACACTATTCAATACTTAGCCTCACTCTGGCACTGGCTGCAATAATCCGACTCTTACCTTTGAGATGGGGCGCTTATATCAGCGAGTTCGACCCATATTTCAACTTCAACGACATGCGCCAGATAACTGCCAACGGGTGGCAGAGCTGGTTCGCCTACACTGACTTCAAAGCATGGTACCCCTTCGGAAGACCCCCCGTTTCCACCAGTTATCCAGGCACTAGTTTCACGGGCACTCTCATCTACCAATTTCTCCAAGCAATCGGTATTAACATCAGTCTCTACGACGCGGCAGTCTATTCCCCTGTGATTTTGGGAATTTTCGGAGTGCTAGTCATCTACTTCTTCGCTCGAGATATTTGGGGCAAGAGTGCAGGGCTCTTAGCTGGGCTCTTCTCCGCCTTCAGTTCCAGCCTGATCAGCCGGACGGACCTGGGCTTCTTTCGTAATGAAGCTGTCGGCATTCCAACAATGGTTATGGCCTTCATGTTTTTCATACGAGCAGTAAACCCGAGCCGATCACTGAAGGGCACTATCATTTACAGCATGCTCTCAAGCGTGAGTCTCATCTACATGACCTTCGCCTGGGGAAGCTTCAGGTACGCAGCCGAAGTGGTTGGACTATTCGTACTAGCCCTGATTGTGCTAGGACGCTATTCTCCACGTCTCCTGCTCTCCTACGGAATCACCATAGGATTCTTCCTCTTCACTGGCGCCGAACTACCCCTATTGGGACACACCTACCTTACAGAAAGCACAACGATTGCCTTGCTAGGAGTGATGGGACTCCTTGCAGTTATGGAACTATCAAGGCTGGCTCCGACCACCAGGGGCAGATTGACCGTGTTAAGCCTCGCGGTCGCGGGGGTCGTGGCGGTAGCGGTGCTTGGAGTGGGAACAGGGCTGATTTCCGCAGGATTACGGGGAAAATTCCTAGCGACCCTGGATCCTTTCGTCAGGAACAACATTCCACTCGTAGCATCGGTTGCAGAGAATAGACCCTCCACTTGGTCAAGCCTCTATTTAGAAATCGGGAGCATCATACTCCTGGCTGTCTTCGGGTTCTTCTTTGCGTTCCAGCGTCTGCGGGACAGTGATGTTCTACTCATCATCTTCGGCGTAACCGGTTTCTATTTTGCCGCCAGCCTTGTCAGGCTGACATTGATTCTAGCTCCGGCGATGGCAACATTGGCGGCCATAACCGTCGTAGAGCTTGGTAAGCCAGCAATGGACATTATTCAGCAAGCAGTCATATTTCCGAGGCGCAAGCTCAGGTTCACCAGTAGGGTGAGCCGAGAGTTCAGCCTAGGAATACTCTTGATAATTCTCATTCTAGTTGTTCCAACATTCATCAATGCAGTACAATCCGCCTACACTCCCACAACAATAGCTTCAGCGAGTCTTCCTGTTCGAGGAAACTTTCCCGACTGGCTTCAAGCCCTTACCTGGATGAACAATAATCTCCCTTCGACCAGCGTCGTCTTTGCTTGGTGGGATTACGGATATTGGATCTCCGTTAACACGGGGTTACACACGCTTGCCGATAACGGAACAGGAAACTCGACTCAGATCCAGATAATCGCAACAGGTCTGATGCTGAACGAATCAATGGCAGTCAATCTAATGCGTCAATACGGAGTGACACACGTTGCCGTCTTTTTCAGCTACAATTATCAATCCGGAGGATCACCTTTGTGTCCGAGCAGCAACAACTCTCCAGCTGGGTCTCCTCCTGTCTGCGGGTATGGCGATGATAGTAAATGGTATTGGATGGTAAGAATCGGAAACGGCACACAAATCAGCACTCCCATCGGTGCAGCCACTGTCACCTACAAACAAAGGAATACGAGCCTATCGAACGGCCAGACACAGACCGAATACATTCGCTACATTACTATGAACGGCCAGACGGATAATGGTACTCTGATAACGAGCAACTATCAAGGAGCCCTAATACCGACTAGCAACACACTTCTGGGGATACTTTTGCGAAACGGGTACCCTACGGGGATCAGCAACCCGCCGAGCTTTTGTTCAAGCGGTCAGACAACATCGTGTGATACGGGTAACCGGGGAGATGCAAGACCTTATTTCTTCACCAAAGTCTTCCAGTCCTCCAACGACTACGTCTTATTGTATCGAGTGAACTACCCGCAGACCCCCATTCTCACAGCTATGCTCAGCAACCCATATGTCTCGAAGGGTGCCAACAACGGCAACAACATTACTGGAACCTTGACCAATCCCAGCGGACAACCAGTTACAAGCATGACTCCTGTAATGCTTCAATATGCGAAGCCCAACGACAGCAGTTGGACGATGATTGGAAATAGTACGCTAACGACAACAGGGACATACCAGTTCCTCAACTGGAAGCCTCCGAGTGGGACAAGCCCAGTCCATGTCAGGGCCTGGTGGAACGGAGATCCAAGTCTCGGCTTGAACGTAGCAGTGAGTGCTAATCAGACGCTGATTCAGCTATAACGTCAGTCATCGAACCGGATTCAGAACCTTTCGCCCGGTATTTGGCATACTTGTCGTCTGGCGAAAACTTTGCGGGATGTGGGATCCTAGTCGAGGCTCCGCAGTTGGGACAGATGCTCTTCAGAGTGTACCGGGAGCATTGGGTGCACTTCCGCATCAGCCATTTCATCCAATCTTTCTTCCTTCTCCTCCTGCCTTCTTGATAGAATCGAGAATTTCTTCAGTCACGAGGTTCAGTGTTTTTTCGGCCGCTTCAAAACTTCCGGCTTCAACCTCGATCCGATACTTGGGCGCTCCAATTGTGTAGATCTTGATTTCGCTCCCTCTCGGCCTTCGGATCTTCTTCGCGCCGAGCAACGTCTGTCGGATAATCTCTAACCCTCCAGGCTTGTGGCA
>Ga0209236_1000305_pt1 | contig 27281 bp, 23 predicted proteins | sample GraSoi013_1_40cm_FD_185819 | JGI IMG/M metagenome (GOLD analysis project Ga0209236, IMG submission 185819) | Grasslands soil microbial communities from the Angelo Coastal Reserve, California, USA - Sample 09_27_2013_1_40cm (SPAdes) (version 2) | ecosystem: Environmental > Terrestrial > Soil >... | reverse complement strand
CAGCTCACCGCGCGCGAGCTTATTGCCCCAGCCGGATTTCAAGGCGAGCGGGGTCGCCGTCACTCCCTCAGGCGCCTTCACCTGCGCGCGCGAGACGACGACGCTCGGCTGCCGCGGCACGACGCTGGCGACGTAGTCGCGGATCTTCTTGATGTGTTCGGGCGTCGAGCCGCAACACCCGCCCACAAAGCGGGCGCCCGCTTCGATCATGCGTCGCGCATAGCTCGCCATGTACTCGGGAGACGCGAGATAGATCTTGCGGTCACCCACATCCTTGGGCAGACCCGCGTTGGGCTGCGCGGAAATCGGTTTGTCCGTCGCCTTCACCATCTTTTCGACGGCCTCGAGCACGCCCGCCGGCCCGACGGAGCAATTCACGCCAATCACATCCGCCCCCCACGCCGTGAGCTGCTTGGTGAAAGTCTCCGGATCGGTGCCGTAGTAGGTCAGGCCGTCGGTGCCGATCGTCATCTGGCAGGCGACAGGCAGATCGGTTGCGGCGCGTACGGCGTTCAGCGCCGCGTGCATTTCCTGCATGTCGCTGAATGTCTCGAGCACGAAGCCGTCCACGCCGCCGGCGAGCAGGCCCTGCACCTGCCGAGCGAACAGCGCTTGCGCTTCGGCTTGCGAGGTCGGGCCAAAGGGCTCGATGCGGATGCCGAGGGGGCCGATCGCGCCGACCACGCTCGCGCGGCCCCCCCCCCCGGCCGCGGCGGCGCGCGCCAGCTCGGCGGCGGTGCGATTGATCTTCTCGGTGTCGTCGGCCAGACCGTAGCTGTTGAGCTTCAGCGGATTCGCGCCGAAGGTATTGGTCTCCAGGATCTCGGCGCCCGCGCGCACGTACTCCGCGTGTACTTCCTGCACGAGCCGCGGCTGCTTCAGGTTCAGCTCGTCATAACAGACGTTCAGGAAGAAGCCCTTGCCGTACAGCATCGTGCCCATCGCCCCGTCGAAGACGTGGACGCGACCGTCAGCAATGAGAGATCGGAAGTCAGTAGGCATCGGTTGCGTGTCGTCCCAAAAGAAATCCCCGCCCAAGGCCAACGCCCTGTACGGGGTCTGGCTTTTTAGCGGTTGTTTAACGTGGCCGCAATACGCCGCAAATCGCCACGGCTCAATCCAGAAAATAATCGCCTAGATGGCGCGTACTCTTAAATAGCTATGACGCCCCACGCACGCAACGTCGCGGCGGATCAACTCCTCGCCGAGCACGCACCGGCGCTCCGCAACTTCCTGGGCGCGCGCTGCCGCGACCCCGAGTTGGCCGCCGAGTTGCTGCAGGAGGTGGCCGCGCGCCTGGTTACGGCGAGCCCGCGGCTGACACTGAACGGCAATGCGCGGGGCTACCTGTTCCGAATCGCCGCGAACGTGTGGCATGACTACTTGCGGCGCGAGCTGGTGCGCCGTCGCGCGGTCATGGTTGTTCGTGCCAGCGAGCCGGAGACGGCACCTCCAGCGGACACGCGACTCATGGAGAGCGAGCTGCGAACCGCGGTGCGCCGTGCCGTGGACTCCCTACCGCAAGTGCAACGGGATGTCGTGTTACTCCGCCAGGATGCCGGCATGACGTTTCAAGCGATCGCCGACCGGCTGGGCCGGCCTCTCGGGACGGTGCTCACGCAGATGCGCGCCGCGCTCGCACGGATCAGCGTGGCACTGGAGAACTATCGATGAATCATCCGACCGAAGACGAGCTGTTGCTGCTCGCGTTTGGCGAACTTCCCTCATCTCAGGCCGCGGGAATCGAATCTCACACGGCTGCGTGCCGCGCTTGCCGAGAAACCCTTGCGCACCTCGAGCACGGGCGTGTCGCGCTGGACGTTGCCATGCCGCCGCGCCGGCGCAACGCGATCGTTTGGGCCACACTCACGCTTGCGGCAGCCGCCGTACTCGCAGGCGTCATGGTGACCAAATCCGGATCTTCTCGCGATCCGGCTGAGCGCTGGACACCAACAACGACCTGGTCGGCGACGGCCGGCTACGTGGCGGGCGGCAAGGCAGCGGTAGAAATCGATGCGCAACTCACACGACTCGAACAGGGATGGTCTTATGGTCGCCCGTAGTGTCGCGTTCGCCCTGGGTTTCACCGTCGCCATCGCAGTGCGTGCGAGCACGCAAGAGCCGAACGCTCAGGAGATGCCCAATCCGCAGGCGATGCAAATGCAGGCGCAACGCATCATGCAAGAGCGTCCACGCGAAGCCGAAGCGGCCGCCCGGGCATTCCTGATGCTGGTGGCACCGAGCCTCGTCGCTACGCTCGACTCCCTCAAGACAGGATCGATCAGCGGAGAGAACCAGCCGCTCATCGTGGTAGACGGAGTGCCGCAGCCTGGCTTGTCTGGCCGATGGCTCGGCGACCAATACTGGGCCGAGGTGGGTCAGCTGACGGTCCAGTTCGGGATGGTGCAGAACCTGAATCGGCGTGATAGCGTCCGCGCGCAGCTCGTAGGCAAGATGTTTGGACTCGAGGCCAACGCGCGTGCGCAACAGCGCGCCTACCGCAGTGCGTCTGAGTCTAACCGTGCAGCAATCCGCAAGCAGATCGAGGCGCTGATCACGCAACACTTCGATCTTGAGGATCAACTACGGACGCGGGAAGTCGCGGATATCGAACGACGGCTCGCAGACGTCCGCGCCGAGACTCAGCGCCGGCGCGACAAGCGCGCGGAGTTCATCAAGTTTGCCGTGGACGACATAATCCGGGACGCCATCCGGCCGCGATAGCGGCACGCTGCGGGCGAATGATCAACGATCATTGGTCATTGATCATTGATCATTGAATTGGGCTTCAGCCACGGACAAAACAGTCATTCGAAGAGCCCAATTCTTTGGGCCGCCCACCACGCAGCCACTCCCCCGGCAATGAAGCCGAGCACGGCGCCGAACGGACCAAACAGCTTGCTGCCGAGCGCGCCGGCGACCGTCCCGACGACGAAACTGACGAGTGTCTTGAGAAGCTTCATCAGTACCTCAGGATCGAGAGAAGGATCTGCCGCAACAACATGAGCGCCAGCCACGCCACGATCGGGCTCACATCGAAGGCGCCGAGGGACGGGACGACGCGCCGAATCGGCTCGACGATCCAATCGGTGAGGATGTAGGCCGGCCGGATCCACCGCGAATAGCGAAACATCCCGAACCACGCCGCAATCACCCGCACGATCAGCGCATACATCAGAATGCGGTAGACAATCTCGATCAGCAGCCTGAGCGTCGCGCGTGTACCGGAATGCGCCGCGATGTTGACCGTCTGAAACGACCCCAGGAACCAGCCGATCAACGACACCAGCACAATGCCGCCGATTGCCGTCAGCACAATCAGCCAACCACCGGCGTGTGTGGGATTGCCGCCCATGCGCACGAGTCGCCGTTCGACGGGGCGGAGAACGGGATCGGTGACCGACCGCAGCCCGCGTCCGAGTCCACCGAAGGGCGAGATGCGGCGCGTGCGCACGAGCCAGGAGCCCAGGGCGGCGACCGCCGCGAGCGCGACGACGCCGAATACGACGTACCGTACCACCGCGAACGCGTTCAACTGTTACGAGCCGTAGGCGGCTGAGACGATGCGCTCCTGCTCTGCCTTGTGGGCCGCGGGGTAGCCTTCGGCGGGACTCGAGCGTTCCGGGCGCGACACATCGAGGAGCGCGACCGACTGCGGCAACGCCTCGCGAATCTTGGGCAGCACGAACTTGCGCGCGCCCATGTTGCGCGGCTCTTCCTGGACCCAGACGACCTCTTTGAGATTCGGATAGCGGCGCGCGTATTCTCCGATCTCCGTGCCGGGGAAGGGATAGAGCAGCTCCAGCCGCCCGATTTTCACATGTGGCGTCTCAGTGCGGCGTGGCGAGGCGATGATGTCGTAGTAAATCTTGCCGCTGCACAACAGCAAGCGCGTGACTTTCTCGGGCCACGTCCGGTCGCGATCCCAAAGCACACTCCTGAACTGCCCCAATACGAGATCGTTGAGCTGGGAGGAGGCGGCCGGCAAGCGCAGCAAACTCTTGGGCGTCATCAGCACGAGCGGCCGGATTTCCGTGTGCCGCGCCTGTCGCCGCAGCAGATGGAAGTATTGCGCCGGCGTGGTACAGTTCGCGACGCGAATGTTTCCTTCCGCCCCCAGCGCGAGAAACCGCTCGACGCGCGCGCTCGAGTGCTCCGGGCCCTGGCCCTCGTAGCCGTGCGGCAGTAGCAGCGACAGCCGCGACGTCTCGCCCCATTTCGCAAGCCCCGCGATCAGGAACTGATCGATCACCACTTCGGCGCCGTTCGCGAAGTCGCCAAATTGTGCCTCCCACAGTACCAGCGCGTCCTGCGCCTCGACCGCATAGCCATACTCGAAGCCGAGACAGGCGTATTCCGAGAGCGGGCTGTTGTGCAGCTCGAACGAAGCCCGGCCGTCGGGCAGGCTCTGAATCGGCGTATGTCGCGCGCCGGTGTGTACGTCGTGGAGCACGAGATGCCGCTGACTGAAGGTGCCGCGCTCGGTGTCCTGCCCGGTCAAGCGGATCGGTGTTCCCTCGATCAGCAGCGAGGCGAACGCCAACGACTCCGCGTGTGCCCACTCGATGCCGTCTTTGGACATGAGCACGTCACGACGCCGCTCGAGCTGCTTCTGCAGCTTGGGATGCATCGCGAAGCCCTCCGGCACCGCGAGCAGCTGCTCGTTGAGCCGCTTCAGCGTCTCGGCGTCGACGGCCGTGGTGGGCTCGGGCGTGCTCTGGCGCTGGATGCGCTGCGGCTCATCGGCGCGTTGTCCTGACTTCACCGCCTGCTGCACGGCCGCGAGCCTCTGGTAGGCGGCCTCCGCGTCCGCATCCGCTTGAGCGGCAGCGACGACGCCTTCTTGCGCGAGCTGCGCCGCGTACTTCTGACGGACGGATGGAGTCTGCTTGATCCGTTCGTACATCATCGGCTGCGTGTAGGCCGGCTCGTCGGCCTCGTTGTGACCGTAGCGGCGATATCCCACCAGATCGATCACGACGTCGCCATGGAAGTTGTCGCGGTACATCATCGCGAGCCGCACAGCCGCGAGACACGCCTCCGGATCATCGGCGTTCACGTGCACGATCGGCGCATCGAAGCCTTTGGCGAGATCGCTCGAGTAGTCGGTGGAGCGGCCTTCGCGCGGATCCGTGGTGAAGCCGATCTGATTGTTGAGGATCAGATGGAACGTGCCGCCGGTCGTATAGCCGGGGAGTCGCGCGAGATTGAAGGTCTCCGCGACGACGCCCTGGCCCGCGAACGCGGCGTCGCCGTGCAGCAAGACCGGGAGCGCGACGTTCACGTCGAGTTGCACCGCCGCACCGCTCCGATTCGTTTGGTTCGCGCGGGCACGACCCTCGACGACCGGATTCACCGATTCCAGATGGCTGGGATTGGGCGAAACCATCACGGCGATGTCCTTGCCGCTCGCCGTGCGGTACACCCCCTCAGCGCCGTGGTGATACTTCACGTCACCGGTACCGGCGTTCCACCCTTCCGATTCAGCCGTCTCCTCGCGGCGGCCGCCCTCGAACTCCGCGAGGATCGTTTCGTACGGAACGTTCACGACGTGCGCGAGCACGTTGAGTCGTCCACGGTGCGCCATGCCGATGGTCGCCTGGCGCGTGCCGTGGGCCGCGGCGAGCTCCAGCGTGAAATCGAGCATCGGCACGGTCATGTCGAGGCCTTCGATCGAGAATCGCTTCTGGCCGAGGTATGCCTTGTGCAGGAAGCGCTCGAGCGTGTCGACCGCCGTCAGCCGCGCCAGCAGCTGCCTCTTTCCATCCGCGGAGAGCGGCCGCCGATGCTGGCCCGATTCGATCACTTGCCTGAGCCACAGGCGCTCTTCGTGACTCCCGATGTGTTCGACCTCATAGGCGATCGTGCCGCAGTAGGTCGCCTGGAGATACGGCAGCGCGTCCGCGAGTGTCTTGCCTGGCACATAGATGCGGAGCACTTCGGCGGGGATTCGCGCCATGATCTCCGGCGTGAGTCCCAACCGGCCGATGTCGAGGGAAGGATCGCCGGGCGGCTCGCTGCCGAGGGGATCGAGATGGGCGGCGAGGTGGCCGAAATTCCTATGCGCCCGGACCAGCGCGTAGGCCGCAGCTACATGTTTAAGATCCTCGACACCCACGGCCTCCGGTTGGGGAAGGGGGACGGGGGAAGAGGGAAGGGTACTGCGGGGAGCCGCAGGAGTCGGAGGGGCCGCCGTGTACCCTTCCCCCTTCCCGCTTCCCCCTTCCCCTTTTGCCAGGCTCTCCGTCACCAGGTCGTAGAACCGTTCCTCTCCCTGCAACAGGGAATCCAGGTACCGCAGAAACATTCCCGACTCCGCGCCCTGAATGATCCGGTGATCGTACGTGCTCGTGATCGTGATGATCTTCGTGCCCCCCCCGGTGATCTCGCGGATGGTGCCGGTCGCGATGATCGAGCCCTGGCCCTTCATGAGACGCGGGACCGACGCCACGGTACCCAGCGTGCCGGGGTTTGTGAGCTGGATCGTGCCGCCGGCGAAATCGTCCGGCAGGAGCCGGTTGATGCGCGCCTTCTCGACGAGCGTTTCGTACGCCGCGTGGAACGCCGCGAAGTCCATCGACTCGGCGTGCTTGATCACCGGTACGACGAGCGCCCGGCTGCCGTCCTTCTTCTCGACGTCGACTGCTAGGCCCAGGCCGATGGCGCCTGGGTCGACGCGATGGGGCTTGCCGTCGATTTCCTGGAACGCGTGCGTCATGACCGGGAACCGCTTGGCCGCCTGCACGATCGCGTAGCCGATCAGGTGTGTGAACGAGATTTTCCTACCGCTTGCCGCGAGCTGGGCATTGAGCGCCTTGCGACGCGCGTCAAGGTTCGTGGCCGGGATGTCGCGGAAGGACGTCGCCGTCGGGACCGTCAGCGACTCCGTCATGTTGGCTACTAACCGAGCAGCCGGACCCGTCATGGGCACGGCACCAGGAGCAGGGAGCATGGAGCGGGGAGCAGAAGGCGCTGGAGGAGAAGGCGCTGGAGCGAGAGGTGCGGGCGCGGTTACTGCTCCCTGCTCCTTGCTCCCTGCTCCCTGAATTATCGGCAGCTCCGCCAGCTTGCCGTTATCAAACAACTCCCGCCATTCCTGTCCTACGGAAGCCGGATCGCGGAGGTAGTCCTCGTACATCGCCTGGACGAAGGCGGCGTTGTGGGTGCCGAAGATGAATTCGCTCACGGGTTGGAATCTATAGGGTATCTTATTTCGCAAGTATGCCGCTGCTCACAATCTCACTCTTGCTGATTGCGACTCAGACATCGGATAGCACGCTGCAAACGCGCGTGGAGGCGCGGATTGCCAAGACGCCGGCGCGCGCGGTCGGCGTTTATTATCGCGACCTCGCGGACCGCGACTCGCTAACGGTCGGTGCGGCAGCGCGGTTCCACGCCGCCAGCACGATGAAACTGCCGGTCATGATCCAGCTGTTCCGCGACCGCGACGCGGGACGCCTGTCGCTCGACGACTCGCTCACCGTCACCAACACGTTTCGCTCGATCGTCGACAGCTCGCCCTATCAACTCGATCTGACGGACGACTCCGATTCCTCGCTGTACAAACGGCTAGGTCAGCGGGTTTCGATTCGCGACTTGATCGAGCTGATGGAAACGGTGTCGAGCAATCTTGCGACAAATCTTTTGATCGCGAAGGTCGGCGCGCAGCGTGCCAACGCCACGGCACACCTGCTCGGCGCAGATTCCATTCTTGTCTTGCGCGGCGTCGAGGATGGCAAGGCCTATCGCGCCGGGCTAAACAACACGACCACGGCCCGTGATCTGGGCATCCTACTCGCCGCCATCGCGAATGTTCGGGCAGCGTCAGGGGGATCGTGCCGAGATATGTTGGACATCCTCGGCCGACAGCAATTCAACGAGGGAATTCCAGCGGGACTCCCGCCAGGGACACGCGTCCACCACAAGACTGGTTGGATCGAAAAAGTCGTCTACCATGACGCGGCGCTTGTGCAACCTCCGGGCGACTCACGTGGTTATGTCCTCGTCGTGCTGACGGCCGGTATTCAGAAGAACGACGATGCCTACGCGCTGGTGCGTGATCTGTCACGCATCGTCTACGAATCGCGGACGCGTGATCAATCGACCGGAAGGACGGGAGGAAGCCAATGAAGCTGATCACCACCATCGTGCGGCCGGAGCGCCTGCCCGATGTGAAAGCGGCACTGTTTCGCGCCGGGATCACGGGAGTCACATTGAGTCGCGTGAGCGGGCACGGCGGCGAGCACGAGATCGTGAGCCAATATCGCGGCACGACGCTCGTCATGGAGTTCCACGAGAAGGTCAAGATCGAAATGGTCTGCTCCGAGCCCTTTGTGCAGCCCTGCATCGATGCGATTCTCTCGTCCGCGCGCACGGGTGAAGTGGGCGACGGCAAGATCTTCGTGCAGCCGATCGAGCGGGTGATTCGCATTCGGACCGGCGAGCAGAACAATGAGGCGCTCACGGCCGTGAACGCCGATGAGGTGCAGCAGGCGGCATTGCGCGCCGCCGACGAAGCATGACGCAGACGGCGGCGATCTCCGCCGGCGATACCGCGTGGGTGCTCGCGTCGAGCGCCCTGGTGCTGCTGATGACGGTGGGGCTCGCGTGCTTCTACAGCGGGCTCGTTCGTTCCAAGAATTCCCTCAACACAATGATGATGAGCATCGTCGCCATGGGCGCGATCGGCGTGCAGTGGGTGCTGCTCGGCTATTCGCTCGCGTTCGCTCCGGGATCGGGATGGCTGGGCGGGCTCGCGTGGGTCGCGTTGCGCGGCGTCGGCGCCGAACCGAATCCGGCATACGCCGCCACGATTCCTCAGCAGGCACACGCGGTCTATCAGGCGATGTTCGCCGTCATCACGCCCGCGCTGATCTCCGGCGCCATCGTCGAGCGGATGCGCTTCCGCGCCTACCTCGCATTTCTCGTTCTCTGGTCGACGCTCGTGTACGCACCGTTGGCGCATTGGGTCTGGGGCGCGGGTGGCTGGCTGCAAAAGATGGGCGCGCTCGATTTCGCGGGAGGCACGGTGGTGCACGTCAGCGCTGGGGTGTCGGCGCTCGTCGCCGCCTGGTTCCTCGGACCGCGACGCGACTACCGCAGAGTTCCGATATCGCCGCACAATGTGCCGCTGGTCCTCATCGGCGCAGGACTCTTGTGGTTCGGCTGGTTCGGTTTCAACGCCGGCTCGGCGCTCGCGGCCAACGGACTCGCCGCCCAGGCATTCGTGAACACGAACGCCGCAGCGGCCGCTGCCGTGCTGACGTGGGCGGTCCTCGATTCGACCCGGACTGGGAAGATCACGGCTGTCGGCGCCGCGACGGGTGCCGTCGTGGGATTGGTCGGAATCACGCCCGCCGCCGGTTACGTCACCGCACCGGCATCGCTTGCCATCGGCGTGATCTGTGTGCTGATCAGCTATTTCGCGATGCAGCGCCGCTCGAGAAGCCGGCTCGATGACTCACTCGACGTGTTTTCGTGCCATGGTCTGGCCGGCATGGCGGGCGCTTTGCTCACCGGTGTGTTCGCGACGAAGCTCGCGAATCCGGGAGCGGCGAACGGTCTGTTCTATGGAAACCCGGGGCAGATGCTGGTGCAGCTGTATGCGGTCTTAGCGGCGGTGATCATCGCCGCGGTCGGCACGGTGGTGATTCTTGCGATCGTCCGCGCAACACTGGGTACACGCGCCAGGATCGCGGACGAGATGCTAGGGCTCGATCTCAGCGAGCATGGCGAGGAAGCGTATTTCGGCGGCGAGGCGGCGCTGGGTGGAAGCGCGTTGGCGCAGAGCGTGATCGTCGCGGAGGACCCGGGTCCCCCGGAGCCTGAACGGCGGGGGGGGGGCGCTGCAAAGAAGCGCTAGCTGACGCGCCGTGTCTTCCTTCTCATGAAGTCCATCAAAATGAACTGGCCCAGCGTCATCGTGTTCGTGAAGTAGGCCTTCCCCCGGCAGATCGCCGAGACCTTCTTTACGAACTCGACCAGGCTGCGGTCGCGCGCGAGCATGAACGTGTTGATCAGGATGCCGCTGCGGCGGCACAGCGCGACCTCGCGGTAGGTCGCCTGGAGAATGTGCGGGTCGAGGCCCATCGAGTTGACGTAGATCCGGCCGTCGGGCTGCGTCAGCGCCGATGGCTTCCCATCGGTGATCATGATGATCTGCCGCATGTCCTTGCGCTGACCCATCAGGATCCGGCGCGCCAGCTTCAGCCCTTCCGTCGTGTTCGTGTGATACGGCCCCACCTGCGCGTGCGCCAACTGGCCGATCGGAATCTCCTCGGCCGTATCGTGGAATAGCACGACCCGCAGCGTGTCGCCGGGGAACTGCGTGCGAATCAGGTGCGTGAGCGCGAGCGCGACTTTTTTCGCCGGTGTGAAGCGATCTTCGCCGTACAGAATCATCGAGTGCGAGCAGTCGAGCATCAGCACTGTCGCGGACGACGAGCGGTATTCCGCCTGATGCACCATCAAATCGTCGTACTCGAGATTGATCGGCACGCCGAGACCTTCGCGCTTCAGTGCGTGCGATAGCGTCGCGTTGACGTCGAGGTTCAGCGTGTCACCATACTCGTAACGCTTGCTCGCGGCCTCGGCCTCGACGCCCGTCGCCAGGTGCTCCGTCTCGTGCGCGCCGAAGCTCGATTTGCCGATGCTCCCCAGCAAATGCTTCAGGGTTCGATAACCGAGAAAATCGATGCCTTTGTCGGTGAGATTGAACTGCACCTGCTGCGCGGCTTCCTTGGCCATGCCGCCTGGGCCGAGCACCGGCTGCTGCGCGCCGGGCATCTTCGGGGCCTGCTGCAGATTCAGATATCCCTCCTCGATCAGCTTCTGCACGATCTGATCGAGCAGCTCGGCAAGCTGGCGCTGCAGCTCCGCGTCCTTTTGCGCGTCGCCGGTCGAGTCGCCCCGCAGGACGTTGAGCATGTCCTGTGTGAGCTGGCCCGAGTCCATCAGCGCCTGGAGAATCGCCTGGCGGAGCGCGTCCAGTGAGCGGTCGGGATCTTCCTCGCCGAACTCGCCCCAGAACGGATGCGAGTACGGACCGCCGGCGAACCCGGATTGCAACAGGAAGTCCGCGAGCTGATCGAGCAGCGCCTGGAGATTGAGCGTCTCGAGCAGACCGGGGACGTAGCGGCTGTAAGTCGTGTGTCGCATCGCCCTCTAATCTAGCACCGATACATCAGCCGATCGTAACGACGAAAGCATCAGGCTCCCGATGCACGTGCATCGCAGTGAAATCGGGGATCGTGGCGTCGGCGTCCGTGAGCTCCTCTGCCGCGAGCATCGTGGTGAGCGCAATCACACGAGCGCCGGCGTTACGCGCTGCGGTGATGCCGGCTGGCGCGTCTTCGAACACGATACATGCTGCGGCGTCTTGTCCGAGGCGCTTCGCGCCCAGCCGATACCCATCCGGCGCCGGCTTCCCGTGTGCGACGTCCTCGCTGGTCACCACGATCCTCGGGATCGGCAGCCCGGCAGACGTCAATCGCAGCTCCGCCAGCGCACGTCCGCAGGACGTCACGACGGCCCAGCTCGTTGGCGGGAGGGCGGCCAGGAGCTCTGGGGACCCCGGCACCGCGCTGAGGCCATCGATGTCGGCAAGCTCCACGGCGTCAATCCACGCCGCTTCCCGATCGGTCTCGAGATGGGGCGCTGCGGCCTTTACCGTGTCGCGCGTGCGACGCCCATGCGCGATGCGAAGGACTTCATCAGGGTCGAGTTGATGGCGTAGGGCCCAGCGGCGACAGGTCCGCTCGACGACCGCCCGTGAATCGACGAGCACGCCGTCCAGGTCAAAAAGCAACGCCGAGCAGCGGAATTGCATAGTGCCTTAATTTGCTGCCATGACGGAAGCCGCGCGACGCTACGGGTTCGGGGCTCTCGCCCACCGCAACTTCCGTCTCTTCTTCATCGGTCAGGGCATCTCCCTCGTCGGCACGTGGATGCAGAACGTCGGCGAGGGATGGTTGATCCTCACGCTGACCAACTCGCCGTTCTACGTTGGTCTCACCGCTGCCCTCAGCTCACTCGGCGTGCTGCTGTTCAGCCTCTACGCCGGCGTGGTCGCGGATCGCGTCGACAAGCGTCGTGTCATCATCTTCATGCAGCTCGCCTTCATGATCGAGGCGTTCACCGTCGCCATCCTCGTCTGGACCGGCGTCATCGCGGTCTGGCAGGTGCTGGTCCTGGCGACCGTGCTCGGCATCGCGAGCGCCTTCGATATCCCGATGCGGCAGTCGTTCATCGTCGAAATGGTCGGCAAAGACGACTTGATGAACGCGATCGCGCTGAATTCATCGCTCTTCAACGGCGCTCGCGTGATCGGGCCCGCGATCGCGGGCTTCCTGATCGGTGCATTGGGCATCGCGTGGTGTTACTTCCTGAATGGCCTGAGCTACATCGCGGTCATCGCGGGCCTGCTTTTGATGCGGCTGCCGGCGATGATCCGCCCGGCGAGGACGACGTCAACCTGGGGCGGCTTTCGCGAAGTCCTCACGTTTCTGCGCAGCGATCGGCGCATCCGATCGCTGATGATACAGACAGCGATTTTGAGCGTCTTTGGTTTTCCTTACATAGCAATGATGCCGGTCTTTGCACGCGATGTGTTGCATCGCGGCGCAGCGGGCTACGGCGCGCTCACGTCGTCGATCGGCATTGGTGCCGTCATTGGTGCACTCGGCATCGCATTGAGTGCGACGCGCCTGCGCGCGCGGGGGCGGCTGATGCTGGTTGGCGGGACCGCGTTCGGCATTCTCCTGATTCTGTTTTCCGCGTCGCGCGTGCTGGCGCTGTCGGTGGTGCTGCTCGCGCTCGCGGGATGCGCCATGATCGTGAACAACTCGATCACCAATACGCTGCTCCAGACCGCCGCGCCCGATCATCTGCGCGGCCGGATCATGGGGTTCTATTCGTTCGTGTTCGTGGGAATGGCGCCCTTCGGTGCGTTCCTATTCGGGCTCGTGGCCGAGCACGTGGGAGTCCCGCACACCCTCGCGGCGGGGGGCGCGATTGTCGCGCTGGCCGTCGTCATTACTGCGATCCGCGTCCCGGAGCTACGCCAAGCCTAACTCCAGCCGCGCCGTCTTACGTCGGCGACAATGAGTTCGGCTGCACCGTCGAACCGCAGCCGCTCTGCGTTCAACACGATGTCATACTGTGTAAGGTCCTGCCGATCGCGACCGTAACGGGTCTTGACGTACTCATCGCGCTGCCGATCGGTCTCTTCCATCACTTTCTCGGCATTCGCGGGGTCGACGCCCAGTCTCTCGACGGCGATCTTCTTCCGGAACGCTTTCGATGCGATAACGTAGACGTGCAGCGCGTTCGGTCGCATCGCCAGGATTGCCTGCGCACCGCGTCCCACCAGCACCACTCGTCCCTCGTTCGCCGCCTCCGTGATGACGCGCTCGGTCATCTTGACGATCGTTTCCTCCTCGGTCTCGACGAGGGGCGGTGACCCGCCGGTGCTGACGAACATCTCCGGCGACGCGACAGCCAGCGTGCGTGCCAGCCGCTCCAGCAGACCCGGCGCGCGCTCTTCGCGACGCGCGACTTCATCCGGCGACAGCCCGGCGAGGCGCGCCACTTGATCGACGAACTCGTTGTCGATCAGCGTCCACCCCAGGCGCTGGACGACCAGCCGGGCGATCTCCGAGCCGCCGGACGCGTACTGCCGCGTGATGGTGACGAGCGGCTTTACGGCTGACGAAGATTGCGTCGGAGATCTCCGATATTGAGCATCGGAATGCCGCCCTGGGTCGGCACGAGAATCACGAGGTTGTTCGAAGACTTGAGCTCCCGCAGCACATCGAAGTACTGCCGCGTCAGCGCTTCCGGCGTGAGCGTCGTGTTGAGGAGCCGCTGTTGCTCGGCCTGCAGCCGGGCCACCTCGACGCGGTGACGTTCCGTCTCCACCTGCTGCTCCTGCGCGATCTTGTTGTTGATCGCCTGGACGACCTGCGCGGGTGGCTGCAGGTCGCGCAAGAAGAACGCCGTGACCTGCGCGATCCGGAATGGCGGGCCGCCGGCGCGCGGTTGGGTGACGAGCGCGGAATCGACGAGCGCTTCCATGGTCTGCGCGATCTTGGTGCGCTTGGAGATGTCGTTGATCGAGTACTGCACCATGCCGTCGCGCACGCCCTTGCGGATGGCATTGCGGACCGCGCTGTGGATCTGGTTCTCGTCTCCGATCTCCGTGTAGATGCGCGCTGCCTGCTGCGGATCGATCTGCCAGCGGATGCCGACGTCCACGGTCATCCCCATCTGTTCGCTGGAAAGGGCCGCAATCTCCTCCACCTGATCGCCGGTGAATGGGTACTGCTCTTCGCGCGTCGTGAAGTGCTCGACCGATGACCAGGGTGTGACCACGCGGATGCCCGGCAGCAGCGGTTTCGGATCCACGAAGCCGAACGCATGGCGCACGCCGACTTGGCCCGCGTTGATCACCACCAACGTCGATCCGAGGACGACCACCACGCCGACAAACAGCGCGACGTAGCTGAGAATGCGCAGCGTGCTGCCGATGGGGCGACCGGCGCTGCCCTCGGTGCGCACGGTGGCGGCGCCGAGGCGCAGGAAGAACGCTAGCGCGAGGAGTGCAAACCCAAAGACGAGCTGTCCCATGGCGACTCCTGGATGTGAAAGGGATTACGTGAAGAGGTTTGGTCCGGGGCTCGGCCCTTTGAATGGCGGCTTCGGTTCACTGCGCGCCCGGACATAGCCGAGCTCCTCGCTGCGCGCGATGCGTTTTTCAGCGACCAGCCCTTCGAGCACCAATTCGCACGCCGAAACCATCGTGGCGGGATCCTTCTTGCCGGCGAGACCGACCTGATCCACCAGGTCGAGCAAGCCGGGAACGACGCTGAACCCCTTGAGCAGCGCCTCGGAGCGGTCGTCGGGCGTAATCTTCAACGCGCCGCCTTCGTCGAACCAGTGAACGATGTCGTCCACGTTGGCGCCACCGACGCGGCCTTCGAAGGTTCGACCCGCCGCGCGTCGAATCAAGTCTTTGGCGATCGTCTCCGCTCCCTGCAGCTCGCCTTCGTACTCGAGCTCGAGCTTGCCGGTGATGGCGGGAAGCGCTGCATACACGTCGGAGATTCGCGGCACGACGGTCTTCTCTTTCGTCACAATCGTGCGGCGCTCGGCATTCGACAGCACGTTATCGAGCACGCTGATCGGCAGCCGCTGCGAGACGCCGCTGCGGCGATCTACGCGCTTGTCGTCGCGCGCTTCGAACGCGATTCGCTCGATCAGCTCCGCCATGAAGTCGGGAACGCGAATCGAGCGACCGCCGCCGTTGCGCTCGACCCACGCCTCCTGTTGCGTGATCGTGGAGCCGAGCTCGACCGTGAGGGGGTAGTGGGTCGTGATCTCTGAACCGATCCGGTCCTTGAGCGGCGTGATGATCTTCCCGCGGGCCGTGTAATCCTCGGGGTTGGCGGTGAACACGAGCGCCACATCGAGGTTGAGGCGAACGGGATAGCCTTTGATCTGGACGTCGCCTTCCTGCATGATGTTGAACAAGCCCACCTGAATCTTGCCCGCGAGATCGGGAAGCTCGTTGATCGCGAAGATCGCGCGGTTCGCGCGGGGCAAGAGCCCGAAATGCATCGTGAGCTCGTCGGACAGCAGGTGGCCGCCGCGCGCGGCCTTGATCGGATCGACGTCCCCGATGATGTCGGCGATGGTGACGTCCGGCGTCGCCAGCTTTTCGACGAAGCGCAGCTCGCGCGCCAGCCAGGCGATCGGCGTCTTGTCGCCACGCTCGGCGATCAGCTCGCGGCCGTACTTGGAGATCGGCTCGAATGGATCGTCGTTGACCTCGCTGCCCGCGAGAATCGGAATCTCTTCGTCGAGCAGCGTGATGAGCTGGCGCAGGATGCGGCTCTTCGCCTGACCGCGCAGGCCCAGCAGAATGAAGTTGTGGCGAGACAGAATCGCGTTGACGAGCTGCGGAATGACGGTTTCCTCATAGCCCACGATGCCGGGAAACAGCGTCGCGCCGTTCTCGAGCAGGCAGATGAGATTCTCGCGCATCTCGTCCTTGACGGTGCGCTGGCGGCGAGCGGGACTGGCCCACTCCGTTTGTTTCAGCTCAGCAAGAGTCGTTGCCTGTGTCATGGCTCGACGTTAATCCCTTCAACCCGTGCTCTGCAACCCTTGCGCTATCCCCCGCACACTTGCCAACAGCGCCCGAAACAGGTCGTTGTCGGGCCGGCCGCCGGCGCGCCACCGCTCCAACAGATCGATCTGGAGCAGACTCATCGGGTCCACGTAAGGATTGCGGAGTAGAATCGAGCGCTGCAGCGCCGGATCGGAGTCGAGCAGCGCGTTCTCCCGCTTCAACGCGAGCACGTTGGCCACGGTGCGATCGAACTCCGCCCGAATCAGCGGGAAGTAGCGTTCCCCCAACTCACCTGCGAGGCACGCGTAGCGCGCCGCGATGGAGAGATCCGCGGTGCCGAGCACTATCTCGACGTCGTCGATGAGCGCTCGCAGAAACGGCCACTCGCGGAGCATGTCACCAAGCGTTGCCGTGCCGTTGCGCTCTGCTGCACGGTCCAGCGCCGTGCCCAGACCATACCAGCCGGGCAGCAGGTGGCGGCTCTGAGTCCAGGCGAACACCCACGGGATCGCGCGCAGCCGCTCGATCTCACCGCTCTGTTGCTCCTCGCTCTGGCGTGACGCGGGGCGACTGCCGATTTCCATGCGCTGGATGACGTCGATCGGCGTTGCCAGCCGGAAGTACTCCACGAAGCGCGGGTCGTCGTACACAAGAGCGCGGTACGCCGCGCGGCTGTCGCGAGCGATGTCGTCCATGATGCTGCTCCAACCGGTCTCGCGAGCATCAGGCGCTCGGGGAGGGGGCTGAGCGGTCGCGAGCGTCACGGCGCTCACGGTCTGCTCGAGCGTGCGCATCGCGATGCCGCGCAGACCGTACTTCGCGTTGATGACCTCGCCCTGTTCCGTGACGCGCAGTCGTCCCCGGACCGATCCCACGGGTGCGCTCAGAATCGCGCTCGCGATCTTGCCGCCCCCGCGGCTCACCGTTCCGCCGCGACCATGAAAGAATGTCAGGTCGACGCCAGACCGGTCCAACGTCTCGACGAGCGCCGCCTGCGCCCGCTGTAGCGCCCAGCGCGCCGCGCCGATCCCCGCGTCCTTGTTGCTGTCGGAGTATCCGATCATCACCACCTGGTGCATACCGCGTTCGGCGAGGTGGGCACGGTAATAGGGGTCGTCCAGTAGTGCACGCATGACGTGCGGCGCGTCTTCGAGGTCGGCCACCGTCTCGAAAAGGGGCGCGACGTCCAGTGCGATGTGCTTCGTTCCCGGCTGCGCGAGCCCACCCCAACGGCCGAGGAGAAGGACCGCGAGGACGTCGTCTGCTCCTTGCGTCATGCTGATGATGTACGGCCCCACGGCGTCCGGCCCAAAGCGCGCGCGGCACTCGGCGATCGCCTTGAATACCTCCAGCGTGCGCGTGGCCGGCGTGTCAGGGGATGCCCCCCCCGGGGGCTTCTCTCCTTGCTCGAGCGCGCGGCGCAGCCGCGCGAGACGGTCAGCCGGAGCTCGGGTACTCCAATCGGGGTCGCCCAACAGGGTCGCGAGCACGTCGCGATGGACATGCGCGTGTTGTCGCACGTCGATCGTGGCGAGGTGAAAGCCGAACGTCTCGACGCGGCGCAGCAGCCGCTGCACAGCGAACAGTCCCGCGTGCTCGCCGCGGTGTGCGCGCAGACTCGCGATGACAACGCCCAGATCACGCTCGAGCTCGGCCGCGGTGGGGTAGCCGTTCGACGGGGACTCATCGCGTCGCGTCGCATCGAGGCGCGCCGCCATCAGACTGAGCAGCAGGCGGTATGGCATATCGTGATAGCGCGTCGGAATCGCGGCCAGCGTCTTGGGGAATTGGGCGCCGTACGTCGCGACGCGCTCGCGCACGGCGTCGCTCACGCCGGTGCGCGCTCCCGACTGCGACAGACGGCGCGCCAGCGCTGCTGCCTCGCGGCGGTACAGCTCGACTACCAACTCACGTTGGCGCGCCAGGGCGGAGCGCAGCGTCTCAGCGCCGGCGTTGGGATTGCCGTCCATGTCCCCGCCAACCCACGAGCCGAAGCGGAGGACCGGCCGTGCCGGTACCTGGATGTCGTACACGTTGCGGACGGCCTGCTCCAACTCTTCGTAGAACGGCGGGACGATGCGGTAGACGACGTCCGTCAGATAGAAGAGCACGTTCTCGGTCTGCCACGTAATGGTGACTTCTTCGCGAATCCGCGCCAGCGCGGCGCGCTCTTCGTCGGGCGTGCGCGACGGATCGAGCCGCTCCACGAGCAGCCGGCCGATCACCTGTTCCTTCTCGAGCAGCGTGCGCCGGGTCGCTTCGGTCGGATGTGCGGTGAATACCGGCTCGATCCGCAGCCGTTGGAGCAGAGCCGCGATCTGAGGCGGCGGGATGCTCGCGGCCGCCAGCCGCCCGACCGTGGCCTTGAGACTGCCCTCCTGCGGATCGCTCGCGCTGCGCAGATAATCGCGGCGGCGCCGGATGCGGTGAATCCGCTCGGCGAGGTTGACGACTTCGAAGTAGGTCGCGAACGCGCGGACCAGTGTTTCGGCATCGCGCGGTGGCAAGCCACCCACCAGCGCATGTAGCTCCTGATCCGCTGAGGCGATCGCGGCGCGGCGGGCGCGCTCGACGAGCTGGAAGAACGTGTCGCCACACTGTTCGCGCAAAACGTCTCCGACGAGTGCGCCGAGCGTGCGGACGTCGTCGCGCAGCTGCGCGTCCTTGGGAGCAAACTTGACTTCGCGGCTCAGGGAGCCTCGGCAGGGATGAAGAGCCGGGCCGCGGCGACTCCCCACGCGGCGAGATCGAGCGAGGCCCGTCCGTCATTAGTCACTGGGATCGCCTCACCATTCTGTTCGACGAGATTGGCGCGCCGCGCGAGCTTGAAGGCGTACGCGGCGGGCCACACGCCAACGGCGCGGGCCTGCCCGGCGACGTCGAGCAGCTTGACGATCACGCCCTCACCATCGTCCGCTCGTTTTGCGCCGACGATCATCACGCTCTTATCGGCATAGAACAGCGCGCGATCCTTGGCGATCAAGGGTCCCGGAGTGTCGTTTGTGTACGACGGGCTCACGTAGAGTGGATCGCACGCCGCCCAGCCGCGCCGCACCGGTTCGGTTAGATCACCGGGCGCGAGCAGCGACAGCCTGAACCGAAACGTCACGGGGCCCCCCCCGCCTTGTGATGCGGCGTAGTTCGTATGCCAGTAGTTGTTCATCGCGTAGGCGAACAGCGTCCCGTCGGGGACGATGCTCCGGCGCCACGCGCCCCGCACGAGATCGTTCAACGTGAACAGAGGAGTATCGGGTGCGCTCCACAACACCCCGTCCGCACCTTCGCGCAGCCAGACCCAGTGAGTGTGACAGTACCAGTCACGACAGCTGCCCGGCTGCTGGTCGCGATCGACGGTCATGCGCCCCAGCGGTACTTCAAGCTCTACGGTCGGATTCGTAAACGAGAACGGGAAAGCGAGGTACAGCGCTTCTTTCGAGAGCGTCGGCAGCTTCACGATCCGATTCTGTATGTCGATCCACGGCAGCTCGTCGTACAGTGTCACGGTCGATGTGATCGAGGGAAACCCGTCGAGCGACCGGTCGACGACGAGCCGTACACCGATTCCGGGGAGCCGCTCGCGCCGGCATTTGCCCAGCTTCGCCTGCGTGATGGAAAGTTGGGGCGGGTTCTTGAGATCGTTGCGGTCACCGGAGGTCCACAACGCGCTGTGCTCACCACCGCGTGCGTAGACCAGCTGATTCAATCCCGACCACTCTGAGGGTCTCACGCGCTCCTTGCCGTCGGGTCCTGAGAACGACCGAATGGCGCCACTTGCGGGATCGATGCGGACGCTGAAGCCACCGGCCGTGGCATCGAGCGCGTCCCCATCACCCGTTGCTGTGCGGGCTTCGCGATCGGCTTCAGTCATGGCCAGGTAGCCAACCGGCGGGACTTCGCGGAACAGCACCAGCGCGTCGCCATCCTCGAGATCCACGGACGGGAACTCGCGGCCTTCGTGCGTGAACGATTTGCCCGCGCCGCCCGGGATCCGCGCGACATCGCTGCGTTCCCAGGTGCCCGCGTTGAATACCAGGCGGCCTCGACCGGCCCGCGTCGCGCGGCCCAGTCTGGTGAGTCCATCGCGGAGATCGTCGTGGGCGGCGGCGGCGCCGGCATCGATGAATCGCTTCTTGTATGCCCACTGCGCGACGGTTTGACGAGACGTAGGATCGGAGACGCTGACGTCGGCGCCCCAGGTGTGCTCGCCAAAGAGCAACAGGTCGCGCCACAGCGTCGCCCGATCGGTGGCGCGGTCGCGCCGCTTCTGGACCGCATCCTCGTCGTGCGGCTCGATGCGATCGTCCCAAAGCGCCACGATCTCGGCGGCACGAGCGGCCAGTTGCGCAGAGCGAAATGCCGCGAGCTCCGCCGCCGTCGAGGCTGCGCCGTCTTCCCAGTACGTCCCGGTATCACCGCGACGCACGGGGATGCGCGGTCCGTAGCGGCGTTCCACATCGCGGAAGAATTCATCAGGGCGGCCGGTGACGATGCGCGGGAAGACATAACGGCGGCCGAATTCCTCCACATTCGCGACCATCGCTTCTTTCATAGGCGCGTTGTCCTGCCAATCGGCGCCGTACAGCAAGGCGGTGTCGTAGGGCCAATCCTGCGCCAGCAATGCCGGTTGATTAAGGAGCCACTCGGAAAGACGATGGGCCATTTCATCGGGGCCGGCGTCGAACCCGAAGCGCGCGCCATCGCCATAGTGATGCGCGCGCCAATGCAGCACCCGGCTGGCGTCCGGTCCCTCCCAGTAGTAGAGCTGCGGGTAGACGGCCCCCCCCCCCTCGCCGCGAGCACTTGGCGGCAGCAACGGCGCGGCGCGTTCGGGATTGGCGCCGCTGGCCAGGTACTTCACGCCGCTCGCGGCGAGCAGCATTGGAAAGGTCAGCGTTTGGCCGGGAACGTCGGTAATCTGCGCCGTTGCGAACGTGAGACCGCGCTCTCTCGCGAGTTTTCCCGCCGGCCACACGAGCCGCGCGAACGTCTCGTGATCGAGAAGGCCCGTGAGCATGTTCGCGAACAGCGCTTGCCATCCGACTTTGCCGTCACGGATAGCCTGCAGGAGTGCGTCACCTGCGTCGCTCGATCGATTCTCCAAATAGGAGAGAACCTGCAGCGCGCACTCGGCGGTGAATCGAAAATCGCGATGGCTCGAGAGCCGCGCGACCGCCGCATCCAGGTTGCGGCGATGGATCTCGAGCGCGCGTTCCTGGAGATCGGTATAGCCAACGTCGGTGTGAATCGAGGCGAGCCAGTACAGCGTCCACCGTTTCGGCGGCGTGACGCGCACGCGCCGCCGTGCCGCGCGGTCGCGTCCGATTTCGACGTCGACTTGATATTCCGATGGCTCGGAGAGCGGCACCCAGAGTTCGCCGCTCAACGTCGCTCCTTCCGGCGAGGGGAGTAGCCCGGCGGTGCCGACGAGCGCACCGTGCCGATCCGTGACGCGGGCGCGTGCCGCCGGTGCGCTCAATCCCGCGACGGTGATGCGCGCCAGGTTCTTGCGGCCATCAGGTTGTTGAAACAGCGCGGTGGGACGGACTTCGATGACCGGTTGTTGCGACGGCGTTCCAAAAATGGAACGGCGCAGCGCCGGCATTATCGCGGCCAATGCAAGGAACGAGCGCCGATCAAAATTGGGCATAATTGCTATAATTTAGCGATGCTTGACTGTGCGAATCCTCCGTGTACGTTTCGCCGTCCCCCAGCCCTCACAGGAGCTCGCATGAAGCGCATCGCATTGGTCGTGGCGCTCGTCGTCATGGCCGCAGGCGCGTGTAAGAAGGCGCAACAGGGCGGCAGCATGGCTGCCGACAGCGCGCGAATGGCCGACTCGATGAAAATGGCCGATTCGATGAAGATGACCGCGACGGACACGACGCATCACAAGGCCGACACGTCGAAGGCTCGCATGGATACCTCGCATGCGCGTCGTCCAGCTCGTCGTCCGACGACCACACGGCGTCCGTAATCCGCTTGTCGTCTCGAAGGGAATCAAGCCCGGGTGCTCCCCGGGCTTTTGATTTTCTTAGACGTGTGTCGGCTGTATCGCCCGCGCAATCGCGACGCGGGCGTCAAACGGCGGCTCCCATCCCAGCTCATTCCGAATCCGATCCGTCGCGTACGGATTCTCACCCACAATGAATGAGACCGCCGCCGCGGCGAGGCCGGTGTAGCGCTGGGGCTGGAGCAGTCGCTGCAGCGTACTCCAGATCGCGACCCCGACGGCGGCGATGGTGATGGGAACGGGAACGAAACGGACTCGGATCCCCAGTTCCCGCGCGAACTGCCCGAAGAACTCACGCTGCGTCAGCAACGGCGGCCTGTCACGCGTGACGTTGTACGCGCGGAAACCCGTCGACGGCCGTGCATCGAGAGCAGCCAAAATCGCCGACGCGACGTTGCCTGCGTACACGCACGACAAGTGGTTCGTGCCCGGGCCGAAGCGCGGCAGCACGCGGCGCCGCATCGTGGCAATGACGCGCGCCGTGAACAGGTTGTCGCGCTCTCCGTAGATCACGTTAGGCCTGATGGCAATCACGGACAGGCCGTCGCGCTCGGCTGCTTCGCGAACGATCTCCTCGGCTGCCCGCTTGCTGCGCGCGTAATAATCGTGCTCGGAAAGCGGTTGAAACGGGAAATCCTCGCCGCAGCCGCGCCCGCCGGCCGGCGGTTCGACAGAGCGCCCATAGACCGCGACCGTCGACACGTGGACGAGCGGGACGCGCAGCCGCCGCGCCGTCTCGACCGCGAGCCTGGTGCCGCCGACGTTGACGTGCATGAACTCATCGAGCGAGACGCGCGCAACGACGATCGCGGCGGCATGCACGATCGCTGTGACTTCACCTCCAGCGGCGGCGCGCTCCCACGCCCTGGGGTCTGTCACATCTCCGGTCACAGGCTCGGCACCAAAGCCCGCGACAATTGCCTGCGAATCGGGGCGCACGAGCGCCCGGACGCGTTCGCCACGGGCACGCAGGGCGTCGAGAAGATGAGTCCCCACGAGCCCACTGCCGCCCGAGATGAGGACGGTCACGCCGGCCGGACGCGGGGAACCGCGAACGGAAGATCGACGACGCGAGCCTCTCTGCCCGAGGCGCGCACGACGGCGCCTACCGGCACCTCGCGGCGGAGCACCGCCAAACCAATCCAGCGTCCCAGGAGCGAGCCGCCGCCGTCCGGCAACCAGGCGATGCTGGTGACGCGGCCGACCTCGCGTTCGTCATCCGTGACGGCACTCCAGCCGATCGCCGGAGCGGCCGGCGGATCCGTCTCGAAGAGCAGCCCACGCAGATGTCGGTTCGCGTGACCGCGGAAGTGCAGCCGGCTGACGGTTTCCTGGCCGGTGTAGCAGCCCTTCGTGTACGAGACACCGCCGATCTCATCGAAGCGCAGCTCCTGCGGGATCGTCTTCTCGTCGACTTCCGAGGCGAGTCGCGGCCACCCCGCGAGGATCCGCGCCAGCTCCAGTGCGGCCGGCTGGCCTGGATGCGCACCACCGCGCACCAGCCGCTCTACCACGGCATCGCGATATTGCGAAGCGACCGTGATCTGAAGCAGGAAGGGCGCCGACTCGGGCGCGCGGGCGACTTCAAGCGGTATCTCGCCGACGGTCGTTTCGAGGACGCGATTCGGACCATGCGGCATCGGCAGGCCGGCGGCTCCCATCACTGCCGCGGCGTGTGCGCCGGTGATTCGCAGGACCGTCATGTCTTCGGTGCGATCCGCCGAGCGCGCGAGTCGCGGCGGCACCGACCGTTGCAGGATCGTCAGCGCGCGGTCGCGCCCTTCCGTCGGCACGGTGAAGCGGACCCGCGACCCAAGGCGCGCGGCCCAGCCGTCCACGACGATCATCCCTTTCGGTGTGAGCAGCGCGCCGTACACGAACGCCCCGTCGCCCGGCTTTTCAATGTCACTCGTGAGCAATCCCTGAAAACAGGAGACCGCTCCCTCTCGGGAGCCCGCGCCGGTGAGATCGATGACGCCGACGTCGGCCGGCGCGACCACGGCGCCGGCGCGCAGCTGATCGACGATCTCGACCGGCACGTCGTCGCGATCGAGGCGCACGACGGTGGGAGCAGACGCGGCGGGAAAGGTGTCGCTCATAAGTCTGCGAGCTCGGCCGCGGTGTGTCCGGAAAATGAATCCCACACCAGCGCGGCGCCCCGGCCGCCGAATGTGCTCGCGGGGTAGTTCGTCGTCAGCATCACGCATGACATTCCTGCCGCGCGCGCCGCCTCGAGGCCCGGGCGGGAATCCTCGATCGCGACGCATGCATTTGCCGCAACCGGTCGTCTCTTGTTGAAAGCGGCCTGGGCGGCGAGGTAGGCGGCAGGATCGGGTTTGCAATGCCGCACATCATCCGCGGCGATGATGATCTCGAATCGATCCCCCAGCCCCGACTTGCGCAACACGACGTCAATCTCGCGGCGCAGTGCACCGGAAACGATTCCCAACCGGTAGCGCCCGCCGGCATCGCGCACGAATTCGGTAGCACCCGGGACGAGCCGCAACGACTTCGCAACGAGCGCGAGATAGACGCGCGATTTGGCCTCGACGAGCCGATTCAAGATCTCGGTTGTCAGCGTGCGATTCGCGCGCCGAAACGCCTGAACGAATCCAGTGCGGTCGTCCAAGCCCAGATAGGCGGCGTAGTATTGCTCGCGTGACAGCGTGATGGCTTCGTCACGCAGGACGGCCTGGAGCGCCTCACAATGCTCCGCCTCATCGTCGACCAACACGCCGTTGAAATCGAACAACACGGCTTCGGTCACAGCGTCTCCTTCAGCCACGCGACCACGTTCGGCCAGCAGGACTGGCGCGCGCGGTCGGATAGCACCAGGCCACGATGCGTCAATCCCGGCTCGACCGCGAGCAGCTTGCGACGCGATCCGACGCGGTCGACGACCTGCCGGCACGCCGCTGGCGGCGCGAAGATCCGATCGGCGGTCCCCGCCACGCCAAGGTACGGGACGCTCACTGCCGCCAGGCCGCCAAAGTAGTCGAATCCATCCATCCCGAGCCACGCGCCGCGCACGTTCCACTCCATCCATTCGGCGATGATTTCCGCCGCCTCGTCTTCGTTGCCGAAGCGCAGCGCCCGCGCCGGGAAGCGACCCAACGCGCGCGACAGCGCAATCGTGGAGGCGGCGAGCGTCCTCCGTACGGGTCCGAGCCGGCGCGGGCCCGGCGTCCCGAGCGTGACGACCGCGGCAAGCGGAGCCGCCGCCGCAACGCGCGCCAGCCAGCACAGACCCGCGGCGCCGCCTGCCGAGTGTCCGATCCACGCGAGTGGCGCGCCGTCGGTCTCTTCGCGCACGCGAGCAACCAATGTGGGCGTATCGTTCAGGACCCAATCCTCGAACGTCCAGGCACCGCGTCGCGGTTCGCGCGCGCTTTCGCCATGATGTCGGAGATCGGCGAGCCAGACGTCCAGGCCCGCGGCGCCGAGGAAATGGGCCATCCCCCCCATCCCCCCCATCCCCCCCATCCCCCCCATCCCTCCCGTGCCGTCTTCGGAGTGCAGCCAGAAGCGATGATTCGTGAAGGCGCCGTGGACCAGCAACACGGCGGGGCGGCCGTCTCGATAGGCGCGCATGCGATGCAGCGCCAGTTCCACGCCGTCGGGCGTGGAGATGAGGCGCGCCGTCATTCGTAGCGTCCCGCCGCGCGATAGGAGTCATCGAGCAGCTCGACCGGGTGACGCACGCGCGCCGGAACCCTGGCGGCCGCCAACCCAGCGCCGATTTGCATCACGCAGCCGGGATTGCCGGTCGCGACGACCTGCGGCGCCGCGACTCGCAGCCGCTCGATCTTTGCCGCCAACACCGCGCGCGACATCTCCGGTTCGAGCAGTGTGAACAGCCCCGCGCTCCCGCAACACTCGGCGGCGCCGGGCACGTGCACGAGCTCGAGCAGCGGGATCGCCGCGAAGAGCTTCAGCGGCGGAACGGCGACGCCTTGCGCGTGCAGGAGATGACACGGTGGATCGTACGCGACGTGCAGGTCGAGCGGGGCTCCCGGCACCGGTCCCTTGATCGCATCGCCGGCGAGGAGCTCGGTCACGTCGCGAACGCGCGCAGCGAGACGCTCGCATCGCTCGTCACCGAGGAGACGCCCGTACTCTTTCATCATGGCCCCACATCCGGCGCTGTTCACGACGATGGGTTCCTCGCCATCGCCGAATGCATCGACATTCTTGCGCGCCAGCTCGCGTGCCTCGTCGATCAATCCCGCGTGTGCATGCAGCGCACCACAGCACCCCTGGCCCGAGACTTCGCGGACGTCGTAGCCGTTGATACCTAAGGTGCGCACGGTGGCATCGTGGACGTGGGAGAAGAGACCGTCTTGGACGCAGCCCCGGAATAACTGGACGGTAAGGGACGGTAAGGGACGGTAAGGGACGGTAGGAGTTATGCGCCTACCCTCACCGTCTCTTACCGTCCCATACCGTCTCTTACCGTCAGGTTTTGTCGCCGCCAGCATCCCCATGGCAAATCGGAATCTTCCCCAGCCAGCGAACAGTCGCGGGAGTCCGGTCGCTCTCAGCACGCGAGCGAACCAGTACACGACCGCACTCACTCCCGGCGTCGTCAGCGCCCAGAGCGCCATTCTCGCAAGGCGCGGAACGCCGCGAGCGGTGGTGAGTCGTGCGCGAGCCGCCTCGAGGCCATGGCCATACTGCACACCCGAAGGGCAGACGGGCTCGCAGCCGCGGCAGCCGAGACAGCGATCGAGGTGGTAGGCGAGCGCGGCATCGTCGGCGGTCAGGTCGCCGCGCTCGAGGGCCCGCATCAGCTCGATGCGGCCGCGTGGTGAATCGGATTCATCTCCGGTGGCGAGGAACGTCGGGCAAGCTTGAAGACAGAAACCGCAATGCACGCATGCGTCCAGCCCTTCGAAGCCTCCTCGCGTCATGAGCCTTCTGTGGCAACCACGAGCGCGCTGCCGGGATCGAACGTGCGGCGCAGTCCGGCTACGAGCGGGCCCACGCCTTCGCGATACGCGCCAAAGTGGCCGACGGCGCCGCGCAGCGGCCACGGCGCGCGCTCGAGCGTGAGCGGCACCTCGAGTCCCGCGAGCGTGCGGCGCAACCGCTGCAGCCGATCGATGGTGGCGTCGCCCGTCCACCGGATCGCGCCCGCCGCCG
>Ga0209236_1000294_pt1 | contig 27637 bp, 28 predicted proteins | sample GraSoi013_1_40cm_FD_185819 | JGI IMG/M metagenome (GOLD analysis project Ga0209236, IMG submission 185819) | Grasslands soil microbial communities from the Angelo Coastal Reserve, California, USA - Sample 09_27_2013_1_40cm (SPAdes) (version 2) | ecosystem: Environmental > Terrestrial > Soil >... | reverse complement strand
GACCGAAGCGCAGGTTCGTTCGGCATTTCAGAAGCGGATGTCGGGCCAGGAGCTGACGCCGGCCGAGCAGAGCGTGATGACGGCCATGCGGGCCGCGTTCCAACGCGCGGGGGGGGCGGGGGCGGTGGAGGAGGAGCCGGTGGCGGTGGCATGCGGCGGAGTGGAGGCGACGCCTCCAGCTACATCGTCTTCACGCTCCGCAAGGGACAGCCGACGCCGGTGCAGATTCGCACCGGACTTTCCGACCTCGATTACATCGAGGTGGTGAGCGGCCTGACCGAGCAGGATACCGTACTCGTGCTTCCCAGCGCGTCGCTGCTCAATTCCCAGCGCGACATGCAACAGCGCATGCGCAGCTTCACGGGTGGTGGCCTGCCTGGCGTGCAACAGCAGCCGACGACCACACAACAGCGGCCGCCGGCGGCGACGCCCACGAGACCGTAGCGATGCTCTTCGACGAGATCTTCCAGGTCGCGCTCCAGTCGATCCGGGCGAACAAGCTGCGGTCGTTTCTCACGATGCTGGGCATCATCATCGGCGTGGGCGCGGTCATCACGATGGTCGCGCTCGGCAGCGGCGCGCAGAAGGCCGTGCAGGCACGCATTCAGGCGCTCGGGCCAACGCTGTTGTCCATCTATCCCGGCCAGTCATTCCGCGGTGGCGTCGCGATCATGTTCGACCAGCGTGCCAGCCTGACCGTGGATGACGCCGACTCGCTCGCCGCGAGTGCGCGCTACGTGAAGGGCGTCGTCCCCGAGTTGACCCGCAACTTTCAAGTGAAGCGGGGCGGCCTGAACGCCAATGTGAACATCGTCGGCACCACGCCGAATTATCCAACCGTGAAGAACTACACCTTCACCGCCGGCCGGATGTTCACGGCCGGTGAAGACGAGGGGCGGCGCCGCTACGCCGTGCTCGGATCGGCCATTCCCGAAATGTTCAACGCGAATGGTGCCGCGATGATCGGGCAGGAGATCCAGATCCGCGGCATTCCCTTTGAAATCATCGGCGTGCTGTCGTCGAAGGGTTCCGCGATGGGGTTTGGGAATCCGGACGAGCAGATTCTCATTCCCCTGCAGACCGCGCGCTACCGCATCATGGGCACCAATCGCCTGCGGTCGATCACGGTCGATGCAGCGAGCGTGCCACAAATGACGCTCGCGATGATCGAGATCGAGCGTGTGATGCGCCGTGAGCACAAGATCCGGCCTGGCGGGGAAAACGATTTCCAGATCCGCAACCAGTCGGATATCCTCGCGACGTTTCAGCAGACGACCGAGACGTTCACTTATCTCCTCGCGGGCATCGCGGCGGTCAGTCTCCTCGTCGGCGGGATCGGGATCATGAACATCATGTTGGTCTCGGTCACGGAGCGGACGCGCGAGATCGGCGTCCGCAAAGCGCTCGGCGCGACGCGCTTCAACATCATGTTCCAGTTTCTGGTCGAGGCGTTGGTGCTATGCCTCGTCGGCGGCGTGATCGGGATCCTGTTCGGCGTCCTCGGCGCCGTGGGCCTGTCCAAGATCGCGCATTGGAACACGTCGATTAACCTATTCGCCATCCTGATCGCGTTTTTGTTCAGCGCGCTGGTCGGCTTGTTCTTCGGCCTCTGGCCGGCCAAGCGGGCGGCGGCTCTGGACCCGATTGTCGCGCTGCGGTACGAGTAGTAATGCGAAATGTGAAATGCGAAATGTGGAATTGACCTGACGAATCGTCGCTTGCCTCCGAAATTCCGCATTCCACATTCCACATTTCGCATTGTAGTTTTAGTTCCATGCTCGCCGTTCTTCTCGTTCTGCTCCAGTCTGTGGGCGATCCGCAACCGGTCTACGACGGCCGCCTCCATCGGATCGAGGTGCGCGTCCCGCGCATCGACGCGCCGTCGGTGCACGTCGACGGCGTCCTCGATGAAGCGGCCTGGCAGCAAGCGGCGCTGCTCACCGGCTTCACGCAATACCGCCCCGTCGATAGCCGGCCGGCGGAGGACAGCACGGAGGTGCTCGCGTTTTACGGTCCGGACGCGATCTACTTCGGGATTCGCGCGTACGAGGCCCATGGGAACGTCGTGCGCGCGACGCTGGCCAACCGCGACAACATCGACGCCGACGATAAGATCCAGCTCCTCCTGGACACCTTCAACGACCGCCGCCGCGCGCTCCTGTTCGCGGTCAACCCGCTCGGCGTGCAACAGGACGGGGTGCGCAGTGAGGGACTCGCAGGCGCGGCGGGCGGGCAGAACGCCGGCTTTCGCTTCGACGGCGTCGTCGATCTGAATCCCGACTACGTCTACCAGTCAAAGGGCCGCGTCACCCCCTGGGGCTACGAAGTCGAGGTGCGCATTCCCTTCAAGAGCCTCCGCTATCAGAGCGGCGCGACCCAGGACTGGGGCATCCAGATCATCCGCACGACGCAGCATACCGGCTATGAAGACACCTGGGCGCCCGTGGTACGCGCCAGCGCGAGCTTTCTCATTCAATCGGGCACGCTGAAGGCGCTCACCGGCCTGCGCCGCGGCCTGGTCATGGACGTCGCGCCGGAGTTCACCTCGCGCCTCGACGGCGCACCGGTATCGCCCACGTCCTACCGCTATCACAACATCGATCCCGAGCTGGGGGTCAACGTCCGCTGGGGCGTCACGCAAAATCTGAGCGCCGCGGGTACGGTGAATCCCGATTTCTCGCAGGTCGAGGCCGACGTCGGCCAGGTGACCGTCAACCAACGCTTCGCGCTGTTTTTCCCCGAAAAGCGGCCGTTTTTCCTGGAAGGCCTCGAGCAGTTCGACACACCGAACGCGCTGATTTATACGCGCCGGATCACTTCCCCTATTGTCGGAGCGAAGCTGACCGGCAAAGTGGGCGGCACGGCGGTCGCCTATATCGGCTCCGTGGACGACAACGGCGGGACCCCTCGGTTGCATCCGATTGTGAACCTGCTGCGCTTGCGACGCGACCTCGGCGCCAGCTCGACAGTGGGACTCGTCTATACGGACCGTATCGTAGAGAGTGCCTGGAACCGCGTGTTCGGAGCCGACGCCAGAGTCATCTGGAAGAAGATCTGGTTTTCCGAGGCGCAGTTCGTAGGCTCATGGACAAAGGCTGGGTCCGGACTGGGGGTTCGGGCGGGACAGCTCTGGGACGTGACACTTTACGACCGTACGGGCTATTCGTACGGCAACCATGCCGAGCTCGTGGGCATCAGTCCCGATTTCGCGGCGCTCAGCGGCTTTGTGAATCGTGTCAACATCGTGCAGGGCCGGTTCGCCAATCGCTTCACGTGGTATGGAAAGCTCGGCGCGGAACTGGAGAATGCCACCACGTTCATTCTGGTCCAACCCGTTTGGCACTATCGAGACTTCTTCAAGCTCGCCAGTACGTTCGAGGGAAACATCAATGAGCAGTGGCTCTTCACGCTGCGTGGCGGCTGGGGCGTCAACGCCAACTACCAGAACGCCCAGCAGCGCTTCGATCCGCCCGACTACGCCGGCTATCAAGTCGACTCGGCGGGGACCCTGATTCCCTTTGTCGTTCCCCACGGGCGCTACAACCTCTGGGGCGGCAATATCGGCTTCAACACGCCGAACCGCGCACTCACGCTGAACGCCAACGTCGGCGCCGGTATGGGCGTGATCTTCGCCGAAGCCGCGGAATCACGCGGGCTCAACGCCTTTGTGGGAGTCACCTGGAAGCCGACGAACGCCGTCCGCGTCGATGGCCAATGGACGCATCAGCGTCTCACGCGAGCCGCGGATGGCAGCTGGTTCTCGACCGCAAATATCCCCCGCCTCAAGCTCGAGTATCAGCTGACACGCGACATTTTCTTTCGCTACGTGGGCCAATACACCGCTCAGCAGATCGATGCGTTACGTGATCCGCGCACCGGCGATTCGCTGGTCGTCAAAGGTCAGTTCCAGCCGCGCCACACCGATACCGAGTTCCGCAACGACTTTCTCTTTTCCTACAGGCCTACTCCGGGAACGGTGTTGTTCTTTGGATACGGTTCGTCACTCACGGAGCCGGAGCCGTTCAGCTTCGGCCGGCTCACGCGCACCGGCGACGGCTTTTTCCTGAAGGCCAGCTACCTATTCCGGATGTGAACAGTCTGGGGGCTCAGCTCCTCGACGAACGGCTCGCCAAGCAGCGGCAATATGTGCTTGCGAACACGCGGGCGCGCTGGGGATTCGTCGGCTTCGGCATCCTGCTGCTCGGCATCGTAAAGGTCGCCGGCATCGGTGCGATCTCGTCGTGGTTCATGCTCGCGTTCGCCGCGATCTTTGCCGGCGCCAACGCGGGCGTGCGCCGGCTGGTGCAGCGCGCGCCGTTCCAGCCGTGGTACGCACAGCTCAATCTGGTCGTCGGCTGTCTCCTGATCTCGGCGGTCTTGTTCGCGATGGGCGCGAGCGGCCACGTGCTCTACGGCGCCTATCTGATCGCGCCGCTGCAAGCGGCATTGTATCTCGAGCGACGCGACGCCTGGGGCGCGTTGATCACCAATTTGGTTGCGTTCGCCCTCGTGACTGCCGTAGCGCAGGTCGCGGGCCATGGCTGGCCGTGGTCGCTTTATGTGCAGGAAGGACTCGTGCTGGTCTTCGCCTGCGTCGCCCTCGTTCCCATGCTCGCGCAGATCATCGAGCGGCTGCGGCACGCGCGCGGCGTGCTCGGCGAGATCGAACGTGGGGACCTGACGCGGCAGATGGAAGCGGGCGAAGGCCTCGCCGCCGACGAAATCGGATACCTCAGTGTCAGCGTCAACCGCACGACTGCGGCCATCACCGACATCATCCGCGAAATCGGCAAGCAGGGCCACGCGCTCGCCGCCATGGCGCGTGAGCTCGCCGTTTCCGCACGCGACCTGCAAACCGCTTCGCAGGAGATCTCGACGACCACTGACCACCTGTCGGAAGGAACGGAGCGTCAACGCCAGCTCATCGTCTCCGGCCGCGAGGACTCGGAAGCAGCGTCGGGTCTCGCGACCACGTTGCACGCGCGCGCCCAGGAAGCGGAGCGACGGATCACCGAGATCGCCTTACAGGCGCATCGCCGCGGCGAAGAGGTATCCCGGGCGAGCACGTACTTGATGAATCTGCTCGTGCACATGGATCACGCGGCACAGGTCGCGATCGAGCTCGATCGTGAATCACGGGAAATCGGCAAGCTCGTGGACGGGATCACGCGCATTGCGAGTCAAACCGATTTGCTCGCGCTCAACGCGGCCATCGAAGCCGCGCGCGCCGGCGAGCATGGGTTAGGATTCCGCGTCGTCGCGGGCGAGGTGCGGAAGCTCGCCGAGCAGAGCGCGCGATCCGCGGAAGAGGTGCGCACCCGGGTGCGGCAAACGCAGGGCCAGATAGGTCGGGTAGTAGAGGCGATGCAGCAAGGTCGTGAAGCGGCGCAGGGCGTCGGCAGCGTCGCCACGACCGTACAGGGGGCGCTCGACGCGATTTTCTCCGACCTCAATACGACGGTGCAGTTCGCGACTTCATTCGCGGTCGAAACAGAGAATCAAACGAAGCGCATGCGTGAGGTGCTGCGCCGTATGGAAGAAGTCGCGGCGATCGCCGATGGCGCGGCAAGCGGTGCGCGCCAGACGTCTGCCGCCACCGCTCACCAGTTCGCGTCGCTTGGCGAGCTCACAACGACGTCGCAGCGGTTGTCAGAAGCCGCGACGCAGCTGGCACAGACGATCCGGCGCTTCCGCGTGAACGGCGGAGGACCGTCACCAACCGCGGAGTAGCGGCGCGTCACCAAAATCCCACAGCAGAAACGCGATCAGCTTCGATCGGGGCGGTGACACGCCGGTCACGGGAACCTCGGCGCCGAGACATCCTGCGACGTGACCGAGCCGTGACAGCTTGATCCAGAGCTGAGGATAGAGGGAAAGGGCATTTGCGCCGGCCTGCGGCACGTCCCACCCCGCTTCGATCATCGGCACCAATCGTCTTGCGGCAATCTCATGGCTGATGCCCAACCGGTACGACGCACCCGCAATACCTCGGGCCTCTTCCCAACTCGCCACCGCCTGGCCTTGGATGGTGAAACCGAGCCGTTCTGCGCCGGCCGACAGGTACGGCGCGAGCTCCCACCGGTCGCGCCGGCCGAGCGGGGGCGTCGCCTCGACACCCAGCGTGGCGAGAGCACGATGCTCGAGGCTGTGCCAGATGTTGTACTTGAGAGCACCCGTTACGGACTCAAATGGGCGGCCCTGTGAATCGAGGACGGTCGTCGCTTCTGCTTCGAACTGGAAGCGACGGCCCATGCGCCGCTCGTAAATGAGCTGTTGTTCATATGCATGCGCGACGGCGATAAGCTCATTCTCTGGGAAGGCCTTCTCGATGAGAAAGCCTCGCGCAAAGTTCAGCTCGCCGGGAGGCCAGCCGTGCTCGCCGCACAGCGAGCGCACGTAACGGACGACCATGCGGATTTGATCGCGTGTCGCACCCTCGCCGTACGCGGGCATATCGAGCGACAAGCCAAAGGCCGCCCCGCCACGCGTGACGATCCCGACCCAACGGTCTTCCGTCTCCGCCGTGGATGCGGCGCACGACGCAAGATCGGCCGGCGGCACGTCGAGTTTGGTTGTCGCCGCGGGCGTGCCGCGGGCATCGGCGCCATGGCAGTGACTGCACCATGCCGTATAGAGACTGTCTCCTTGCGCGCTGAGGCTAGATGCCCACAGCGCGGCGCAGGCGACGAGCCTCAGTATTCGCGCCACGGCGGATCTCCCTGGTATCGGCGGTTTTGAGAACACCATCGACGACCACATGGCGAACGTCAGCGGCCTGGGCACTGTAGACGATCCGCGAAACCAGATCGGCGTCCTCGGGCTGCGCGTGTGGTTCTTCGAGATCCAGCACCACTAAATCCGCGCACTTCCCCTCTTCTATAGAGCCGATCTCCGCTTGAAGCCCCAACGCGCGCGCGCCGCCGAGCGTGGCAAGCTCGAGCACGTGCGCGGCCGGCAGGGAATCGGGCCCATGGCGCGGCTTCTGAATCAGGGCCGCGAGCCGCATCTCCGTGAACACGTCCAGACGGTTATTGCACGGAGCGCCGTCCGCACCGATCCCGACGCGACAGCCGGCCGCGAGCATTTCCGGAATCGGTGCGATCCCGCTGCCCAGTTTCAGGTTCGAGCTGGGACAATGGACGACGTTGGTGGCCTGGCGCGCGAGGCGCGCAATTCCCTCTTTATCGACCCACACGCAGTGCGCCAGCGCGGCCCGCGGCCCCGAAATGCCGACCGAGTCGAGATAGGCGATTTCGTCATTGCCGCGTTCGCGCTTCACGAGCTCCAGCTCGAGCGGCGTTTCGGCGGCATGCGTGTGGACGACGGCGCCGGCCTTCTCAGCGAGATCGCTCACCGCCCTCAGCAACGGCCCAGTGCAGCTTGGCGCGAACCGTGGCGCAAAGCAGTAACGCAATCGGCCGCCCGCGGCGCCGTGCCAACGCGCACAGAGGGCCGCGCTCTCCTGCAACGCAAGATCGGTTGATTCGCGCAGAGCGGACGGGCTCGAGGGAGCGTCCATGAGACACTTGCCCGCGGTCGCGCGGATGCCGATTGATTCGAGCGCTTCGAATGCGGCGCCGGTGTGTCGCACCGATTCCATGTCGAGGATCGCCGTGGTGCCGCCGAGCAGGAGCTCGGCCGCGCCCAGCATCGCCGACCAATAAATCGAAGTCTCGGTGTGCGCCGCTTCGAGCGGCCAGATGCGCTGGGCGAGCCATGCCTCGAGGGTGAGATCCTCCGCTAGGCCCCGGAACAGCGTTTGACAAAGATGGATGTGGGCTTGCACTAACCCGGGAAGAACGATCAGCCCCGTACAGTCGAGGATGAGGGGCTTTTTCGTCCCAACCTTCCGACGTTCCAACGTTCCAACGCTCTTGATTCGGCCTGTTTCTACGAGAATGTCGGCTTCCAGAATGCGCCGCGACGGATCCATTGTGACCACCCGGCCGCCGCGAAGCAGCAGCGACATCAGGAGATCCGCGGACCGGTAGCGGTCGAATCTGCGCCGGGGGGCAAGTCGAAATACGCTTCGAGCTCGTCTTTCAGCTCATCGTCGTTGTACACGCCGGCGAGAATGCGCTCGGCGGTCCCCGGCTCTACCAGGACGTAACCGAACGGGTAGTCGACGCCCGACAACAGAATCGTGCGCCGCTGGTGATTGGGCAGCGCCACGTAGATCGTCTCGGCGTTCGTCGGCAGGAGCTTGATGTCGTGCCGCTTGAGCATCGGCGCGATGTGATCGGTGGCATTGTTGAGGTCGTCGAGAGCCTGCGCCTGATCGTCGGCGCTCAACGTGTCCGCGGCAGGCAGCCAGAAGACGATGACGGTCGGGCCCGTGACGACTCGCGGCGTGAGCAGCGCGCTGTCCGCCGAGTCGTGAGCCGCCATGTCATTGAACGCGAGGCTGTCGCTCCGATTCGGAACGTAGGCATCGCGCGGTGCGGGCCGACATGATGAGAGGATTCCAATGATGCAAAGCGTTGCCAGGCGCATGGCAGACAATATACTTGTCGCATGACGGCTCCCCCCGCCCCACCGGCCGCACCTGCTTCGTCTGTTCCCGTTCAAGTAAAGCGTCATCACTGGATCGTCCGCCTCACGCATTGGGCGACGTTCGTGTTGCTCGCCGGAATGGTCGCGAGCGGGCTGCAGATTTACACCGCCTACGCGCGCTTCGGTGAGCGTGGCGGTCCCTACTACATCAATCCGTTTCAGGATCGGGAGTTTCCTCGTTCCGTCCGCCTCGGTGGCTGGCTCGCGGGCGGATTGAATTGGCACTTCACGCTGATGTGGCCGTTCATCGCGGCAGGTCTGTTCTATCTCTCGTATCTCGTCACCAGCGGGGAGTGGCGATCCTTGTTGTTCCGGCCGCGCGACATTCGCGGCGCAATCGAAATGCAGAAGTACTACTTGCGGCTGCGGAAGGAACATCCCGCGCAAGGCAAGCACAACCCACTGCAAAAACTCGCCTACACTTTCATCATTTTTCTCGGCGCCCTCTCCGTACTCACCGGCTTTGCCATTTACAAACCGACGCAGCTCTCCTGGCTCACGGCCCTTTTCGGTGGCTTCCAGGCAGCGCGGTACTGGCATTTCTGGGCGGTGTGGTTTTTCACGGCATTTCTCGTCGTTCACGTGCTCCTCGTGTTCGTCGTCGACCCAGCATCCTTGCGCGCCATGATCACCGGCTGGTATCGCGGCCGATTCCCCAGCCATGATTGACCGCCGCGGCTTTCTCCGGCTCGCCGCCGGCGCGGGCCCGGCGTCGCTCGCGGCCGCGTGTGGCTGGGATGGAGGCAACGCCATTCGGCCGGCGCTGCTCGACGTCAGTCGCCTGAACGACTGGGTGGGCGAGAAGATTCTGTTCTCCGCACATCGGCTCGCGCCGCAGTATCCGGTTTCGGAGCGCACGGCGCATCTACCGAGCTACTTCATCTCGCCGATGACGCCCGTGCTGAAGGAGCCGGCAAAGTGGCGACTGCTGGTCACGGGACTCGTCCGCAGGCCGATGTCACTCTCGCTCGAGGATTTGCAGGCGCTGCCGCGGACGACCTACACGGTCAAGCATCACTGTGTCGAGGGGTGGTCCGCCATCGCGAGTTGGCACGGCGTCCCCGTTTCGACGATCGTGGAGCGCTGCGACCCGCTGCCCGAAGCCCGCTTCATACGGTTCGTCTCTTTCGATTCCGATTATTCAAACGGCTGGGATCTGGCGAGCGCGATACATCCGCAGACGATCCTGGCGTACGGCATGAACGACAATCCGCTCCCAGCGGCCCATGGCGCGCCACTGCGACTCTATTCGCCCACGAAACTCGGCTACAAGCTGACGAAGTATCTCGTCTCGATGACGTTCACCGCCCAACGGCCCGGCGGCTACTGGGAGGATCAGGGATACCCATGGTTCGGCGGAGTCTGACGCTCCTGATCGTCGTTGCCGCACTGGCGTGCCGCAAGAATCGCGACATGGCCGACCGCACGGTGATGCCGCCGGCTGACTCCGCGATGATCAAGAACCCCATGAAGGCCGACAGCATGTTGGACACGATGCCGGGCGGTGAGATGGCGCGGGGGAACGACAGCGCCACGATGCATCTGCTGAAAAAGAAAAAGCGGATGTAATTCGCGGTGATGTCAGCCGATTCGGGCCAGGGCGTCGAACATCTCCGCCGCCGTCGGGAATCGCTTCTCACGATCCTTTGCCATCGCCTTAAGAATCACTATCGCCAGAGCCTCCGGTACGTCCGCGTTGAGTGTGCGCGGATTGGTCGGCTCCTCCTCCAGATGCTTCGCGACGAGCGCCCACGTCGTGTCTGCTTCAAACGGCACACGGCCAGTCAAACACTCGAACAGCACCACACCCGCCGAATAGAGGTCGCTGCGTGGATCGAGATCGGCGCCGGAGAGCTGCTCGGGCGACATGTAATCGGGAGTTCCGATCGATATCCCCGCCTCGGTCAGCCCTTTGCCCTTGGGCGGATTGGCGAGCCGCGCGATACCGAAGTCCATCACCTTCAGAAAACCGCTGGGATCGACGACCATGTTCTGCGGTTTGATGTCGCGGTGAATAATGCCTTCGGCGTGGGCGACTTCGAGCGCTCGACACAACTGTTTGCCGACCGTCAACGTCACGGCGACCGGTAACCGTCCGCGCGAAGCGATGAGCTGTTTGAGCGACGTGCCTTCGACGTACTCCATCGTGAGGTAGTACGTCCCATTCACTTCGCCGAGATCGTACGTGCGCACGACGTTGCGGTGCGCGATGCGGCGCGCCAGGCGGATTTCCTGCTTGAAGCGATCGAGCGCGACTGTGCCGCCCGCCATCGCTTCCGGCCTCAGCGTCTTGATGGCGACCGGCTCTTGCAGCTCGCGATCGAACGCGCGATATACGACGCCCATTCCTCCCGCGCCGAGGATTTCTTTCACCTCGTAGCGGCCGGCGAACACCGCACCCGGTCGCATCTGACCGCCGGCCGCGTCCCTGATGACGGTCGGGACGGACGCAAGCGGCTGCGTGGCCGCGGCGCCGGACGCGGCCATCATGTAATCGACCAGCGCCGCTTTCTCCTTCAGATCCTCGACGAGGCTCTTGAACGCCTGTGACAGGACCCCGATCTCGTCCTTCGATTTCACGTCGATGTTGACGCTGTAGTCGCCGTCCTGCACCTGCCGTGTCGCCAGCGCGAGTCGCCGGACCGGCCCGCTGATCTGGCGCGCCTGCACGAACGCGAAGACCAGCGCCAGCACGATCCCCAACCCAATCGCGAAGAACATCGTGCGGCGCAGCGCATTGAATGCCGCCAGCTCCGCCTCGCGCGAGCGGAGCGCCACAAAGCCGCCTCTGACGTCCCCGCCCGGGGAACGGATCGCGCCCGCGAGGCCGATGAGATGCTGGCCACCCATCGACGCAACGAGCGCCATGCCCGCCCCACCCGTGTCGGCGGCGAGCGACTCGGCGCGGACCGCGTCGCGTAACACCGGACCGATCTCCTGCGCGGGAACCGTGCTGCCGACCACGACCGGCCGATTGAGCGTGTCGAGCGAGAAGAACACCACGTCGGAATTGGTGGTCTGCTTGATCGCCTGGGCGAGCGAATCGTCGATCTGATAGGTCGCAACCAGGGCGCCGAGCGGCGCCGCGGTGGGACGGTCGCGCAGCGGCGTCCCGATCGCGATGAACATCGTTCCCTGCACGTCATCGAGCCACGCGGCGCCACCGACAGGTCCCGATCGTACTGCTCCCGGTAGTCGGTGCGCGCGATGAGAACCCCCTCGCTGTTCGTCACTAAAACCCACGCCGCGCCGATCAGGCCGCGCACGTCGTCCGCCTGATCGAGTGCTTCGGCACGATCCCGCTGGTTCAGGAGCCGCTGGCGGTATTGGGGCACGTCGGTGGCGACGGTGCTGGCGCGGCTCAGCGTGCGCGTGCGCGCGGCCAGATAGTCGTCGACCGCGCGGCGCGTGGCCAGGAGGGCTCGGTGAATCGACGCGTCCGCCGTGCGGTTCGCCTGAATGGACGTGAGGCCAAACGTGACACCGAGCACTGCCACGACCAGCAGGGTCGAGGCGAGAAAGATCTTTGCGGTGAGCCCGAACGCCGGTTTAGTAGCGCTCGCGTCCGGCATTGGTGGGATAGTTGCGTCCGTACTTGTTGCGGTGTGGTTCCCAGTGGTAGCCGCGAGCGTTCAGCGCGATTTGCACGGTGGAATCGCCACCTGCGGTCACGTCCCGCACGATCTCCGTTGGAATGCGCTCGTGCCAGACGTGCAGCCGATATCGGCCCGCCGGGACGTTGTCGATCGTGAAGCTGCCGTCGGTCCCGGGCTGCCCGTAGTACCGGTTCGCCATGACCTGCACGTAGGCGACCATGCGCGGATGCACGTTGCAGTACACGCGCACGAGTCCCGGATTCGTGAACGTATGGCTCTTGGCGTCACCGCGGCCGTACAGGCCGAGGTCGAATTGATTCGGCGCGCTGACCGAGAAGACGTTGTGATTGAAGGGATCGTGATTCGGAAAGCGCACCGTCGATCCGACGGGGACGACCACCACATGCGGCGCGTACGTCTTGTCCGTGATGGCGATCTCGACGGTCACCGGTTTGACCGGCGCGGCGGCGTTTCCCTCAAGATACAGCACCGCATCGTCGAGATCGGGCGACGGCTTGTTGTCCTTCTCCAGGATCACGATTCTGCCGGTCACGTGCGCGCCGCGTGTCGCCGGGCCTTGGACCGCGCTGAGTACGAGCAGGAGTGTCAGCGGTGACCGTTGCATCTGAGGGCGTCAGCTTAGTGTATTGCCACGAAACTCGCCAGCAGCATCTAGTCGAGGCCCGGCGGTTTTTGATGCTTCGCGCGCCGGCGGTATCCCTTCTTGGAACGATGGACCTTATGGGCGGGAGTCTTCAGGCGTTCCTTTACTGGCGCATCCGGATTCGGCACCCGCACGACGACTTTGTCCTTCTGCCGCTTGCGGCTCATCGCCGCTTGCGATAGGCCGTGACGGCTATTCCCGCACAGATGAGAAATGCGGGAATCATGAGGACGAGCATTGCGCTGATTACGGCCTGCATCGGATGGTTCGGTTGGTCAGGGCGCGGTGCCCCGCTGATGCATCAGGCGGAATGCATCCGGAAAGAAGTGCCCCATAAGTACTAGGACGATGACAAGCGTCGGAATCAGGCTCCACAACAGATTGCGTCGCTCATACTTGAGATGCATGAAGTACAAGAGTGCGAGTCCGCCTTCCACGATTGCCAGCGCAAGCAACACCGCAAGCAGAACCAAAGTCGCCGGGCGGGCGAGCGTAATCACCACCTCAGCTGCAACGATCGCCAGCAATCCCATCCACACCACAACGTAGCGCTTCATCGCCGATCCTCAGCGCATGTTCAAGAGATAGACGAGCGGAAACACGAACATCCAGACCAGATCTACGAAGTGCCAATAGAGGCCCGTGATCTCGACATGACTGGCCGTGAAACGGCCCCGCCGAAAGCCGAGTCCAATCACGCCGATCACGACGACACCGCTAATCACGTGGAGCATGTGAAGCCCCGTGATACTGAAGAACGTCGCGCCCACGAGCGGCGTGCCGCCAAGTGGATTCCGGAACAACCGCCATCCGCTGCCGATCAGCGCAACCCATTCCCGCAGGTGCAACGCTGCGAACAGCGCGCCCAGCGCCATTGTCGCGCCGAGCCAGCGCAGTGCCGCGCTGGTGCGCCCTCGCTGTGACTCCAGCATCGCGGCGACCATGGTGAGGCTGCTCGTTAGCAAAATCACGGTCATCCCGATGCCGTTCACGATCGATGGCCAGAACGCGAACGGGCGGTTCCAGTCGGGATTGGCCACGCGCAAATAGCCATACGCGAACAGCATCGCACCGAATGTCGCCGCGTCGGCGAGGATGAACATCCAGATGCCGAGCTTGCGCGACGGGATTTGATACGGAGAGGGCTCGCTCGCCGCCAGCGCCGCGCTGTGGCTCATACGCGCGCCACCAGGAGGACCAGCAGGTACAGCCACAGCACCGCCATGAAGTGCCAGTACAACGCGGTGGCCGCGAACGTTGTGGGTGCGACTCGGCCCGCCACCAGGCGCCGCTGGAGGAGATATCCGACAGCACCCAAACCTCCCATCACATGCAGGCCGTGCAGCGCCGTGAAGACGTAAAAGAACGAGCTACTCGCCGCCGTCGCGAGGAACAGCCCCTGCGCGCTGAGTTCGCGCCACGCAGTGATCTGTCCAGCCACGAACAAGAGCCCGAGGCCGAGCGTCACCGACAATGCTGCCGCCGATCGCCGCCTCGCCCACTCGAGCGTGAGGCTGCTGATCAGGAGAACCGCGGTGTTGGCGTAGAGGATGGACGGCAGGTGAAAATGCCGCCAGTCGGGAGCGCCACTCTGCCGCACCACCATGGCACTGGTCAACGCCGCGAAGGACATGGAGATCGTTGCGATCGCGATCCACATGCCTGTCCGCCCGGGCTGCGCCCGCGGCGCCTCCGTGACGGTGGCAGTGGGTCGCGTCGTGAGCGGAGGGGGCGGCATCACGGCGGCCATGATCAGTCCGCCGCCTGCATGATGTAGTCGCGGCCGCGTCCATCATTGACGCCGTATTCGTTGGGGCCGTGTGTCACGACGGGATGACGGCCGCCGAAATTGTCCACCGGCGGCGGTGAGGACGTGGACCACTCGAGCGTGGTGGCCTCCCACGGATTATCCGGCGCCTTCGCTCCCCGGAACCGGCTGCGGAAGAGATTGAAGAGGAAGATGAGCTGCACGGCGCCCGTAAAGAGCGCCGCGATCGTGATGAAGCGATGCAGCGGGATCAGCGGCTTCAAGTAATCGTCCGTGAACGCGGAGTAGCGACGCACGTTGCCCGCGAGCCCGAGGTAGTGCATCGGCATGAAAATGCAATACACGCCGATCAACGTGAGCCAGAAGTGCCACTTCCCCAGCGTCTCGTTCATGAATCGGCCGAATAGTTTCGGGAACCAGAAATACGTGCCCGCGAAAATCCCGAACATCGCCGCAACGCCCATCACGAAGTGGAAATGCGCGACGACGAAGTAGGTGCCGTGGAGGTAGATGTCGGTGGACGGCTGCGCCAGAAAGAAGCCGCTGATGCCGCCGCTCACGAACACCGAGACGAAGCCGAGCGCGAATAGCGACGCCGCCGTGAAGCGCAGCCGTCCTCCGTAGATCGTGCCGATCCACAACAGCGTGATGATCGTCGCCGGAATGGTGATCACCAGCGTCGGTACGGAAAAGAGCGTCGCCGAAAAGGGGTTCATCCCGCTCAGGAACATGTGATGACCCCACACCGTGTAGCTGAGAAAGGCGATCGCGATCAGGCAGGCGATAAAGACTCGCGGTCCGAGCAGCGGCTTGCGGGTAAACACCGGCAGGATGTGCGAGACGATCCCGAACCCGGGCAGGATCGCAACGTACACCTCCGGATGCCCGAAGAACCAGAAGAGGTGCTGCCACAACAGCGGGGATCCCCCTGCGTGCGGCTGGAGGCGATCGCTGAGCACGAGCCCGGCGGGAATGAAGAAACTCGTGCCCGCCACGCGATCGAGAATCAACAGAATGCAGGCGGGCATGAGCACGGCGAAGGCGATCAGCGCGATCACGGCGGTGATGAACCACGCCCAGGTCGAGTATGGCAGCCGCGCGAGCGACATTCCTCTGGTGCGCAGATCGAGCGTGGTGGCAATGAAGTTGAGGGCCCCCAGTAGTTGCGCTATGCAAAAGATGGCAATGGAGAAGGCCCAGAGCGTTTGACCCATGCCCTGGCCCGGGCCCGCGTCCTTGCCGACCGCACTGAGCGGCGCGTACGCCGTCCATCCCGACAGCGGCGGGCCATCGCCGATAAAGAAGGCCGCGACGAGGACGAGAAACGCGAGCAAGGTCACCCAAAACGACATCATGTTGATGCGCGGAAACGCCATATCTTCGGCGCCCACCTGAAGCGGCAGGACATAGTTGCCGAAGCCCGCGAATGGCGCCGTCGTCAGCACGAAGAAGACCATGATCGTGCCGTGCATCGTCATCAGCTCGAGGTAGTACTCCGGCGTGATCACCCCGCCGGCGGCGCCCGTCGGCGCGACCTTCCCGAGGCCGGGTATAGCAGTGTCTGGAAAGCCGAGGTGGAAGCGCATGATCCACGACAACACCATCCCCGTCACCACAGCGACGAGCGCCAGATCGAGGTATTGCCGGCCGATCACCTTGTGGTCGACGCTGAAGACGTACTTGCGCAGGAAGCTTTGCGGCGGTGCCGCGTGCACGTGCGCCGGAGCGGTCACTGCTCGGCCTCCTTCTGCTTGAGCCATTGGCTGAAATCGGCGGCCGTCTTCACTTCGACATACGCGCGCATGTTATAGTGCCCCAGCCCGCACAGCTGCGTACATACCAGCTCGTACTTCCCAGGGATCGTCGCCGTGAAATGCAGCGGAATCACCATGCCAGGCACGAAGTCCTGCTGGATGCGCAGCTCCGGCACGTAAAAGGAATGATTGACGTCCTTCGCGTGCATCTGCAGCAGGATGGGCTGATCTACCGGGATCACCAGGCTCGCGACGACAATGTCGTCACGAGCGGTCGTGTCATTGGCGGGATCCAGCCCGAAGAAGTTCTCGGTCGCATCGTTCATCAGCTCGGGATGCATGCCGCCGAACTTCCCGTCCTTGCCGGCGTAGCGGAAATAGAACGCGAACTGCTCGGCCTGGACTTCGATCTGTAAGGAACCCGGCGCGGGCAGCGTCTGGTACACGCCCGCCCACAGCTTCGAGCCCACGAATGTCAGCACCAGGATTTCGAAGCCGACCAGCACGGTAGCAACGACGACCATCGGCGTCGCGCCGCCCGGAAATACCTTGACTGGTCGCGGTTGCTGCTTCTCGCCCGCACGCCAGACGAACGCGGCCAGCGCCAGCTGCGCGAGCACGAACAGCACGCCAGCGACGACCATCGTCTCGTTCAGCTGACGATCGATCCCGCCGCCGTGGACAGAGATGTCGGGGGGCAGCCACCAGATGTGCAGCGCGAAGATCGCCGCGGAGACCAGCGCGATTACGGCCACGACGACGGCAAACAACCGCCCCATGGCTTAGTAGGGCTTCGCGGTCAGCACGAAATTGACGGTCTTCGTCTCGGCTCCGCCAATTGTCACCTCTTGACTCTGCGTCCCAAAGCGCTCGTGCCACGCCGTCACCGTGTATTTGCCCGGCGGCAGTCCCGCGAGCATAAAGGCACCGGTGGTATCGGTCACGCTGAAATGCGGCGTCGCGAGCACCGCGAAATAGCCGTGCATCCAGGGGTGCACATTGCACTTGACCGCAATGAACTCCGGCTGCTCCCACGTGGTCCGGATTGGGGGCGCTCCCTTGGGCTGCGACTTGTTCCACTCCGGATTGATTCGAGCGAGCGGGTGGATGTTGTGGGAGTGCGGGTCATCGTTGAAGATCGCGAGCGGCTGGTGCACCTGCATTGCCGCCACGTGCGGAATGTACATGCAACCCTTCTGATCGTAATGAACGGTGTCGGTCGCCGCGGGGGCGCCCTGGTCACCGGCGGCAATGTAGACGACGACATAGCGAACGCTGTTGCCTGGGCCGGTCACCGCGTCCTGGGTGGAGACCGGCGTTGGGTGTTGGGTCACACAGTTTGGTTCCTTCGCCATGTCGATCGGGTGTGCCTTGGGCGGGGTGCCGGTATACGTGACCTTGCCATTGATCGTGCCCGCGGGGAATGGTCCGCGCCCCGCAGCTCCAACGAGCACCACCAGCATGGACCCTGCGAAAATCCGAAGCATCATCGTCCACCTCCTCCAGGGCCAATCGGCTTCAGCTCACGCGCGTGCGTGTTCAACCAGTCCCGCCAGATCGCGGCCTCCCGGGTTTCGATCGGTTGCAGTGTCCGGAGGAAGTGCACGAGATCCCATGCCTCAGCGGGCTTCAGCTGGTCGGCGAACGACGGCATCGGCGAGCCATCCAGGCCGGTCATGAAGATGCGGTAGAGATCCTGGTTGGTCGCTCCGCACATGAACCGCGTGCCGGTCGAGAAGTCGTACGGCCGGATGGGCAGGTCTTTGTTGTCGGTAAGCGTCGCGGCCGAGGGACCGTCGCCGTGGCCCGCAGGGCCGTGGCACTTCCAGCATTCCATCCGCTGGAATAGCTGGCGGCCGCGCAGGATGCTTTCCGCGGTGGGCGCCGGCTCCGGCGGAACCGTGATCGGTGTTCCGGCCTTACCGCTCCGCCACTTCGGCGAGAACGTCTTGATGTACGCCACGAGATCGGTGCGGTTTTGGGCGGTGAGGGGACGCCACTGCGGCATGTACGTCGTGACGAACCCCCGGGTGATCGCGTTGAACAGGTCTTCATCAGTCGGCAGCGTCCCGCTCGGCGTCGAGCGGCACTTAAAGACGGCGAGCGTGAAGTCACGCGGCTTGGGATCGATCCACGGTGCATTCTCGCCGGCTCCGTCGCCGCTGGGCCCATGGCAGCCGATGCAGTAGCGACGGTACAACTTTTTCCCAGCGTCGGTGTGGCCGGTGATGCTGCCGACTTGGCTTTCTTGCGCCCAGCCCGCAGTCGTTCCCCCCGCTCCGAGGAGAACGCTCAGAGCCGCCGTGCGCGCCATGCGCCGAATGATCGGTCTCATGATCGGGCCCTCCCTAGAAGTCGAAGTCCAGTCCGCTGAACACGCTGGTGGCCCACACGCGGTCGCTCCCGGCAAAGACCGACCCCTGCATCCTCACCGCGGAGATCTCCGTATGCCAGCTCAACCCGGCGCGGCTGAACATGATCGGATACCAGCGCACGCCCCCCGAGAATGCATCCACATCGCCGAGGTTCTTCTGCGTGCCGGAAATGGCCTGCTGCGCCATCCGCACCGTTTCGAACCGCCCGGTGAAAACGAGCTGCGGGCTGACGTAGTAGTGCGCCTCGAGGAATCCGGCATTCCAGGTCGCAGCCTGGGCACCAGCGGGCAGCGTGCCGTTCGAGGGCGTCGCGTTGGCCAGATACTTGTCGTCCGACGCGTGCATCACCAGCGGCAGCAACTCGAAGTCGCCGAAGAAGAAGTCACCGGAGAGGCCGACGCGATAAAACGGCTTGTTCCCCGTCCCCGTGCCGGGAATTGCTGCGCCGGAATCCGTGGTCTGGAAGTACGTGGGCCGTCGGCCCAGGTACGCGTAGACGCCGAGGCGCTCCACACCCAGCTTGCCGGCGTCGATGGCGTGACTGAACGTGAGGTAGGTGTCGTACGCGTTGCTCGACACGAGACCGGGGTTCCCGGACGAGGTGCTCAACAGCGCCACACCATAGCGCGTGTAGCTGTTTTGCGAGTGTCCCGACAGCTCGGCACCGATCTGATTGTCGCCCAATCCGAAGTCGTTCGCGTCGCCGGCCGGCAGGAAATGGTATGACTGATACACGCCGCCGTTGCCGGACAGGAACAGGAACCGCTTCTCCGAGATCAGGTTGTCGAGCTCGAACTTTCCCACCTTCAAGTTGACCCAGCGATTGTCCGCCAGGTTGTCGAACCGCACGAACGCGGCCTCGAAGTGGAACGACGCGTTCGCGTCGGCCGAGGGAAGCAGGACGAAGGAGATGTTCTTGTATATCGTGCCCGCCGTCCACAAATCCATGCCTGACAGGTCGAAGCCCGATTGCATCAGCGTCCTGGGGACGCAGCCTACGCCCGTCGCCGACACGCAGCTGGGCACGCCGGGGGTTGGGTCCACCGGTTGTTTCGTAGCGCCCTCGCGGTGCCAGTTCGGCGTCACGCGGAATGTCACGGGGATGTAGGACGGGTTCTGCCAGATGGGGGAGTCGCGGTCATTCATCATTTGGTAGCCGTTGTCGCGGAACGCCTGTCCAAAGGCATTCAGCTCCGGCCACGCGGTATGACACGCCGAACACGGCAGGTTGTACTTGCGCGCGAACGATGGGATTCGGTGCGTGTAGGTCGCGTACGCTGCGGTGTAGGTGGCGGCCACCGTGCTGCCGCCGGGGTTTGGTGCCATGGCCGCGCAAACCAACATCGCCAGCGGGGCTGCGGCCTTCAGGAACCGCCTGACCATGTGAACCTCCCCTCGTGGGAAGAAGACCCTGCGAGAGAACGGCTGGTGACAGACAATCCAACGCCACATCTATGCCGCGCTGCGGATCTTGTCAACTTCACTTTGCGACGTGTGGGCAGGCGATCCCCTACCGAATCCGGCGGCGGATTTGCCGCGCATGGTGCCGCGCGTGGATGAGATGGAACCGCATCCATTCCTCGAGCGTGAGGTCGCCCATGCGTGGATGCTTGACGAACAGGTCCGCGCGACGGCGCGGCAGCAGCTCGCGCTCGAGGCGCAGCCACGCCCGCCAGGAAATGCGGCTCCGCCACAACGCGCGGCATCTGCGGTGGAGGGACCGTACGCTCCGGCGCCTTCCGGCCCGGCGGAAACAAACGGAAGCCGAAGACGAACAGCTTCGCGATCTTCTCGGCCGGCGTCCGCGGCCGCCGCGCCATCGGGGCGTGATTGCGGCGCTCTGCGAACTTTGCGGCGCTGGAGGTCAAACCGAGCGCCAGGTGCTCGACGATCTGCGCCGGCGTCCATTTCCCTTCGGGGCCGCGTTCCCAGTCGCGATCGGTGCGGCCTCGTAGCGGACCGAGCACAAGTGTTGGCAGCTCTTCCAGCCGACCACTACCTTCCATCCGACCCGACATGCGGGGAATCTGCGAGTGAACCTGCTGCGCCGCCACCCGATTGCGATCGCGCTGGTCTTCCTCCTCCTCGTCACTGCTTTTCATCCGCTGCCACCTCTCGTCGATGCGATCACCGGCTCCGCTCCCGGTGATGTCGATCTCGATCGGCCGACCATGTACGTTGCGCTCGCGCCGCTTTCCAACACGCTCGACGCGCTCACGTTCTTCAGCGCGGCTCGTGCCGCGTGGGCGGTGGTGGTCTGGATTTTGGTGCTCGCTGCCTGGGGGGCATTGCGGGCAGGGACACGGCGCCAGCGGATCGTGCGCGCGCTCGCCGGTCCACTGACGCTCCTGGTAATGGGCGTCGCGACGGTGTTCCTCCCCCGCCCCGTGCCGCGGCTCACGACCACGGACTCCGGCGCGACGATCATCGATTATCACGCGCACACGCAGGCCTCGCATGATGGGCGCCCCGGCTGGACGCTGGCGAAGCTCGCCGCCTGGCACGAGCGACAGGGCTTCGAGGCGAGCTACGTCACCGATCACAACATCGTCTATGACGGCTCGCTCCCACTACCTCCTACTTCGATCAACCTATTGCCCGGCGTCGAGTGGAGCGTGTACGGCCAGCATGTCGTCGCGATCGGTCCGGTCGAGGCGCTGCCGCGCGACAGTTTCGGCGGAAGTACGCAGCGCATGGTGCGGATCTTCGCGGCGATCGAGCGCCAGGGCGCCATCAGCATCGCCTCGCTCCCGGAATATTGGCGCAATCACCGCGACGACCTCGGCGCATTCGTCATCGCAGGGGTCGATGGATTCGAGATCGTGAATTGTGCTCCCAAGGCGCTGAGTTTCCCAGCGGCGGGCCGCAGCGAAGTACTCGCGCTCGCGGCGGGGCACGATCTCCTGGTCGTGGGCGCGAGCGACAACCACGGCTGGGGCCAGGTGACGTGCGTGTGGAATCTGTCGCATCCCGGCGCGCAAGGATTCCACACGAACCGTGTATTCGCCCGCTCCTTGGCGATGGTTCAGGGGGACTGGCTGCCGTGGACAGCACCCGTGACGCAACCCTGGTTCATGTTTCGCTCCCTGAGCTGGAGCGAACGTGCGAGCTGGCTGACGTGGGTGGTGGTCATTCTTCTATATCGCGCCATGCCGCGCCGGCAGGGACAGGGAGCAGGCATCGGGATTCTGGCGCGCTCGTTGGGCCGGCGCTCCCGCCCTGAGCCGGTCGCCGACGAGACCCCACCGTAACGACGTGGCGGGATACTCAGGCCGGCCTCTCGTCGACAAGCTGGGAATCAAGCCCGGTATCCGCATCGCCATCCTGAACGCGCCGCGGGGCTACCGCGCGACGCTCGGCAAATTGCCGGCGGGAGTACAGGTGGTCGCCGCGGCGCGAGGCGTTCTCTCGTTCATTCATCTTTTCGTCGTCAGTCGCGCGGTCCTCGAAACCAGAATTCCCGCACTGCTCCGGGCTCTCACGCCGGACGGCAGCCTCTGGATTTCCTGGCCGAAGCAGGCATCGGGAGTAGAGACCGACATCACCGAAGACGTCGTCCGTGCGGTCGCGTTGCCGACGGGTCTGGTGGACGTGAAGGTGGCGGCGATCGACGCCGTCTGGTCGGGCCTGAAGCTCGTGCGCCGGCTCAAAACTCGGCGTCCTTGACTTTGCAGAGCAAAGTGCTTTACTTCGAGCAATGACGGCTCCGCGGCCGTTGCACGATCGGGCTCTCGACAATCTCCAGTTCATCCGCTCCACCATGGAGCGGGCCGGATCGTTCACGGCCGTGCCGGGCTGGGGCATGGTGGTCGTGGGGTGCACGGCGCTCGCGGCGACCTGGCTCGCCGTGCGCCAGTCGCGCGATACCGATTGGCTCGCCGTGTGGTTGGGCGAGGCGGTGCTGGGCGTCGTCGTCGGCGGAGCCGCCATGGTGCAGAAAGCCCGGGCTGCGAACGACCCGCTCCTGTCGGGACCGGGCCGCCGCTTCGGTCTCAGTTTTCTGCCGCCGATCGTCGTGGGAGCGCTGTTGACGATTGCCCTGCACCGCGCCGGTCTGTTTGCGTTGATGCCGGGCGTCTGGCTGCTGCTCTATGGGACGGCGGTTGCGACAGCGGGCGCATTCTCGGTGCGGATCGTGCCCATCATGGGGGTGTGTTTCATGGTGCTCGGCACCGTGGCGTTGTTTGCGCCCGCCGGCCTGTGGCCGTGGTTCATGGCGGCGGGATTCGGGGGCTTGAACATCGTGTTCGGCATCATCATTGCGAGGAGGTATGGTGGCTAAGAGCAACACGGCGCGACTCACGCGCGCAGAATCGGAGCGGGCGGTGAAGACCAAACCGCAGCCGGCGCCCGCCGAGCTCGACCGGCTGATTCACGAGCGGGTGCGCCTGGCGATCGTCAGCGCGCTCGCCGTGCGCGACAGCCTCACGTTCAACGAGCTGAAGGCGCTGCTCAACACCAGCGACGGCAATTTGAGCGTGCACGCGCGCAAGCTCGAGGACGCGGACTACGTCACGTGCCTCAAGTCGTTCGCGGGACGCGTCCCCAAGACGGAATACCGACTCACCGCCCTCGGCCGGCGGGCGCTCGAGCGCTATCTCGATCACATGGAAGCGTTGATTCGTGCGACGCGCGCGCGCTGATGTGCCCTCTCTTTTTTTGCGGAATCGCTTTATGACACAAAGTACTTCCTTTCACGTGGCTGTCATCATGGACGGCAACGGACGCTGGGCTACGCGCCGCGGCTTGCCGCGCGCGGCCGGCCATCGCGCCGGCGTTGAAGCCGTGCGGCGTATGGTCCGGGCGGCGCCCGACCTCGGCATCACCGCGCTGACACTGTACGCCTTTTCCTCCGACAACTGGAGCAGGCCGCCGGCGGAAGTGACCGCGCTGATGCGGCTGTTCGCGCGCTACCTGCACCGGGAAGTCGCCGAGCTCGTCGCCCAATCCGTCCGGCTCTCGATCATCGGTCGCCGCGATCGGCTGCCCGCAGCGCTCGTGAACGCCATCGTCGACGCCGACCAGGCAACGAGCGGTGGAACGCGACTCGATCTGCGGATCGCCGTCGATTACTCGGCCCGCGCTGCCATCCGCAGCGGCACGCTGCTTCCCGACGTGGATCTCCTGATCCGCACTGGCGGCGAGCAACGGCTCTCCGACTTCCTCCTGTGGGAGTCCGCGTACGCCGAGCTGTGGTTCACAGACACGATGTGGCCCGATTTCACCGCGAACGAGCTGGCCGGCGCAGTGCGAGACTTCCGCGCGCGCGATCGCCGCTTCGGAGGTCTCTCGACGCAGGCGGCGGTATGAGCGCGATCAATCCCCGCACCCGCCTGGGTCTCGAGATCCTCGGCGTCGCCGCGGGAGCGGGCCTCGCCGGTGACACCCTGCTGCGCGCGATGCCGTGGGGCCTGAATGTCATGCTCTGCACCTGCGTCCTCGTCGGCGGGGGAGTATGGCTGGTGCGCCGCCATCATCTGCAACCCGGACCGGATGCTCCGTGGCTTGCGATTACCGCGCTGCTTCTGGGGGCGGCGTTCCTGAGGAGAGACGCGGCAGTCCTTACCAGGTTCGATATGCTGGCGCTCTTCATCACGCTGTGTTTGGCGGCGTCGAGCCTCCAGGGCGAGCGGATCGGCGGCTGGCGCTTGCTCGACTATCTGCGCGCCGGTGTGACCGCCACAGCCGGCAGCATCGCAGGTGGGATGTTGCTCGTCGGTCGGGACGTCCAGTGGCAGGAGCTGCCGCGGGAAGGTCGGCTCCGGAACGTCCGCGCCATTCTGGTCGGTCTGCTCGTCGCTGCCCCCTTGCTCGTCATATTCGCAGCGCTCTTCTCGTCGGCTGATCAGGTCTTTGGCAATGTCCTCACGAATTTGTTCGCGTTCGACATCACCAGCCTCGTCAGTCACACGATGTTGTTCTGCTTCTGGGCCGTGATCACCGCCGGCTACCTCCGATGGAGTCTGCTGGGCCAACCCGTCGCCATGCCGTACGGCGCCAGCAACGTGCGACTCGGACTCGTTCCCATGGCTACCGCACTCGGCCTTCTGAACGCGCTCTTCCTGCTGTTCGTAGTCGTTCAGCTCCGCTACTTCTTCGGTGGTGCGGCCCTAGTCCAAGTCACCACCGGTCTGAGGTATGCCGAATACGCGCGCCAGGGATTCTTTCAGCTGGTGACCGCCAGCGCGCTCGTGTTGCCGGTGTTGCTCGGCGCCGACTTCCTGGTCCGTGGCGGCACAACCGTTGAAATCCAGACGTTCCGGCGGCTCGCCGCTCTGCTTCTCATTCTGCTCGCCGTGATCATGGCATCGGCGTTCGAGCGGATGCGATTGTACGTGGACGCGTTCGGTCTCTCGGAGATCAGGCTCTACGCGACGGCATTCATGCTCTTGCTGCTGGGCGTGTTCGCCTGGTTTACGTGGACACTGCTTCGGGGTAGGCGCGAGCGGTTCGCGTTGGGCGTATTGATGCAGGGATTCGGGATCCTGGCTGCGCTCCACGTCATGAACCCCGACGCATTCATCGTCAAGACAAATCTCAACCGTCCCGTTGCCGAGCGTCCCTTTGATGCCGAGTACGCCCTGACGCTCGGCGCCGACGCAGTCCCCGCTCTCATCGAAGCGCTCCCACAATTCGGTGCCGGAGACCGCCGCGTTGTCGTCTGTGGTCTGGTGAGTCGTTGGAATAAGGACGACGCCGATTGGCGGACCTGGAACTGGAGCCGAGCGCGGGCGCGTCGACTGGTGAGCCACGACGCCGCGGTGCTTCGGCAGACGTGCACAGCCGCAATCAAGGAGATGCACCATGATCACTGATGGCCTGAATCCATTCACGGTGCTGTTGTTCCTTGGCTCCATACTTGCTGCCGTGGCGCTAACAGTGACCTACGTGTTCGCGCGAGTCACGAAGCGCGAGCGGATCGCTCGGATCAGCCTGCGCGCGCTGCTCGGTGGCGTGGGCGCTTATGCGATACTGCTGATTTGCTTTTCCGCTGCGAGCCACAGTCGCGTGCTCGCTCCCGGCGAGGAAAAACACATCTGCGAGGTGGACTGTCACCTCGCGTACTCCGTTGCCGCGGCAAAATCCGAGACTCTCCAGAGCGGCCAGGTGCGTCACGTCGTCACGGTGAAAGTGCGGTTTGATGAGCAGACAATCGCGCCGTGGCGTCCGAAGGACGCGTCATTGTCGCCGAACAGTCGGTACGTGGCGCTGGTGGATTCGAAGGGCAACCGGTATGTCGGCTCAATCGATGGTTTGAAGCGACGACTCATTCCCGGCGAATCGTACACAACCGATCTCGTGTTCGACATTCCCGCGAACGCGGGACAGGTGCGGCTCATCCTGCGGAACGCGGATCCTGAAAGCGTGTTCATTATCGGTCACGAAAACAGCTTTTGGCATGGCAAGACAACGTTTCAATTGCCGGGATAGCTTAGATTGCGAGGTCATGCTTCGTATAACCCAAGTCGACGCGTTTACCAACCGCCCCTTCGCGGGCAATCCCGCTGCGGTCTGCGTTCTCCCCGACGCCGCTGAACCCGCGTGGATGCAGAACGTCGCGCGCGAGATGAACCTCGCCGAAACCGCGTTTCTCGTTCGTCGCCAGGATGGATATGATTTGCGCTGGTTCACGCCGGCCGTCGAAGTCGATCTTTGCGGCCACGCCACGCTGGCGAGCGCGCACGTGCTGTGGGAAGACGCGCATCTCACGCCGAGTCCCCCGGCGCGCTTCCACACAAAGAGCGGCCTGTTGACTGCCGATCGCCGCGACGCCTGGATCGAGCTCGATTTCCCCGCAACCCCAGCGTCCCCTGCGCCAGCGCCACCAGGGTTGATCCAAGCGTTGGGAATCAAGCCGCGTTTCGTGGGGCGCAGCCGCTTCGACTATCTCGTCGAAGTCGACAGCGAGTCGACCGTGCGAGGGCTCGATCCGGACCTCGGCGCACTCGGCCGCGTCGCCGCCCGCGGCGTCATCGTCACGAGCCGCGCGAATGGGGGAGGCGATGCGCAGTACGACTTCGTATCGCGCTTCTTCGCGCCGCAGTCCGGCGTTCCCGAAGATCCCGTCACGGGCTCGGCACACTGCGCGCTCGCGCCGTACTGGTGCGACAAACTCGGCAAGCAGTCGCTGACTGGTTACCAGGCGTCGGCGCGCGGCGGCATTGTGCGCGTGCGGCTCGACGGAAGCGGGCGCGTGCGCCTCGCCGGGCAGGCCGTGACGGTGTTGCGCGGTGAGCTCACCGCGGACAAAATGGCTTCGTGACCGAACTCCAACGACCAAAGCGCGTTGTCGGATATCTCCTCGCGCTCGCCGCCGGCGCGACATGGGGAACGACCGGGCCGCTGTCGACCGGTCTGTACGATCTCATGCCGGCGACGAGCATCGGCTTCTGGCGCGTGCTCATCGGCACGATCGCGTTAGCCATCTGGGGACTGCTCTTCCGTCGCGAGCTCTTCCGCACAGACCGTAAGGGATGGCTGTTGGTCGGATTGGGTGGCGGCGCCCTCGTCGCGCTGTTCGAGATCGCGTATCAGTTCGCGATTGCGGGCGTCGGCGTCGCAGGTGCGGCGGCACTGCTGTACACCGCGCCAGTCATGGTCGCCGTGCTCGCCCGCATCATCCTCAAGGAAGAGCTCTCGGCAACGCGTATCGCGCTGGCGGTCATCGTCATGATCGGCGTCGCGCTCACGGTGACCGGCGGCAGCAACGCCGGCGCGGAGGCGGCGCGCATGGGCATCGCCGCAGGCATTACGGGTGGATTGCTGTCGGCGCTGAGCTACGCATTGACGACGCTGATGGGGCGATATGCGGCGCCCCGCTACGGTGTCCTCAAGGTCTTGTTCCTCGAAGCGATTGGCGGTGTCGTGCTCATCTGGATCGCTCTGTCGATCTGGGGCCGGCCGCCGGCCTGGCCGCCGTCGCCGCC
>Ga0209236_1000291_pt1 | contig 27822 bp, 17 predicted proteins | sample GraSoi013_1_40cm_FD_185819 | JGI IMG/M metagenome (GOLD analysis project Ga0209236, IMG submission 185819) | Grasslands soil microbial communities from the Angelo Coastal Reserve, California, USA - Sample 09_27_2013_1_40cm (SPAdes) (version 2) | ecosystem: Environmental > Terrestrial > Soil >... | reverse complement strand
CGCGGGGGGGCGGAGGTTGTTGGGGAGCGTCTCGCCGGGCGGCTCGCGCTGGTTCACTGGGGCGGACGAGACCGTGGATCATCCCACCTACAGCATCCGGGTGGGTCACATCCCCGGGGTGGACAGCATCTGGGCGCCGATCTCCCACGTCGACAACGATCCCACCACGACCGGCGTGCAGAACTACCATCCGCCGTTCAGCGACGGCGGTGGGAACGCCATCAACACGAATATGCAGTGCTTCCCCTATGTCGTGTCGGCGCTCTCGCGGCAGGCCGACATCGAGGTCACGTGGGGAGCCGGCGGCACGATCGCGACGGTGCGTGACGTGACCAACCACGTGAACTTGCCGTTCCATGCGATCGCGCAGGCGGGCTACGGCTTCATCGCGGACGCCAACGGCAACGGCCGGATCGACTGGCGCGACTTCGACCGGCTGGAAGGGGTGGCGAACGCCGAGGCCAACATCGGGTTCTGCGCAGGCACGGACCCCGGTGCGGGCAACCGCGCGTTGCTCGTCAACCAGCCGGTGTTCAGCAAGGTGACGGTGCGCGGCGCCGCCGATTCCGTCCCCAGCGTCGCCACTACCAACTTCGCCAACTGGCAGGCGACGGGATCGGGATTCGGGATACTCATCAACGGCCAAGCGTTCATCTTTCAGTTGAGCCCCGACACCACGCTCGGCGCGGCGGTGACGCCGCCGGCCTCAGGCACGAAGTGGACGCTCCGCCAGTACGCGGGAGTCGTGGCGGCGGCGACGAACGCCGGCACCACGACGCCGGGCGGGTACACCTACACCCCGGAGCCCGGCTCGCCGGCGATCCCCGGCATGCGCGTGACATTCAGCGTGCAGCAGCCGACGCAGGCCGCCACCGAAACCGCGAACGTGCTGGACAGCGTGCACACGGTGCCGGATCCGTATTACGTGGCCAACGCGTTGGAGATCACGGCCAACCAGAAGGTGCTGAAGTTCGTCAATCTGCCGCCGCAGGCGATCATTCGCATCTACTCCGTCAGCGGTGTGTTGGTGAACGTTATTGCGCACAACGACCCCGGTCTCGGCGGCGAAGCCACCTGGAACTTGCGTAACCGCAACAACCAGTTCGTGGCCTCCGGTGTGTACTTCTATCACATCGAAACCCCACAAGGCCACACCAAGATCGGGCGGTTCACCGTCGTCAACTTCGCGCCTTGAGGAGACTCGCCATGACGCAGTCGTTCTTTCGCGGACTGGGTGCGATCGGGCTGGCGATGGCGCTGGCCATGCCGGCGGTCGCGCAGATCAGTACCCGCACCGACAATACCGCCTACGGCGGCACCTCGGGTGAGTTCATGCTGCTGGGAGCGGGAGCACGTGGGGCGGCCTTGGGCGGTGCGTACGCCGCCCTCGCCACCGACGTGACGGCGCTGTATTACAACCCCGGGGGGCTGGCGCAGCTGCCGCGCCCCGGTGCGATGGTCTCCACGTACGATTACGTTGCCGGCACGCGGTACTCGTGGCTGGGCATCGCGTTCCCGCTCACGGGCGGCGCCCGGTCGGTCGGCATCAGCGCCGGCACGTTCGGCTTTTCGGACCAGCCGGTGTACACGGTAGACGCGCCGAACGGGGACGGCCGCACCTACTCGGTCGCCGAGACGTTCGTCGCCGGCACATACGCCCAGAACTTCTCCGACCGGTTTGCGGCCGGCTTCTCGTTCAAGTTCATCAGCGACAAGCTGGCCGAGACGCGCGCCGCGGCGTTCGCGGTGGACTTCGGCACCAGCTTCCATGCGATGGTCGGCAACCGGCCCATTCGGGCCGCGTTCGTGCTGCAAAACCTGGGGTCGCAGCTCAAGCACGACGGGTCGGGCCTCGACGCCGGCGTCACGCGGACGCCCCCGCTGGGGACACCCGATGTCCCCCAGGAGCCGCAGCCGTCGCGGCTGCGCGCCTCCGGATGGGACCTGCCGGTGCTGTTCCGCGTAAGCGCGGCGCTCGATGTCTGGAGCCGCGGCGCAAACCGCGTCACGGTGTTGGGTGAGTTCACGCAGCCGAATAACAACAAGCCGGCTGCGGGCGGGGGATTGGAGCTGTCCAGCGCGAACATCGGCAACTCGGGGTTCTCGCTGGCGGGCCGGGCCAGCTACACGATCAACCCCGCCAACAACGTTGACGACATCAGTTTCGGAGGCTTGGCGAGCTCCCAAAGCTCCGGGAGCTTCACCAAGGACGGGATCGCGGTGGGCGGCGGGCTGGCGTACGGGAGGGGGAACTTCCGGCTCGGGTTCGACTATGCCTGGCGTGATCTGGGAGTGCTGGGTGGAACGAACTTCCTGAGCTTCAGCGTCGGCTGGTAGGGACCGTCGCAGGGGAGAGCGGCAGGTGCAGGCGATGGCAGCGCGCAGCGCCGCGGTCGTGGTTGCGGTGCTCGCGCTGAGTCAGGAGCCGGGCGGCGTCCAAGTCAGCGTGGTGCGGTTCTATCGCAGCGCCAACGCGCTGACGCTGGTGGACGCGTTCTGTCGGGTGCCGGTATCCGCAGTCAGTGCGCTGAGCTCGGGCGGAGCGACTGCGGGTGCCGCGTACGGCGTGTCCGTGGTCGTGCACGACAGCGCCGGAACGGAGCTGACGTCGCAGACGTGGTCGCAGACCGTGCCCCGCTCGCTGCTGGGGGTGTCGGGCGCATCGCTGGTCGAGCACTTTGCGTTTGCGGCGCCACGTGGGGCGTATGTGATCGACGTCGCCGTGACGGATTCGGCGACGGGGCGCGTTTCCCACGCCCGGGCTGGGGTGAGCACCTTCGCGGGACCGCCTGCCGCGTCGGACTTGTTGCTCGCCGCCGGCCTGCGCGTCGCCGCCGGATCTGCGGATACGCTGGCCCGCGGGGGGGAGATCCGGAAGGGCGACGTGTTCGTGGAGACGTCGGGACGACCGGTTTTGACGCCGGAGCGGTCGCAGCTCGGCTATTACCTCGAGCTGTACCCGGAGCGACCCGAGACGGCCAAGGTGGCGGCACGGGTGCGGAGCACTACCGGGGCGGAGATCGTGGCCACGCCGCCGCAGCGATTGCCGCTCGCGGCAGGGGGCGGTGTGACGCGGGGGCTCCTCGACCTCGGCGGACTGCCCCCCGGGGCGTACCGGCTGGAAGTGACGGCGACGGTGGCCGGACACGAGTTGGCCCGGAGCGCCGAGTTCGGGATGGCGGGGTTCGCCACCGAGGCGGCGATCGCGGCTGCGGCGCCGGCGGCCCGACCGGCGGACCGGTTCGCAAGCCTGGCGGAGTCGCAGCTCGACAGCTTGTACGCGCCGCTGCTGTACCTGATGTCGGAGGATGAGCAGGGGATTTATTCCTCGCTCACGGTGGATGGGAAGCGAAGCTTCCTGCGGAGGTTTTGGGCCAAGCGCGACCCCACGCCCGGCACCCCGCGCAACGAGGAGGAGGAGCGCTTCTACGGCGGGATCACGGAGGCGAACCGCCGCTTCCACGAGGGCGGGGCTGCCGAGATCCCGGGATGGCGAACGGATCGAGGGCGGATCTTCATCCGGTATGGGTCGCCCGACGAAGTGCTCAGCCGGCCCCAGGCCGGCAGCACGGCGCCGTACGAGGTATGGAAATACACGAGGACGCGGGCGCGCAAGTTTGTCTTCTACGATGTGACGCGGTTCGGGAACTACGCGCTCATCTGGACGGACGAGCGCCGGGAGCCTAGCCGCCCCAACTGGCGGGAGCTGCTCGGGCCGCAAGCGGTAGAGGACGTGCAACGGTTCTAGGATCAGGCTCACGACCATCAAGCGAGAGGTCGGCATGAACTCACGTGTTTCTGTGCGGCTGTGCGCATGGGCGGCGATGGTCGTCGCTGGCGCCTGCAAGGAGAACCCGACGGCGTCGCTGGCGGGCGCGCCGAGTCAGGTCGTCGTCAACCCTGCCGCCGTGAAGCTCGCGGCCGGGGACAGCACCAACTTGTCGGTCAAGGTCCTGGATCAGACCGGGACGCCGTTGCAGGGATCGGTTCAGGCGACATCCGTCGATCCGACCAAGGCGACGGTCGGAGTGGCCGGCGACGCCCTGCCGGACCCGACGCACACGACGACCGTGCTGCGGGTGCATGCGATCGCGGTGGGTACGACGTACGTCCGCGTGACCGGATTGGGGTTGACGGATTCGGCGAAGGTGCAGGTGCAGTAGCCGCGCGACCCACGGTCCGCCGCGCGAGGCCCCGGGGGAGCAGCTCGGGGCCTCGCGTTTTCACAGCGCCGCGATCACTAGACCTGCCCACACCGCCGCCCCGACGGCGACATGCAGCGCCTGCAGTGGCTGGGGCAGCGCCAACCGCACCATCGCCGCCGCGACTGCGACCTGAAGGGTGACGAGCCCGGCGACACGCCACGCCGCGGGCTGCTTCGTACGGACCGCCCACCAGAGCGTGTAGCCGAGCAGCGTGTACGCGAGCAGCCGGTGCGTCCAATGGATCTGCTGCAGGTAGTTCCCGTCGGGAACGACTTGCCCGTTGCAGAGGGGGAATCCCAGGCACGCCGACGCCGCCCCCGTGTTGGCGGTGAGGGCACCGAGCAACACCGCTGCGAAGCCGAGGCCGGACGCCACGAGTGCGCGTGCGTGCGGGCGTCGCGCCAGTCCGCCGCGCGCAGCCACGATCAGTGTGGCCAGGATCAGCATGGCGAGGGCGAGATGCAGCACGACTCGCAAGGGCGGCAGGGCCAGCTTGACGATCACCGCTCCCAGCGCGACCTGGAGGGCGAGCAGGCCGAGGGCCACGAAGGCGGTCCGGTCCGGCGCGCTTCCGGGCTCCCGGTGTGTCCTGCGCAGATGCCACGCATAGATGGCCAGGGCCGACACCAACACACTTACGAGGACGACGAATTGGCGGTGGGCGAACTCGATGATCGCGTGGAGCTCGAGGGGCGGAAGCAGGCGTCCGCGGCACAGCGGCCAGTCATCGCCGCACCCCATCCCCGAGCCGGTGATGCGGACGATGGCGCCGAGGATGATGAGACAATAAGTGCAGGCGGCGGCGCTCCAGGCGAGCCGCGTGAAAGAGCGGGTCATGGGGGCGAAATGTATACGCGCGAAATGAGTCGCGAGTAAAACTCGCGGCTCGGCCCTGTCAGTGAACTGACTGGCTAGACGCGCTTCCTAATCTCGGACCTCCACTCGTCCGTTCCTGCGTGTTCGTACTCTGGTTCGTCACCACCCCACCCGGGAATGACGGCGTCCGGGTGACGCGTCGGCTGCTCGCAGATAGCTTCGCAACGCGGCGATGCTGCGGGGGCTCACCGAGTGAATGGAATACCCCTTTGCCCATCGCAGGCGGTTGTCTTCTGTAGAGTGCTGCTCCTTGCCCGCGATGGCGGCACTGCCACCCTTGAGTCGCTGCAGCAGGCGAGCGACGTGCGTGGTAGGGCGCGTGCGAACGAGCAGGTGCACGTGTGTTCGCACCATCCCGATCTCGAGAATCCGGGCACGCTCTTGCGTAGCGACGCCTCTGAGAAACGAGCACAGGAACTGGGCCAGCCCCGCGTCGATCAGCGGCACGCGATCACGCGTGGTCCAGACGATGTGGCAATAGATGCGATCGATCATGGGGGTGGAATCTGGGCAGCGCGCCTGGGACGAGGACATCGTTTTCGCGCGATACCAGGCCCCATTCATGCCACCCTGTACAGAACCGAGACGCGCTCCAAGGGGTGTCGGTCGTGGGAGTGTCGCGAGTAAACTCGCGGCTCGGCCCTGTCAGTGAACTGACGCCGCTTCAGCGGCAGGGCCGAGCCGCGGCTTCAGCCGCGACGTCCGAGCGACAGCTTGAGCCGCGACGTCCAGCCGCGGCTTCAGCCGCGCCAGGAGTCCGATGCCGTATATTGACGCACTTCATGTCCGTACCCGCACCCGCATCGCTCGACCGCTGGGGCGACCGGCTGCCGCGCCGGCTGGGCTTGTGGAGCGCGGTAGCGGTGGTCGTCGGGTCCACGATCGGCAGCGGCATCTTCCGCACCCCGGCCTCGATCGCCCAGCGCGTGGACGACGTGCCGCTGTTCCTGCTCAGCTGGGTGCTGGGCGGAGCGGTGACGCTGTGCGGGGCGCTCACCTATGCCGAGCTCGCGGCGATGTTCCCGCGCTCCGGGGGGATCTACGTCTTCATCCGCGAGGCGTTCGGGCCCCTGCCGGCGTTCCTGTTCGGCTGGGGGGAATTGCTGATCATCCGCCCCGGCGCCTACGGCGCGATCTCGATCACCTCGTCGGCGTACACGCTGCGGGTGCTCGGCGTCGATCCGGCGGCGACGGTCGTGACGCTCGCGGGCCAGACGGTGCGTGCCGAGCAGGTGCTGGCCGCGGGGTTCGTCGTCGTCGTCGCGGTGGTGAACTACGTCGGCATCCACCGCGCGGCCATTCTCCAGAACGTGAGCACCGCCTTGAAGGTCGGCGCCCTCACCGCGCTGGTGCTGCTGGGCTTCGCGCTGAGCGGTGCGCATGGGCTCGGAGCCCGGGCGATGCTGGCCCAGCGGGCGCCGGTGGGACTGTCGCCCTTCCTGCTCGCGATGGTGGCAATCCTATGGGCATACGACGGCTGGGGCGATCTGGCGTTCGTGGGCGGGGAAGTGCGCGACCCGGAGCGCAACCTGCCCCGGGCGATGTTCATCGGGACGGGCAGTGTCGTGGCGTTGTATCTGGCGGCTAACCTGGTCTACCTCCGTCTCATCCCGATCCAACAAATGAAGGGCGCCGAGCTCGTGGCGGCGGACGTCGCCCGGATGCTGCTGGGCGGGGCGGGGCTGGTCGCGGTCTCGGCGGCGGTGGCCGTGAGCACGTTCGGAACGCTCAACGGATCGATGATGACCGCGCCGCGGATCTTCTTCGCGATGGCGGAGGACGGCGTATTTCCGCAGGCGATCGCGCGTGTGGACCCGCGCACGGGCGCGCCGACCGGCGCGATCGTGCTGGCGGGATGCCTCGGCGCGCTGTTCGTGCTGGTGCGGAAGTTCACGGAGCTCGCCGACCAGTTCATCATCGGGATCTGGCCGTTCTATGCGCTCGCGGTGGCGGCGGTGTTCGTGCTGCGGCGCCGCTTGCCCTCCGTGGAGCGACGCTATCGCACGTGGGGATATCCGGTCGTCCCCGCGCTGTTTCTGCTGGGCGCGCTGTTCGTGCTGGGGAACTATCTCGTCTCGGAGCCACTGCTCTTCTGGCTCGACGTGGGCGTGATCCTCCTGGGGATTCCTGTGTACGTCGCGTGGCGGTGGGCCGCCGCGCGTCGGGGGCCCGGTTCCCCCTTGACCCGCCGCTGACTCGCGCGTTACTCCGCATTGCTTGACGACCCTCCGAGGGCGGGGCACATTTACCGCGCCCTGGCCATCCCGTTCCATTCGTATCCCGCTGGAGAATCCTGATGACAAAGCTCGTCCGGTCGTTTTGTATTCTCGGCGCTCTCGTGGGGTTCATCCCGTTCCGTGAGCTCGCGGCCCAGGGCGTGACCTCGGCCGCCGTCGTCGGCAGGGTCACGGACGACGCGGGGCAGCCCATCCCGTCCGGGTCGCTGACGCTCACGAACACCGCGAGCGGCGTTCGCTACCTCGCCCGCTCGGCGGACGATGGGCGCTTCTTCTTCGAGAATGTCCAGGTGGGGGCGTACGTGCTCGACGCCCGGGCGCTCGGGCACGAACCGGGCCGCGTGCCTGACATCGTGCTGACGCTGGGCCAGCGGCGCGTCGCCGACGTCACGCTGCGCCGGGCGGCCGTCCAGCTGGGCGGCGTTACGGTCGAAGCCGTGGCGGACCCGCTGCGCTCGACGTCGCGCACCGGCGCCAGCCAATTCGTGTCCGAGAGCCTGATCGCGCGCCTCCCGACCTTGGCCCGCAACTTTACCGACTTCGTCGAGACCACCCCCCAGATCGCTCGCACCTCCGCCGCCGGACAGAACAACCGGTTCAACAACATTCAGATCGACGGCGCGGTGAACAACGACCTCTTCGGCCTTGGCAGCACCGGGCAGCCGGGCGGCCAGGTGAACGCGAAGACGATCCCGCTCGACGCGATCTCGCAGTACCAGGTGCTCATCGCCCCCTTCGACGTGCGCCAGGGCGGGTTCACCGGCGGCCTGATCAACGCCGTCACGCGTCGTGGCACGAACCAGATTCACGGGTCCCTCTTCGAGTATCATCAGGGCAACGACTTCGTCGGCGACGGCCTCACCGGGCAGCCGTTCGGAACGTTCACGGAGAACCAGTACGGTGGGTCGGTCGGCGGGCCGCTCTTCAAGGACAAGCTCCACCTATTCCTGGCGGGGGAGGGGCAGGGGCGCAATCGCCCCAACAGCGGGGCCAACATCGGCATCGACCCCGTAACCGCGACGGGGATCAACCCCGACTCAGCGGCGCGATTCACCAACATTTTCCGCAGCAACTACAGTGCGTTTGACCCAGGTGGCTTCGGTCAGGTCTCGCTCGAGAACCCCAATACCAACCTGTTCGGCCGGCTCGACTGGCAGGTCGCCCCGAACCATCTGCTCACGGTCCGCCACAACTACGTCAAAGCCAGCGACGTGAGCACGACGCGCGGGAATAACTACGCGTGGGCGTCCAACAACTTCCAGATCCGCAACGTCACGAATTCGAGCGTGCTGGAGTTCCACTCGACGTTCGGCGGGCGGCTGTTCAACGAGCTGATCCTCGGGCGCGAGACCATTCGCGATAAACGGGACCCCAACGTGGCGTTCCCGCAGGTGCAGGTGACCGTCACGAGCGATACGTCGCCCACGCCCAACCCCGCCGGACGGTTTACGCGCACGCTGGTGGCCGGCGCCGAGCAGTTCTCCCAGGCGAACCGACTCGACCAGGACATCTACGAGCTCACCGACAACGTCACCTTCGGGCTGTCCGGCGGGCACAGGCTCACCCTGGGGACGCACAACGAGTTCTTCCACTTCACGAACCTGTTCATCGGCCAGTTCACCGGGCTGTGGACGTTCACCAGCCTGGCGAACTTCCAGAGCGGGACCGCGTCCTCGTTCACCCGCACGCTGCCGTATCCCGGCACGTCCACGCCGATCGCCGATTTCCGGGTGCGCCAGTTCGGCTTCTACGTCCAGGATCAGTGGGACGCGACGCCGCGCCTGAACCTGACCTATGGCGTGCGCCTCGACGTCCCGACGTTCCCTGACCACCCGCGCTCGAACCCCGACGCGCAGAGCGTCTTCCAGGTCAACACGCAGGACGTTCCGTCAGGAAACCTGCTCTGGTCGCCGCGCGTCGGCTTCAATTACGACGTGACGGGAGACCGAAACACCGTGCTGCGCGGCGGCGTCGGCCTGTTCACGGGCCGGCCGGCATACGTCTGGCTCTCGAACGCCTACGGTAACTCCGGGCGGGAGACCGTGCAGCTGAGCTGCGTCAACGTGGCGGGCCGGTCCGACTCCGTTCCCGCCTTCACCCTGGATCCGAGCAACCAGCCGTCCCTGTGCAGGAACCAGACGTCGCTGACGGCGACGGGCCTGCAGACCGTCAACTACTTCGACAAGGATTTCAAGTTCCCGCAGGTCTGGAAAGCAGACGTAGCCGTGGACCGGGACCTGCCGCACGGGTTTCTCGGCACGTTTGAGGTGCTGTACAGCCGCACCGCGAACGCCATGCTCATCCGAGACCGCAACATCGGCGCCGTCGCGAGCTACGCGCGGGACGGGCGGCCCATCTACGGGACGATCTCCGGCACGGGTGTGGTGACGACCAACTTCGTCGACGCGCGGTTCGACAAGGTGTTGGAGCACTACAACGGCGGCGGCGACTGGTCGGTCAGCTTCACCTGGCAGCTGCAGCGCCGCTTCGCGAACTGGCTCGAGGCGAACGCGGCCTATACCTACCAGCATGTCGAGGACCGCATCAGCCTGACGTCGAGCATCGCGTCCTCGAACTACGCGTTCGACCCGATCCGCTTCGATCCCAACAATCCCGAGCAGGGGATTTCGTCGTTCAACATCCCGCACAAAGTCACCCTGAACGGCACGATGAACCTGCCGTGGCACCTGCAGCTGTCGTTCGTCTACATCGGCCGGACCGGGAGCCCCTATTCCTACATTTACCAGGGGGACGCGAACGCCGACGGCTACCCGAACCGCAGCGGCAGCGTGCGCGGCGAGAACGATCTCGTGTACGTGCCGCGCAACCAGTCCGACATCCTGCTACAAACGCCGTCGCAGTGGGCGGCGCTCGACGCCTACATCAGCGGCGAGCCGTGTCTGGAAGCGGCCCGCGGGTCGATCCTGAAGCGCAATGCCTGTCAGGAGCCGTGGCGGCACATCGTGAACGCACGGCTGGTGGGCGACCTGCCGACGGTGGCGGGCCAGCACGCGCAGGCGGTGCTGGAAGTCTTCAACCTGCTGAACCTGATGAACCGGCACTGGGGCCTGCAGCAGAACGCCACCAACGCCACCGTGCGGTTGCTACAGCTGCGGGGCTGGGACGCGGCGACGAACCAGGGCATCTTCTCGTTCGTCAATCCCTCGCTCAACCCGGTTGACGATACGAATTCCCGCTGGAAGATGCAGTTTGGCGTGAGGTACACCTTCTAGGAACGCGGCAGAAACGCGGTAAGGGCGGCAAGGCACGGCGTGCTTTGCCGCCCTTACGTCAGGTCCGCGCGTTCCGCCACAGCCACACTCCCGCCGCCCCAAAGATGAAGTTCGGCACCCAAGCCGCGAAACTCGGCGGCAGCACCCCTCCGGCACCCACCGCTTTCGACAGCTGAAACATCAGCAGATCGACGAACGTGGTCGCGAGGCACACCGCCACCCCCCAGGCGGGGCCGCTGCGCGGCGTCGAGATGGCGAGTGGCGCGCCGAACAGCGCGATGATGATGCAGGCGAAAGGGACCGACAGCTTCAGGGCGCGCTCCACCCGCAGCTTCTTGGTGTCCGAGCCCGAGCGCGCCAGCGCGTCGATGTAGCGGCCCAGCTCGGCGTAGCGCATCTCGTCGGGCGCCTTGGGCTCCGCCAGCAGGTCCGCCGGCGATTCCCGCAGATCGCGGGTGCGCAGCGTGTCGAACCGGAACGTGGTCTCGCGGCCCGGGCCCAGCAGGTAGCGTACCGCGCCGCTGTTGAGCGTCCAGCCGCCGCTGTGCCGCGTCGTGTCGTAGATCGCCCGCTGGGCCGCGATCACGATGGTGGGATACTCCGGACCGGTCCCTTCACGCTCCATGATGAGATCGCGCATGTCCCGGGTCACGATCTCGAGTGAGCGGATCGCGTACACCCAGCCGCCGTCGGCGCGGTACACGAAATTGTAGCGCGACGCAGTCGAGCGGATCTGCTTCTCGCCCAGCAGTTCGGCACGCCGGCTGGAGGTGACCGGCGCGAGCTCCGTGAGCCCGAGGTCCGCTACCACCGCCGCGAACGATGCGACCAGCAGCGGTCGCACGAGCCGGTGAAACGAGGTCCCCGAGGCCTTCGCGGCCGTCAGCTCCGAGTGGCGGCCCAGCGCGCCCACCGTGAATACGACGGCGAACAACACCGCGACCGGCAGCACGAGCGTGACGGTTTCCGGCAGGTAGAAGATGTAGGACAGGAACAGGTGGCCGGTCGTGACGCTCCGGCTCAGGTACTTGTCGGAGTTGTCGGCGTAGTCAATAACGAACACGAGCAGGGGGAAGCCCAGCGTCGCTAGCAGGAACACCTTGAGCCACTCCCGTGACAGGTAGCGGTCGAGCGTGTTCACCGGGTGTCTCCCGGCCGGCGCAGCCGCCACAGCCAGGCGGTCCCCGCGATCGCGAACAGCACGTTGGGCACCCACATCGCGACGAAGGGGGATACCACGAGGCGGTCGCCGAGATCCTCGCCCTTGATGAGGCCGAAGTAATAGACGGTGAAGACCGCGACGCTGGCGCCGATCACCAGTCCCACGCCGCCCTTGTAGAAACGCAGCCCCGCCGGCGCGCCCACCAGGGCGAAGATCACGCACGCCGCAGCGATCGCGTACTTCTTCTGAATCTCGACTTCGTACGACGCGGCCCGCTGGCGCGCGGAGCGGACGCGCTGCTCCTCGCCCGCCGTGGCGCCCGACGTGATGAGCACCGGCGGCGCCGTTTGGGGGCGCTGCTGGGTCGTCGTCGCGGGCACGGGCACCGCAGCGGGCGGCCGCGTGGCCTGCGGGTGGGGGGGTGTCCGTGGCGTCTGCGCGACCGCCTGCGCTGGGACGAGCCATCCCGTCACGCGCCGCAGCGCCCGGCAATACCAGCCCACCGGCAGCGTGTCGAGCGTGGCGGGTGGCGCCCCGAAGATCGGCGCGAGGCCGGCGAGGCGCCGCAGGTCGTTCTGCACGGCGAAGCGCGTGTCCTCGCGCGCCTGCTCCGCCTCGCGTCGGGCCTGCTCGACCACACTCCGCATTTCGCAGATCGACATCTCGCGGTCGCTCTTGTAGGTGTCGTGCTCGGTGCGCTCCAGCGTGTTGCCGATCCCCGCGACTTTCATGCGGTTGACACGGAAGAACGTGCGGTCGAACTGCGTGGGATCGGTGCGGTTGACCGCCTGGATGTCCCCGTCCTCGAGCGTGAGGTACAAATCGCGGCCGCCCGGGGTATATGCCATGCGACCCGAGTCGGCACCGATGATGCGCCGGCGCTCGGCGTCTCCCAGGTCGTAAATCGTCACATCCTTGAGCTTGTTCGAGTTGGGGTCGATACGCGCAGCGCGCAGGAAGAACTGCCCGGGCACGACCTCGTTGATGACTTGCTCCTTCAGCGTGAACGACGGTTTCTTGCGCTGGATGTCCACCTGCAGCGTGCGGAGTCGGTGATTCGAGCGCGGCAGCACCTGATCGTTCCATAAGAACGACAGCAGCGCGACGACCGTGGCGCCGCCCAGCACCGGCGCGATCACGCGCCCGACGCTCACGCCGCTCGCTTGCATCGCCGTGATCTCGTTGTCGCCCGCGAGGTGCGTGAACACGTGCAGCACCGCGACGAGCACCGCCATCGGCAATGTCACCGCCACGATGAACGGGATCGACAGGACGAACACCTCGACGATGACGCCCCACGGCAGCCCCTTGCCCACGAGGCTCCCGAATTGCTTCGCGATCTGATTGAGGAGCATCAGCGCGGTGAGGGCCGCCAGCGCGAAGCCGAGCGGCGCGAGATGCTGTCGCAACAGGTAACGACTGAGCGTGCGCACGGTCGGTGGCGCCATTATATTCGGAACTCCAAGTCTCTACAAGGGATGCGGCGCCCCGCCCTGGTCGGTCTCGTCGCCTTCTCGTTCGTCATACCCCAGGCTTATGCGCAGGATACGGGCAGCGTCGCCCGCTCCTCCGCGTCACGCCCGCCGGGGTTCGTCGCCACGTTCGTGTGGACGCCGCTCGTGTCGCCGCGGCTGGCGGCGCTGCTCCCGGGCGGTCGGCTGGGCCCCCGCACCAGCCCCGTGGTCGTCGCCCGCGAATGGGAGCGCCGCGTGCGCGCGGCGCGGCACGTGGGGCTGCCCGCCCCGGCGGCGGCCGCCGAGTCGTCTGCCGTGGCGCGCGAGCCCCCCGCCGCACCGGTACAGGCCACGGGCCTGCGCGGCATCCTCGGCACTTACGCCGACATCGGGATGGAGCTGCGCGTGCGGTTCGAGCTCAAGGCCGATCGGTTCCGCAACTTGAAGTGCACGGCGTTCGAGCAGCAACAGGCCCTCTCGGGCTGCCAGGCGCGGTTCCCGACCATCAGTCCGGTGCCCCAATACGCCGTGCGCACGGCGGGCATCGTGGGAAAGCGGCTGCACGTAAACGTCGACTTCGACAGCCAGCGCGAGTTCGACGCGAACAACAACCTGCAGGTCTGGTACGAGGGCCTGGAAGACGAAATCCTGAGACGGGTCGAAGCCGGCAACGTGACCTTCCAGGCGCCCCCATCTCGTTTCATCAGCGCCGCCATTCCCGCAAACAACTTCGGCGTCCAGGCGATCGCGCAGCTGGGCGCCCTGGAGTTTCGTGGCATCTACGCCCAGCAAAAGGGGAACGTGGTCCGGGATCGGGTCTACTCGGTCGGGGAGACGACGACGCAGCCGATCGACCGGGTCGCCCGGGACTTGGACTACGAGTCGGGCCGGTTCTTCTTCGCCGCGGACCCGGCCCTCGTCCCGGGGTATCCCGCGGTCGACGTGCTGAACATCGACCGCGCCTCACTCCCTGATTCCCTCCGCGTGGGCAGCGTGCGCGTGTACCGCGTGCGCGCCGTCTCCCCGACCGCCACCACGAACCAGAATATCGGCGGGGTGCGCGCGGTCGCGTGCGGCCCGGGACCGGTCCGCGCGATCGACTGCGACGCGCAGCGTGCCGGCCCGTTTCAGTGGGAGCTGTTGCTCGAGGGGAAGGACTACTACGTCGATCCGAGCGGCGTGTGGTTCGCGCTCGCCGCGCGCCTCGATCAGAGCGACTACCTCGCGATCTCCTACATCCCGGTGGGCGCGGTCGGATGCGCCACCGGCGGACGGTGCGTCGGCACTTTCCCGGCCGCCGCCAGCCGCGACACCGCGGTGGTCGACACGCTGCGCCTCGTGTACGACCCGCGGCCCGGGGTCACGGCTCGCACGCCCTCGTTCCGCTTCGAGATCCGGAGCGCGTACCGCGTCGGCGGCAGCGAAGTCGACCGGACGACGGTCGCGCTCGCGCTCACCGTCAACCAGCGCGAGCGCACCGTGCTCGGCGGCGACACCTACCTCGCCCACCTCGGGATGGCGCTCCAATCCGATCCGACGCGGTTCGATCAGTACAACCGGTTGTTTCCCCGCGCGCGCGACCCCAACCAGGGGACGCCGCTGCGCGACTACTTCGCGGTGTTCCCGCACCTCGCCCCGTTCGCCGACTCGGCCCGGCTCGCCGCCACAGAGCGCAACGACTCCCTGTACCGCACGCCGCGGCTCCTGCTCGTGACCCAGGCGCCGCCGTCGGTGTTTGCCCTCGGAGTGCACGCCAGCGTGTCCGCCTCGAGCGACCGCAGCCAGCTGTCGCTCAACAGTTTCCAGATCCGGGACGGCTCGGAAAAGATCTACGTGGGGAGCCGGCTCCTGACCCGCGACGCCGACTACAGTATCGACTACGCCACGGGTCAGATCACCTTCAAGAACCCGGACGCGCTGTTCCAGGGCGGCGCGGCCCAGGTGCGCGCCCAGTTCGAAGAGCGCGCGGCGTTCGCCGTGGCGCCCACCTCGATCTACGGCCTGGCGGCCCGCTACGACCTGGGATCGCGCGGCACGGTGAACTTCACCGGTCTGTTCCAAAAGGAGCAGAGCGCGTTCACGCGGCCGCCACTCGGCTTCGAGCCGTCGTCGAGCTTCATCGGCGGCGTGAGCACCGAGCTGCATTTCGAGCCTGGGTTCGTCACCCGGGCGCTCAACGCGCTCCCCGGGATCCACACGGATGCCCCGTCGCTGCTCAACATCTCGGCGGAGCTCGCGACGTCGCGTCCCAGACCGAACCAGGTGGGCCAAGCGTACCTGGAGGAGTTCGAAGGGGAAGCTGGGCGAAGCCTCTCCTTGGCCGAGAACGGCTGGCACTGGGGCAGCATTCCGACCAGCGTGCGCGGCGCCGAGCCGTTCGGCGTCGCGTCCACGGGGTTTGAGCCGGCGAACGCGGCGGCCCTCACCTGGCAGAACCTCCCGCTCAGTGCCGACGGGCGGGCCATCCAGTTCTTCCCACAGCAGATCGATCCGACGATCCGGCTCGTCGGCCAGGCCCAGTCCGCCGAGCAGATCCTGTGGCTCATGCTGAAGCCCGACACGGTGCTCGGGCTCGCGGACGTGAACACCGGCAACCCCAACTGGGTGCGCCCGCATCAAGACGGGCCGCGCTGGCGCTCCATCACCCAGCCGCTGTCGGCGACGGGCATCGACCTCTCGCGCACCGAGTACCTCGAGCTGTGGGTGTGGGAGGACAATCACCGGGTTGCCAAGGCCAACCGGGCGGCCCTGATCGTCGACTTCGGATCGGTGTTCGAGGACGCGCTCGCTTGGGTACCGCAAGCCTTCAAGCCGTCGCCTGCGGGCGATACGACCTACTACGGCCAGCGCTACGTGGGACTGGGGCGACTCGACACCGAGCGCGATCCCATCACCCACTCGTGGAACGCGGTGATCAACGACGAAGGCATCCTGTCGGACCGGGTTACCGATGGCATCGTCGATTCGAGCACGGGGGCGGTGAAGGACACGCTGCCGCTCTGCAGCGCCACCCAGCACGGCGCGCTCCAGGCCTACTTCTTTGGCGACCTGCGCTCGCGCTGCGGGCGGCATAACGGCTTCGTCGACACCGAGGACCTGGACGGCGACTTCCGGCTGGACTCGGTCGCCGGCGTACGGACGGCGGAAAACTTCGTGCGCTTCGTGTTTCCGATCGGCGACGAGCGCTTCTACGTGCGTGATGGCGCCATGCTCCCCGCGTTCACGAACGGGCTTCCCGACGGCACCTCCGGCTGGCGCTTGTACCGCATCCCGTTCCGCAGCGACACGATCCAGGTCGGTCCTGCGAACTTGCGTCAGGTCCAGAGCGTGCGGATCACGCTGGTCGCGCCGCACACCGCCGGGCCGGGCCAGCCCGATCCGCAAGTCTACTTCGGCCTCGCGCGCGTGCGATTGGTCGGCGCATCGTGGCTGAAGCGCGCGGAGACGCCCATCCGGGGGATCGCCGGCGAGCGCGGCGTAGGGTCGGGCCAGGTGATCGCGTCGGTCGTGAGCACGGAGAACCGCGACCTCGGGTACACACCCCCGCCCGGCGTGTTCGATGAAGCGGGGCGCCGCGACGCGAACCTGCAGCTCGCGACCGCCCAGATCAACGAACGCTCGATGCGCGTGCTGGCGAGCGGCCTCCAAACCGGACAGCGCGCCGAGGCGTTCCTTCGATTCACCGGGGAGGGGGACAAGAACTTCCTCAAGTACCGGAAGCTGCGCGTCTGGATGCGCGGCCGCGGCCCGGGGTGGGAGGACGGCGACCTCCAAGCGTACGTCAAAGCGGGGAAGGACCAGAACAATTTCTATCTGTACCACGCCCCCGCGCGCACCACCTCGTGGGAGCCGGAGATGGTGGTGGAGCTGGATCGTTGGCTCCTGTTGCGCGCCAAGATCGAGCAGGCGTGGTTGCGCGGCGACGTCGCGCAGGTCTACGCCGGCTGTCCCGACAGCTCGATCGTGCCGTTCGATTCCGCCTACGTGATGTGCGACGGTCCCTACATCGCCCACGTGCGCGACCCCGCCACCGCTCCGCCGAACCTCGCTGCCGTGCAGGAGATCGCCGCGGGCATCCTGCGCGTGGACAGCCGGGTCTTCGTCGATCAGGCGGAGCTGTGGGTGGACGACATCCGCTTGAGCGATGTGGTGCAGGACGTGGGCACCGCGGCGGCGGTGGACGTCACGCTCACGGCCGCGAACGTGGCCGACGTGGCCGTCAGCCTGTCGCGGCGCGGCGCCCAGTTCCGCCAGCTCGGGGAGGATCCGCGCTATGTGGCCGACAACGCCGCCAGCGTGGCGGGCACCGTGCGCCTGGAGCGCTTCCTGCCCGATCGCTGGGGCATCACCGCGCCGTTGACCGTGCGCTACGCCGCCACGTCGAGCACGCCATTCTATCTCGGCGGGACCGACATCCGGGCGGACGCGCTCACCGGCCTGCGTACGCCGCGCGCGACCGCCGCGAGCTACGCCCTCACGCTGCGGCGCATCGGCCGCTCGCAAAGCCCCGTGATGCGCTACCTCGTGGACCCGCTCGCTGTCTCCGGCGCCTACACCGAGGGGACCGCGCGGGGCGATCTCGCCCTCGCCACCGCCTCGAGCTACACGTTCAATGTCGACTATGCGTTCACGTCGGGGATCGGCAAGCCGGGCCGGCTGCGTCTCGCGCCGACCGCCGTGCGGCTCCACTCGGGGCTGGCGGGAGAGCAGGGATCCCGCCTCACGTACGCCGTTCCCGTCGCGCGCTCCGCGGACTCCGGGCTCGCCCCGGTACTCTCCCGCACCCAGGTGTGGCGCAACAGCGGCGGTCTCGACTTCCTGCCGCTCTCGGGAATCCAACTGCGCGTCGACGCGGCCTCGCTGCGGGACCTGCGCGACTACGGAGACTCCACCACGGTGGGCCGCCTCATGCGTCAGGAGCGCCGCACCTTGCTGGGCCGGGACGTGGGCGTCGAAACGCAGCGCACGGTGACCACCGCCGTCAGTGCGACGCCCCGGCTCGCCGCGTGGCTGCGCCCGCGCGCCGGTCTCTCCTCATCCTTCAGCTTCACCCGCGACCCCAACGGGCGGACGCCGGTGCGCGACGTGGGGGACACCGCCGGCGGCTTCCATCTGCCGGCGGCGTTCAGCAACCAGCGTCGGCTCGACCTCGCCCTTGGCCTGGATCCGACGCGACTGGGCCGCGAGCTGTTCGGTGACAGCGCGGCCCTCGGGAAGCTGCTCGGCCGCCTCACCAACCTGGACGTCTCGTATGGGCGCGCCCTTACGTCGAGCTACGACCGGGTCCCCGGCGGGCCCTCGCTCGCCTACCAGTTCGGGGCGACCGGCTTCGACGGCTTCAGGAGCCAGGCTGGGCGACTCGCGCTCGCGGCGGGCGACAACACGAATCTCAATGCCGCCGGCAACCTCGCGCTCCCGGAGGGGATGCGCGTGAACGTGAACTACCGCCGCACTCGCGGCGTGACGTGGGCGCTCCGCCTCGACCAGCAAGTGCCGATCCGGTCCGCCAGCCGGGAGTGGCCCTCGGCGAACCTGAGCTGGAGCTTCTCCCCGAGTGCGACGCCGCTCGGTCGCGTGCTGACGAGCGTGTCGGCGCAGTTCGGCTACCGCGAGCTGCAGACGTCGAGCGAGCAGCCGTCGTTCGGCGGCAGCGATGCGGCTCCTGCCACGGCGCAGGGCACGGAGCGCTCGGTCCGGCCCGCGCTCGCGCTCACCTGGCGGCACGGCATCTCGACCAGCTTCGACGCCTCCACCGCCACGAGCGACCAGGTGAACGCGGGAAACCTGTTCCACACGGAGCGGACCCAGCAGAGCGCCACCCTCGCGTTCGCCTTCCGGCCGCCGGCCAGCATCGTCCGCACGAAGCACGACATCCGCGTCGCCGGCCGCTACAGCGCCAGTGCCAACAAGACCTGCCTGCAGGCCGCGGGGCAGGCGGATTGCGTGGCGTACGTGGACAGTCGCCAGACGCAGATGCAGCTTTCCCTCGATACTGACTTGCCGCCCACCCTCAGCGCGGGCTTCCAGATGGCATACCTGGTGAACGATGAACGGCAGGCCAACCGCAAGACCTCGCAGCTCGTGATTACCGCGTTCGTCGAACTCCACACCAGTGTGGGGCAGCTCCAATGAGGCGTCCCGGAGGATGGTGGAGGTTGTGGAGGTTGTGGAGGTTCGCGACCGTGCCTCCACCGGCCTCCACCATCCTCCACAACCTCCAGACCCTGCTTCTCGTGCTCCTCGTCGCCTGTCAGGCCCGGGGCAACCCCCGCCGGCCGCGCGAGTTCGACGGTGGCCACGCCTTTGGCTACCTCGAGCAGCAGATGCAGTTCGGGCCACGCATCCCGAACACGGCCGGGCACGAGCGGACGGGCGACTGGATCCTCGCGCAGCTGCGCGCCCGCGCCGACACGGTGATCGTGCAGGCGTTCAACCACGTCACGCACCACGGCGACACGCTGCACCTGCGCAACTTCTTCGCCCGCTTCCGGCCCCAGGCCGCGGAGCGCGTCCTGTTCCTGGCGCACTGGGACACCCGCCCCCACGCCGATCAGAGCCCCAACCTCGGCCAGCAGCGGCTGCCCGTCCCGGGCGCGAACGACGGAGCCTCGGGCGTCGCCGTGCTGCTCGGCGTCGCCGACGCGCTCAAGGCCAAACCGCCCAGCGTCGGTGTGGACCTGCTGTTCGTGGACGGCGAGGACTACGGCGACTTCGTGCGCGATACCAACGATGTGCTTATCGGATCGCGCTACTTCGCGGCGCACCAGCCGCCCGGGTACCCACCGCTCTTCGCAGTGCTGTTCGACATGGTGGGGGACAAAGACCAGCAGTTCTACTATGAAGGCAACTCCCAGGCGTTCGCGCCCGAAGTAGTCGACCGCGTCTGGCGCACGGCCGCCGAGTTGGGCTACGGTCGTATCTTCATCCCCGGCGTCAAGCACACCCTGACGGACGATCACGTCGCGCTGCAGAAGGCCGGGATCCACGCGATCGACCTGGTGGACTTCGATTACCCCTACTGGCACACACCCGAGGACACGATCGACAAGGTCGGCGCGGCGTCCCTGCAGGTGGTCGGGGATGTTGCGGTGGCGCTGGTACGCTGAGAAGGCGTTTTTCCGGCGCTCCGCGCATGAAACGGATGCCGTTCGCCAGCCGGCGCACGGTTAGCGTGCCACCATGGACGACCGCCGCGCCGCGCTGCTGCTCGCCGGTCTCGCACTCACCGGCGCCGGGGTGCGCTACGCGCTCGCTCCGACGCCTGCGGCCGCGCCGGGCGATGTGCGGCTCGCTGCCCGAGACACGCCGCCGCCCAGCCGGCTGCGCGAGACGGCGCGTACGGCGGCGCGCCTCGCCCGCCCGTTGCTCCCGGGCGAGCGCATCGACCTCGATCGCGCCGACGTGACGGAGATCACGCGGCTGCCGCGGGTGGGTCCGGCGCTCGCGCAGCGGATCGTAGCGTGGCGCGACCAACACGGCCCGTTTGGCAGTCTCGCGCGGTTCGACAGCGTCCCCGGGGTCGGCCCGCACCTCGTCGAGAGTCTGCGTCCTTACGTGTTGTTTTCCGGTCAGATACCGTCGCTGCCTTGACTTCCCTCCGCCGCCTTCTATGTTAGCCTGTTCATTTCCAACGAGTTGCATACGGCCACCGCAGCTGCCGCTACCGACAAGCTGGGGGAACTTCTCCTCCGCGAAGGGCTGATCACCCTTGATCAGCTGAAGAAGGGCTTGCTGGAGCAAAAGAACACCGGGATGCGCCTGGGCTACACCCTGGTCAAGCTGGGCTTCATCGAGGAGACCGAGATCTCCAAGATGCTAGCCCGGCAGTACCGCATGCCGGCCGTCGACCTGTCCCGGTTCGAGGTCGATCCCAAGATCATCAAGCTCATGCCGCCGGACATCGCCGTGAAGCACACGGTGCTGCCTCTGAAGCGTGAGGGGAGGACGCTCACGGTCGCCATCGCGGACCCCAACAACGTCACGGCGATCGAGGACATCAAGTTCGTCACCCGCTGCGATGTGTTCCCGGTGATCGCGGGGGAGTACACCCTCCGGAACGCGATCGAGCGGTATTACCAGCAGTCGGACGCCCAGCTGCAGACGCTCCTCAAGGACATCGAGGCCGCCGAGGACCTCGAGGTGGTCGAGGAGTCGGTGGACGAGGACGTCAAGGCCCAGGACTTGGCGGACGACGCCCCGGTCGTGAAGCTGATCAACGGGTTACTAACCGACGCGGTGAAGCGGGGGGCGTCGGACATCCACATCGAGCCGTTCGAGCACGAGTTGCGGGTGCGCTATCGGGTGGACGGCGCGCTGCAGGAGGTGATGAAGCCACCGATCAAGATGCGCGCGGCGCTCTGCTCGCGCGTAAAGATCATGGCCCAGTTGAACATCGCCGAGCGGCGGGTGCCGCAGGATGGGCGCATCAAGCTGAAGATGGGGAGCAAGGTCATCGACTTCCGTGTGTCGACCCTCCCCGTGTTGTTCGGCGAAAAGATCGTGCTCCGGATTCTCGACAAGGGCAACCTGACGCTCGACCTCACCAAGTTCGGCTTCGAGCCGAAGGCCGAGCAGGACTTGATGCGCGCGATCCTCAACCCGTACGGGATGGTGCTGGTGACCGGCCCGACGGGGTCGGGAAAGACCACGACGCTGTACTCGGCGCTGTCGCGCATCAACCAGCCGGAAGTGAACATCCTGACGGCCGAGGACCCGGTCGAGTACAACCTGCTGGGCATCAACCAGGTGCTGGTCCGCAACGAAGTGGGGATGACGTTCGCGGCGGCGCTGAAGGCGTTCCTGCGTCAGGACCCGAACATCATCATGGTGGGCGAGATCCGCGACCTGGAGACCGGCTCGATCGCCATCAAGGCGTCGCTCACGGGCCACTTGGTGCTCTCGACGCTGCACACGAACGATGCACCGTCCACCGTCACGCGCATGGTGGACATGGGCATCGAGCCGTTCAACGTCGCGAGCGCGGTGAATCTGATCGTGGCGCAGCGCCTGGTGCGGCGCATCTGCAAGGACTGCAAGCAGGAGCACAAGTACACCGACGAGGAGCTCAAGGCCCTCGGCATCCCGGCCGCGGAGGCGGCGAAGCTCACCTTCTACAAGGGCGCGGGCTGCGACAATTGCGGCGGCACCGGGTACAAGGGGCGGCAGGGGCTGTACGAGGTGATGGCGATGTCGAGCGCGTTGCGGCGTATGGTGCTGAAGGGCGGCTCGACTGAGGAGCTGCGGGAGGAAGCGGTCAAGGAGGGAATGCTCACGCTGCGCTCGGACGGCATGGTCAAAGTGAAGCGCGGGATCACCAGCCTGGAGGAAGTCGTGAAAGAGACGGCGGCATGACGGCGGGCGGCCCGCAGGTCGTGAATCTCCGCTCGTTGCTCGAGGAGATGATCGAGAAGGACGCCTCCGACCTCCACATCGTGGCGGGGGAGCGTCCCAAGGTACGCGTCGACGGCGACATCGTGAACTCGTCGGTGGAGCACGTGTTGACGCCCAAGGACACGGTGTCGATCGCCTACTCGGTGCTCACCGAGAACCAGAAGAAGCGCTTCGAGACGGAGAACGAGCTGGACTTCTCCTTCGGCATCCAGAACCTCGCGCGCTTCCGCGGCAACTGCTTCAAGCAGCGGGGCTGCGTGTCGCTGGTGATCCGGCAGATCCCCTTCAACGTGCGCACGTTCGAGGATCTCGGCCTGCCGTCCGTGGTGGCGAAGCTCGCTGAGAAGCCCCGCGGGTTGGTCCTGGTCACGGGGCCCACCGGCTCGGGGAAGAGCACCACCCTCGCGGCGATGATCGACAAGATCAACAAGGAGCTGAAGGGACACATCATCACGGTGGAGGACCCGATCGAGTTCATCCACCGCCATCAGGCCTGCATCGTGAACCAGCGCGAGATCGGCACGGACACCAACAGCTTCGCGGCCGCGCTCAAGTACGCGCTGCGGCAGGACCCCGACGTCGTGCTGATCGGCGAGATGCGTGATCTCGAGACGATCGCGGCGGCGCTCACCATCGCCGAGACCGGCCACCTCGCCTTCGCGACCCTGCACACCAACTCGGCGATGGAGAGCATCAACCGGATCATCGACGTCTTCCCGTCGCACCAACAGGCGCAGATCCGGGCCCAGCTCGCGTTCGTGCTCGAGGGCGTGATCACCCAGACGCTGTTGCAGAAGGCCAAGGGGCGGGGACGGGTGATGGCGGCCGAGATCATGATTTGCACCCCGGCGATCCGGGCGCTCATCCGCGACAACAAAGTGCACCAGATCGAGTCGGCGATGCAGGCCGGGAAGAAATACGGCATGCAGACGCTGAACGACGCCCTCTACCAGCTCTACCTGGGTCGCGAAGTCGCCAAGGACGAATGCCTGCGCGTCTCCGCAAACCCCAACGAGTTCCTGCGCATGATCGGCGAGCCGCCGCAGGACGACCGCGAGCCCGCCGCCGGCCAGCCCCAGGCGGCGCAGGCGAAGGTCGCGGCCCGCCGCTAGGCGCCCCCCGGAGGGAGTGAGCTATGCCGGTCTTCCAATACACCGCGCGCACGCTCAAGGGCGATCTCGTCAACGACAAGATCGACCTGCCGAGCCGCGACGACGTCATCGCCCACCTGCGCAAGAACCGCATGGTGGTGGTGCAGGTCCGGGCCGCGCCGCGCGAGTTCAAGCTCAGCTTTAAGTTCGGCGGCGGCGTCAAGACCCGCGACATCGTCGTGATGACGCGCCAGTTCGCCACCATGATCAACGCCGGGCTGCCGCTCGTCCAGGCGCTCGACATCCTGGCGCAACAGACCGAGAACAAGATCCTCGCCGACGTCACCCGTCAGGTCGTGTACGACGTCGAGAGCGGGCACACCCTCGCCGACGCGCTGCGCAAGCACCCGAAGGCGTTCAGCGACCTCTACGTCAACATGGTCGCCGCGGGCGAGGCCGGCGGTATTCTCGATACCATCCTCGTGCGGCTCGCCCAGTTCCTCGAGAAAAACGATGCCATCGTCCGCAAGGTGAAGGGCGCGATGGTCTACCCGGCCGTGATTCTGTCGGTCGCGGTGATCGCCATCTCGGTCTTGCTCATCTTCGTGATCCCCACGTTCCAGAACATGTTCGCCTCGGTGAATCTCGAGTTGCCGCTCCCGACGCGCATCGTGATCGGCCTGAGCAACCTGCTCAAGAACTACTGGTGGGCGTTCCTCGCCAGCATGGGAGCGATCGTGTTCGGCATCAACCGCTACTACCAGACGGCGCCCGGCCGCCTGCAGATCGACGGGATGCTGCTGCGGCTGCCGGTGTTGGGCGATGTGCTGCGCAAGTCAGCGGTGTCGCGGTTCACGCGCACCCTCGGCACCCTGATCTCGTCGGGCGTGTCGATCCTCGACGGCCTCGAGATCACCGCGCGCACCGCCGGGAACATGGTCATCCACAACGCGGTGATGGAGTCGCGCGCGTCGATCGCCGGCGGCGAGACCATCGCCCAGCCACTCGCGAAGTCCAAGGTGTTCCCGCCGATGGTGATTTCCATGATAGCCGTGGGTGAGCAGACGGGCGGCATGGACGAGATGCTCTCGAAGATCGCCGACTTCTACGACGATGAAGTGGATGCAGCGGTCGGCACCCTCCTGTCCCTCATGGAGCCCATCATGATCGTGGTGCTCGGCGTCATCGTCGGCGGCATGGTCGTGGCGATGTACCTGCCGATCTTCGACATGGTGAACGCGGTGCAGTAAGGGCGGCTACGGCACCGAGGCCGGCGGCACGGGGGGGGGGGCCGCGAGGCTCGCGAACGACGGCAGCACGGTCCACTGGCGGGGGAAGCGCGGCAGGAACTTCACGTGCCGGTTCACCACCGCCTGCACCCGTCGCCACCAGCAGACGATCGGCCGGGGCGTCCGCCCCACGCTCACCACGGCGAAGGGGATCGAATCCGCCACCACGGTCCGCAGATCGGGCTGGCTGAGCGAGCACAGGTCCTCCGGCGTCTTCACCCCGAAGCTCGAGTCGGGCCCGGTCCACGGATGGTTGTGCCACACCGCGAGCGTCGCCGGAGCACACGGCTGGGGCTCGACCGCGTCCACCGTGGACCGCAACAGGTCGGGCATGACGAAGTCCCGTACCACGGCGGTGTCCCCCGAGATGCTTCCCTGGAGGCAGAGCACTACTTCGCGGTCCAGGCCGGCCGCGAGCAGGCTCAGCCGGCGGAACAGCGATGGGGTGAGCAGCAGGCGCTTGAGTGGCTGCGAATTGAGAATCGCTGAATCGGCGGGGCTGAGTTGCGCCTGAGCGGCAGCCGGTCGCCCGCACAGCGCGAGCCCAAGCATCGCAACCATGAGGCGATGTCGCATCGATCGAACAATAGTGACGGGCCCCTCCCGGCGCTGTCCCGTGTGCTCCGCTCTTGCACTTTGCCAGACCACTTCCAATACTTAGCCCCGGCGTCTGCCGGGTGCGGACCACCGTCCTTGCACGTAATACACTGTAATTGTTGAGCTTACGGTTAGCTGACCGGCCGGGCGGGCGGCTGACGGCCGACAGCGATTCCTCGAGGAGCGCCATGTGAGGTGGTTGGGTGGCAGATCCTCGGGGTCGGCGATCCCGACCCCGCAGAGCCTGTTGCGGTCGGTATACGCAGGCCGGCTGTGCGTCGCCGTCGCCATCTACCTGAGCGCCGCGCTCCAGTTGAGCGTGGTCGCGCCACTCGACCTGCTGGTCACTTCGTTCTTGCTGGTGGCGACCGTGGTCGTGACGATCGCCTCCTACTGGCACACGCACATCCGGGCGCGGTCGCCTGGCCGGACGTTCCTGTACGCCCAGGCCATTTACGACGTCGCGCTGATCACCGCCGTCGTGCACATCACGGGTGGGCCGCAGAGCGACCTGACCCCGCTGTACGTTCCCCTCATCGCCGTTACCGCGGTGCTGATGCCCCCGGCGAGCACCGCGTTGATCACGGCCCTCGTCGGCATCGTGTATTTCGCCGACGTGTTCTTCGGTCACACGACGGCGATGACCGCGCAGGTCGGCCTCCAGCTCTCGGTGTTCGCGGCGGTCGCGGCGGTCACTGCGTACTTCGCGAGCCGCGTCGCGGTTATGGGCGCGGAGTGGGAGGCGCTCGCGGGTGAGCTGCGCCAGGTGCGGTTGGAGGCGGCCGACGTGCTGCGCAACATCCCCACCGGCGTCGTGACGGTGGACCAAGACGGTCACGTGCTCTACTGCAATCCGGCGGCCGAGCAGATCCTGGGTTTCAAGGAGCGGCAGTGGCGGGGGCGCTCGGTCATGCCCGAGTTCGCGCGGATCGCACCCGAGTTCTGGGCGGCGGTCACGGCGACGGCTCGCCGCGGCATCCGGGCGATGCGGGTCGAGGCCACGGTGCGGCGACCGGATCGGACGTTCCTGATCGGCGTCACCACGACGACGCTCGAAAACGAGCCCGGCGGCGTTCCGCGGGTGACGGCCATCTTCACCGACATCTCGGACTCGAAGCGGCTCGAGGAATTGCACCTGCGCGCCGAGCGGCTCGAGGCGGTCGCCGAGCTCTCCTCCAGCCTGGCGCACGAGATCAAGAACCCTCTCGCCTCGATCCGGTCGTCCGTGGAGCAGCTCGGCCGGGCCAAGCGCGCGAACGCGGACGAGAAATTCCTGACCGGGCTGATCGTGCGCGAGAGCGACCGCCTGTCGCGGCTGCTGTCGGAGTTCCTCGACTTCTCGCGGGTGCGCGCCACTGAATGCCGGCCGCTCGACCTGCACCAGGTCGCCGCGGCCGCGATCCGCCTCGTGCGCGAGCACCCGGACTGTCCCGACGACGCCGTGATCGATCTCGCCGGCGGCCCGACGCCCATGGAAGGGGACGAGGATCTGTTGCATCGGGTCGTCTCCAACCTGGTGCTCAACGCGGTCCAGGCGGCCGGCAAGGGCGCCCGCGTGACGGTCCGCACCGGGCGGCCCGTGGCGCACGAGCTCCCTGGGGCCGCGGGGATCGAAAACCCCGTGTCTCTCGCCGTGAGTGACAACGGCCCCGGCATCCCCGACAACCTGCGGGCCCGTCTGTTCGACCCCTTCGTGACGGGTCGGGCGGGGGGGACCGGGCTGGGCCTCGCGATCGTGCAGCGCGCGGTGGAGGCGCATCGCGGGCTCGTCCTGGTGGATTCGGTGCAGAAGCAGGGGACCACCTTCACCGTTTACTTCCCCGCCGCCCGGCGGAAAGAGGAAGCCGCATGACGCAGCAGCCATCCATTCTGGTGGTCGACGACGAGATGGGGATCCTGGACGTGCTTCGGATCCTCCTGAAGGGCGAAGGATTCGACGTGGTCACCGCTCAGGGGGGGAAGGCCGGCCTCGAAGCGCTCAAGGCGTCGGCGCCCGACATCGTGCTCACCGATATCAAGATGCCGGGCGTGTCCGGCACCGAGATCCTCGCGGCGGTGCGCGAGCAGGATCCCGAGACTCCGGTCATCCTGATGACCGCTCAGGCGTCTTTGCAGAGCGCGATCCAGGCGGTAAACCAGGGCGCGTTCTATTACATCCAGAAGCCCTTCTCGAACGACGACCTGGTGGCGATTTGTCGCCGTGCGGGGGAGCAGCGGCTGCTCAAGGCGGAGAACAAGCAGCTGAAGCAGGAGATCCGCCGGCGGGAGCGCTCGGGGCTCGTGAAGCC
>Ga0209236_1000289_pt1 | contig 27842 bp, 29 predicted proteins | sample GraSoi013_1_40cm_FD_185819 | JGI IMG/M metagenome (GOLD analysis project Ga0209236, IMG submission 185819) | Grasslands soil microbial communities from the Angelo Coastal Reserve, California, USA - Sample 09_27_2013_1_40cm (SPAdes) (version 2) | ecosystem: Environmental > Terrestrial > Soil >... | reverse complement strand
AGGCCCCCTCCGATGATCTAGCGGCGGTGGAAGGGTGGGATCACCTCGGCGGCCAACCGCTCGAGCTGCTCGAGCATCCGCTCGGGGGGGCCCATCGGCCGCACGACGAACTTCGAGCCTCCGCCCGCGACGTACTCCTCGAGCCGCTCGGCCAGGAGCGCGGGCGGGCCGAAGGCCGTGCAGGCGGCGAGCGTCCGGTCGTCCACGCGGCCGCGCGGGACGAACGGCGCCGCGGTCGCACGGGCGCGCGCCGCGTCGTCGTCGAGCCAGAAGTTCACGAGGACGCCGAAGTGGTCGCCCGGCACCTCGCGCCGGGCCTCTGCGGCGTGGGCGCACGTCTTCTCGACGCCGACGCGGAACTCGGCCGGCGTGATGAAGGACGGGATCCAGCCGTCGCCGAGCCGTCCGGCGCGGCGCGTGGCGGCGTCGCTGTTGCCGCCGATCCAGAGCGGCATCGGCTGCTGGACGGGCTTCGGCAGCACGGTCACGCGCTCGAGCTTCCAGAACTCGCCGTCGTGGGTCACCTCCGCCTCGGCCCAGCAGCGGCGCATGATCACGATCGCCTCGTCGGTCCGGCGGCCGCGCTCCTTGAACGGGACGCCGGCCGCGCGGAACTCGCGCTCCTGCTCGACGCCGATCCCCACGGCGGGGAGCGCGCGCCCGCCGGAGAGGTAGTCGAGCATCGCGAGCTCGCGGGCGGCGAGGACCGGGGAGCGAAAGGGCGCCACGAGCACGCTCGGGCCGAACTTGAGCCGCCGCGTGCGCGCCGCGACAGCGGCCATCGCGATCATCGGCTCGAGGACCGGGAGCGGCGAGGAGAGCCGCTCGGAGAACCAGAGTGAGTCGATCTCGGTCCTCTCGCAGGTCTCGATCATCCTCCAGAAGAGCTCGCGTCCGTCGGGCCCCGCGGGCCAGGGACCGGGCATGACGCCGATCCGGTACTTGATCTGCATCGCGGGGGGCTCTAGCCTCCGCCGGTCCCCGACCCGTACATGGAGAAGTCGACGGCCTTCTCGGTGATGAATTCGAGGAGCACGGGCACGCCCTCCTCGGTCTTGCGGATCGCGCGCTTGATGGCGGGGACGATCTCGCCGGGCTCCGTCACCCGCTCGCCGTGGCCGCCGAACGCGCGCGCCATGTCGGCGTAGTGCCCGCTGATGTCGGTCGAGCGGTACTTCTCCGTCGCGACCTTCATCACCTTGAGCTCGATCGCCATCGAGAAGTTGTTGAGGAGCACCGACAGGATCGGGATGCGCTCGCGCACCGCGGTCTCGAAGTCCATCCCCGTGAAACCGATCGCCGCGTCGCCCCAGACGTTGACGCAGAGCTTGTCCGGCGCCGCGAGCTTGGCCCCCATCGCGTAGCCCAGTCCGGTCCCGAGCTGGGTCGTCTTGCCCCAGCCGATGTAGCTCAAGGGGGTCACGGGCTCCCAGAAGGGCGAGATCTGGTCGCGGGGGCTGCCCGCGTCGTGGGTGATGATCGTGCGGCTCACGTCGACGGTGTGCATCAGGTCCCAGAGGACCCGGTAGGGCGAGAGCGGCTTCGCGTTCGACGTGAGCCGCGGCATCCACTGAGAGAGCCACTCGGTCTTGAGGGTCTTGATCTCCTGGGCCACCGCGCCGGCCCGACCGCGCGGACCCCCGCGCAGGCGGTCCTTCACCTCGGCGACGAGCGCCTGGAGCGTGAGGCCGGCGTCGCCGATCAGGGCGAGCTCGGCGGGGACGTCCTTGTTGAGATCCGTCGGGTCGAGCGTCGCGTGGACGATCCTCTTGCCCGTGGGCATCGCGACGCCGTAGTTGGTCGTGGCGAAGCTACAGCCGATGCCGAAGATCAGGTCGGCGTTCGTCAGGAAGTGGTGGAGGTGCTTTCCGATCGACCGTCCGCCCGAGCCGAGCGACAGGTGATGGGTCTCCGGGAACGCGCTCTTGCCCTGGAGGCTCGTCGTCACCGGCGCCTCGAGGAGCTCGACAAGCTCGCGGAGCGCCTGCCAGGCGCGCGCGTAGTGCACCCCCTGGCCCGCGTAGATCACCGGCCGCTCCGCCGCCACGAGCGCCTCCGCGACCCGCGCCACATCGCGTGGATCGGGCGCCGTGCGCAGTCGCGGCGCCGGTCGGTACTGGAGCGGCTCCGGCACCTCCTCGCCGAGCACGTCGCGCGGGATCTCGACGAGCACCGGGCGCGGGCGGCCGTTCTTCACCTGCGTGAAGGCCCGGCGCATCGCGTCGGGGACGGCGTCGGCCATGACCACCTGCTCGGCCCACTTGGTGACGTGCTGGTAGTTGATGAACGAGTTGAAGTTGGGCGGGATGTTGATGAGCCGGCGCGGGTAGCCGGCCGGCAGCACCACGATCGGCACCGAGTCGCCGTACGCTTGCGCCACGCCGCCGAACGAGTTTTCGGCGCCCGGCCCGTGCTGCATGGCGAAGACACCGATGCGCTCGCCGGACGAGATACGGCTCACGGCGTCGGCCATGTGGAGCCCGGTTCGCTCCTGGCGGACGATGATCGTCCGGATGTCCGCCTCGGCCGCCGCCTCGATGATGGGGTTGACGGGATAACCGATGAGGAAGCCCACGCCCTCACGCTTGAGGATCTCCGCGACCGCTGCCGCTGCGTTCATAGGGTACGCTCCCGGGGTCCAACGAGTTTCGGCGCCAGGTCAGGAATCGGCTTATCCTACACCAGACCCTTCACGCGGGAGGCCACGATGGCAGGCAAGAAGTTCGACCGCGGCAGCCAGGACGTCGGCAACATCCTCGCCCTCGAGCACGTCAACGTGCGGATCCCGGACCAGGTCGTGGCCACCCTGTTCTACGTGGTCGGCCTCGGGCTCACGCGCGATCCGTACCTGATGGTCGGCATCGAGAACATGTGGGCGAATGCCGGCCAGCAGCAGTTCCACCTGCCGACCGGGCGGCCGCAGGTGCTCCGAGGATGCGTCGGGCTGGTCGTCCCCGACCTCGAGGCGCTCAAGACCAGGCTGGGGAGCGTGAGCGACAGACTCGCCGGCACGCGGTTCGGCTACGCGGTCGAGAACAAGCACGTGTCGGTCACCTGCCCCTGGGGGAACAGGATCCGCTGCCACGCGCCCGGCCCGGAGTGGGGCGACCTGACCCTGGGGATGCCCTACGTCGAGTTCCCCGTCGAGCCCGGCTGCGCCCCGGGCATCGCGGCGTTCTATCGCACCGTCTTCCGCGCCCCGGCGGCGGTCACCCCCGACGGGGCCGGCGCGGTCGCGCGCGTCCAGGTCGGGGTACGGCAGGAGCTCGTGTTCCGTGAGACGCGAGAGCCCTCACCGCCCTACGACGGCCACCACATCGCGATCTACATCGCGGACTTCTCGGAACCCCACCGCTGGCTCGCCGAGCGGGGCCTCGTCACCGAGGAGAGCAGCGACATCCAGTACCGGTTCACGGACATCGTGGACCCCGAGACGGCGCGCCCGCTCTTCACGATCGAGCACGAGGTGCGCTGTGTGACGCACCCGATGTATCTGCGGCCGCTGATCAACCGCAACCCGGCCCAGCGGCAGGCGACGTACGTCCGCGGGCGCGACGCGTTCGTCCCGGGGCTCAGCGAGGAGGCCGCCGTGAGGCTCCCGTCGACGAGCGTGTGACACGCGAGGAGCTGAAGCGCGTTCACGCGGCGATCGAGCGCCACGCCGAGGCGATCGTCGCCATCGGGGAGCAGATCCGGCGTCACCCCGAGCTCGGCTTCAAGGAGTGGAAGACGGCGGCCCTCGTCGAGGCGGAATTCCGGCGCCTCGGCCTCGCCCCGCGCACCGGGCTCGCCCTGACCGGCCTGCGGGCCGACGTGGTGGGGGGCGCCGGCCTCATGGGCGCGGCGATCGGGCTGGTGACGGCGAAGGCGATGGAGTCCCTGGCGGGCCGCGTGGTGTTCTTCGCGGTGCCGGCCGAGGAGGGCGGCGACCTCGAGTGGCGACTCGACGAGGTCCGCGCGGGCCGCCTCGAGTTCCTCGGCGGCAAGTGCGAGCTGCTGCGGCTCGGGCACCCCGACGACATGGACCCGTCGGGGCACGCCGCCGACTACGAGATCGTGGATCCCCACCTGGCCTACGTGATGCCGGCGCGCGCGATGGCGGCGATGGTCGTGGACCTGCTCTCGGACGGAGCGCGCGGGGCCCGGGAGGTGGTCGCGAACGCGCGGCCGGCGATGACGCGGCAGCAGTACGTCGACTTCCAGCGGAGCGTGCGCCGGCATGAGGTCTACGGTGGTGACGGCGCGGCTTGAGGCGGGCCGGCGACGGAGTCGAGCTAAGGGCCGAAGCTCAGTTCGAGACGCACCGTCGGGAAGCCGACCGAGCGCTCGCTCGACTTGATCGGGATCTTCGACGTGAGATCGTCGGCGAGGTAGAACGCCGCGTGCCCGCCTTCAGCCCTCTCGCGCTCGCCACGGTGGCCGAGCGCAAACGGTAGCCGGAACCTGCCCGTGAAGGGCAGCGTGACGGGCGGCACATCCCAGAGCGTGCCGTTGGCATCCGCCCCCTGGGTGATCGTGAAGGTGCCCTCGATCGAACCAAGCGGCACGCCGAAGAAAACCGCCTGCGAGAGATCGACGGTGCCGTCGAACGTCCCGCTGATGACTGGCAAGTTGGGAACGTGGACCGAGCTGTTGCCCGGTGCATTGATCACGACGTCGAATTTCCCGTGGACGGGACCGGTACCCGTCCTTGTGGAGACGTGGTCCGTGCCGGTCGCGATGATCGTGCAGCGCTTCAGTTTCGGGACGGTGATCAGTAACGTCGACGGGCACAGGGGGGTCCCGTGCTCCGCGAATCCGAGAAGGGGAGAGGTCGCGTTCCTGAAAATGACGAAGTGGCCGTCAACGCTCATGGGATCGAACGTGACCCGCTCGCTGATTTCGTAGAGGGTGGTGCCCGTCCCGCCCGCGGCTTCCGTGTCCTCGGCGTACGCTGGGGCGGCGTACGCGCCGGCAGGGAGGACCAGCAGCCACACGGCGAGTCCCACGAAGATTCCCACGCGGTTCGTCATCTCTCGCTCCTTCGAACGACCATTAACCGACATTCTCGAGCGTCGGCCGTATCTACCACGAGGCGTGGAAGCAGGATGCGTACCAAGACCGCGAATTTTCGGACGTTGTAAGAAATCGGGGGTTTGGCTTTGTGACCCGTGACGCTCACGCGATCGCCGACAAGTTTCTCGCCGGCCCATGTTGCGCGTTCGGTCGCGAAGTGATCAGCTTCCGGAACCAGCGCCCGCGTCGGTTCCCGTAGGAAGAGTGACAGCTGAGGAGACGCGGCCACGAGATCGGACCGTTCGCCGGGTCGACAACACTAATTGAATGTGATCTCGAAACGCACGGTCGGCCAGCCAGCCGCCCGCTCGTCTTGCTTGACCGGAACGGGCTCGCCGTCGACGAGGTAGAAGGCGTCTTCGCCCCGTCGGGGCCTACCCTGCACACTTATCGCGAAGGGATTCCGGAACACGCCCGAGAAAGACACCGTCGTGTCGGCCAACTCCAGCGCGAGCGGCGAGCTTTTCACCGTCAGCGTGCCGGTGGCGAAGCCGAGTGGAGTCCCGGAGAAGATCGGGCTGAAGTCGATCGTACCCGCGAATGAGCCGCTCATGACTGGCAACTCGGGGCTGTCGACCGGATTGTCGAGTTGAATGACGACCGCGAACGTGCCACTGACCGTGCCCTGACCGTCGACGAGGCTGACGTTGTCCGAGCCCGACACAGTCACCGTGCAGCTGTCGGTCCCGGGGTTGGTGTCCCGGACCGCCGATGGACAGAGGACCGTCCCGAGCTTCGCGATGCCCTGGAGCGGCGACGTGGCCTTCCGGGCCACTGCCTGGCTGGGATCCAGCGTGCACTGACCGTTCTTGTCCAACAGGCAGGCGTTCTCTGACAGCTCGTACAGAGCCGCGTCCGCAAACCTCAGGACGCCGTGTGCCCCGTCCAGCGCGCCGCCCCTCGAGCCCCGGGCGTCGGATCGCTCTCCGCGATCACGATCGTCGCCGCCGCGTCCGTCACGGTCATCGGCGTAGCCGGCAGCCGGGAGCACCAGCAGCGACAAGGCAAGCACCAGAACAATCGGCGAACATTTCGTCATGTCTCGCTCCCTTGCGAACGAGCCGTTCCATCCGGCTCCAGGTTGTATTCCCCCGCGAGTAGGACAGCAGGACTCGTACCAACCCCGTGAATTTTCGGATGTTGTACGAAATCAGCGTCTTGGCTTTTTCGCGCGTGACGCCGGGACACGTACCGGCAAGTTTCGCGACAACGCATTGTGACCGCTCGCTCAGAAAGCGGCCGGTTTCCGGAATTTCCGCGCGATGTCGGGGCCGGCCCAGGCGCGAGATCGAGGGGTTGATTCTCGGAACTCGTCTCCGTAGAATGAACCGCGGTTCAGTCATCAGCAATGCGCGATCCCGACAAGCCGCAAGCGATCATCGACGCCGCGATCCGCGTCTTCGCGCGCAACGGCTACTACAACTCGCGCGTCTCGGACATCGCGCGCGAGGCGGGCATCGCGAGTGGCACGATCTACCTCTACTTCAAGACCAAGGACGACATCCTCGTCCGGCTCTTCCGCGAGAAGATGGCCGAGTGGGTGGCCCTCGTGCGGAAGGAGGTCGCCGCCGAGCGCGACCCCCTTGCGAAGATCCGCAAGATCGTCGCCCTCCACTTCCGGGTCCTCCAGGAGAACCCCGACCTCGCCGAGGTCGTTCAGGTCGAGCTTCGCCAGGGGAACAAGTTCTTCCGCGGCGCCTCCGCCCACGAGGTCTCCGCCTATTTCGACGTCATCCAGTCGGTGCTCGAGGAGGGCGTGGCAGCCGGGCGCGTCCGGCGCGACCTGGCGCTCAAGGTCGCCACCAAGATGCTCTTCGGGGCGATGGACCAGCTGGCGACCTCGTGGGTGCTCGGCAAGCGCGCGTACCGTCTCACCGATGCAGCCGAGCCGGTCGCGTCGATCTTCCTCAAAGGAGTCACGACCGATGGCGTTTGAGACCCTGGAATTCGCGCGCGAGGAGAGCTTCGTCGTCGTCACCCTGAACCGCCCGCCGGCCAACGCGATCAGCGAGCCGCTGATGACCGAGCTCAACGCCGCCCTCAGCTCGGTGGAGGAGGACGACGCCGTGCGGTCGGTGATCATCACGGGCGCGGGCGACAGGATCTTTTGCGCGGGCGCCGACCTCGGCTCGGCGTTCTCCGGCGGCAGCGTGGCCACCTTCATCCGCTTCGGCAACAGCGTGATGCGGAGGATCGAGCGCTTCCCGAAGCCGGTGATCGCCGCGCTCAACGGCCACGCCCTCGGCGGGGGCTGCGAGATCGCCATGGCATGCCACTTCCGGCTGCTGAAGGAGACGGCGCGGATGGGGCAGACCGAGTCGAACCTCGGGATCATCCCCGGCTACGGCGGCACCCAGCGGTTGCCGCGCCTCATCGGGCGCACGAAAGCGCTCGAGTTCCTGATCCTCGGCACGCAGATCCCGGCGCCGGAGTGTCTGGCCCTCGGGCTCGTGAACCGTCTGTGCAAGGAGGGCGAGACGCTCGCCGACGCCAGGGCCCTCGCGCGGCAGATCGCCAAGCGTCCGCCGATCGCCACGCGCCTGATCATCGAGGCGGTCGACGAGGGGCTCGAGGCGCCCATCGACAAGGCGAGCGAGATCGAGGTGCGCGCATTCTTGAAGACGCTCAGGACCGAGGACGCCTCGGAGGGCATCCAGGCCTTCTTCGCCAAGCGCGAGCCGAGCTTCAAGGGGCGATAGCGGGTGGACCTCGGGATACGCGACCGGGTCGCGCTGGTCACGGGCGCCGCGCGAAGCCTCGGCAAGGCCGACGCCGTCGCGCTCGCCGCCGAAGGCTGTCGGGTCGCGATCGTCGACCTCAACGCCGAGGGCGCCGAGGAGACGGCGCGGGAGATCGAGGCCGCGGGCGGCCGGGCGCGCGGCTACGCGTGCGACATCCGCGATACCGGGCAGGTGCAGGAGGCGGTCGCGCGGATCGAGCGCGACCTCGGCGCCGTGGATATCCTCGTGAACAACGCCGGCATGATCTACACCGTCGGCCAGCTGAAGGACATGCGCGACGAGGACTGGGAGCTGAACCTCGGCGTGAACCTGACGGGCGCGTACAAGATGACCAAGGCGGTTTTCCCGGGGATGCGCGAGCGGCGCTGGGGGCGGATCGTCTGCATGGCGTCGATCGCCGGGCTCATGGGCGGGTTCGGGCAGACCGCGTACGCCACGACGAAGATCGGTGTCATCGGGTTCGCGAAGTCCGTGGCCCTCGAGGGGGCGCGGTACAACGTGACGTGCAACGCGATCGCGCCGGGCATCATCGCGCCCAACGCGAAGCTGTCCCCGCTCTACGACCGGATGGTCAAGCGCGTCGCGATGCAGCGGGAAGGCGAGCCGGAGGACGTCGCCAGCGCCGTCCTCTTCCTCTGCTCCGAGCGCGCGCGGTACATCACCGGCGCCGTGCTCACCGTGACGGGAGGAATGGACCTCTTCACCTTCTAACGGCACTCGACAGTGCCACCAAGGGGGCGACCATGCCGACAGTGAAGGACACGTTCGATGCGATGTCGGGCCGGTTTCGCGCCGACAAGGCGGCCGGCACGAGCGCGGTGATCCAGTACGACGTGAGCGGCGACGGCGGCGGCACCTGGCACGCCGTCATCAAGGACGGGACCTGCGCGGTGAAGGCCGGGCCCGCGCCGAGCCCCAACCTGACGCTCCAGATCTCGGCCCCGGATTGGCTCGACATGCTCTCGGGCAAGCAGTCCGGCCAGATGCTCTTCATGTCGGGCAAGCTGAAGGTGAAGGGCGACATGGGGCTCGCGATGAAGCTCGGCTCGATGTTCCAGATGTGACGCCGCGATGGAATGGCAGGAAGAGCTCGACAAGACCTTCCGGCGGCTCGCCAACCTGCACGCACTGGTGACCAAGCCCGAGCCCAAGGTCGGCCAGACGCCGCGCGAGGAGGTCTACAAGAAGAACAAGTCGCGTCTCTACCGGTACGCCTCGTCACGGCGCCACGCGACCCCGCTCCTGTTCGTCCCGAACCTCGGGATCAGCCGGCCGTACATCTTCGACCTCCTCCCGGGCGGGAGCTTCATCGAGCACATGACGCGCGAGGGATTCGACTTCTACCTGCTCGACTGGGGCGTCTTCGGGCCCGAGGACAACGACCTCACGGTCGAGGACTGCGTGACGAAGATTCTGCCGAAGATGGCCGCGAAGGTCCTCGAGAGCTCGGGGGCGCCGGAGCTCTCGGTGCTCGGCTACTGCATGGGCGCGCCGATCTCGGCGTCGTTCATCGCGACGCGTCCCGAGGTCCCCGTCCGGAACTTCGTCGACATGGCGGGCCCGATCGACTTCGCGAAGGTCGGCCTCTTCGGCCTCTGGCTCAAGAAGGAGTACTTCAACGTCGACCGCTTCGTGGACACGCTCGGCAGCGTCCCGGCCGACCTGGTGCAGGCCGGGTTCAAGCTCATCAAGCCGACCATGGACCTGTCCACGAACCTCAACCTCTGGTGGAACCTCTGGAACGACGAGTACGTGAAAGGCTTCCAGGCGCTCAACCGGTGGGCGAACGAGTACGTCGCCTTCCCGGGGGAGTTCTTCCGGCAGTGGGTCCGCGACTTCTATCAGGAGAACAAGCTCTACCGAGGCGAGCTCGTCATGGGCGGCCGCCCGGTGCGCCTCGAGAACATCGCCTGTCCGGTCTTCGTCGTCGGCGCCAGGGAAGACTACATCGCCCCGCCCGCGTGCGTGCGGGCGCTCGTCGACGTCGTCGGCAGCAAGGAGAAGGAGTACGTCGAGCTGCCCGGCGGCCACATCTCGCTCATCGCCGGGCGCGGGGCCGCGCGCCACTGCTGGCCGAAGGTCTCGGGCTGGCTCGCCCCCCGCTCCTGACACGGTTCGAGTCCGGTTAGCGCAGGGCGTCAAGCGGCGTTACACTGGAGATCAGAGAGGCGAGCCATGGCTGACGCGACGCCCAACCAGCTCTTCGAGATGTGGCGGAAGCAGGTCGAGGAGTCGACCCAGGCCTGGACACGCCTCCTCTCGCAGCGGGCCCCCACCATGGCGCCACCGGACCCGACGGCATTCTGGCGTCCGGTGTTGGACCAGGGGCTCGAGACCTGGGCCAAGCTCTTCGCCCAGACGCCCGCGACCCCCGAGCTCCTGCCGCAGTGGAAGCAGTTCATCGACCAGTGGATCGAGGCGTGGTCGAAGGTCCTCGGCCAGGCGATGGGGACCGAGCAATTCGCCAAGCTCATGGGCCAGTCGCTCGATCAGTTCCTCGCGACGCACGGGCCCCTGCGGCGAGCCGCCGAGCAGCAGACGGAGCAGGCGCTGCAGGCGCTCCAGTTGCCCTCGCGGAGTCAGGTGACGGCCGTCGCGAAGATGCTCGTGGAGCTCGAGGAGCGGATGGAGCGCCTCGAGGACCGCATCGACGCGGTGCTGCGACGTCTCGACGCCACGGTGCCCAAGTGATCGGGAAGACGATTGCTGAGGTGACGCGCGGCGACCACGCGGAGATCGTCAGGACCGTTCAGCACGAGGACATCGCGAGCTTCATCGACGCGGTCGGCGACTTCAACCCCATGCACGGCGACGTCGCCTACGCGGCGACGACGCCCTTCAAGGAGCCGATCGCGCCCGGCATCTTCACCGCCGGGCTCATCTCGGCGGTCATCGGCACCATGCTCCCTGGCCCCGGCGCGATCTACCTCTCGCAGAGCCTCAAGTTCCTGAAGCCCGTCAAGGCCGGCGACACGATCACCGCGCGAGTCGAAGTGCTCGAGGTGATCCGCGAGCGCAACCGTCTCCGGCTCCAGACGACCTGCACGAACCAGCGTGGGGAGGAGGTCCTGGCGGGCGAGGCGTGGGTGATGCCGTCCCGGACCCACATCGTCTACGACGAGGAGCGACGGGCGGCGGCGGCGCTCGCCCGACTGGCCCTCGGGCCCTGGTCGTGGGCCGCCCAGACGATGAGCGCCTGGGCGGCGATGGTCACATCAGTAGCCCGCCGTTGATCGACACCTCGGCGCCGGTGATGTAGTCGCCGTCGGCCGAGACCAGGTAGACCACGGCCCGCGCGACCTCCTCCGGGGTTCCGAACCGCTTCAGTGGAATCTGGGCGAGCAGCTTCTCCTTCACCTTGTCCGGGATCCCCTGGATCATCTCGGTCTCGATGAAGCCCGGCGCGATCGCGTTCACCGTGACACCCTTGCCGGCGAGCTCCTTGGCGAGCGACTTTGTGAACGCCGCGACCCCCGCCTTCGACGCGGCGTAATTGGCCTGGCCGAAGTTCCCGATCTGGCCGATGACGGACGTCATATTGACGACGCGCCCGTAGCTCTGCTTGAGCATCTGATCGATGAACACCTTGGTGCAGTTGAACACGCCGTCGAGGTTGATCCCCAGCACCTTCCGCCACGAGGCGTGGTCCATCTTGACGAAGGTCTTGTCGGAGTTGATGCCCGCATTGTTGACCAGGATGTCGAGGCGCCCGAACTCCTTCAGAACTTCCTGGGCCATCCGGAACGTGTCGGGGAAGTCGCCGACGTCGGCCTGCGCGAGCATCGCGCGCCGCCCCATCTTGCGGATCTGCTCGGCCACATCCTTCGCCGCCGCCTCGCTCGAGACGTAGTTGACGGCGACGTCGGCGCCCTCGTCGGCGAGCGCCAGGGCGACAGCGCGGCCGATCCCACGGGAACCCCCGGTGACGAGTGCGGTGCGACTCTTAAGCTTCATGGTGTCCTCCTGCCGTGGTGGGCGGCCAGTCTAGCACGGGCGCCAGGGGTGGCCCTTGACGCGGAGTGTTATGCGATTCATCATGACTTCAGGGGGACTCCCCCAGAGGAGTGCCATGGCGTACGTCATCAAGCGGTACTCGAATCGGAAACTCTACGACACCCAAGAGAGTCGGTACGTGACCCTCGAGGAGATCGAAGAGATGATCCGCGCGGGCAAGGAGATCTCCGTCGTCGACGCGGCGTCGGGCGAAGACCTCACCGCCGTGACCCTGACCCAGATCATCCTCGAGAACGAGCGCAACCATCGTGGCGGCCTGCCGATCGGCTTCCTCCACCAGCTCATCAAGCACGGCGAGGCCTGGCAGGACTTCCTGCAGCGTTCGATGAAGTCGAGCCTCGAGGGCATCGTCTCCAACCAGCGTGAGATGGAGCGCGTCTTCCAGGAGTGGATGAGTCGCGCGGGGTGGGGAACCATGGTGCCCGGCGCGGGCCTCGGCGCTCGCGCCGAGGCCAAGCGCGACGACGGGGAGCCCGACCCCGAGCGTCTCCGCGAAGAGGTGTCCGCGCTCCGAGAGCGCCTCAAGTCGCTCGAAGAGCGGCTGGAGAGGCGCAAGGCCCAGCCGAAATAGAACGGCCCGGCGGGTCGGCGCCGGGCCGTTCGGATCGCGCGTAGGGCGCGCGCGCTCAGTTCTGCGCGTACAGGTCCTTCATCTTCGACACGACGGCGGTGTACGTCTCCTGGATGCCCTTGCCCGCCTGCTCCGCAGAGGTCTGCAGCCGCTCGGCGGACCGCGTCACCGCCTGGGCCTGCGTCTCGAGGGTCTTGAACGCCTTCTGCGCGCTCTCGACGCCCTCGGCGAGGGCCTTCTGGTAGAGCTGGACCGGGTCCTTCGCACCGTCCTGCCACGCCGTCTGCCAGCGGAGCGCCGCGGCCTGCGAGTCGCGGAGCGCCTCGATCGCGGCCTGCTGCAGCTCGGCGTAGAGCTTCACGCCTTCCTTCGCGCTCGACGCGCCGAGCTCGACGAGCTCGTGCACCACGCGCTGGCTCGCATCGGCCCAGACCGTCATCGTCTCGACGGCCTTGCTGGTGGCCTGACCGAGGAACTCCTGAACCTTCTTGGGGTCGTCCATCATGACCTTCTCCTCCTGCGTCTTCCGCTTCGTTCTGGTTCCGCTGGGTTTCGTCATGCCGGCCTTCGAAGGAGAGATTAACGCATCGCGTTAGGATGTCAAGCTGATTTTCGCATCGCGTTATAGGAGGAGGACCGTCGGAGCGACGCTTTGACACCGGTCGCTCTTCCTCTTGCCTCTCGTAGGGCTCTAACGCTGCGTCGGTTCGACCTTTTCTGGTCGGAGAGGCCCTGGCATGCGCATTGCGGGACAGGGCCGGCATGGCGCGGATGGCCCTCGGCGCGACCCGTTGCGGCGCGGCGCTCTCTCTGGTACTCGCGGCGCTCGGCTGCGCGCGTCCGCCGGTGACATTCGAGGTGGCCGAGGCGGCGGCCTTGGCGGAGTCCTCGGCGTCACGGTCCCTGCGCGTCATCGCCCTCGCGCAGAGGCATCTCGGCGCGCGATACGTGTGGGGCGGCTCGGGCCCGGCCGGCTTCGACTGCTCCGGCCTGGTGATGTACGTCTACGCGCAGGTGGGCGTGTCGCTTCCCCACAGCGCGCTGAGGCAGTACCGGTACGGCGTGCCCGTCACGCGGGACCGGCTCGAGCCGGGCGACGTCGTCTTCTTCGATGATCTTCATCACAACGGAATCTACGTCGGGGGCGGGCGCTTCATCCATGCCCGCCGGAGCGGCGGCGGCGTCATGCTCTCGGGCCTGGACGAGTCGTGGTATCGGAACCGCTGGTTCGGTGCTCGCCGTTTCCCGCTATAATTCGCGCTGTTTCCAGCTGGCCCGTTGAGCTTGCCGAGCGAGGGGGAACGTATGACTGCCGACACGTTGGCGCGGCTGTTCTGGGACCGCGTGGAGCGGAGCGCCGGCCGCCCGGCGCAGTCGTTCAAGCACGGGGCGGAGTGGAAGACCATCACCTGGCGCGAGGTGGGTGACCTCGTGCGCGAGCTCGCCCTGGGCCTGATCGCCCTCGGGCGGCAGAAGGGCGACCGGGTCGCGCTCCTGTCGACGAGCCGCGCCGAGTGGGTGCAGGCGGACTTCGCGATTTTCACCGCCGGGTGCGTGACGGTGCCCGTCTACCCGACCTATCCGCCCGACCTCATCGCCTACGTCGTCAACGACTCGGAGGCGAAGACGCTGATCGTCGAGGACCCGGCGCAGCTCGCCAAGGCGCTCCAGGTCCGGGACACGATGCCGGGCCTCGAGCAGATCGTGGTCATCGCCGGCTACGACGCCCCCCAGCCGCCGAGGACGGTGATGACATGGCAGTCGCTGCGAAGGCTCGGACGCGAGAGCGAGGCGGCCCACAAGTCCACGCTCGCCGAGCGGGTGACGACGACCCGGCCCGAGGATCTCGCGACGATCGTCTACACCTCCGGGACGACCGGGCCGCCGAAGGGCGTGCTGCAGACTCACGGCAACCACATCGCCGCCGTGGACGCTTCCAGGCAGTCCACGCCCGTGGAGGAGGGATGGGTGCACCTGCTGTTCCTGCCGCTCGCCCACTCCTTCGCGCGTCTGGAGTCGTTCCTCGGGGTGGCGCATGGGCTGACCACGGCCTTCGCCGAGAACCTGGACAAGGTCGGCGAAAATCTCAGGGAGGTGCGCCCCCACTTCATCTGCAGCGTCCCGCGCGTCTTCGAGAAGGTCTACGCGAAGATCCTGTCCGGGGTCGAGGCGGGCTCGCCCGTGAAACGGAAGATTTTCCACTGGGCCGTCGGCGTGGGCCGCGACGTGAGCCGCCATCAGCAACGCGCCCAACCGGTGCCGTCGTCGCTCGAGTGGAGGCGTAAGCTCGCCCATAAGCTCGTCTTCTCGAAGCTCCACGCGGCGCTCGGCGGGCGGCTCGAGTGGGCCGTCTCCGGCGGCGCGCCTCTCTCGCGCGACATCGCCGAGTTCTTCCACGCGGCGGGGATCCTGCTGCTCGAGGGGTACGGGCTCACCGAGACGTGTCCGGCCCTGACCTTCAACCGGCGGACCGGCTTCAGGTTCGGCTCCGTCGGCCAGCCGTTGCCGGGGGTGGAGCTCAAGATCGCACCCGATGGCGAGATCCTCGCGCGCGGGGCCAACGTCGCCACGCGCGGCTACTTCAAGCAGCCCGAGGCGACGAAGGAGGTCTTCGAGCCCAACGGGTGGTTCCACACTGGCGACATCGGCCGGCTCGACGCGGACGGGTTCCTCTTCATCACCGACCGCAAGAAGGACATCATCGTCACCGCCGGCGGCATGAACATCGCCCCCCAGAACATCGAGAACATGCTCAAGGCCGACCCGTTCATCAGCCAGGTGATGGTCTACGGCGATCGACGCCCGTACCCGGTCGCGCTCATCACGGTCAACCCCGAGGAGCTGACGAAGTTCGCCCGCGAGCAGGGGATCCTCGTCAACGACCCGGTGGTGCTCGTCACGCATCCGAAGATCGTCGAGCGCATCGGGCGTACGGTGGAGGAGAAGAACACGCAACTCCAGTCGTACGCGAAGATCAAGAAGTTCGCGGTGCTCCCGGCGGACTTCACGCTCGACGGGGGCGAGCTCACGCCGACCCTGAAGGTGAAGCGCAAGGTCGTCGCGCAGAAGTACCAGGGCGCGCTCGAGGAGCTCTACCGCTGACGCTCGCGGACAAGGTCGCCGTCGTCACCGGCGCCAGCCGGGGGCTCGGTCGGGCGATCGCCGTCGCGCTCGCCGGGGCCGGCGCCGACGTGGCCCTGGCGGCGCGCTCGAAGGGAGACCTCGAGGAGACCGCGCGACGCGTCCAGGCGGCGGGTCGGCGCGCCCTGGTCGTGCCCACGGACGTCGCGAGCTACACCGAGGTCGAGGCGCTGATGGCGCGCGCCGTCCGCGAGCTCGGCCGGCTCGACATCGTGGTCAACAACTCTGGCGTCGCCAAGGTCGCGCCGCTCGCCGAGATGACCGCAGCGGACTGGCGCTTCATGGTGGACGTGAACCTCACGGGCGCCTTCAACGGTTGCCGCGCGGCGGCCCCCCACCTCATCGCGCAGACGTCGGGCAAGGTCATCAACGTCGCCTCGGTGCTGGGGCAGGTGGGGCTCCCCGGCTACACGATCTACGCCGCGACCAAGGGCGGCGTGATCGCGCTCACACGCGCGCTCGGCGTCGAGTGGGCCCGCCACGGGATCCAGGTGAACGCGATCGCCCCGGGATGGTTCGCCACGCCCATGACCGACGAGGCGTTTGCGGACCCGCGGATCAACGAGCGGCTCACGCGCGACATCCCCATGCGCCGGATCGGGCGGCCCGAGGAGATCGGTCCGCTCGCGGTCTTCCTGGCCTCCTCCGCCTCCGACTTCATGACGGGGCAGACCATCTTCCTCGACGGCGGCCACTCCGCCGCCTAGACCATCGGAGGGGGCCTCGTCGGCCCCCTCCGAGGCCTCCCCCAGGAGGGATTGCGCGGGCAAAGCCCGCGCTCGAACGACGGCAAAAGCCGCCGCTCGAACGTCGGCTACTCCGCTACTGGCCGAAGCGCCGGTCGCGCTGCTGGAAGGCGCGCACGGCGCGGAGGAAATCGGTCTTCCTGAACGCCGGCCAGTGGACGTCGCAGAAGTAGAACTCGCTGTACGCGCTCTGCCAGAGGAGGAACCCCGACAGGCGCACCTCGCCGCTCGTCCGGATGATGAGGTCGGGATCGGGCAGATCGGGCGTGTAGAGGTACTGAGCGAGCGTCTCCTCCGAGATGCCCTCGATGATCGTCTCGAGGTCCTCGCCCTGTTTGGCCTTCTCGCGGAGCATCGCCTGCATCGCGTCGATGATCTCCTGGCGCCCGCCGTAGGCGACGGCGATGGTCAGTACCATTCCGCGGTTGGCGGCGGTGGCCTCCTCGGCCTCACGGATCGCGGCGACGACCGAGTCCGGGAGGAGATCGAGCTTGCCGACGGCGCGGACCCGCACGCCGAGGCGGTGGGTCCGCGGATGACGGGCGAGCTGGACGAGCTTGGCCTCGACCGTCTCCAAAATGCCGGAGACCTCACTTGCGTCCCGGCGGAAGTTCTCCGTCGACAAGACCCAGAGGCTCACCGCGGGGATCGACAGCTCGTCGCACCAGAGGAGCATGTCGTCGAGCTTCCGCGCGCCGAGCGCGTACGCCTCGAGCGGGTCGACGAACCCTCGCTCGAGCGCGTATCGGCGGTTGCCGTCGAGGATGAGGCCGAGGTGCCGGGGGACGGGGCGCTCCCGGATCTCCCGAAGGAGGCGCCGCTCGTAGAGGTAATAGAGGAACGAGATCATCAACCGTTCGAATGCAGGCTACCATCGACTCCGGCCGGCATTCTAGGAAAAAACCTGAGACTGGGGTACAGTCTGCCGCGTGAAAGCCGCGATTCTTCACGGTCCGCGCGATTTGCGCGTCGAGTCGTCGACGCGACCCGAGGTCCGGGGGGACGAGGTCCTCGTCCGCGTCACCGTGGCCGGGCTCTGCGGGACCGACTATCGCATCTGGTCGGGCGACCGGCCCGTGGCCTACCCGCGGGTGATGGGGCACGAGTTCGTGGGTCGTGTCGAGACGATCGGCGCGGGCGTGACGCGCGTGGCGCCCGGCGGTCACGTCGCGGTCGAGCCGAACTACTCGTGCGGGACGTGTCCGCTCTGCTGGGAGGGCAACAAGAACCTGTGCCTGGCGCGCACGGCGGTCGGCATCGACGTGGACGGCTGCTTCGCCGAGCTCGTGCGCGTCCCGGCCCGCTGCTGCTGGCCGGCGCCGGCCGGGGTCGCCGACGAGGACCTGGTCCTCACCGAGCCGCTCGCGGTGGCCGTCCGCGCCGTCGGCCGCGCTGACGTGCGCTCCGGAGAGACGGTGGCGGTCGTGGGCGCAGGGACGCTGGGGCTTCTGGCCGTCCAGGTGGCGCGCGGGCACGGGGCGCGCATCCTCGTCGTCAGTCGCACCGCGCGGCGCTTCGCGCTCGCCCGCGACCTCGGCGCCGAGGCGACGCACACCGTCGAGGACGGGCCTCTCGACGCCCGGGCGCGCGCCTTCTCAGGGCGCGAGGGCGTGGACTGCGTGATCGAGACGGCCGGCGCCGCGGAGGCCGTGAATCACGCGCTCGCCCTCGTCAGGCCGGGCGGGCGAATCATCCTCACCGGGCTGCCCCACGAGTCGACGCCGGTCGAGTTCTTCTCCGTCGTCCGCCGCGAGATCACTATTCTGGGCTCGATGATCTACCAGGACGAGTTCTCCGAGGCGATGCGCCTCGTCGCGGACGGAACCGTCAAGACGCGGCCCCTGGTCAGCCACCGCTTCCCACTCGACGCGATCGGCGACGCCTTCGTGACCCACGCCCAGCCCGACTCCATCAAGGTCGCCCTGGTGATCTGATGCCGTACGCGATCATCAACAAGATCCGGATGCACTACGAAGTGAGCGGGCAGGGGGCGCCCGTCCTCCTGATCAACGGCCTCTCGGCGCCGGCCGTGGGCTTTGTATTACAGGTGAAGGCGCTCGCGCCCCACTTCCAGGTGGTCACCTTCGACAACCGCGGCGTCGGCGAGACCGACCTCCCCCCCGACCCCGTGTACACCACCGCCCAGATGGCGGACGACGCGGCCGCGCTGCTGCGGCACCTGAAGCTCCCGCGCGCCCATGTCCTGGGCGCCTCGATGGGCGGCACGATCGCGACGGAGCTGGCGCTCCGCCACCCGCCGCTCGTCCGCTCGCTGACGCTCGCGTGCACGTGGGCGGACGCGGACGCGCGGTTCCTGCACACGATCGAGGCGTGGATCTCGCTCGCCTACCGCGTCCCGGTAGAGGAGCGCTATCGCTACGTCGTCTACCCGTGGATCTTCTCGCCGGAGTTTCTCGCCAAGAAGGACAACGTCGAGCAGGCCTTCCAGCGGGCGCTCGCCTATCCGCACCAGACCAAGCCCGAGGCGATCGAGCGCCAGGCGCGCGGGATCCTCGAATGGAACGGGACGCGGGTCGGGCGGCTCGGCTCGATCCGCGTGCCGGCGCTCGTGCTGGTCGGCAAGGACGATATCCTCACGCCGCCCGCGTTCTCGAAGGCGCTCGCGTCGAAGCTCCCCCGCGCGCGCCTCGTGGTGCTTCCGGGCGGCCACGGCTTCTTCCTCGAGCAGGCGGACGCTTTCAACCGCGCGGTGCTGCGCTTCCTGAAGTCCGTCCGCTCGAAGTAAGGGGCTAGGGTGCCGAGCTCCGGGAGCGAGCCGCGGCTCTCAGTGTGTCGAGTCGAGCGCAGTCAGATCGAACGAGGCCGCGAAGGGGTCCATGAACTGCACGCCCTCCAGCACCCGCCCGTGCGCGAAGTCCTCGGTCAGAATGACCTGGATCTGATTCAGGCGCGCCGTCGCCCAGAGCTGCGCGTCCCAATAGTCGAGGCGATGCGCGGACGCGCCTCGAGCCGCCTCCAAGACGACGAGCGCGGTGACTGGCAAGATGGGCCACGCGGCCGCCAGGGCGACGACTTGCCCTGCCGCGTCCTCACGGCTGAGTCTGGGAGCCAGACGCCGCGTGCCCATCGCGTAGAACTCGCCGAGGGTCTGGGTGGAGAGCCTGCCGTGTCCGTTGACGACAAGGCGTCGCAGAACGGTGAGAGCTTGCTGCTGCTTCGCTCGTGCCCGAGGATCGTAGGCGTAGACGAGGACGTTCGTGTCGATCAGAATTTCAGCGCTCATAGAGCTCGGCCCGCCTCCACGTCCGCTTGGCGGGGCGCACTCGTTGCGACCGTCGCCGGCCGATGAAGCGCTCGATCCGCTTCCACGCCTCGATGTCGGGAGCCCGCGTTGCCGTCCGCTCGAGACCTCGGTCGATGGCCTGACGGATCAGATCGGCTTCCGTGACGCGGTACCTGCGGGCGCGTTCCTTGAGCAGACGGTTCTGGCGGGGCTCGATGTACACCTGCTTGCGAGTCATTCGTGGCATACCCGCACCTCCGCCTTTGACCATACATCGTAACATACATCGTGAGATCCCGACTCCATCGTTAGAGACATCGCGCTGCGCGCGGGGCGCTCGCATCCGCGCGGGGCGCCGCGCGCTCGGCGAGGCGAAAGAGCGCGAGCCCGAAGACCGTCGCGGCCATGACGAGCGCGGCGAAGACGATGGGCGCCGCGGGGCTGCCGACGACGTCGCGCACGACGCCGGCGGCGAGCTGCGTCAGCGCCATCACGACGTAGAACACCGTGTAGTAGACGCCGAAGGCGGTGGCCAGGCGCTCGGGAGCCACCGTTTTGGGCAAGAGCGCCATCACGGCGCCGGGCGCCGCCCCGGTCAGGAAGCCGAGCAAGGAGAACGCCAGGAGCGGGTGAGGGAGGACGGGAAGCAGCAGCGTGGCGAGCCCCGCGGCGACGCTGCCGGCGACGATGACCAGGGTCGGCCGGCCGAGGCGGTCCGTGAGCACCCCGCCGAGGGGCACCGAGAGAATCGTGACCCAGATCGCCAGGCTCACGATGAAGCCGGCGTCGCCGAGCGAGACGCCGCGGGCCACTAGCATCGCGGGGCCGAAGGCGACGACGGCGACGAGGCTCGCGTTGAAGCAGCCCCAGGCGAAGCCCGCGCTCAGCGCGAGCCCGACCTCTCGCCGTGGAAGCCGCGCGCGGCACGCCGGTGGCCCGGCCGCGCTCCCCTGCGCGCGCGGCGGATCGCGATACGCGAAGGCGATCAGCACGAGCCCGAGGGCGGCGGCGACCGCCGTGGTCGCGACGGCCATCCGCCACGAGGAGGAGGTGGCGACGCCGCCGAGCGTCGCCGCCGCGAGGCCGAGGCCGACCGGCCAGCTCGAGAGCATGATGGCCATCGCCGTCGTCAGCTCGCCCTCGGCGAACCAGTCGGCGACCATCTTGGCGAGCAGGATGTTCATGAGCACGGCACCGACGCCGCTCAGGAGCCGTCCGCTGACGGCGAGCGCGAAGCCGTGACTGGCGGCGGTGACGAGGCCGCCCGCGACCATGAGCGCGAGGCTCGCCACGACCGTGCGGCGCTCGCCCAGGCGCTGGCCGAGCATCCCACCCGGCAGAGCGAAGAACGCGCCGGGCAGCATGTAGACGCCGATGAGCGTACCGAGCTGCGCCCAGGCGAGCCCGAGCTCGGGGACGAGGAGCGGGCCCACGGAGGCGACGGACTGGAACTGGTAGCCCATCGACGTGCGCGTGACGAACACGATCGCGAGCGCGACCCAGCGGCTCACCGTTGCCGCGTCAGCCGCCGCTCACGGCGGGGAGGATCGAGATCTCGGCGCCCTCGGGCACGGGCGTCGCCAGGCCCCCGCTCCACCGGCTGCTCTCGGTGCCCACGAAGACGTTCACGTGCGGACGGACCTCGCCTTGCTCGGTCAGCACGCGGTCTCGGATGCCAGGGTAGAGCGCCCACAGCGCGTCGAGCGCCTCGCCGAGCGACGGCGAGCCGCGCGGGACGTCGACGTGGAGTCGGCTCCGCCCCTCGGCGAGCGGCCGCAGGGCAGCGGGGATGAGAAAGGCGACCCGCGTCACCGCTGTCTTCGGGCTCGATCGACGACCACGGCGCGCACGCAGACCACGGGCGGGAGGCCCTCGACCGCGAGGCGCCACGAGGTGCCCCCGTCCCTCGACGCGAAGAGCTTCCCGTTGCGCGTACCGAAGTAGACGCCGGCCGGGTCGAGCGTGTCGGTGGCCAGCGCGTCGCGCAGGACCGTCTCGTATGCGCCCTGCTGAGGCAACCCGCGGGTGAGCGGCTGCCACGACCGACCGCCGTTCCGCGTGCGGTAGACGCGGAGCTTCCCACCAGGCGGGCAGCGGAAGGTGTCGGACTCGAGCGGAAGGACGTAGACCGTGTCGGGCTCGCGCGGATGGATCGCCATCGGGAAGCCGAAATCGGACGGCACGCCGTGGGCCACGTCCTGCCACGAGTCGCCCGCATCGTCCGACCGGTAGAGGCCCCAGTGGTTCTGGAGGAACAACGTCGCCGGACGTTCCGGGTGCTGGACGATCTTGTGAACGCACTGGCCGAACTCGGGGTATTTCTCGGGGAGGAACTCGGCCCGGATTCCGACGTTGCGCGCCGCCCAGGCGCGGCCGCCGTCGTCCGTGCGATACACGCCGCCCGTCGAGACGCCGACCCACATGCGCGCGGCCTTCACGGGATCGAGCACGATCGTGTGGAGGCAGAGACCGCCGCCACCCGGCGTCCAGCGCGGCCGGTGCGGGTGGTCGAGGAGCCCGCTCACGCAGTTCCATGTCTGCCCGCCGTCGGTGGACCGGAAGAGCGCCGCGGGCTCGACGCCACAGTAGAGGGTGTCGGGCTCGGCGGCGCGGCCGGGGACGACCTGCCAGATCTGCTTGAGCGCCAGTCCGCTCTCCGCCGGGAATTTGACGTTGGCCTCCTCGGGCTCCGTCCACGTCCGACCCCAGTCGTCCGTCGAGACGAGCACCGCGCCCCAGTGCATACTCGTCGCGCTCGCCCAGATCCGCCGGCGGCCCGCCCGGCTGTCATGGGTCAGGGCGTACACGGCCCGGCCGGCGAGATAGGGCCCCCCGACTTCCCAGGTCGCCCGCGTGGCGGGTGCGCGCAGGAGGAAGGCCCCCTTCACCGTGCCCACCAGCAGCACGACGTCGCCGCCCTTCACCGCGATGCTCCGCGTCGTCACCATGGTGTCCTCCGATCGCTCAAGCCTACGCCATGTCGTGGCGTTCGTGTCACCCGCGTCGCCCCTGCTAGAATCCGTGGGGCATGAGGCCCGCCGGCACGACCGCCGTCGTCACGGGCTCGTTCCCGGCCGTCGCGATCGCGGTTGCCATCGTCTCCGGCGCCGCCGGGATGGTCGGCGTGTATCTCGATACCGCGTGGCACCGCACCGTTGGCCGCGACTCGTTCTTCATCCTGCCGCACGTCTTCATCTACTGCGGCGGGCTCGGCGTGCTGGGCGCTGCCCTCACGAGCGTCGCCCGCGCGACGCTCGGTCGCGCCGAGGACTTCGGCGGTCCGATTCTCCGACTCCGGCGCCTCCGGCTGCCCCTCGGCTTCGCCGTCACCGCGCTCGGGATCTTCGTGATCATGGCCGCGGCGCCGGTGGATGCGTGGTGGCACGCGACCTTCGGCAAGGACGTCCTCATCTGGAGCCCGCCCCACCTTCAGCTCCACCTGGGGGCCGGCGTCGCGGCGATCGGCCTGCTCTTCGCCGTCGCCGCCCAGCGTGGACGCGGCGCGCTCGCCAGCGCGTGGCTCTGGCGGGGCGCGATGCTGGCCGTGCTCGTGGATCTCGTCCACCGCGGCCACTTCATTCTCGCCCACTACACGATGCTGCCCCACGCGCGCACGCCGGACCTCTACCCGTTTCTCGTCGCCCTCCTGGTCCCGGTCGTCCTCGTCGCCGCCGCGCGGGCCGTGGGGCCGTGGGCGCCGACGCTCGCGTGTCTGCTGTTCCTCGGCGTCACATGGCTCATGGACGTCATGCTGCGGGCGATCGAGTTCGACCGCTACACGCTGACCCCGATCCTGGCCCTCCCCGCCGCCGTCCTCTCGCTCGCGTTCTGGGGCGAAGAACGCCGGCGGGCCCGCAGCCAGCGCGACGGCGCGTGGCTGTCGGTCGCGGCGGGGGTCGCGTTCACCATTGCCTTCGTGACGATGGAGTTCGTGTGGATGGGCTGGGCCGTCGGGCGGCCGTGGGCGACCGAGCGCGTGCTCGCGGCGCTCCCCCTCGTCCTCGTGACCGGCGCGCTGAGCGGGTGGGTGGGATGGGTCCTCGGCGGGTTCTTACGGGCCGTGGGCTCAGCCAGCGGCGCCGTCGCCGAGTTCGGCAGCCGGTGGCGAGCCCGCGTCGCCGCGATCGTCGCCATCGTGCTGGCCCTGGTCGGTCTCGCGGCGACCTATCGGCCCCAGCGTTATGGCCCGCCGATGCTCGTGGACGAGCTCAAGCTCGTTCCGTTCTCGGCGTTCCCGTACCAGGAGGCGATCTTCTGGAACGTGGTGCTTGCCGAGGGATGGCCCTTCGCGCCGAGGATCGACGCGCGCAGCGAGGGGATCATCGACGGCCTGCCCGTGCCGGTGGGTCCCGCGTGGTGCGCGCCGACCGAGGCGGCCCTGACGACGGCGGTCGCCGGCGCGCGCTTCGGCGTCGAGGTGAACGGCACGCCCGTCGATCTCGCGCCATACCCTCTCGTGCGCCTCCGCCTGCGCGACGGGTCGCATTGTGCCTGGGTCGGCGTCGCCTCAGCGTTCCAGCGAGCGAGCCAGAACCGCTTCGTCTACACGATCGAGCGCCCGGCTCTGGGCGTGCCCCTCACGACGCGAGTCGAGCTGGGCGTGACCTTCAAGGACCCGTGAAGGCCGGAGGTGGCCGACCGGCTAGCGGAAGGAGCGGGTCAGCTCGAATCGGACGAGATGGTCGATGCCGTCGTCTCCGGGCCTGAACTGCCGGTTCTTGACGTCGCTGATCAGGTACTGCGCGAAGAGCGCGTAGCGTCCCCAGAAACGATACGAGACGTCCATCCCTCCGCCGAGACGCTTCTCCTGGGGGCCGGGGAAGCCCTCCACCGTGCTCCCGACCACGGCGCGGTCGACGTCGAGCCCGACCATCAGATTCGGGGTGAAGCGAGCGGCGAGGCGCGCGAAGTAGTCCCTGCCATGCGTGCCGATGAAGTCCGAGATGACGTGCCCTCGCGTCCAGTAGCCGCTCGTGAACTGGTCGTGAGTGAGCGAGATCGGAGAGGTCCGCGCGTACTCGAACCTGGCGTCGAGCCAGTCCTGGCCGAAAAGCTCGAGCAGGTGGACGCCTCCGACGCCGCCCGTGGTGCTCCCCTTGGGGAGAAGATTCGACGCGAACCAGTGACCGACGCCGCTGCTCGGCCCGCACTCCCCACAGGTGTCGTCCCAATAGAACTCCCCGTAGAGCCTGAGATCGCGGCTCGGGAAGAAGTAGCGATCGACGTTGCGGAGACGGATATCCGCGTCGAGCCCCGTGAGACTGTCGGTTCGCTCCTCGGGGTGCGTGCGGACGTCGCCGAATCCCGGGTTGAGGATCGCCTCCGGGTACTTCTTGAGTGGCAGGTTGGGGCCCAGGCCATCGAACAGCACCGTACGGCTCGCACCGAGCTCGAGGAACGTGGCCGGCGCGAAGGTCAGCCGCATCCCGGTCAGCTTCGTGTACGCATGGTCCCGCCGCTCCTCGAGCTGGGCGAGGAACATCAGCACCTTCATCGGCCCCACCCACTGGCCGACCCAGGGCAGCAGAAACGGCTCGGCCGCGCCGATACGGATCTGGTCGAGGGGCGCCGCGTTGTTGGTGAGGAGCAGGCCGTTGTGGTACCCGGGACCCCACGCCAGGCTGTCGCGACCCACGAGCAGCTCCACGTTGAAGAGGGTGAGCTTCGCGTACCCGGTCGCCAGGCGGGCGGCGCCGTAGTCCTCGTTCTCGAGCAGCTCCGGCTGGAGGTAGAGGGAGAGAAAGTCGCCGAGCTGGGCGCGACTCTCGAACGTCAGGCCGCCATTGACCCCGCGCTTGAAGGTCCGCCCCTGGCTGTTGACGAGGGAAAACTGATGATTCGCGTAGGCGCCGAACGCCTGCGCGCGGTCGATCGGGGTGAACGCGAAGAACCCCGGCGCCGTCCTGCCCTCTGACGTTCGGACGCCGAGGCTCGTCAGCTCGACCTTGAGCTCCTCCATCAATCGATCGAGGACGGGCTCGAGGTCGCGCCGCGCGTTGAGACCGCCCGCGTCGTCGTTCCGGATCTTCTCGATGGCGCGGGCGACGATCCGTGCCGCCTCCACACGGCTCAACGGCCTCGTGTTCAGCAGGACGCGGTCGGCGAGCCCCGCCGTGACCAGCCGCTCGAGATCGTCATAGACGGCGTCGCGGAACTCCGAGAATCCACCCCAGTTCTTGAGCGGCACGTTGGTGCGATCGGCGGCGGTGGCCACGCCGATGGGCGCGAGGCTCGCGACGGCGGCGAGGACGATGAAGCAAACGAGCGCTTGCCTCGGCCGCGACATGCGGGGAGGATAGCATGTGCGTTCCGGCCCACATCCCGTCACGATCGCGCTCGCCCTCGCGCTGGGCGCGGGCTGGCTCGGCTTCCCCGGGCTCCTCTGGGACGTCGCGTGGCACCGCACGATCGGACGCGACAGCTTTCTCTCCCCGCCGCACGTCCTGATGTACACGGGCGTGGCGGTCAACGGCCTCGTCAGCGCGTGGGCCGTCTTCTGGGGGCACCGCCGTTACGGGGCGCCGGGCGGGCTTCTCGCGGGTGGCGTCGGGTTCCTTGTGACCGTGGCGGGCGCGGCGCTCGACGAGTGGTGGCACGTGAACGTCGGCAAGGACGTAAACCTCTGGAGCCCGCCCCACCTCGTCGGCCTCGCCGGCACGGCGCTCATCGCCATCGGTCTCGTCTCCGCCGTCGCCACCCACACGCGCTTCGCGCGCGAGCCCCGCTGGCTCCTGCCGCGCGTCGTCCTGCTCTTCTGCTTCGCCGACCTCGTCCACAAGGCCATGGTCGCCCTCGACCACTACACGCTCGACACCTGGGGCCGCACTCCCGACTTCTATCCGTTTCTCCTGGCGCTCTTGTTGCCCGCGATCTTCGTGGCGACCACCCGCGCGCTCGGCCCCGGCGCGGCCGCCGCGACCGCCGCGATCTTCACCGCCGAGCACATCCTGATTCTTCTGGCGCTCCTCGGCTTCGGAATGCGGATCCCGACCTTCACGCCGATTCCGCTCCTGCCCGCGCTCGCGATCGATCTCGCCTGCGCCGCGTTCCCCGTGCCGCGCACCTCATGGCTGGCCGCGCCCTTCGCCGGTCTCGCGTTCGCCATCGTCGCCTGCGCGCAGGAGGCCGCGTGGATGGCGTGGGCCGTCGGACGGCCGTGGGATCCCGGGCGTGTCGCGGCGGCCTTTCCCGGGGTCGCGCTGACGGCGATCGGGAGCGCGGTCGTCGGCTGGACCGTCGGAACGCTGGTGGCGAGCGCCGCGACGGGGCGACCGACACGGGAAGCGCTCGGGAGCCGGGCGCGCGCTCGGGCCACGGTCGTCGCCATGCTCGCGCTCGTCACCGTCGGGGTCGCCGCCGCCTACCGGCCGTCGCGCGTCGAGCCGCCCGCGGGCGTCACCGCTCTCGGGCTCGCGCCCGACACGGGCTTCGACTACCGTGACGCCGTCTTCTGGGACGCGCTCCTGCCGGACGGCTGGCGCACGCCGGGAGCGCATCACGCCTATCAGGAGGCGATCGTCGACGGACGCGGGGTCCCTCTCGGGCCCGCCTGGTGCGCCCGCGACCGCGTCGCGCTCGCGCGGGAGCTGGCGAGCACGCGGGTCACGCTCAGCGTCAACGGAGAGCCCGTGGATCTCGCGCGCTACCCGAGGACGCGCCGCCGCATGCGCGACGGCTCGCTGTGCGAATGGATCGGCGTCACCGCGACGACGCCGCGCCCGGGATTCCAGGAGCTCTCCTACACGGTGGAGCGCGACGCGCTGCCGCCGTCCACCATCGTGATGCGGCTCAGGGTCAAGGAGCCCTGACGGAGCACACGACGACCTCCCGTCCGCTGGGGGTGCGGTCGAAACGGCGCACCGGATGCCGCAGCGCCGATCGAGGTCGAGCAGCGTCGCCGCGGTATAGCGGAAGGTGTGGACACGATCGTCGGTCCGTGTGAGTATCCGCGCGATCCAGCGGGCCGCGCGGACCCGCGACCGCGACACGTAGCGCACGGGCTCGGCGACGACGAGGAGGCGCCGAGCGGCCTCCCACAGGCGTGGAAGCAGGCGTCGGCGATGTCGTGGAACCGATATGAGCTTGCCTGCATAATGGCCGCGCCGGCCACGGGCAGCGCGCCACCCGCGCGCACATCGAAGGCGCGCACGTCGACGCCGCGCCGGCGGGCGCGGCGAGGGCGTGGCGCGGACCGTAGTCCGTTCCGTAGCCGACGCGCATCGCGAGCCGGTAGAGGATGGGGAATCGGTAGATGGTCGGCATGACGAGCGACAGTATGGTGTCCGTCGTCGTCCCGCTCTGCAACGAGGAGGCGAACCTCCCCGAGCTAC
>Ga0209236_1000288_pt1 | contig 27966 bp, 19 predicted proteins | sample GraSoi013_1_40cm_FD_185819 | JGI IMG/M metagenome (GOLD analysis project Ga0209236, IMG submission 185819) | Grasslands soil microbial communities from the Angelo Coastal Reserve, California, USA - Sample 09_27_2013_1_40cm (SPAdes) (version 2) | ecosystem: Environmental > Terrestrial > Soil >... | reverse complement strand
GACGAGCGTCATCGGCTTCGCCTGGTGGCCGCCCAGGGCGCTCGCCAGCACGTTGCGTAGGGGTGAGCGGTGCGCCTCGGTGCGCGTCAGGGCCCCCGCCTCGACCAGGGCCTCGGCGAGGGTCTGCACCTCGGTCATCCGTCGGAGCTGCCCGTCCCGGAGGCGATACCAGCTCGAGTCGCCCAAGTGGACCAGGTAGAACCGCGGCCAGAGAGCGAACAGCATCGTCAAGGTCGTCGCGCCGCCCCTGCCGCCGTACTCGCGCTTGCCTTCCTCCAGTATGAGCTCGTGGCTCTGCAGGACGGCCCGCTCCAGCTCGGCGAGAAACGCGCTCGCCTTCTCCGAATCGAGGCGACGATACAGGTCCATGAGGTGGGTGACGTAGTGGGCGATGGTGCGGATGGCGGTGCCGCTCGCCGCCTGGCCGTCGGGCCTCCCCCCAAAACCGTCCGCGACGAGGAGCAGATAGCCGCGTGACTCGGTGACGAGCGGCGTCAGGTCGTCAGCCGGGATGCTCGATTGGTGGACCCGTAGGAGCTTGTGGAGGCTCGCGATGAGGAACTGGTCCTGGTTCTCCTTGCGCACCCGTCCGCGGTCCGTGAGACCGAAGACGTCGATGTCGGACGGCGCCGGCCGCGGCGGGTCGTCTGAGGCGGCGGAGTCGGCGCTCATGGAGAGAGTCTGCGACCGCGACTGCGAGGTCGCAAGGGCGCCCGCGCCGCTAGCGTATCACATGGGACCGATATTGAAGGGAGCGCTTACCGCGCCGGTCAGACCAGAGGCCGCGGCCTGCAGCGTGTACCCGTTCCCGACCTGATCGATGCTCAAGTCCGAGAAGGTGGCGACGCCGTTCGCCGCGGTCACGGTCTTGGTGCCGGACAGGGTGCCGGGCATGAGCAAGCCGCCGTTGTTCGCGATCGCGATCGTCACCAGGCCGTTGAAGCTCGCGACCGGATTGCCCCGGGCGTCCAGCGCCGTGACCTTCACTGGCGGCCGGATCGTCATGAACGGCAGCGTCGTGCTCGGCTGGACGGTGATGGCGAGCTGCGTCGCCGCCGGGTTCAGCACGAGCGCTGTTGCCAGCCACGTGCTGGGCGAGTTGAAGTACCAGCTCCATTGCGGATCGACCGAGCCCGCGCCGGCCTGCACCAAGTAGTTGGCCTCGGTCGCGATGTTCGCGTCGGACAACGTGGTGATGGTCGTAAAGCCCAAGGGGGGGTCGACGCCAACCACGCCGTTCGACATCGTGACGCCGTAGGCGAGGGCGTCCGCGTCGATCGCGAGCGCGCCGGGATCAGCCACCGTCGGATACGAGGAGCCGGTGCCAGACGCCTGGTGGCTCCCGCCCAGCGCCTGCGTAGACACCGTGCTCACGCCTGAAAAGGCGGATAGCATAAGCCCGCCGTCTTGAATCGGCGAGGCCAGGTCCGCTTGCACGACGAGAATGTTCTCGCCGCTCGGGTACGTCCCTTCGGGGAAGTTCTGCACGTTCAAGGCGACATACGTGGCCATCGAGATACCGCCGGCGGTCACATACTCGACCAGATTGTACGTATTGCCGACCGGCGTCGCGTTGGCGTCGCCCAGATGGTCGTACACCCTCGTGAGGATGTTCGTCGAGCCAATCCAATAGAAGGTGACAACAATCGCGTCCCCGAGATGCGGATTGGTGGGGTGAAACCCTTGCCAGATGGTGGTGGTCTCGCCGAGCTTGCCGTTGAGCTGGTCGAGCGCAATACCGCCGCTCGCCGCCACGTCAAACCGGGGGGCTCCGGGTCCGCGGCCTTCGGGACGCGGGCCGACGGGCTCCGTGCAGCTGACAGCGAGCAGCACGGCGGCTAGGAGCCCCGAAAGGTCAGTCCAGGTTGTCCGCTTGTACATGATCCCGCCTCCTTGTGGGGGTGCGGCACTGCACTCCCCTAGGGGGCAAGGTTCAGACCAGAGCGGTAGGACCTCTCGCGTGGGCGAGCGGCCTCCCCGTTGCACACAACTGGTGCGCGCCTCCCTATGACCCGTGGCACGCGCGCACCAATTGTGGGCAACACATGATGGGGGAAGCGCATCGATAGGCCGGACCCTTTTTCACTGCCGCGGACGCCGCGGCGGGCAAGCCGCCCCGGGGCAGCGCTCAGAGGCTCGCGGTGCTTCTCGCCGCGCCGACCACGATATCGCCCGCCGGGGTCCCAAGGACGGGATCGGTCAGGTAAACGTGAATCATGTTCACCGTGAGATCCGTGTTGTGCACGCCGTCGCCGGTCAGGATCTGCTCGTTCAGCACGACGTACCCCACACCCGGCAGGTTCACGCGCGTGTTCCGGGCGGGCGGAACGTCGCCGTAGCTCACGCCGTTGACGACCAGCCCCAGCAGTGTCGAGCCGTTCGATTCGCTGGTGGCGGCGACGCCGTTCGCGTAGCTGGTCGCCACCGCCAGCACCGCCTGGACCGTCAGCAGCCCGTTCAGGACATTCACGTCCGCTGCCTCGGCCGTGGTCGTCGCGGACACGAGCGAGTCGTCGAGCTGGCCCGTCGTAATGGAGGCGAGCCCATTGGCGGAAAGCGTGCTCGGCACCACGACGCTCGCCAGCTCGGAGTCCGCCATGCCGCCGGCGCTCGGCAGCGTGGCGGTGGCAAACTGTTGCGCACTGGTCGCCGTGGTCACGGCCGCTGCGGCACCCCGCCCCGACACGCTGCCGGACTGCGCCTCGGCCCGGACGGGTGCCAGCGTGAGACCGCTCACGACCGCGAGCGCGCCGAGGCCCGACAGCCACCGTGCAACCCGGCGGTGGATCGTCGTTACGGTCATTGCCCCGTCACCTCCTGCATGGTTTCGCATCGGCAAGTGCATAGTCGCTCAGTTGCTCTTCTGCCGCTGGATGTTGCCACCGGTGAGGTACCCGAAGTTGTGGTAGCCGCCGATGGTGATGTCGATGAAATCAGTGCCGCGACCGGGCTCCCCGTTATCGCACGCCGCGTTCACCGTGAACGAGTACGTGCCACTCTTCGAGGGAATGTCCTTGTCGTTAACGGTGCCCGTCCCGGACCATGTGCGGCAGCTGGGGGAGCCGGTGACAGCACCGTAGCTGCCGACGGTCATCGTGCCGTGGAAGGTGAAGTTGCCAATCGGGCACGTAGAAGACCCGGCCTGCACGCCGTCCAGACAGTGCTGCACCCACTCGACCTCGCCGCCCGTTTGCTTCGCCTCCGAGCCGAAGCTGGCGAAGTTCCGCCCGTCCCCGAGCTTACCGCCGCCCGTCAGTTTGCTGGTCGTCGAGCAGATCACCGTGAAGGAGGCCGTGACCGTTCCGCCGGCGGTCTTTGAGTTCCCGCCGCTGACCACGCAGTTCGCCGCCACCCCGGAGAGCGCGACGCTGTGGCTGCCCGACGAGAGGCCCGTGAACGTGACGCTGCCGTTGATCGCGATCGCTCGGCTCAGGGCGCCGTCCACCGTCACCGTGTAGCCGTCGGGATCGAGGCTCGAGCCCGTGGTGCTGGTCGTCACAGTCAGGTTGCCGGGAGCAGGGGACGGCGGGTTGAGCACGAGCGCGGTTGCCAGCCACGTGCTGGGCGAGTTGAAGTGCCAGCTCCACTGCGGATCGACCGAGCCCGCGTTGGCCTGCACCGCGTAGTTGGCCTCGGTCACCACTGCGGCGTCGGACAACACAGTGATGGTGGTAAAGCCCACGGGGGGGTCGACACCAACCACGGCGTTCGACATCGTGACGCCGTAGGCAAGCGCGTTCGCGTCGATCGCAAGCGCGCCGGGATCGGCGACCGTGGGAAACGAGGAGCCGGAGCCGAACGCCTTACTATGCCCGCCCATTGCCTGCGCAGCCACGGTGCTCACGCCAGTAAACGCGGACATCATAATCCCGCCGTCTTGAGTCGATGATGCCAGGTCCGCTTGCACCACGAGAATCTTCTCGCCGCTCGGGAACGTCCCCTCGGGGAAGTTTTGCACGTTCGTGGCGACATACGTCGCCATCGAGATGCCGCCCGCCGAGACGAACTCGACGGGGGTGTAGGTGTTGCCGACCGCCGTCCCGTCGGCCAAGTGATCGGTCACCGAGGTGATGATGTTGGTGTTGGTCGAGCCGACCCAGAAGAAGGTCACGATGATCGCGTCGCCGAGGTGCGGGTTCGTGGGGTTGAACCCCTTGAGCAGCGCCGTCCCCTGCTCGGGGAGCGTGCCGTTCACCTGATCAAGCGCAATGCCGTTCGCCGCGACGTCAAACTGGGGGGTTCCGGGCCCGCGGCGCGCGGGACCGACGGACTCAGTGCAGCCGACGGCAAGCAACGCGGCGGCCAGCAGCCCCGAAAGGCCCGTCCACGTTGCCGACTTGTCCATGATCCTGCCTCCTAGTGGGGCACGGCTGCCCTCATAGCTAGGGGGCAAGGTTCAGACCAGAGCGGCAGGGCCTCTCGCAAGGCCGAGTGGCTTCCCCGGTTGCACACAACTGCCGCGCGCGCGCCACGGGTCATAGGGGAAGCGCGTCGGTCAGCCGACCCCTCACGGGTGTGAGCCTCCTCACATGGCAGCGCCGTGTCGGAGTGCTGCGTTCCGCAGCACAATGTCCGCTCCGGAGCGCACCAGTCCCCAGCGTAATGTGTTGAGCCGCAGCCACATGGAGGTCCGGCATCAAGTTTGCCTCGGTTTCTGCGGGGAGGAAGCATGATCACACCCATGATCCATCGCCTGCTGACTCGGGGCGATCTCGGCCGTCTCGTGGACGAGATGGCGCGCCTGGATGTCGCGGCAGGCCGTAGCGCTGAGCTAGCGCTCGAGGGCGGCGATGTGGATGCCGTGCTCGACTCGCCGGTCGCGCTCGAAGCGGTGCGCGGCCGCGGCGGGGCGCCGGCGCCGTTGCCCCTGACGCTCCTCTGGTACATTCCCATTCGCGCCGAGCTCCGCGTCCGCGGCGTGACCGACGTCGAGCTCGCCGACTATACGGCGACGTTGCCGGTCGTGTTCGCCACCTCGCGCGCGGTGCGTGTCGTCGCGCGAGGAGAGAACGGGGTGGCGGTGTGGTGGCGGTTCGTCTCCTCCCTGCCCCCGAGCACGGTGGCCCAGGCGGAAGGGGCGGCCGACTCCGCCGCCCTCGCGTTGTGGTGGGCGGGTTGCTTCCCTGAGTGGGTGGCACGCCGCGGCGCTGGGCGCGGGATGATCCACGCCTACGTGACGTTTGCGGGACAAATGCTCGGGCTCGCCGCGGAGCTATTGGAGCGGCGCGCCCCCGACGTCGCCTCGTTGTGGGCGCGGGCGGCGGAGCAGCGCGAGGCGCTACACGCCGCGCTCACGGAGGCCCGCGGCGACTATCTCGGCCCGGACGTGCACAGCGCGGAGAGCCGGCTCACGCGGTTCCTCAGACGGCTGTCCTTCGGGCCCCCCCCCCTCCCTCCAGGATCCGCCCACGTTGAACTGACGGTGGCCCTCACGGCGTCCCCGGCAACACGTTCCCGATGTTCCGCTGCTTGAGCAGCGCGTTGAACTGGGCCAGGTCCTGATTCAGAAGCCCGTCGAGCTGTGTCCCGACCGTTTTGAGCCGACCTTCGAGCAACTGAAATACTTCGGTCTGCTGAGTCGTGGGCGCGAAATCCGAGCTGGCGATCCCCTGCGCCAGATAGCCGATCTGTCCCGCGAGCATGGTTGGCCAGCGGACGTCATCCTGCCCCCGGCCCGTGAGCCGGAGGTCGAGCAAGTTGCCCTCGACGCCGCTGAACTTCTTCTCCAGCGAGTCGACACCGGCCCTGATGTCCGCCGGCAGGACCGAGCGCAAGTCTTGGAGCTGGCCCCGCACCAGCTCGATCCGGTTGATCATGTCCACCGCGGTGTTCAAGTCGCCCTGGAGACCGGCGAGCAGCTTCATCTGCGTCTGGATCTCCGTCTCACTCCCGCTCGAGTTCGGATCTTTCCGCACGACGATTGGCTGGCTCTGCTCCTGCCCGCCGACCTTGAGCTTGACGGTGTAGGTGCCTGGGGACACCAGCACCGTCATCCGGCCGACCCCGGGGGCCAGGCGCCAGCCCTCGGGGCCGAGCCGTAGCTCCGGGTCGTAGAGCGGCGTGGTCCGGAGCCGGGCCGCTTTAGTCGAATCGGTGCGCAGATCCCACCACACGCGGTTGATCCCGACGCTTTTCGTCCCCTGGAGCGTGCGCACCGTCTGCCCGCCCGCGTCGAGAATTGTGAGCGTCACGTCACCCGTCGGGACCGGCTTCAGCCAGTAATTGATCGCCGCGCCGTAGGGCGGGTTCTGCCCGGCCGTGGGGTCGTCCGTCATCGCCATCGGGGCCGTGATCTGTCGAAAGCGATAGGCCGGCCGCGGTTTGAAGAGATACGCCGCCTGAGCGCGGATGTCTGCCGTGAGCTGCTCAAGGGGCGTGACATCGTCCAGGATCCAGAAGCCGCGCCCGTAGGTAGACACGACAAGGTCGTTGAAGTGCTCCTGGACCACCAGCCAGTAGACCGGCGCGTGCGGGAGGGTGGTCTGCAGCGGCTGCCAGCTCTCTCCGTCGTCGAACGACACGTACAGCGCGCTCTCGGTGCCGAGATAGAGCAGGCCCCGGCGCGCCGGGTCTTCACGGATCACGTGCGCGTACGACGGCGCGCTCCTCGGGAGACCGTTCACGATCGCCCTCCAGCTGCGCCCGTAGTCCGTCGTCTTGTAAACGAACGGCTCCCGGTTGTTCGCCTGGTGGGCGTCCACCGTGATGTAGGCGGTGGCGGTGTCGTAGCGCGACGGCTCGACGTTCGAGACCGTCCCCCAGGAGGGCATGCTGGGAATGGCGGACGTGACATTCGTCCAGGTCCTTCCTCCGTCCCGCGTCACGTGCACCAGCCCGTCGTTCGTCCCGGCCCAGATGAGCCCGGCCTTGAGGGGCGACTCGGCGATCGCGAAGACCACGTCGCCGTACTCGACGCCGATGTTGTCCGGCGTGAGCCCTCCGGACATCTGCTGCCTGCTCTTGTCGTTCAACGTCAGATCGGGACTGATGACCTGCCAACTCTTGCCGCCGTCGATCGTCATGTGGACGAACTGGCTCCCCACGTAGACCTTGTTGTGGTCGTGGGGTGAGATCGTGAGCGGGGCCGTCCAGACGAAGCGGTACTTCACGTCCGCCGCCGGCCACCCGATGGTGCTCTGCGGCCAGATCTCCGCGTGGAGGGCCTGGCGCGTGCGCTCGTCGTAGCGCACCACGATCCCGCCCACGCTGCCCGAGCCTGACGCGGTCGACCAGATGATGTTCGGGTCCGTCGGGTCGGGGGTCGCCCAGCCGCTCTCTCCGCCCGCGACCGAGTGCCACTCGCCGCGCGGAATGGTCCCGCCTCCCCCGCCGCCACCGCCGAACCCGCCGATCCTCGAGTTCGAGGGGCCGCGGGAAGAGGGCCCGTCCTGGCGGTTGCCCATCACGTAGTAGGGGATCTGGTTGTCCACCGTGGCGTGGTACATCTGGGCGATGGGGAGCTGCTGGCGATACCAGGTACGTCCGCGGTTGGTCGAAATCGAGACGTTGCCGTCGTTCCCGACGATCATACGGTTGCCGTTGGTCGGGTCGATCCACATGTCGTGGTTGTCGCCGCCCGGCGACTGGCCGAACGGCACGTCCACCGTGGTCGCTCCGCCGTCGAGCGTTTTCGAGAACGACGCACAGAGGAAATACGCTTCGTTGTCGCGGTCGGGGGCCACGGCCATGCGGGTGTAGTAGGGTTGGCGGCACGACAACTGGCGGTCGTAGGAGACGACGCGCCACGTCTCGCCGCCGTCGTCCGAGCGCCACAGCTCGCCGTTGTCGGTCGCCTGGCCGTGCCACGGCACGCCGTCGCCGGTCTCGATCAGGGCATAGATGCGGCTCGTGTTGCTGGGCGCGATGGCGAGCCCCACCTTGCCGAACGGCTTCAGCGGGAGGCCGTGGGCGGTGAGCTTCGTCCACGTGGTGCCGCCGTCGCGAGACGTGTAGATCCCGCTCCCCGGCCCGCCGCTCTCCCGGCCCCAGGTGTGGATCTCGATCTGCCACATCCCGGCGAAGAGAATCCGCGGGTTGGTCGGGTCCATGACGACGTCCGACGCGCCGGTATTCTCGTCCACGAACAGCACCCGCTCCCAGGTCTTCCCGCCGTCCGTCGTGCGGTAGATCCCCCGCTCCTGCTGCGGCCCGTAGCTGTGCCCCAGCGCGGCGACGTAGACGACGTCCGGATTGCCGGGGTGGACGACGATGCGGGCGATGCGGCCTGTGTTGTCGAGCCCCATGTGCTGCCAGGTCTTGCCGGCATCGGTGGACTTGTAGATCCCGTTGCCGATCGAGATGTGGCTGCGGATCCATGCTTCCCCTGTGCCGGCCCACACGACGTTGGGGTCGGAAGGCGCGACGGCGAGCGCACCGATCGATTGCACCGGCTGGTCATCGAAGATCGGCTGCCAGTGCACGCCGCCGTCGGTGGTCTTCCAGACCCCGCCCGAGGCCGCCCCGGCGTAGTAGACGCTCGGGTCGCTCACGACGCCCGCGACCGCGGACACGCGATTTCCCACGGGGCCGATGTAGCGGTACTTGAGCTGGGCGAACGTGGCCGTGTCCGCCGCCCCGGGCGGCGTCACCGGCTGCGGCTGCGCTCGGGGGGGGGGGGGAGGGCCGCGGCTGCTGGCGCTGCGGGCGTGCTTGGGCGCCAGCCGACTGCGCGAGTGATGTTAGGCTCAGGACGGCGAGCGTGGCGGTGGAGAGCAGGAAGCACATTCCGCGGGACATGGGCGTCTCCCGGGTTGACAGCGGGGTAGCGGGTGGTCAGGGATCGACAAAGAGACGACGGGAGCAACAACCGTGCAAGGTGGTCGTCAACGTGAAGCCCCGCGATCGCCTGAGCGACCGCGGGGCTTCGTCGCGGGGGCGGCGCTGCCTCAGGACCGCGTCACCGTGTACTGGCCACAGGCCGTAAACTGAATCGTCACGTTCGACGTGTTGCCGGCGCGCACCACCATCGCATGCACCGTCCCGGAATCGAACTTCGGGCGGACGGTGCAGCTCGCGTTGTAGTGCAGCACCGGGTCAGTCGATACGGTCAGTGAATACGTGTTCGCGTTGCGGGTCCAGGTGGAAGTGCCGTTGATGCTCAGCGTCCCGCTCGGCAGGGGCGCGTCGGGCTGGATCGAGCCCGGGACATCGGCGGTGAACGTGACGGCCCAGGTGCGAGTGTGGCTTGCCGTGCCACCATCCCGGAAGGTATAGGTGGTCTGGAAGTTCGTCTCGCTCTGCGAGATCACATTCGCATCACGTGAGGATTGGCGCGTGCCGTTCAGCACGATGGACCGCTTCCGGCCGTCCTCCACCTCGATGCGCGTGAAATCCTTGAACACCGTCTTCACCGCGTGATCCGTTACGGTCGGTGTGGGGTCGATGATGTCGATGGCGCCGCGGATCGTATCGGCCTCAGCTCCCTCCGCGAAGGCGCAGCCGGGGAACGTGATCTCGACCGAATCCGGCACACGGTCACCGTCCGAGTTCACAACAGGCGACGGGCTGAGCGTGGGCACACACGTCGTGGGGTCGACTCCATCGAACGCCGTGGCGGCCATGCTGGGCAAGAACATCCCCCCGCCGTCCGAGAGGGTGATGCCCTCGAGCTCACCCTGCGCGTCGGCGGTCATCGCCTCGCCGAGGGAGCGCGCCTCATCGAGACTCAAAGCGGGGGTGTTCGGGGCGGTGCTGTCATGGTTGCACGCCGCCACCAGGACGAGCGCGATGGCCGCGGTAGCGGCCGGAAGCCAGCGCCGAAAGGGCATGGAAAGCATGATACGTCCTCCTGAACCGTCGGGAACGGGTGGCATCACTATAAAGAGTGGGACGGGCCCGGACCGGTAACGTTAAGCTCTGTGACTCTTGCCCCTCATCCACCCCCTCCCTGCCCTCCCCCCCTCGCCCCAAGCATCAGGCGAGGATCCCGTCGATGGCCCGCAGCTCCTCGCCGGTGAATCGCAGGTTCGCGAGGGCGCTGACGGCGTCCTCGATCTGCGCGACGCGGCTGGCCCCGATGAGCGCCGTGGTGACCTCGGGGTGGCGCAGCACCCAGGCAAGCGCCATTTGTGCCAGCGTCTGGCCCCGGGCACGGGCGATGTCATTCAACCGGCGGACCTTCGCCACGATCGCTTCCGAGACCTCCTCGCGCCTGAGAAAGCTGTGGAGCTTCGCCGCGCGGGAATCCGCAGGAATGCCCGACAGATATCGGTCCGTGAGCAACCCCTGGGCGAGCGGTGAGAAGACGATGCAACCGATCCCTTCTTCCCGGAGCACGGCGAGCAGGCCATCCTCGATCCAGCGATTGAGCATGCTGTACTTGGGCTGATGAATCAGGCACGGGGTTCCGAGGGTCTTCAAGATCCGGGCGGCCTCGCGGGTCTGCTCCGGCGTATACGAGGAAACCCCGGCATACAGCGCCTTGCCGCTGCGCACGGCGTGATCCAGCGCGCCCATGGTTTCCTCGAGGGGCGTCTCCGGGTCCGGCCGATGATGATAGAAGATGTCCACATAGTCGAGCCCCATGCGGCGCAGGCTCTGGTCGAGGCTCGCGAGCAGATACTTCCGAGATCCCCAGTCGCCGTACGGACCGGCCCACATGCCCCAGCCGGCCTTTGTCGAGATGATCAGCTCATCGCGGTAGCGTCGCAGGTCGCGGCGGAGGATCCGGCCGAACGTCCGCTCGGCGGATCCCGGCGGTGGACCGTAGTTGTTGGCGAGGTCGAAGTGGGTGATCCCCAGATCGAACGCGCGGTGGATCATGGCGCGCGCGTTGCCGAACCGATCCACGCCGCCGAAGTTGTGCCACAGCCCCAACGCAATCGCGGGAAGTTTCAGGCCGCTCCGGCCGCAGCGCTGATAGGACATCGCCTCGTACCGGGTAGACACCGGCAGATTCAGCAGTGACTTCACGACGTCCCGAAAGCGCGCCGATCGCTCCCTCATGGCGGTGACTGGCCGCCTCCCCACCGAGTCAGCTGGCGGAGCCGCATCCTGGCCGGGCCGAAGGTCGAATCCCGGCTGAGCGCCGTTCGGTAGCTGGCGATGGCGTTCGCCGAGTCTCCCTTCTGCAGGTAGACGTCCCCCAGGGCGGCCAGGATGGGGGCGGAGACGGGATGGAACTCGGCGTCGACGTTGAGGAGGCCGAGCGCGTTGTCCACGCGGCCCGCGCGCGCCTCGGAGCGCGCGACCTCGATCAGCACCCCCTCCCGGAAGTCGTAGGCGCCGCTCTCCAGGTAGCGCTGCCGCAGGTCGCGGTAGCGCCGCACGGCCGCGTCGAGCCCGCTGTCGGCGAGCGTGAGCGTCATGTCGTCGTCGAGCAGGCGCGGGCGGACGACGCCGCGGTGGCAGGTGGCGCAGCGGACTTCGAGCAAGGGTTTGGGCCGGTCGGGCACGTCGTGCAGGTGCTCGTCGTTGATGTGCATCACCATGTGCATCATGACGCGCGCCACCTTCTTGGTGCGCTTGTCGTCCTTGGCGAAGCTCAGCGAGTCGAGCGGCGCCCCTTCGCGGCCGACGTGGCAGTAGGTGCAGCGCACGCCGAGGGCAAGGGCGAACCCGCGCATCGTGGCGATGAGCGTGCGCTGGTCGATGTTCTTAGGCAGGACCTTCAAGTTCGTGAACGAGTCCGGGGGGAAGCGCCCCTGCGCGGCGATGCGACGAGCGGCAACCGCAGCGGTGGCGAGCAGCAGCAGACGAGTGAGGCGTCGCATCGAGACCCCGGGAAGGGAGAGGGATGAAGTCAGGGATCCGCGACAGGTAAGAAACCACGTGGCTGGCAGCCCGCAAGCCGCACGCGAGCCCATGGCGCATGCACGGAACCTCGCAATCGACCAGCTGACTGCGAGGTTCCGTGTCCGTCGGGTGGGCCCGCGTAGCGGTTCAGCCTGACCGGACACCCCAGTCAGAGGCGGGAAGCCGACTCGCCGCCCGCGACTCAGTGACAGCGGCAGCGCGAGAGCTTCCGGCCCGGTCTCGCGCGACAGCACCCGCAACGCGCCGTGCCGCCGCTCGACAACCAGCGACAAAGCGGAACAGGGGACCGAAGGCGCGCAGCGAGGTCAGCCCGACGAAGTAGAGACCCGGTACGCTGCTTTCGAACCAGTGACTCAGGATCGGAATCGACATGTCCGTCTTGATGTCGGCCCGGAGCGACGGATGAATCATCGGCAACGCGTTGACGTCCACCTTGTATCCGGTTGCCAGGATCACGTGATCCGCGCGGACCGTCGCGCCATCCGCGATGGTCGCTTCGACCTTCCCGTCCACCGCCTTCATCGTCACGACCGTCCGGGATTCGCGCAGCGTTGCCTTGCCGATGACTCTGTTCCTCAACCAGTCAGTCGCCCCAGAGAAGTAATTGCCGTTGTATCGGTCTTTGCGCTCCTGGGGGAAGCGGTAGAAGAAAAAGGGCATATGCTCCAATACCCAGTTCTGCCAACCAGGGGCGATGCTCGCGTTCGGAGCCAAGATCCGCTCGAACACGGTGCGCTCGTTCGCCCGATCAGGCCCAAGCCACGCAATGGGCCGCCGTGAGACGACCTGGACGGTGGCGCCGGCCTCGGTGAGCAGTGCGGCGTACTCAATCGCACTCTGCCCACCACCGATAACGATGACGCGCTTGCTCATAAAGCGGCTGAAATCATTGTGGTCGCAGGAATGTGAGACCAGTCCGGCCGGGAGACCAGCGTAGGGCTCCGGTCGATTGGCATAGTAGTAGACACCGATCGCCATGACGACCGCGGAGCTCTGCACCTGGCGCCCATCTTCCAGCGTCAGGAGAAAGTGTTCGTCTTCACGCTCGATGGAAGCGACGTACGTCTCATCGACGTTCGGCACCGCCCGTTCCTGGAACCAGAGGCCATAGTCGATGAATTCCTCGATCGGGACGGGATAGCCTTTCTCATACCGCGAGTCCCTGAAGAAGCGCTCGAACCCATACTGCTGCCTTGGATCGGAGAGGTTCGTGGCCCACCAGTGGGAGCGCAACAGCATGCCTTTGGGCATGTGATGGCGCCACAGTTCCAGGGTCCGGCCAAAAACGGCTACTCGCAGTCCTCGCCCGAGGAGATGCGCGGCGGTTGAGAGGCCGTAGGGGCCCGCTCCGACCACGACCGCGTCATAGACGGCGCTCATGAGAAGCTCTTCCTTAAGCGGGACAGCACTCTCCTCATCGCGTCCCGCGTGAACTCAGTGGTCGCCTTGATCGCCGGCAACGGGTCGCTCCACGCCGCGTAGTCGTAGCCCATCGGCTTGAGAAACGACAGACCAAAGTCCAGGACCGCCTGCCCCGGTGGCGCGACTCCAGGCCTGCCGCGTTGCTCGAGCGCGGCCAGCGTCGTCTCGATGTCTCCCCCGAGGTGGCGCATCCAGCCGCCGATCCGATAGCCGGCGACCTTGTCGATAGGCCCTCCGCTCGCCCACTGGTAGAGTAGATAGGGGAAGTCCACCCCGGCTCGCACCGCGACCTCAACGGACGCGGAGAGCCGGGGGTTGATCTCCATCAGGTACGGGACACCGGCACTGTCGCGCCGGAACTCGACTTCGGAATACCCTTCGAGGTCCAATTCGCGCACCAGCCGCTCCGCCTGGTCGCCGATATCAGGCGGCACTGCGATGCTCTGACGCAGGACCGACGCTCCCCCCAAGGGTGGCAGGGTACGCTTGGCCCATTGCGCGAAGCGCGCGTACATCTGGCCCTTCGCGTAGAGAAAGCTGACTGCCTCGCGTCTGCCGGAGAGCAGCTGTTGGAACAGCGCGACTCCTCCGAAGCGAGAGAGTGCCGCGACCGCATCCCGCGCCTCCGCAGGGGTGGTCACGAGCTGGGGACCGACCCAGGCGCCCTGCGGTCCCTGCCACAACCAGGATTCGCTCGGCTTGACCACCGCCGGAAGCCCTATTTCTCCCAGCGCCGCCGGGATCTCACTGACGGTACGCACCACGAGACTGCGCGGGACGTGCAGGCCGAGGCGCTGCGCGAGCGCTAAGGTCCGCTCCTTATTCACCGCGATGGTCAACGTCCGTTCGGCTGCCAGCGCAACACGCGCCCGTTGTTCCAGCTGCGCGCGATGCCGGCGAAGCAGGGCGATCGTGCCGTCGTGCGAGGGAATGAGCACTCGCGCGCCGGTACGCTCCAGAAAGTCCGTCAGGTGGGCAACGTAGGCGTCGGTCCCTCCTTCGGTAGGGAACACGAAACCGCGTTGACACCAGCGCGACGAAAAGGCCGGCACGTGATTCGAGGTTTCCACCGCCGCGACACGCAGCCCCCGTCGACCGAGCGAGCGGACGGTCACGAGCGACTGCCTCAGTCGCGCATTGAGCACCAGAGCATCGAATGCCATTGTCGCCAGGATGTCCTGCCCGCCCGCTACAGGGCTGCTCGAAGGGTCGGCTCGATCACGGCGCGTAGTCGGATGCGCAATTCCTATGCCGCATAGGGGCGGGAGATACGCCCTGCGCGATCGCGCGTGTCGCTCTGGGCTTGGGTGCCGGGCAAGCGTGTGGAGCGATCGGGTGCGCGGCCTGCTGCGCGTGCGCAACGGTTCCGGTTCCCATTCCCGGCCGACCCAGACGCACCAAGCCCCAGCGCCAACGCTTTGACTCTGGGGCTTGCTGCGCAGGGCAGTGGGCCCGGGTAGAGTTGAACTACCGACCTCACGCTTATCAGGCGTGCGCTCTAACCACCTGAGCTACGGGCCCGCGAGGGACTTACGCTAGGGCCGCTGCCACGCCTTCAAGATAGCCGCGTGCTGCTGGACGCGGTACTCCGCGACCGCGCCGTGCTAACCGACTTAGCAGAGATCATCCCACCCCGTGACGACGGCCAAAGGCGGAGGCCGGCCCGGTCAGCGGGTGGACCGCACGACCTCGACGGTGACGCTCGTTTTCAGCCCGAGGGTGAGTTTCAGGTCCGTGGTCCCGAGCGCGATCGGCATGAATCTGAGGATTGTCGTGAGGCTGTCGGACTGCACGTCGAGGAGTTTGACGAGCTGCCACGGCGTGCTGGACTGCCGCGCCACGTTCTGAAGCGTGTGCGCCAGCGCGACCGTGGGCACGAGGTTGCCGTACTCGTCCCGGGCTTTGAGTGTGAGGGCGAACGGGACGCCGAGCTGCACGAGGATGCGGCCGCGGTCGACGCGCGCACCGTCGCGCTCGAGCGAGAGCTCCAGCGGAGCTGCGGGGAGCACCTGCAATGACTCCGGCCATTGGACCGAGTCCACCGTCGCGGTGACGACCGCCCTTCCGGCGAGCGACCCGAGCGTCACCTCCAGCCGCGCCTGTCCGGCCGAGTCGGTCACCGCACTATCGGAACTGATCTGCGCATTCTGGGCTTGAAATACCACGACCCTGCCGGGGAGGGGCCGCCCCGACGGTGCGCGCGCCTGAAAGACGAGAGGCTCCGGGAGGCTCCAGCCCGCGAGGCCGCGTCGCCCGCCGCCAACTATGAATCCGCTCCTCGCCCTCGAGAGGGGGCCGGTGAGAAAGGCCTCGATCGAGCCCAGCAGTTGCCCGCGCACGCGAACGGCGATCCGCCCGGGCCGTCGCAGCGCCGCCGACGGGATGGTGAAGGTCGTCCGCCCCAGCGAATCGGTGGAGCGTGTGTCCGGGGCGACACCCATGTTGGCGCTTTGGGGCTGCAGCTCTACAGGTTCGTGCGTGACCGGGTTCCCGAAGGAGTCCCGGACCGCCACTTGAACTGCGAACGGCCCCTCCTCCCGACCGAGGTCAAGCCGCAGCGGCTGGACGTCGGCCCCGGTAGGAGCGGCAGCGACCACGGTGAGTGTGATCACCGGCCGCCCCGGCAGCAGTTCACTCCCACCGGTGAGCACCTCCAGCCGGTATGTCTGCGCCTCCCGCCCGGCCGACGCTCGAAATACCGCGAGACCGCTGTCACTCGTAACCGCCTCGATACTGCGAGCCAACCCGCCCGCGGCCCCTGAGCCGCCCCGGAGGACGAGCCTCACACCGCCCTCCGGCGTGTCACCTCGACGTGCTTGGACCCGAAGGACCGCCTCGCTCCCCGCCGGCACGGTCACGAGGCTGGCCAGTGGGACCGCCTCAAGGCCGGCTGGGGCAAGGCGTGGTGGAGACGCACTGGGTGGTCCAGTCGTTGGGCCAGGGCGGGGCGGCGCCGCCCGCGCCGTGCAGCCGCCGACGCTGCTGAGCACCCCCGCATCCGCACCCAGATCGCGCAAGTCGGCCCAATCTCGCTCAGTCGGGCGAAAGGCGAGACAGTTCCGGCGGATCAGGTCCGCGATCTCTCCCTTGGCGATCAGCACGCTCGAGAGCAGACGAACGAGGTCCGTCTTGCGCAACGGTTCCGAGCCTTGTGCGGTGAGGCGGCTCGGCAGCCCAAGCACGAGCAGGCAGAGGACGAGCCGCTTCACGGCCGCGGGCACGTCGAGCGCTCAAACTTGCGCTCCACCGCGTCAACATCGGCGTACAACGACTGGTCTCGGGCGCCGCGCGCGGAATCCCTGGACACCGGAGCACCCCGGTGCACCATGTTGTAGGCCATCCAGCGCTGTTCTACGTCTGTCAGACCGCGGGCCAGGTCGGAGCAGGCCATCCGGCGGCTTTGGAATAGGCGTGCACGGAGGTCGAAGGCGGCCGTGGCGAGGGCGACGGTATCGGCCAGGGGGTCGAGCCGGTCGGATGCTCCGAGCTGCGCCGCCGGTTGCGCCGCCGGTTCAGCTGTCGGCGAGCGGCCGTGGGACGATTCGGCGCCGCGCGCGAGGTACAATCCGAACAGCCCCAGGGCAGGCACCAAACCTGCGAGCCCGTACAAGCCGTACCGCGCCACGCGCCGGAATCGGTGAAGCTGCTGCGGCGATGTCGGGACTGGCTCCTCATCGAACTCGTCGGGAAAGAGGACCCGTGTCTGCGTCCCCTGCCCAGCGACCAGCGCCACATCGCTCGCGGCGATCACCTCTTCCTCGGTGCGGTAATTCCTCCAAGACACGACTGTGGTCTTCGGTGTGTCCGGTGGGGGTGCCTCGCCGTCTAACACCTCGTAAAATGGAAGATGCTCGCTCGCCCACTCTTGGCTCGTGGTGCGGCAGAAGAACCCCCCTGTGGGATCATCTCCGGATGCCACGACCAACGCGACGTGCCAGGGACGATCGAAAAACGTCAGGTGCGCATCCGCATCGCCGCGCGACAGCGTGGTGCCTGCGGCCGGATGGCCATTGTACCACCCCACCAGGTGGCGCCTCGTGGCCCGCAGCTCCTCATCGGCCAGCGACCAGCCTTGCGCGATCAGCCTTTTCGCGTCATGGCCCACGTTCAGCCCAGGGAGCCAGATGGTGGAATCGATGAGAACGTAGGGCTGCTCAGTCTCTGGGCAATGCAACAGGCCACCGGTCAGGAAGCCGCACTTGGTCGGCCCTGCGACCAGGTGATCGTGCACCGCCACGAGCGCCCGTTGTGTGATGAAGATGCTGAACGGTGGGTCCCCTCGCGCCGCCTCGCCAGTCGGCGTCCAGCGGATGGACGAGGCGAGGGGCATTGGGCGCTCGACATACCCCGAGCGGCCTCGGGGTCCCTGGTGGCCGTCTACCAGAAGCCCCGGGGACGCGCGATGGCTCGTGGTCCCGTTTCGGACGTCGTCCACGGGGCCAGGGGGACGCAAGTTCCTTGCCCATCGTCGACGCACCGCGGCCGACAGATGCTCCCTCGAAGTGTAGCAAATCAGTAACAAGGGCGGCTGCCATCGACGCAGCCCACCGCGAGCTCAGCAGTGACGATTACGCCCTTTCGAAACGCCGGATGCGCGCTCCCCGTGCCCCCGCCTCCCCCCGCACCCCCGTGCGCGCGAGTTGGAGTGCCGCGCCCGCTCGCCCAAACAGCTCCTCCGGGTCCACCGGGGTGGCATGGACGTCGGTCAAGGCGACGTATCCCGCACACACGTCGAGCGCCGGAGGGGACACCCCGGGCTCCGGCGGCGCCGTCTCGATGGCGTCAGCCAGCCGTTCGGCGAGCCTGGCTGCCCCCTCCTCATCGGTGCCGGGAGCGAGGACCGCGAACTCGACCTCGCTCCACCACCCGATCGTGTCGGACTCTCGCGCGTAGCTGCGCAGCGCAGCTCCGAGGCGATCCCGCACCGCGGGCTCCGCCGCCGCCCCCCCTCCCCCTCCCCCCTCCCCCGCGCCGCGTTTGCTCAATCGTCGATCCGCACCGAACACCACGCAGGCGAGCGCCGCATGCGCGCGCACCGCTGCGGCCACGAGCTCGCGGGCACGGCGCTTCAGGCCGCCGCCGTTGTACAGTCCGGTCGCCGAATCCACCAACACGCCTTCCTGCGCCCGGTCCGCGCGACGCTTCGCACGTGCGTACCGGTCGATCTTCAGCAGCAGCTCCTCCGCATCGACCGGGAAGGCGAGACAGTCCCATGCCCCGGCCCGCAACCACGCCAGGCGCTGTCCCCTGGTGACGGGCGCGGCCGTCATGCCGATAACGGGCAGGTCAGGCAGGTCTTGTCGCAGCTCCCCACAGACTGACAGGCCGTTGAGATCGGGCAGGTCGGTCGCCAGGAGCACGAGGTCGGGCCGCGCGCTCACCGCCCGCTCCAGTGCTTCGGCGCCGGTCGCGACCCGCAGCACGCGGTATCCCGCCGGCTCGAGCACGGTCTCCAGCGAGCGCGCCGAGTATTCATCGCCGCTGGCAACGAGTGTCAGACCACCAGGAGACGAAGTCGCCAAAGTGCTCAGGCGCGCTCCTCGAGAATGCGCAGGGTGATCGGCATTAGAGCTGCCGAGCGCGCCTCGGGCGTCGCCGACTGGGTGAGGCTGCGCTGATATTTAAGGAAGGTGCACGGCGTTGGGGACATCCCTCGGTGCACACCCAGCGGGAATCCCGGGTCAGGGACGATCCGACCCTTTACCCACGGCCCGGGGCGGCGAAGCTGACCAGGAGCGCAGCGCCGCCAACTGCCGGCGGGTGAGACTGACAACCGGTCGAGCCGCGCACATCCTCCCGATCGCCGCATCCAGGCTTTCCCCCGCTCGCCTCGCCCGCCAGGCGCAATAGAGCGTCGGCGCGCGGCCCATCCCCGCCCCGCAAAAAATCAGGATGGTGCGGCCTTGCTCGCGCGTCATATCGAGAAAGCCGCATCCCGCCGCGAACTGCTCCGGTGTGGGAGCGTGACGGTCCGCCACAGGGAGCCAGAGCAGCTGCTCGACGCTGGTCGTCCACCGGGGCGGCGGCCCTTCCCGCAGGAGGCAGACAGCGGCCGTCACCCCGGCGCGGCACAACTCATGCCAACACCGTCGTGAGGGGATGCCGCCGACCCAGATCCCGGGCTCCACCAGCGTGGGGCGGCGTACGGCGCTGTCGTTGCGTGCCGCCAGCAGCGCGAGTCGCGCCGTCCGCACGATGGGAAGGGAGATCACGATGCGGTGCGACTCGGAGAGGAGGGTCACGGGACGATCACACCCTCGCGGGTCGCGTGGCGCAGACGCCCCGCCATGTAGCGGATGTACAACGTCGGATCTGTCACAAAGTGAAACTATCCATCCCGGCGCGGCGTGTCACTCCGCGTTGACATGGGTCGCGGCCTCGCGCAGAGGCACGAACGTCACCATGCGGCGGAATAGCCGGTACCGCTCGGTGCGGCGCACGTAGGGCGCGAAGCCTGCCCGTTCGCACCCCTTGAGCGACGCCACGTTGACTTCGTCCACGAAGGTGACCACCCAGCGCGCGCCGAACTCGCGCGCCCGCTCGGCGATCTGCGCCATCGCGCTCGACATGATCCCTTGTCCCCGGTACGCCTCCGGGGTGTAGGCTCCCTCCAGCAACGCCTCGTCGGGACCGAGGCGTGGGTAGAGGTTGCCGAAGAACGCCCGCACCCGGTCGTTCTCGCTCGCGGGGATGAGCCATTGCATGTAACAGGGCTCGGCCTCCCCGTCGACAGCGATGTGGCAGGTCCGGACGCCGGATTGGAGCAGACGCGCTTGGGCCAAGCGATGATACACCTGGTCGTCCGAGAGGCCGGGGTGTCGGACGTCGAGGCACGAGAGATCATCACCCGGCAGGAGGGGCCGCACGTGGATGGGCCGTTTCGCTGCGGGTGCCGCGAACGGCACGGTGAGGTCGCGCCGCAGGCCAAGCGAGACCGCGTTGGAGTAGATGCGGTAAGCAACCGCCCGAGACACCTTCCGCGCGCGCCCGGTAATCGCCAGGTGCAGCAGGTCGCGCACTCTCCGCAGGAATCCCAGCATAGTGTCAGTCGAAACGCGCGCCGTCGCAGACCACGGCGGCGATTCGCTCCCCCGCGCGCCCGTCCCACCGCTCGATCAGCGGTGACGGGGGGAGGGGCTGCAGGCCCCGGGCTGCGCTCACCGCCTGCCGGATCGCCTCACGCCGTGGGGCGACGAGGCGGTTGGTTCCCACGGTGCAAGTGATCGGCCGCTCCGTGTTGGGCCGCACGGTAACGCACGGCACACCCAGCCACGTCGTCTCTTCCTGGAGTCCACCCGAGTCGGTGATCACGAGGGCGGCGTCGCTGGTCAACCCCACCATCTCCAGATAGGGGAGGGGCGCCAGCACCCGCACGTTGGGCATGGCCATCGTGTCGACGCCCAGCGTCTGGATACGGGCCTGGGTGCGCGGATGCACGGGGAACAGCACCGGGCCGTCCCTGCCGAGCAGCGCCAGTGCGCCGAGCAGCTCGCACAGCGTCGCCGGATCGTCCACGTTCGCCGGCCGGTGCAGGGTCACGATGGTGTATTGGCCCGGCTTCACCCCGTGCCGGCGCGGCGCATCCAGCGCGCGGGCCGCCGGCAGCGCCGCCGCGAGAGCGTCGATCATCACGTTCCCGACGAAGTGAATGTGCTCCGGCGGCAGTCCTTCATTGCTCAGGTTCTCGACCGCCTCCCGCGAGGGCGCGAAGAGCAGGTCGGCAATGTGGTCGGTGACCACGCGATTGAGCTCCTCCGGCATCGTCCGGTCGCGGCTGCGGAGCCCTGCCTCGACGTGCCCGACGGCGATGCCGAGCTTGGCCGCCACGAGCGCCGCGGCGACCGTGGAGTTCACGTCCCCGTACACTAGGACCACGTCGGGCCCGGCCGATTCGCACACCGGCTCGAACCGATCCATGATCGCCGCCGTCTGTCGGGCGTGCGAGCCCGATCCCACGCCGAGCGCGTGGTCAGGCCGCGGCAGGCACAGGTCCCGGAAGAAGGCGTCCGACATCTCCGGGTCGTAATGCTGGCCCGTGTGCACGACGACGTGGCGCGCGCCCCGCGCCGCGAGCGCGCGCGCCACTGGCGAGAGCTTCATGAAGTTCGGCCGGGCGCCGACGACCGAGAGGATGGAGGGGCTCAGTGGATCCTGGTCAGCGTGTAGATGGTGACCGGAATGGTCAGCAAATACCCCGCCCCCCGCAACACATCGCCCAGGCTGCTCCCGCCACGCCGCGGCACGACGTACTGGTCCCCGGCGACGAGGCCCGCATCGTCGAGGGTGCGCCCTTCGGCGATCGCCTGTTGCAGCGCCTTCCCCTGCCAGATCGGCTTCCCCGCGCGCTCGACGCGCAGCTTGCGCATATCCGCCTCCTGCGTCGTGCCCCCCGCGGCCATGAGCGCGTCCGACAGCAGCGCCTCGGCGGGGATCCCGTAGTAGCCCGGCCGCGTCACCGCGCCCTGGATCGAGACGCGCACGAATGCCCGCGCGCGCACCTCGGCGTCACGCAGGTTCTGCGCGAGACGGCGCGTGAGATAGGGCTGGAGCTCGGAGCGCAGCACCCCCTCGAGTGGCACGTCGCCGATGAGCGGCAGGGTGAGCAGCCGCCCCGGCCCCACGGTAAACGTGTCTGACAGCTCCTTCTCGCCCTCCACGGCGAGTAGGATGCGATCCCCGATTTGGAAGTCCCCCTCCCCGAGCCGCCTCCGAATGTTCGCCGCCTCCCGGACGGCATCCGCGCGGACGTCATTGGCGAGGGACGCCGACTGCACGGCCTGCTCCAAGCGCTCGGCGCGGGCCGCCAACGCCTGCCGGGTGGCGCCCAAGCCGAGCGGGTTCGCCGCTTCGCGACCTTGGGCCTGGCCCGGTGAGGGGCGGGAGGAGGCGAGCAGCGCCAAGGCGACGGCGATGGCGACGCGCGTACGGTTGATCATGGGATTCCTCATTCCACGGTGACGCTCTTGGCGAGGTTGCGAGGACGGTCCACGTCGCAGCCGCGCAGCACCGCGATGTGATACGCGAGGAGCTGCAGCGGCAGCGTCGTGAGCACCGGGGACAACAGCGGCGCGGTCGCGGGGACGCACAGGCGGTGGTCGACCAGCGCGCCGAGGTCGCCGTTCCCCTCCGTGGTCACCGCGATGATGCGCCCGCCCCGCGCTTTCACTTCCTGCATGTTGGCCAGAACCTTCTGGTAGACCTCGTCCTGCGGGGCGACGAACACGACCGGCATGTCGGCGTCGATCAGTGCGATCGGCCCGTGCTTCATCTCCGCGGCGGGATAGCCCTCTGCATGGATATAAGAGATCTCCTTGAGCTTGAGCGCGCCCTCGAGCGCCACCGGGAAGTTCACTCCGCGGCCCAGGTACAGGAAATTGCGCCGCTCGGCGTATTCCCGCGCGAGCTCGCGCACCTGCGGCTCCAGGGCGAGGGCGCGGGCGACGAGGCTCGGCAGCTGGGCGAGCCGGCAGGCGAACCCCTGCCCCGCCGCGAGCGGCAGCCCCCGCTGATGGCCGAGGTACAGGCCGAACAGCGCCAGTGCCGCGATCTGCGACGTGAATGCCTTGGTCGAGGCAACGCCGATCTCCGGGCCAGCATGCAGGTAGATGCCACCGTCCGCCTCGCGCGCGATGGTCGAGCCGACCACGTTCACGATGCCGATGACGCGGGAGCCGACGGCCCGCGCGGCGCGCATCGCCTCGAGCGTGTCCGCCGTCTCCCCCGACTGCGAGATCGCGATCGTCAGGGTTCCCGGAATCGCGAGCTGGGGCCGATAGCGGTACTCGGAGGCGTACTCCACCACGACGGGGAGCCGCGCCAGCGTTTCGATGATGTGCCGGCCGACAAGCCCCGCGTGCCAGGACGTGCCACAGGCGACGATCACGACGCGGCTGATCCCGGCGCAGGCGTCGGGGGGGAGGTTGAGCCCGTTGAGGCGTGCGGTGCCCGGATCGAACAGCAGGCGCCCGCGCAGCGTGCTCTTCACCGTCTGCGCTTGCTCCGCAATCTCCTTCAGCATGAAGTGCGGGTAGCCGCCCAGCTCGATCGCCTCGAGGTCCCAGGCGATGTCGCTCACCTCGCGCAGCTGCACGTGGGCGTTCGCGTCCATCACGTGGTAGCGGTCCGGCGTCAGCACCGCGATGTCGCCGTCGTCGAGGTAGACGACCGAGCGGGTGTGCGCCAGCACGGCCGAGGCGTCCGAAGCGACGAAGAACTCGTTCTCACCGATGCCGAGCAGTACCGGCGAACCCTGACGGGCCACGACGATCTTCCCCGGCTCCTCAGCGGAGATGGCGGCGAGCCCGTACGTGCCGACGACGTCCCCCAGGGCGGTGGCGACCCGTTCCTCAAGGGTGGTCCCGGCTGCCTCTTCGATCAGGTGGGCGAGCGTCTCCGTATCGGTCTCGGTGCGGAAGCGGTGGCCGGTCCGCTCGAGCGCCGCGCGCAGGGCGTCGGCGTTCTCAATGATGCCGTTGTGGACGACGGCGATGCGGTCCCTGCAGTCCACGTGCGGGTGGGCGTTGCGCGTGGTGGGCGCGCCGTGCGTTGCCCAGCGGGTGTGGGCGATGCCGCTCGTGCCGGCGAGCGGCTCGCGGGCGAGCGCGTCCCGCAGCCCCTGCACCCGGCCGGCGAGCTTCCGGACCGCGACCCCTCCGCCATTCTGGACGGCGACGCCGGCGGAGTCGTAGCCGCGATACTCGAGCCGGCGGAGGCCCTCCAGCAGGATAGGCGCCGCTTGGCGCGGACCGATGTACCCCACGATGCCGCACATCGCTCTTCCCAGTTACAAGTTTGAGGCCTGCGGCGCGGCCGCCGCGGGCGCCGCGGGCGCCCGCTCCAGCCGCTTGGCAGGGCAGCGGTTATGCCCCGCGTGGGGCCGCGGGGCCGTCGCCCCGCGCCACTCGGCCCACGGTGCAATCGCGGCGCGCGAGTGACAGCTTGTCAGCGGATGACCGCGCTTTCGCCGGGGCCGGATCCGGGCGCTCCGCGCTAACTGCACGCCCCGAAGCGGGTTGACGACGGTATCCCCAGCCACCGCGCGGCTGCACGAGTCCTGCACTACCGGTACCGTGGGCGCCAGGCGCGCCTCTTGATCAGCTGCGACTCGATAGCGAGTGCCGATCGCTCTCGCCGTGCTAGCCCGATTGTCATCCATCGAGGGGTGTGCCTCATGCCTGATCGGAAGGCGAGCCGGCGCCCGCTGGTGCTCATCGCGGATGCTCATGAGTGGTCCGTCCGCTCGCTCGACAGCATCCTTGCTCCACAGGGCTACAAGGTCCTCGAAGTGCATACCGGCGCCGCGGTGCTGCGCGCCGTCTCGGCGCGCCAACCGGACGCCATCGTCCTCCATGAGGCCCTCCCCGAGATCGATGTCCTCAGCCTGGTGCGGGCCCTGCGTGATGAGTCCCGCGTGCCGCCCCAAACCCCGATCATCCTGGCCGCCGCGGGCCCCGCCTCGCGAGCGCTGCGCGTCGCGGCGCTGCGCGCGGGAGCGACCGACGTGTGGGGCCTGCCGATGAACACCGACGAGCTGCTGCTCCGCCTCGAGGTGCAGTTGCGCGCCAAGTTCGCGGCCGATCGCGCCAGCGAGGAAGGGCTCGTGGACTGGGCAACGGGGCTCTACAACCACTTGGGCCTGGCGCGGTGCGTGCGGGACCTCGCCTCCCGGGCGATCCGCCGCCGCGCACCGCTCGCCTGCGTGGTGTTCGCCCCCGACCTGGGGAGCCGGGAGCCGGACCACGTGCCTGCTGGCGTACGCGACGCCGCCATCACCGCTGTCGCCCAGGGCCTGAAGCAGGCCGGCCGCGCCTCTGACGCCATCGGCCGGCTCGGGCCAAAGGAATTTGCTGTACTCGCACCTGATACCGACCCGGGCGGCGCCCTCCGCCTCGGGACTCGGCTGAGGGGCGCGATCGAGAGCTCGGGCGCTGCACGCGCCATCGTTCACGGGCTCAAGGTCCGCGCCGGCTATCACGGCGTAGACGATTTCCACGCGGCCGGGCTGGACCCGCTCGACCTGCTGGCGCACGCGACCAGCGCGCTGCGGGCCGCCGAAGCGGGCGGGACCGGCCTCTGGATCCGTCCCTTCCGGAGCGGCCTCCGCGTCGTCTGAGGCAGCCTCCCAGCTCACGGGCGATCTCACGCGCGCGGCCCCCGCCCCAGGCGGCGCACGCGGGACACGCTTCGCCAGAGTACGGCTCCGAGCAGTGGCATCGGGTCGTCCCAGGCGACGACCCGCTTCGCCTCGCAGCCGAGCGCCCAGGGGAGCCATCTCAGGAGAGAGACGCCGGCGGCGCGCGCGGCCACCGCGTCGCGCCACGGACTGCACCAGCGGACGCCGGCGCGGGCCTTGGGGACGCGAGGGCGGGGGAGCCCGACCAAGTCGGCGTACACGAGCGCCGGAAGGTTCACGCCGGCGCGCGCCCCGAGGTGGTGCCAGAGTGTGAACCGCGGATTGACCTCGAGCAGGTAGAGGCGGCCGTCGGGGGCGCGCTTGAAGTCGAGCTTCGCGACACCCCGCAACTCGAGCCGGCCGACGAGCTCGCGGCCCAGGACCGTCACGTCCGGCGCATCGGTGATGACCAGCGCCGTGCTGTCGCCGTACTCCGGCGGCCACGTGCGGATCTTGCGTCCGGTGAACTCGCCGACCAAGTCGCCGCGCTCGTCGACGTACACATGGTAGCTCTCGACGCGGGTTTCCGGACCCGGAATCAGCTCCTGGAGCAGCACCGGGACGTCTGCGACCGCCAAGCGCGGCCAGAGGGTGACGAGCGTCAGCGGTGAGTCGAGCCGCAGCGCCTTGGCCCCTGCGGCAATCGGGTCCCACCGCTCGCCCCGCCGCACCAGCGGCTTGAGCGCCACCGGGAATCGGAGGTCGAGCGGCACCGGGTCGGTGCGCGGGTCGAGCGCGCGCGCCGCCGGGACCGGCAGATCGAGCCGCTGCGCCAGGGCCTGAAACCGGCACTTGTCCACCAGGTCTTCCACCAAGGCGGCGTCGGGCACGACGAAGCGGAAGTGGCGACGCAGCCGCTCGCGGTGGCGCGAGACGAGCAGCAGGTCGCGATCCTCCTCGTAGAACAGCACCGGGGGCTCCGCTTGCGCGGCGCCGAAGCGCTCGAGCAGCTCCAAGAGCAGCGCCGGTTGTTCCCACGCATCGGCCCAGTCGAGCACCACCCGGGCGAGGCGCGAATAGCGCGGGGGCGACCCCGGGGCTGCCGCGACCGCGCAGCGGATGCCGGCGAGGCTGAGCGCGCGGAGCAGGTCGGTATCGCCCAGCACGCACGCGAACGCCCGCTCGGAGTTCAGCGCGCTGGGAGGGGGCATACGGCGCAGGGCCGTGGCGACGCTCACGCCGGTCAGGAGCGGTCCGGAAGCAGGATCTCGCTGGTCACCCCTCCCGGGTCCTCCTCCTGCACCTCTGAGCCCGCGAGTGAATAGGAGTAGTAGGTGTAGGCGGCCCCGGGGCGCACGTCGTTCAGCACCGCGCCGAGCACGCGGATCGGCAATCGGTGGAGCACCTCGACCTTGGCCTCGGCGAGGGTGCGGTCGGTGACGCCGGTGCGCAGCACCAGCAGCATACTCCCCGTGGCCGTGCCCAGGGCGTAGGGGTCCACGCCGGCAGCGAGCGGCGCGCTGTCCACGAGGATGACGTCGTAGCTCGGGCGCATCACCGTGATCAGGCGGGGCATCGCCACGGAGCAGAGCAACTCGGGGCCGCGATGCATGCGCGAGCCGGCGCCGATGAAGGACAGCAGCTGATGCGGCGTCCCCTGCACCACCTGGTCGACCGTAGCGCGACTCGCGAGCAGGTCGGTGAGCCCCGGACGGCGCGTGCCCCGCAGGGCGCGGTGCAGCACGCCCAGCCGGACGTCGCCATCAATGAGCAGCGTGCGGTAGCCCACGTCCGCAAATGCCTGGGCCAGGTTGGACGTGACGAAGGACTTGCCCTCGCCGCGGCCCGGGCTGCTGACGGTGATGAGGAGCGGCCCCGCCGCGCCGTACGCGTGCTGGAGATTCAGGCGGATACCCCGCAGCGCTTCGACGGCCTTGGCGATGTCGTCCTCCCCGCCCGCACGCCGCTTTCCGTTCCCCCGCTGCACGTGCGGGACGGCGCCGAGGATCGGCAGTCCTATGGCGCGGGTCACCTCGTCGGGGTAGCGGACTTTCGGGTCGGCGCGCTCGAGCAGCACGGCGCCCAGCACGCCCGCGCCGAGGCTCATGATGCAAGCGACGATGATCACGAGCGGCGCGGTGTCGCTCACGGGGCGGGTCGGCCGCACCGCCGGCTCGAGGATGCGCACGTCCGGGAGGGTGCTCACCTCCGCCAGGCGGGCCTCCTGGTAGCGCTGCTGCAGGTTGGAGAACAGCTGTTCTGCGTTCGCCTGGTCGCGCGCGAGCCGCACCTCCTCGAGAGCCACAGGCGGCGCGCTCCGCAGGTCGCGGGAGATGGAGTCGATGCGCTGCTGCAGCTCGTGCTCCCGTGCCGCGAGCCCGGCGACCACCGCGCGGCCCAGCTCGGGGATCACGCGCCGCGCGAGGGTGTCCACCTGCTGCGCGAGGCGTCGCACCGGCGGGTGGGTGTCGGCGTAGCGGAAGCGCATGACGCGCAGCTCGGCCTGCCGGTCCGACAGCTCTTTCAGGGCCGCCGTCAGCTCGGAAGCGTGTTGCACCGCGCTGATCATCGCGAGCTGGTCCACGGCGACGCCCGAATCGGCCGCGTGCGCCACCACGCGCGCGATCGCCTCGCGGTCGTGGGCCAGCGCGCCCAGCGCGACCTGGAGATCCACATAG
>Ga0209236_1000279_pt1 | contig 28370 bp, 22 predicted proteins | sample GraSoi013_1_40cm_FD_185819 | JGI IMG/M metagenome (GOLD analysis project Ga0209236, IMG submission 185819) | Grasslands soil microbial communities from the Angelo Coastal Reserve, California, USA - Sample 09_27_2013_1_40cm (SPAdes) (version 2) | ecosystem: Environmental > Terrestrial > Soil >... | reverse complement strand
GAAGATCCAGACCAGGTCGACGAGGTGCCAGTAGAGCCCGCCCAGCTCGAGACCGGTGTAGTACCGTGACGAGTAGCGGCCCTGGTTCGTGCGCCACAGCAGCCAGGTGAGCACGCTCATGCCGGCCACCACGTGCAGGCCATGCAGCCCGGTCATCATGAAATAGAGCGTGTAGAACATCGCGGCGCCGGGAATCTTCACTTCCTCGAATGCGTAGTACTTCCCCGGCAGCGCGTGCTCCCGGAAGTGGGCGGTGTACTCGATCGCCTTGATCCCGAGGAACCCGAGCGCGAGCAGGATGGTGAGCGCGAGGCAGACGACGGCAGCGCGGCGCTGATCGGTCCGGGCGAAGTGGATGGAGAGCGCGACGGTGAAGCTGGAGGTGATCAGCACGATCGTGTTCACGGTGCCGGCGGTGAGGCTCAGATGGCGGCTGCACTCCGCGAACGCGAGCGGAAACTCGAATCGATACACTGAGTAGCCGGTGAACAGGCCGGCGAAGAGCAGGATCTCGGTGGCGAGGAAGAGCCACATCCCCAGCCGCATCGCCTCGTTCTGCCGCTCCAGCGAGGCGAAATGATGCGCGAGGATGCCCTCGGGCAGGCTGGCAGCCTCAGGCGACACGGATGACCCCCGGCGGCTCGTGCGTGCGGTAGTCGTGCGGCATCTGGGTGATGGTGGGGATCTCGTCGAAGTTGTGCGTCGGCGGCGGCGAGGCCGTCAGCCACTCGAATCCCTTGCTACCCCAAGGGTTCGCCTCCGAGCGCTGGCCGTACCTGAGAGCGATCGTCATGTAGATGAGGATGATGAGGAAGCCGAACCCGAGGAGCGTCGCACCGGCCGTGGAAGCGACGTTCAGCGCCTGGAAATGCTCCGGGTACTGGTAGTAGCGGCGCGGCATTCCGAAGTTACCGAGCAGGAACTGGGGAATGAAGGTGGCGTTGAAGCCGAGGATGATCAGCGACGCGGCCACCAGCCCCCATCCCTCCGGGTACATGCGGCCGAACATCTTCGGGAACCAGTAGTGGAGGGCGGCGAGGAACGCCATCACCGATGCGCCGACCATGATGAAGTGGAAGTGCGCCACCACGAAATAGGTGTCGTGCCAGTGGATGTCGAGGGAGGTGGTGGCGAGCGCGACGCCCGTCATCCCGCCGAAGACGATGAAATAGAGGAACCCGCAGATGTACGCGAACGGTGTCTTGAAGGAGATGGCCCCCCGGTACATCGTGCCCACCCAGTTGAAGACCTTGATGGCGGTGAAGACGCCTACGAACATCGAGAGGATGCCGAACGCGCCCGCGTTGAAGGTGCTCTGGCCGGCGACGAACATGTGGTGGCCCCAGGTGAAGAACCCCACGAAGGCGATCCCCAGGGAGCTCATGGCGATGGCCTTGTAGCCGAACGGGTTCTTGCGCGAGAACGCCGCCACCGTCTCGGAGATCACGCCCATCCCCGGCAGGACCATGATGTAGACCGCGGGATGCGAGTAGAACCAGAACATGTGCTGGAAGAGCACGGGATCGCCGCCGCGCGCCGGATCGAAGAGGCCGAAGCCGCCCACGCGCTCGACCGCCACGATGAGCACGGTGATGCCTATCACCGGCGTCGCCAGCACCTGGATGATCGAGGTTCCGTAGATGCCCCAGACGAACAGGGGCAGCCTCATCCAGCTCAGGCCGGGCGCGCGCAGGGTGTGCACGGTGACGATGAAGTTGAGCCCCGTAAGGATCGAGGAGAAGCCGAGGATGAATACCCCGAGCAGCACCGGTAACACCTGCGTGGCCGTGGTACTGGAATAAGGAGTGTAGAAGGTCCATCCCGTATCCGCGCCGCCCTGGATCATGGCCAGGATCGCCAGGACCGCGCCCGCCAGGTACAGGTAGTACGAGAAGAGATTGAGGCGCGGGAAGGCGACGTCGCGCGCGCCGAGCATCAGCGGCAACACGAAGTTGCCGAAGGCGGAGGGGATCGAGGGGATGAGGAAGAGGAAGATCATCACCACGCCGTGCAGCGTGAACATGCGGTTGTAGCCGAGAGCGTCGAGGAAGAACGGGCCCGGCTGCAGCAGCTTGAAGCGGATGAGCAGCGCGAAGAGGCCTCCGAGGAAGAAGAAGAGGATCACCGAGACGAGGAACATCACTCCGACGCGCTTGTGGTCGCGGGTATTGAGCCAGGACATGACCGTCGTGCCGTCTTCCAGATAGGTCGGCGCGGCCGGCGCGCCGGCCAGGGCGTGGCTATCGTCCTCGGATAGGCGCATAGGCGGGTCCTTCCGACGGTCCGATGCGGACCGCGTCGCTCTGCAGCGACTTGATGTACTCGACGAGCGCAGCCACTTCGGGTCCCGCCAGCTTGCCCTGGAAGCTGGGCATCACCGGCTGGAACCCTTCGACGACCTTGAGGGCCGGGTCCATCATCGACTCGGTCAGGTACGCCTCGTCCGCGACGACGATGCTGCCGTCGTTCAGCCTCTCGCGGCGGAGGTACAGGTCGAGCCAGGTGGGCCCGATGTGCCGCGTCCCGTCGGTGGTATGGCATTTCAGGCAGCCCTGCTCGGCCGCGATGCGCCGGCCCTGATCGACCATGTTCCCGAGCGGCGGAGCGAAGTCGAGCGCGGTCGGCTGGGCGTCCTGGGTCGCGACCAGGCCGCGGTGCTGGAAGGCCAGCCAGTTCTCGTACTCTTGCGGCTTGAGCACGATCACCTCGCCGCGCATGATCGAGTGGCCGGCGCCGCAGTACTCCGCGCAGAGGATCTGGTAGCGGCCGGGCATGGTGGCGTTGAACCAGGTCTGTGTGTACCGGCCGGGCAGCACGTCCTGCTTGATGCGGAACTCCGGCACGTAGAACGAATGGATGACGTCGCGCGACGTCATCAGCAGGCGGACGTTGCGCCCGGCGGGCACGCGCAGGACGTTGATGGAGTTGGGGCCGTCCGGATAGGCGAACTTCCACATCCACTTCTTCCCCATCACGTAGACGTCCATGGAATCGCTCGGCGGCGTCTGCTGCCGGACGAACTCGCGGAAGCCGAGGAAGAACCAGAGGGTGAAGAAGATGAGGGGGGTGCCGACGAAGAGCGCCTCCATCCACAGCGCCGGCTCGATGTGCGGGGTGGTCTGCGTCTCCGAACGGCGGCGGTAGCGCACGAAGAAGAAGATGGCGGTCAGCCCCACCGCGGTGGACATGATGAACGTGGTGATGATGACGAAGTAGTGCAGCCGGTCGACGTCGCGCGCGAACGTGGACGCCTGATCGGGCAGGAAGAGCAGCCTGCGCAGGACCTCGTTCATGGCCCGCCTTTCGAGGCCACCTGCGATGACACCGCAGCGGAACCGTGTCGTGCGAGCGCCCCGGCAGCGCTCGTTTCCGGCGTCCTGCGCCCTTGCCGGCGGATCTCGCGCCACCAGAGCGCGCCGAGGAGCACGGCCAGCGCCACCGCGAACGCGCCGGATCCGAGGCGCAGCGCCCCCATCACGTAGAAGTGGTACTTGCGCGAGGCAGGGTCGTACTTGAAGCAGCGCAGGATCACGCGGTCGAACGCCGTCCCCACCTTGCCCTGCGAAGCTTCCACGACCGCCAGCCGCAGCTCTCGCGGGGAAAACTCCACGCCGTACAGGTAGCGGGAGATCCTGCCGCCCGGGCCCAGGATCATGCTCACCGCCGGATGCTCGTACTGCTCCGACTCCTTGTCGTAGCGGTAGCGAAACCCGAGTGAGTCCGCGAGAGCGCGGATCGCAGTGTCACCGCCGGTGAGAAACGGCCAGTGCGCCGGATAGGCCTTCCCGGCATTGCGCAGCGTCTGGAGATATCCGCCCTGGCGCAGACGCGCCTCTGGAATGCGGTCCTTGGGCGAGAAGCTGACGGTGAGCCCGTAGTAGTCCTCGCCGAGCCGGAGCCCACTCTCGTTGATCGCCTTGATCACGCCTTTCTGGACCAGGCTGCAGAGCATCGGACAGTCGAAATAGACGAGCGTGAGCACCACCGGCTTGCCGCGGGCGGTCAGGTCTCGCAGCTGGACGCGATTCGACTCGCTGTCCATGAAGGAAGCGCTCGCCACCTGCTCGCCGAGACGCTCGACCACGTCCACGGGCGCGTCCGGCGTCGTGGCGACCTGCGCGAGCAAGATCAGCGCGGCGATCATTTCTTCTGCTCCTGCACCACCAGGTCCATGGCCCGGTCGATCGGCATGTGGACGGTGCCCTGCTTGCGATCGATCCAGCCCCAGCTCGACAGGCGCTCGATCTCGTCCTTGCGGTACGCCTGCGCCGCGCGGGTGATGTCGAAGGGGACCTGGTCGACGATCCCGATCTCCGCCTGGCCCATCTGCGCCGGGATCGGAAGCGGGCCCACGGGCTGCAGGAACTTCTCGCGCTGGTCCTGGTAGCGGTAGACGACGAACGTCGCGACCGCGAAGATCAAGATGGAAGCGACCCCGGTGCCGATGACGCCGGACCAGCGGATCCCTTCTTCCGCCTGCGCCGGCGGCGGAGCCATGTGCGCCGTGGAGTGGGAAGGTTCGTGGCTCATGGCTGCACGTACCTCAGTGAATCTTGCAGGAACGGATCGCCGACGGGCACCGGCCGCGCGGCGCGGAAGAGAAACAGCGCGGCGGCGACCGCGAGACCGCCCACGCCGACGAACGCGGTGAGGTGCGTCCAGTGGAGCCCGAGGCTCGATCCCTCCACCGCGGGCATCACCACCCAGTACAGATCGATGTAGTGGATGACCAGCATCCAGGCAGCGATGCCGCCGAGCGCGGGCGGGCTGCGCTTCAGGTCTCGCGAGAGCAGGAGGAAGAACGGGACCACGAAGTGGCCGACGAGGATGAGGATCCCCACCGGCCGCCAGACGCCGCGGCTGCGGACCACGATCCACTGTAGCTCTTCGGGGAGGTTGCCCGCCCAGATCAGCATGTACTGCGAGAACGCCATGTACGCCCAGAAGACGGTGAAGGCGAAGAGCAGCTTGCCGGCGTTGTGCTGCTGGTCGACCGAGATCACGGTTCCCAGCGGTGATCCGCTCGACCGCACCCCGGTGATGACCAGGCAGAGGAGCGCCACGGAGGAGACGAAGGAGCCGATGTAGATGTAGAGGCCGAAGATCGTCGAGTACCAGGTGGGCTGCAGGGACATCAGCCAGTCGAATGCGCCGAAGGTGAAGGTGATGGCGAAGAGCAGCAGACCGGGAGGCGACCACCACCGGGCGCGTACGGTGAACGCTGGATCGGCGGTGTCGTCCTGCCGCAACGACCAGGCGCGGAGCAGCCAGCCGAAGGCCGTCCACAGGGCGAAATAGAACACCGCGCGCAAGGTGAAGAAGCCCAGGTTCAGATAGGGCCGCTTGTGCTGGAGGAGTTCGTGCATCTCCTTCGCGACGGGCTCGTGCGGCGATACCCAGAACCAGACGTGCCTGGCGCCGAGGAGCAGCGGGATGAAGAGCACGGCGAAGAGCGGGATGGTGGCCCCGATCGTCTCGCTGAAGCGACGGATGCTCACGTTCCAGCGCGCGCCCGCCGCGTGATGCCCCATCACCAGGGTGATCGCGCCGATGGCGAGCCCCAGCCAGTACACCCAGGCGATCAGATAAGCGAGCAACGCGCGCTGCGGGGAGAAGGCCGCGCCGATCAGCGTGAGCAGGAGTCCTGCCGCTCCGGCGACGGCGGCGCCGATCATCTCCCTGCGGCCGCCGGAGTACGGCGGCAGATTCGTATCCGGTAGCGCCCGCGGCTTCATTGGCCAGCCTCCGCGCGCAGCTTCTGCTGGATGTCCGCGGGTGCGTCCGCCAGCTTCGCTGCCTGGCTGCGCCGCAGCGCCTGCAGATATGCGACCACCGCCCAGCGGTCGTGCGGGGTGAGCTGGACGGCGTAGGACGCCATCAGGCCGAATCCCTCGCTCACCACCTGGAAAACATGCCCAGGGCTCGGATTGCGCAGTTTGTGCAGGTTGGGCGGGGGCCGCAGCGACATCTGCGTGGCGACCAGCGATACCCCGTCGCCCACCAGCCCGTGGCAGATCGCGCAGTAGATCTCGAACTTCGCCCGGCCGAGCAGCATCAGCTCGCGCGTGACGGGGATGGGGATGGCACTGACGATCTGTCCGCTGCGGTCGCGGCCGGTGGTGATCTCCGGCCTCGAGGTCTGCCGTTCTCGCGGCACCGTTCCTTCCGGCGGCTGCCGCATCGCGCGTCCGTCCTCGTAGAAAGAGTTGGCCGCGAACGGCTTGAACTTCGGCTGCCGCTCCATCGGATCGACGATGGTGGTGTCGCCGCACGCCGCGCAGAGGACGCTGAGGAGCAGCAGTCTTCTCATATGCGCTCCACCACGGTGTGCACCTTGTGCGCGCCTGCCTCGCGGAACTTCTTCTCCAGCTCGGGGACGGCGTTCTCGTCGCCCGTCTCCGCGCTGATCCAGTAGGCGTCGAGGCAGGCGGTGCGGAAGCGCTCGGACTCGAAGAGCGGATGGTACGTGCGGGGCAGGCCGAAGAACACGAAGATGGAACCGAAGAAGATGGAGAGCACCGCGATGAGCACGCCCGATTCGAAGGTGATGGGGATGTTCGTCCAGAACCCGTGCGGCGGGCGGCTTCCGACGTTGATCGGGTACGCCTTGCTGTTCAGGTACCACTGCAGCGAGTAGCCGCCCAGGGCGCCCAGGACCCCTCCGGTCAGCGCCACGATCGGGACCTTGCTGCGCGGCAGCGCGAGCGCATCGTCGATGCCGTGCATCGGACGCGGCGAGTGCGCGTCGAGCCCCGGCACGCCTTGCTCGCGGAGCTTGCGGACCGCCTCGACGCAGGCGGCGGCCTCGGTGAACTGGCCGAGAACGAAGCGCCTCATCGGTGCGCTCCTTCCACCTCGCTCAACCCGCCGCCCTGGTGAAGCTCGTGGTTCAGCTCCTTCACCTCGCTGGTGGCCACCGCGGGGATGAACTTGAGGAAGACGAGGAACAAGGTGCCGAAGAAGCAGATGGTGCCGAAGAGCAGCGAGAAATCCACCCACGTCGGGTAGTACATCGCCCAGTTCGAGGGGATGAAGTCCTGATGTAACGAGGTGACGACGATGTTGAAGCGCTCGAACCACATCCCGACGTTCACCAGCACCGACCCGATCCAGAGCGTCCAGACGTTGCGGCGCGCCCAGCGCGTCCAGAACATCTGCGGGACCACCACGTTGCAGAACATCTGCGTGAAGTAGGCCCAGGCGTACGGTCCCCGCGGGCGCGTGGAGAAGAAGACGTGCTCCTCGTAGACGTTGCCGCTGTACCAGGCGGCGAAGTGCTCCATCAGGTAGCCGTAGAAGACGATGAGGCCGGTGAGGAGCATCACCTTGGCCATCGACTCCAGGTGCCGGGCCGTGATCACGTGCTTGAGCTTCATGTAGCGGCGGGCTGGAATCATCAGCGTCATCACCATCGCGAAGCCGGAGAAGACGGCGCCGGCGACGAAGTACGGCGGGAAGATGGTGGTGTGCCAGCCAGGCAGGATGGAAAGGGCGAAGTCCCACGACACGATGGTGTGGACCGAGAGGACCAGCGGGGTGGCGAGTCCCGCCAGGAGCAGGTAGGCGATCTTGTAGTGGTGCCAGTGCCGCGCGCTGCCGCGCCAGCCGAGCGCGAAGATGCCGTAGGCGATCCGCGCGCGCTTGCTGCTCGAGCTGTCGCGCAGGGAGGCGAGGTCGGGGATCAGGCCCAGGTACCAGAACAGCAGCGAGGTGATGAAGTACGTGCTCACCGCGAACACGTCCCACATCAGTGGGCTCTTGAACTGGGGCCAGATCGAGTTGGTGCTCGGGTAGGGGAACAGCCAGTAGATGGCGAACCAGGGGCGGCCGGTGTGCAGGATGGGGAAGAGCCCCGCCTGCATCACGGCGAAGAGCGTCATCGCCTCGGCGAAGCGGTTGATGCTGGTGCGCCACTTCTGCTGGAAGAGGAGGAGGATGGCGCTGATCAGCGTCCCGGCGTGGCCGATCCCGATCCACCAGACGAAGTTGATGATCCCGAACGCCCAGCCGACCGGGATGTTGTTCCCCCACATCCCGATGCCCCTCGCAACCGTGATCGCGATCGCCGAGAAGAGCACCCCGGTGCCGGCCAGCCCGATCAGGAACAGCGCGAGCCACCCCCGTTGCGGCGGTTGCCAGACGTAGGCGTTGAGCGACTTGTTGAGCGTGCCGTCGTCCTGCCTGCCCTCGATCAGCGGGGGCGGGATCAGCTGCGGGGGCAACGCGATGGCCGTCTCCGCCATCAGGCAAGCTCCGGGTTCGGGTTGGTGACGCGCGTCAGGTACGCGGTGCGCGGCCGCGTTCCCAGCTCGTGCAGCAGATCGTAGCGGCGCTCGTCCTCGTGCAGCCTGCGCACCTTCGCGTTCGCATCGTTCAGGTCGCCGAACACGATCGCCCCGCTCGGGCACGCCTGCTGGCAGGCGGTGAGGACCTCGCCGTCGCGGATCCGGCGATCCTGGAGCCGGGTCTCGATCCGGGCCCGCTCGATGCGCTGCACGCAATACGTGCACTTCTCCATCACCCCGCGCGCGCGCACGGTGACGTCGGGGTTGAAGGCCATCTTCTCGGTATTCGTGTAATCCGACGTGTACGAGAAGAAGTTGAAGCGCCGCACCTTGTACGGGCAGTTGTTCGAGCAGTACCGGGTGCCGACGCAGCGGTTGTAGATCATCTCGTTGAGCCCCTCGTCGCTGTGCACGGTGGCGTTGACGGGGCACACGTACTCGCAGGGCGCGTACTCGCAATGCACGCACATCAGCGGCTGCACCACGACGCCCGGGTTGCCGGTGTCGTCGCCGATGAAGTAGCGGTCGACGCGCAGCCAGTGCATCTCACGGCTGAGCGCGACCTGCTCCTTGCCGACCATCGGGATGTTGTTCTCGGCGACGCACGCCACCATGCAGGAACTGCATCCGGTGCAGCGCGACAAGTCGATCGCCATGCCCCAGCGGTAGCCGGGATAAGCGGGCCCCGGATACGCGGTGAGCAGCGGAGCGCGGCTCTCGGCGAGCTCTTCCCCGGTCTCCTTGAGCTTCTCGACGGTGGTGGTGGCCGCGATCAGGCGCCCCTCCATCGAGTGGTGCTCTTGCGTCTGGGCGAGGCGCGCTCTCTTGCCGACGGGAGTGACGGTCAGGCCGGGCGAGAACCAGGGGGCGTCGGTGTGGCGCAGGGGGCTGGTGTCGAATCCCAGGCCCCGACAGAGCGCCTCTCCTGCGCCGCGGCGGCCGTAACCGAGCGACGCGGTGATGGTGTCCTCCGCGTGCCCCGGCGCGATCACGACGGTCGCGTGCGCAGGCGGCCCGCGCAGCCCGAGATCGACGCGGTCGCCCTGGCGCAGGCCGAGCTTGCGCGCGGTGTCGGGCGCCAGCAGCGCGGCGTTCTCCCAGGTGACCTTCGTCACCGGATCCGGCAGTTCCTGCAACCAGGAGACATTGCCGAACCGTCCATCCCACACCCGATAGTCCGGGACGATGTTGATCTCGATGCCGGCGCTCGAGTCCGCGGGCGCGACCTGCATGGCGGCGGCAAGGATCTGGTCGTGGCGGACGGCCGGCGTCTCCGGCGGGGTCGCGGTGCCGCCGATGAACCCGTCGGCCAACCATTTCTCCCAATTGAGCGCGAAATGGTCTGGCCTTTCCGATTCCCAGAACGCGCGCAGCTGCGTGTACGCCGTGCGATCGCCCTCGCCGAGGAACGCCGCCAGCGTCTCCACCTCGCTCGCGCCGGAATAGAGCGGGGAGATGAGCGGCTGGATGAAGGTGACCGTGCCGTCGTGGGCGCGCGCATCGCCCCAGCTCTCGAGCGGGTGCAGCGAGGGGATGACCCAGGTCGCGCGGTCGGCGGTCTCGTCGAGGTAGAGCGATCGGTAGACGGAGTACGGCACCTGGGAGAGCGCCTTGCTGAAGTTCAGATCGGCCGGGGCCCCGTAGACGGGATTCCAGGCGGTGATCACCAGGGTATCGACCTTGCCGCCGCGCATCTCCTCGACGAGCTGCTCGAGCGTCCGCGGTCCGGCGTTGGTATCGTGCAGCACGGGGCGTGCTGCCGCCGCGCAGGCGCTCCCGAGCGCCGCGTTGATGGCGTGCGCGGCGGCATGCAGCACGGGCGGCTGGCGCGGTCCGACGGAAACGAGCGCGCCGCGACCGGCGGCCACGAGATCTTTCGCCACCGCATCGGCGAACTTCGCGCTCTCCGGCGGCAGGGGAAAACGCTGCTGCAGCGGCGCGTAGCGCGAGAGCGCCGGAACCTGCGCCGCCAGCCGGCCCAGCAGCGCCAGACCGAACCGGTGCAGATGCGTCGGCTTCAGACGGAGGCGATGATCGGCGTTCATCCCGGTCACCGTCAGGTTCGTCTCCACCGCGTAGAGGCGAGCCAACCGCCCGTTCGCCGGATCGCGCTTCTCCGCCCAGTCCCGCATGGCGGGGAGCGTCCCCGGCAAGGCCGCGAGCAGATCGGAGTCGAGCGAGAGCACCACCCGCGCCCGGGAGAGATCGAGGCGGACTTCGTACGCCGCGCCATACGCGAGCTGGGCGCCGTCGTGGATCTGCTGCAGCGGGATCGCGCTCCAGGAGGAGAATTTCGCCTGCGGATATGTATCGGCGAGCCGCTGGCGCAGCCGGCCGACCAGCGGCGAGGAGCCGGGCTCCATCAGGAAACGCAATCCTGCGCCGCGGCTGTCGCGAAGCGCGCGCGCCTTCTCCGCAGTCGCCTGGAGGAAATCGCGCCACGCGCTCGGCTGACCCAGGTGCTGCACGACCCCGAGGCGCTGCGGGTCGTAGAGCCGCAGCAGCTCGGCCTGCTCCAGGGGACCGACGGCGCCGCGGCTGGACGGATGGTCGGGATTGCCTTCGATCTTCGTCGGCCGGCCCTCGTTCGCGGTGACGAGCAGCCCGGTGGCCCTGCCGTCGATGACCGCTGCGGTCGCGTAGTGCAGCGGGTTCCCGGGGGTCACCTCCGGCGGTTGCCTGGTGTAGGGGAGGATCTTCTCGTCCGGCGGCTTGAGGCAGCCACCGAGCGACGCCAGCGCAGCGGACGCCCCGAGCAGCTGCAGGACGCTGCGCCGCGAGGTCGCGTCATCGGGCGGCGGCGCGGCCCCCAGCTCGCGCGAGGGAGCCGGCGGCGCCCCGTGCTCGTCCAGGCCGCGCCAGAGCTTTTGCCGCTGGCCCGCGATCGGGAATGACTTCAGCGATGGCATGTCGTGCAACTCGTGCGCGTCTCGACGTGGTACTGCTCCATCAGCTGCTTGCCGATCGCGAGCTGATCTTCCGTCGGCTTGTACGTCATGTTCGTGATCTGATCCCGGGGACGCAGGTACCTCTCCGGGTGCCGGTGGCATTCCAGGCACCACCCCATGGCCAGGGATTGCGCCTTCTCCACCTGCGCCATCTCGTCCACGCGCCCGTGGCAGGTGACGCAACCGACGCCCTGCCTCACGTGGATCGAGTGATTGAAGTAGACGAAGTGGGGCAGCTTGTTGACCTTGTTCCAGACGATGGGACGATCCGCGAAGTAGCTCTCGCGCACCGGCGCGAGCTTTGGGCTCTTGTTCCAGATCTGCTCGTGGCAGTTGAGGCAGATCGAGGTCGGAGGCACTCCCGCGGAGGGCGACTTCTCCACCAGGTAGTGGCAGTACCGGCAGTCGATGCCTTCGTCGCCGACATGGTGGCGGTGATCGAACTGCACCGGCTGGTCGACGGGATCCTGCTGCTGGGTGAAGAACGGCGTCCGCACGTAGATCATCGGGCCGGCGATGAGGCCACCGCCGAACAGGAGCGCGAGCGCGACCAGGGCCACGCGGAACGCGGTGTTCGACGAGGGCTTGAACAAAGAGCTCATTCCGTTCTCACGTGGCTCCGAGCCGAGCAGCGGCGCTTGCTAGCCGAGGGATTTTCGCGGTGGAGGGGTGCGGATTGCGGCAGCGACCGAACGTCGCAGTCCCTCAATCGCCTGCGAGCGCGCGAGGGTGACGGATGCTGCCCATTTCTCCGCCGACTTGGCAAGCGCCGAGTCGGCCCGTGTCTGCTGCGCGTCAGGTAACTACCCTGACGCGGAGGTCTTTCCATGGCGAAGACGGTGGGCGATTTCCTGGTCGAGCGGCTGCGCGCCTGGGGCGTCCAGCGCGTGTTCGGCTATCCCGGCGACGGCATCAACGGGATCATGGCCGGGTTCGAGCACGCCGGCGACGAGCGCCCGCGCTTCATCCAGGCGCGCCACGAGGAACTGGCCGCCCTCATGGCGGGGGCGCATGCAAAATTTACCGGCGAGCCGGGAGTGTGCCTGGCCACCTCGGGGCCGAGGGCGATCCGGACGCGAAGCACATGATCGGCGAGACCACCAAGACCGCCGTCGCCGGGGTGTTCAAGAAGGACGACGAGAGAGGCGAGTAGCGGTCGTCGCTCCCTTCATCGTGCCGGTCAGTCGTGAAGTGCGGAGACGGGAGAGACACATTGCTGTGGCAGCGCCGAATGGAGCGGTTTCTCCTCGGCCGCGACGGCCTTGCGGGGCATCGTCGCCGCGCTGAACGACGCGAAATCGACCACGGCCATCGCCGCCATCAGCACCCAAAGGATCGCGAGCGCGATCGGGAACCAGTTCCTCCAGACACCCATGGCCGTCTCCTCCTGCGTGCCTTTCTCCAAGGCCTACGCAACAGGAGTGGCCGCATTTCAGCGGTGGTTTCAGAGAAAGAGCGGAGCGCTCTAGCGGAGCAGTGCGAGGACGGCGGGCAACATGCGCTCGGCCCACACATCGTATCCGCGCGCGCTGGGGTGGAAGCCGTCCGGCGAGAACAGCTCGGGACGGCCGGGAAGCGCCTCGCGGCTCCAGGCGTAGAGATCGACCAGAGACAGCCGATGCCGCGCCGCGGTCGCGGTGATGTGGTCGTTGAAGAGCTCGATGCGGCGCTCGTAGAGCGAGCGCGGAACGACGCGCGCGACGGCCGGTGCGAGCGCGAGGTCCGGAATGTTGGCGATCGCGATCGGCGCGCCGAGCTTGCGCAGCGGCACCACCGTCTCCTCCAGGTTCAACGCGAACGCGTCGTCGGGGATCTGCAGTCCGACGTCGTTGATGCCGATCCCGAGTGTGACCAGCCGCGGGCGGGTCCGCAGCGCGCGCGCAAGCTGACTCTCCAGGAGGCCGGAACTGGTGGCGCCGCTCTGCCCGAGGTTCAGCAGCTCCAGCGTGGGGAATGCCGGCCGCAGCTTTGCCACGATCCGCTCGGGATAGCCGCCGCCCGATCCCGCGCCGATGCCGATGGCTGTGGAATCGCCGAGAGCAACGTAGAGAAGCTCCGCCGGCACTGGAACAATGTAGTCATCGGGGCCCCGCCGACGGAGGTGCGACCGCCGCCTACCCTGGCCAATGAACAGGCGAATTTGCACCCCGATGCTAAGCTGGCGAACGCCGTGATCGCGGGGAAGGACCTCCTCAACCAGTTCAAGGCTGCGTCGTGGAGGGCACCCGACGAGGTGGAGGCGTTCATCGCCGCGGCGGAGGCTCCGCAGACGGCGGAATTCTTGAAAATGCTCGACATCGTCTCCGGGAGGGCGCCCGACGCGGCCGTCCACCGCGCGCGCCTGACGGTGTTCGCGCGCCTGATCGACAAGAACCCGGACAAGACGCTCTTCGCGCCGTTCGTGAAGGCCCTGAAATCGGCGGAGCCGGGCCTGCGCACTACCCTGGCGGCCCTGCTGCCGAAGGTGAACAGCGCCACCGAGCACGGCGCCCTGGTCGAGTGCCTCCGCTCGGCCGACGCCGGGTTGCGCGCGACGGTGGCCCGGGCCCTGCAGCAACTGGGCGGCAGCCGGACCGTTTTCGAACTGCTCACGCGTGCGGTGAGCGAGCCGGGCTTCGTGGGACGCGTCGAGGCGATGGACGTGCTGGTCGGATTCGCACGGCACCAGGCCATCCCCGCCCTCCAGGCGGCCCTGCTGGCAGGTTCGCCACAAGAGAAGGTCCATGCCCTGAAGCACCTCGGCAACGCTCCGGTGATGGGCAAGGATCCCGCCGCGGCGCTGAAGGCGATCGCGCCCCTGCTGGACGCCCAGAAGGAGCAGGAGCCGGTCGTCATCCAGGCCATCCTTTCCTTCTCCGCGCTCTCCACCGAGGACGACTGGTTCGAGTACGTGGGCATCTTCCTCGACTCCGACACGGTCGGGATGGTGAAGGCTGCGGTGGAGGGCCTGCGCCGCTACAACTCCGCGCGCGTGATGGCGGCGCTGGAGCGGAAGATGCGCGCCGGCCCTCGCATCATCCGCATCGCGGTCCTGAACGCGCTGGAGGGGATCGGGACCGATGCGGTGCTTCCTCCCTTGGTGGAAGCGCTCGCCCACAAGCAGATACCCGTACGCAACCGCGCTGCCGAGGTGCTCAAGCAACTCTCCATGGAGGGCAAGCTCGACGTCTCGCGGACGGTGATCTGGCTGCTGCGAAGCCGCGACGTGAACGTCCGGCGCATGGCCACGGAGATCATCCGCAGCGTCGCCGATCCGGATCAACAGCTCTGGCCCAAGCTGATGGGCGTCCTGCGAGACGAGGACTGGTGGGTGCGCGAGCGCGTGATGGACGCGCTGGTCGAGCTGGGCGGACAGCGGCTGACCTCGCACATCGTCGCGCTGCTCGCCGATCCGAGCGACGTGATCCGGCGGTTCGCGGTCAGCGTGCTCGGGCGCATCAAGGACCCGAAGGCGCTGCGCTCGCTGGTGCAGATCGCGACCCAGGACGCCGATTGGTGGGTCAAGGAGACCGCCATCGAGTCGGTGGCGGCGATCAACGACGCGCGCGCCGTGCCCTACATCGTCCACATCATGGCCGCCGATCCGGACCTCCAGCCGGTCTGCATCCAGGCATTGATCGACATGGAAGCGAACACCGCTGCGCCGCAGGTGGCGCCGCTCTGCAGCTCCGGGAGCGCGGACGTCCGCTACCTGGCGGTGAAGTTCCTCGACAAATTCGACGCGAACGAGCACGCGGCGGCGGTGGCGAAGCTGCACGACGATCCGCACCCGAAGGTGCGCGCCGCCGCGCGGGACTTGATCACCCACTGGCGGATCACCGCGCAAGGACAGGCGGCCCACTCCGTTTCCATGCTCGAGCGCCTGCTTTTCCAGCTCGCGCAATCGGAAGGAGACGATCTCATCGTCGCCGCCGGCAAGCCCGTGTTCATGAAGAAGTTCGGGCGGGTGACCTCGGTGAATCCCACCGTGCTCGACGAGGAGCAGGTCAAGGCCCTGCTGCTCCCCCACTTGTCCACCGAGCAGGTGATGGCGCTGCAGGCCATGCAGGACGTCGATTACTCGCACGAGGTGAAGAGCGAGGGTCTGCGCTTCCGCGCCAACATCTTCTACCAGCTGGGCGGGCTCTCCGGCGTCTTCCGGCGAATCCGCGGCGCGTTGCCGGAGTTCGAGAAGCTGGGCCTGCCGCCGCTCGTGCAATCTTTTGGAAACCTGAAGAACGGCCTGGTGCTGGTGGGTGGTCCGACCGGGTCAGGCAAGTCCACCACCCTGGCAGCGCTGATCGATTACATCAACCGCACCTCGTCCCGGCACATCATCTCTCTCGAGGATCCCATCGAGGTGATCCACAAGCGCAAGCAGAGCCTGGTGAACCAGCGCGAGGTCGGCACGCACACGAACAGCTTCGCCGCCGCGCTGCGATCGACCTTGCGCGAGGATCCGAACGTCATCCTGGTCGGCGAGATGCGCGACCTGCCGACCATCGAGTTCACGGTGGTCGCGGCGGAAACGGGACACCTGGTCTTCGGGACCGTGCACACCGTTTCCGCCGCCACCACCGTAGACCGGATCGTGGCCGCGTTTCCGCCTGGCCAGCAGCAGCAAGTGCGCTCGACGCTCGCCGATTCGCTGCGCGCGGTGGTCTGCCAGTATCTGATGAGGGAGAAGAGCGGCACCGGTCGCGTGCTCGCGGTCGAGCTGATGGTGAACAACGAGGCGGTCTCGAACCTGATCCGCAAGGGGAAGGCATTCCAGCTGCCCTCGGTGATCTCCACCTCGCGCGAACAGGGAATGCAGCTGATGGACTCCGATCTGATGCGGCTGACGAAGGAGGGAAAGATCACCGCCGGCGACGCCTACGTGAAGGCGGTGAGCAAGAAGGACTTCGAGCCGTTCGTGGAGGAGGAAGAAAAAGCCGCGGCGCAGAGGCGGGCGCCGAACTTCAAGACCGTCGCGGTGGCCGCCGTGCCCTCGCCGGCGCAGCCGCAGGCGCCCGCGGCGGGGCCCGCACAGGCTCCCCCGACGCGGTCCTCCGCGCAACCACAGTCGTCCGTGATCCGGCCGGCCGCCGCCGGCGGCACGAGGAAGCCATAGTGCTCCGCATCGACTCATTCTTGCGGTTGGTCGCGGAGCAAGGGGCGAGCGACTTGCACTTCCATGCGGGCAACGTCCCGATCATCCGCCACGAGGGGGAGCTGATGCCGCTTCCCTTCCGCATTCTTTCGGAAGTGGAGACGGGCCGGTTCCTGCTCGAGCTGCTCGGCGAAGAGCAGCGGGCGCAGTTCGAAAAGACAAAGGAAGCGGATCTGGTCTACTCCATCGAAGGCGTCGCGCGCTTCCGCGTGAACATCTTCGTGCAGTCCCAGGGCCTGGGCGCCGTGTTTCGCGTGATCCCGAACAAGGTGCCCACGCTGGACGAGCTGAATCTGCCGCTGGCGCTGAGGCGGCTCACCCAGCTCGCCAATGGCCTTGTGCTGGTGACCGGACCCACCGGATCGGGCAAAAGCACGACGCTCGCGGCGATGGTCGACGAGATCAACAAGACCTCGCAGCGGCACGTGATCAGCATCGAGGACCCGATCGAGTTCCTGCACAAACCCATCAAGGGGGCGATCACCCAGCGGCAGGTGGGCAAGCATGCCGAGTCGTTCTCGAGCGCGCTCCGCTCCGCGCTGCGCGAGAGCCCCGACGTGCTGGTGGTGGGCGAGATGCGGGATCTGGAGACCATCCAGCTGGCGATCTCCGCGGCCGAGACGGGCGTGCTGGTGATCGGCACGCTGCACTCGAACAGCGCTCCCAAGGCGATCGATCGCATCATCGACGTGATTCCGGAGGAGAGCCGCGATCAGGTGCGCAGCACGCTATCGGTGCTGCTGCGCGGCGTCGTCTCGCAGCACCTCGCCAAGCACGCGACCGGCGAGGGGCGCGTCGCGGTGATGGAGGTGCTGCTGCAGAGCTACGCCCTCTCCAACCTGATCCGCGAGAACAAGGTCTTCCAGATCGACGGCTACCTCGACGCCGCTTCCTACGACGGGAGCGGGATGCAGAGCCTCGATGCGAGCCTGTTCAAGCTGGTGAAGCAGGGCGAGGTCACCCTGGAAGAGGCGCTCAAGCTGTCGAACCAGCCCGAGTCGCTGAAGCGCCTCGCCGCCGAGCTGCCCGAGGATTGACCCGATGGATGCGAAGGCCCGCGACAAAGCGCTGGAGCGCGCCCGCAGCCTGGAGAAGGGAGGGCAGGGCGACGCCGCGGCGAAGCTGTTCCGCGAGGCCGGCGCGGTGGAAGATGCGGCGCGGGTGCTGGGCGCCTTGCGGCGCCCGCGCGATGCCGCGCAGCTCTTGCTGGACAGCCTCGGTGTCCCGCCGGCGCAGGCGGGCCGCCTCGATCCGGCGGGAAAGAAGCGGGCGTTGATGGCCGCGATCTTTCTCGGCCGCTCGGGCGAGAAGCAGATGGCGGTGCAGGTGTTCATGGCGCTGGGCGAGCAGCAGCGGGCAGTCGAACTGTTGCAGAAGGCCGGGGACGCGGTGGGCGCGGCGCGCATCGCCTCGATGAAACCGGGCCAGTTCGATACCGGCGCGATGCTCGCGCCGGCCAAGGCGACCGCGGTGGGAGGCCAGGCGGCCTCCATCCTCTCGGCGCAGAAGATGGAGGAACAGGGCAAGCTCGCGGCGGCCCTGGAGGCTTACGTGCAGCTCAAGCGATTCGCCGACGCCGGCCGCATGGCGAAGGCGCTCGGGCGCACGGCGGATGCGGCGCAGCTCTTTGCAGATGCCGGCGCTCCGCTGGAAGCGGCGCAGGCCTATCTGGAGTCGGAAGACACCGGGAAGGCGCTCGACAACTTCTGCCGCGTCCCCGCGGACGATGCGCAATACCGGGTTGCGGCGGCCATCGCGGCACGGCTGGCGACGAACCTGAACGTGCTCGACTTCCGCTTCGAGCATTTCGTCGGCGCCTACGTGCGCAGCGGTCCGCGCGACGAGGCGGAGCTGCAGGTCTTCGATCTGCTGGGAGCGCTGTACGAGACGCACGGGTTTCCGGAGAACGCCCGCGAGGTATTGCAAAAGATCCTGGCGGTGCAGCCTTCGTTCCCGGGCGCGCGCGAGCGGCTCGCTCGGCTCGACCAGCAGCTGCGGCCTACGGCGATGATGGCCCGCCAGGTGCTCTCGAACGCCGACCTGCACAAGAAGCGGATCCCGTCGCTGCCCGATCTGGGCGAGCTGCCCGACATGGGGGATTTGCCGGCGGGCGACTCGGCAACCATGGTCCGCAGCGCCCCGGCCCTCGCGAAGCATGTTGCGGGCGCGCAGGCGGCGAAGGGCGAAGAGGTGATCGCGGAGGCGGAAGTGCTGCCGGACGAGCCGCGCACTCGCGCCGAGAAGTTCGAGCCCGGTGCGACGCTCGCCGGGCGGTATCGCCTGGAGGGGAAGATCGGCCAGGGCGGCATGGCGACCGTGTTCCGCGCCTTCGATCTGGAGCTGGAGGAGAACGTCGCGCTCAAGCTCTTCAACGTCGAGCAGACTTCGGAAGTGCTGGTGGCGCGATTCAAGCAGGAGCTGAAGCTCTCCCGCCAGCTCATCCACCCGAACATCATCCGCCTCTACGACATCGGCGTGCACCAGGGATACCGGTACATCAGCATGGAGCTCCTGGTCGGCAAGAGCCTGAAGGACCGGATGCGGGCGCCGATCGAATTCCGGACCGCGCTCGGCTACCTCCTGCAGGCCTGCCATGGCCTTCAGGCCGCGCACGATGCCAGCGTGGTGCACCGCGACGTGAAGCCGGACAACTTCTTCGTCACCGACGACGGCGTGCTCAAGGTGATGGATTTCGGCATCGCCAAGCAGTACGCGACGCCGGGGGTCACCGTGGCCGGGTCGATCGCAGGCACTCCGCTGTACATGTCGCCCGAGCAGGTGGGAAACTTCAGCGCGGTGACGCACCTGACCGACCTCTACGCTCTCGGGGTTTGCGCGTACGAGATGTTCACCGGCCAGGTTCCGTTCTTCCACGAGGACCTCGTGCCTCTCTTGATGATGCACGTGAACAACCAGCCGGTGCCGCCGCGGCAGCGCAATCCGCACGTGCCCGCCGAGCTGAACGCCATGATCTTGAAGTTGCTCGCCAAGGATCCGAAACAGCGGTACCAGAGCTGCCGCGACCTGGCCCAGGACCTCGGGAAGATCCGCGACGCGTACGCATGATCGGCGTCGCGCTGGCGTTGGCGCTGGGCGCGTCGGACAAGGTCGACGTCCGCCCCGAAGCCGACCTGGCGCTCGCGAGCGTCGCCCTCCTCGGGACCGCCATCCCGGAGCTCTTCAAGAACGAGATCGCGCCCGGGCATTGCCGGCTCTGTGACGGGCCCGACAATACGGGGCTCCCCGGGACCGGGTCGCGCGGATCGCTGAACAGCATCGACGCCTGGTCGCATGACGCCTTCACCGGATGGCTGGTCACCCGGGGAACCGCGGACGTTGCGAGCAGCGTCGTTTCCTATGTGCTCGTTCCGGCGGGAGCCGCGATCGGCGCCTGGACGGCCACCGGACCGCATGCGACCGAGGGGGCGGGATGGCGTGCAGCCGCGATCGTCGGCGAGTCCGCCCTGGTATCGGCGGCGCTCGTACAGGGCGTCAAGCTGGCCGTGGCGCGCAAGCGGCCGTTCGTGCGTTACGGCCACGGCGAAACGGCTGGCACCTACGACACCACCGATCCGGACAGCCACGCCAGCTTTCCTTCCGGCCACACCGCGTTGGCGACCTCGCTCGGCGTCGCGCTGGCCACCACCGCAACCATCGAGGACTCGCCCGCGGCGCCCTGGTTCTGGGCTGGCGCCACAGCCGCATCGATCGCCGCGGGTTCCCTGCGGATGATGGCGGAGAAGCACTACCTGACCGACGTCGCTGCGGGGGCGCTGATCGGCGCCACTTGCGGCGTCGTGGTCCCCCTCCTGCATCGGCGCGGCGGGCCACTGTCCTCCCGCTCGATGTCCGTTGCAGCGCAGGGACCGGCGCTCACGCTGACCGGGCGGTTCTGAAGCGGTAGAGTGCCCAGCATGCCGCACCCACTCGCTGGAAAGCCCGCGCCGCGCGACGTGCTCGTCGACGTCGACAAGCTCCGAAAGCTCTACTACGACGAGAAGCCCGATCCCGCCGATCCGCAGCAGCGCGTCGCGTTCGGGACCAGCGGCCATCGCGGCTCCTCGCTCAAGCGCGCCTTCAACGAGGCGCACATCCTGGCGGTCACCCAGGCAGTCTGCGAGTACCGCAAGGCGCAGGGCACCAGCGGGCCGCTCTACCTGGGGAAGGACACGCACGCGCTCTCGGATCCGGCGCAGGAGACCGCGCTCGAGGTGCTGGCGGCGAACGACCTGCACGTGCTTTGGTCGCGCCGCGCGACGCCGACGCCGGTGATCTCGCATGCCATCCTCACCTACAACCGCGGGCTGTCGCGCGGGTTCGCGGACGGCATCGTCATCACGCCCTCGCACAACCCGCCCGAGGACGGTGGCATCAAGTACAACCCGCCGAACGGCGGACCGGCCGATACGGTCGCGACCGGATGGATCGAGAAGCGGGCGAACGAGCTGCTGCGCAACCCCGAGGCGATCGGGCGCGCGGTGCGTCCGGGCGCGCTGGAGGAGCACGACTTCGTCACGCCGTACGTGCGGGATCTGGGCAACGTGATCGATCTCGAGCGCGCGCGTAGCCTGCGGCTCGCCGTCGATCCGCTCGGCGGGGCCAACCTCGATTACTGGGACCCGATCGCGTCCGAGTACGGGCTCGACATCACGGTGGTGAACCGCACCGTCGATCCGACGTTCGCGTTCATGACGCTGGATTACGACGGGAAGATCCGGATGGACTGCTCGTCGCCATACGCGATGGCGAAGCTCGTCGGGCTGAAGGACCAGTACCAGCTCGCCTTCGGCAATGACACCGACTCCGACCGGCACGGGATCGTGACGCCGAGCATGGGGCTGATGAATCCCAATCACTACCTGGCGGTCGCCATCCAGTACCTGTTCAGCAATCGCGGCTGGCCGGCGCGCGCCGAAGTGGGAAAGACGTTGGTCTCGTCGGCGCTGATCGATCGCGTGGCGCGGAAGATCGGTCGGACGCTGCGCGAGGTGCCAGTCGGGTTCAAGTGGTTCGTGGACGGGTTGCTCGACGGCTCGCTCGGCTTCGGCGGCGAGGAGAGCGCGGGCGCCTCGTTCCTGCGGCGCGACGGGTCGGTCTGGTCCACCGACAAGGACGGCATCATCATGGACCTGCTGGCGGCGGAGATGCTCGGCCGGACGGGCAAGGATCCCGGCGTGCAATATCGCGAGCTGTCGGACGAGCTGGGGCGCCCGGTGTACACGCGCATCGACGCGCCGGCGACTCCGGCGCAGAAGAGCGCGCTGAAGAAGCTGTCGCCGGAAGCAGTGCGCGCATCCACGCTCGCCGGCGAACGGATCACGGCGAAGCTGACGAGGGCGCCCGGCAACGGAGCGGAGATCGGCGGCCTCAAGGTCGTGGCGGAGAACGGCTGGTTTGCCGCCCGGCCCTCCGGCACGGAGGACGTCTACAAGATCTATGCAGAGAGCTTCCGCGACGAAGCGCATCTGAAGACGATCCTGGACGAGGCGAAGGTCATCGTGGCGGCCGCGCTCCGGTAGACATGCGCTCCTGGCCTGGCCGGTTTCCGGCGGAGATCGACGAGCTGCGTTAGACTCGAAGCATGCCCTTCGATCCGAATGCCTCCTTCGGCAAGTCGCTGTTCTTCGGCGAGATCCTCGAGGACCAGCTCTTTCCCTACCCCGAGATGACGCGCGACCAGGCCGAACTCGTAGCCCCGATTTGCGAGACGATCGACCGGTACATGGGCGGCATCGACTCGCGGAAGCTGGATCGCGAGGGCGAGTTTCCGCCGGAGGTGTTGCAGTCGCTGCGGGAGATCGGCCTGTTCGGGCTGATCGTGCCCGAGGAGCACGGCGGGCTCGGGCTCTCGAACAGCGGGTACGCGCGCGTGATGCAGCAGGTATCGATGTATGACGTCTCCATCGCGGTCACTCTCGGGGCGCACTCCAGCATCGGCTTCAAGGGGCTGCTGCTCTTCGGCAACGAGGCGCAGAAGCGGCGCTATCTGCCGAAGCTCGCCACCGGTGAGACCATCGCGGCGTTCTGCCTCACGGAGCCGGGCAGCGGCTCGGACGCGTTCTCGATCAAGACCAGCGCCCGCCGCGACGGCGACTTCTACATCCTGAACGGGCAGAAACTGTGGATCACGAACGGGGGCATCGCCGACTTCTACACGGTGTTCGCCAAGACGACGCCGGACACGCCGGAGCAGAAGGGGAAGATCACCGCGTTCATCGTCACGCGCGACCTCGGCGGCATCACGCACGGCCCGCACGAGGACAAGATGGGCATCCGCGCTTCGAACACGACCGCGGTCTACTTCGACAACGTGCGCGTGCCCGCCGCCAACGTGCTGGGCGAGGTTGGCAAGGGTTTCAAGGTGGCGATGAGCATCCTCAACCATGGCCGGACCGGGCTGGGCGCCGGCGCCGTGGGAGGGCAGCGGAGGCTGCTGCAGCTCGCCATCGCGCACGCGACGGAGCGCAAGCAGTTCGGACGGCCGCTCACGAGCTTCAGCAAGATCAAGGAGAAGCTCGGCCGGATGGCGACGAACCTCTACGTGAGCGAGTCGCTCTGCTACATCGTTTCCTCGACCATCGATCGCGGCGGACTCGACTATTCCGTCGAGGGCGCCGCCACCAAGGTGTTCAATTCGGAAGCGGTGTGGAACGCGAGCGACGGGGCGCTGCAGATCGCCGGCGGCATGGGGTACATGCGCGAGCAGCCCTATGAACAGGCGGTGCGGGACGCGCGCATCAACCGCATCTTCGAGGGCACGAACGAGATTCTCCGCCAGTACATCGGCCTCACCGGCCTGCAGAAGCCCGGCGAGTACCTGAAGGGGTTCGGCAAGGAGCTGGCGAGCTCGCTCACCGATCCGATCAAGGGATTCGGCCTGCTGCGCGATTACGCCGTGCGCAAGGCGAGGCAGTCCGTCCCGATGCAGGCGGTGCCATATGGCCGCACGCCGCAGATCACCAAGGCGCACCCGGAGTTGCAGGAGCAGGTCATCTACGTCGAGGATGCGGTGCAATCGCTGGCCGCGGTCGCCGAGAGCGCCCTGCGCAAGCATGGCCGCAACATCGTCGAGCAGCAGCTGCTGGTGGGGCGGATCGCGGACATCGCCATCGACCTGCTGGCGCTCTGCGCCGCGCTGGCGCGCACCACCCGGATCATCGAGAAGCGCGGGCTCGAGAAGGCGAAGAACGAGCTCTCGATGACGTACACGTTCTATTCGGACGCGCGCACGCGCATCCGCAGCAACCTGCGCGGGAGCACCGGCCGCAACAACGACGACGCCATCCAGCACGTGGCCGATGCTGCCGTTGGGCCGGCGGGTATCAGAACGACTTCATGAAGTAGTCGCGGGGAGCGTGTCTCCGTCTTCACGGAGACACGCAGCCACCACAATAGCGCCATACCCCGCCTCCGGCGGGGAGGCGCTACAGCGACAGAACGCCGGTGCGGATCAGGTAGGCGAGCTGCGCCCGCTGCCCGGAGTCGAGCAGCGCGTGGATCCGGCCCAGCGCCTTGATCACCGCGTCGCGGAGCCGCTCCGCGCTCTTGACGCGCAGGTCGCCGCCCTCGCGCGCCCGCGCCTCGTCGAACGCGTCGAGTCCGAGAGCGTCGGCGAACGCGGCCACCGTGCGCCGGTCGTCCACGGCCGCCTGGGCACGCTCGGTCTTCAGCTCGTCGAGGATCTTCGCCAGCTCCGAGACCTGCTCTTCGCTCAGGTTCAACTTGTACGCGAGGAACCGGAGCGGCCGGCGGACGCCGAACGAGCCGCCGCCGAAGTCATCCCCGGAACCGCCGCGCCACGGACCTGCCTGCCAGCCGCCTTCGCCGGCGTACGCGCCTTCGCGGCCGCAGCCCTGCCGGCGCGCGTTCTTCCACCACCACATCATGCCTGGGTGCATCGCTTCCTCCAACTCGCCGGGGCCTGTCGCTCCCGGCGGGGACTCCAGGCGTGGGCACCATGCCTCACGCCACCCTCTAGCCTAACGTCCCCCCGGACCCAGTCAACACCGGCGCCAGGCTTCACAGCAAACGCCGAGCACGCCGAGAGGAGATCTCGCGCACGGCTCGCGCCAAGGCCGAGTCGATGGGCGTCGGTTACTGAACCCGCCCGCGTGGATCGGTTACAGTTCGTCCACGCGATGATCAGCGCCTACGAGATCCTGGAGAAGTCGCGCGCGGCCGGCCAGCGGCTGCCGTACAACGAGGCCGCTGTCCTCTTCGCCGGCGCCGTGCGGCTGGCGGCCGCCAACGACTCTACGCTGCGGGGACGGCTCGTCCGGATCGACGATGCGGGCGGGCTTCACGTCGAGGCGTTCGATGAAGAGGCGCCGGAGGCCGAACCGGCCTACCTCGCGCCCGAGCTTCTCTCCGCGGACGCTCCGGACAAGAACGACCCGAAGGTGCAGGTCTACGCCGCAGGCGTGCTCGGCTACGAGCTGCTGACCGGCAGGCTCGCGCCGCCGCCGGGCCATGCCGCGGGCCCGGAGCTTACCGGCTCCCTCGGCGACGTGGTCCGCCGCGCCCTCGCTGTCGATCGGCGCGGGCGCATCGAGGATCTCCGGCAGCTGCACGAGGCGGTGGAGGAAGTCCAGCCACGCCCGCCTTCGGAGGGAGAGCGGAACATCCTTTCGGCCCTGCGAAACCGCTTCTCGCGGGCGTCGCTCGAGAAAGAGGCCGTGGCGAAGCTGATCGACAGACTGCACCAACTGGAGACGCAGGTGGCGCAGCTCGGCAAGGCGCAGGCGCGTCTCGAGGCATCCCAGCGGGAGTCCTCGGAAACGATCGAGCGGTTCGAGATCGGGCAGACGCGGGCGGACCAGGCCGGCCGGCGCCGCCAGTCGGTGGTCGCTCCAGCCATGGCGGTCGCGGCGCTCACCTCGGCGGCGGTCTTCGCCGCAGCCTGGGCGTTCGGATTGCTCGCGATCCCGCCGCGATCCGGCCCGTTACCCATGGCCAACGCGCCGCCACCGCCGCCGGAGCCGGTCGAAATGGCGCGCGCCGCCAGGGACGCGGCCGTGGCGGAGGCGAAGCCCGCGCCATCGGGAAGCAGGCGCGCCGTCAGCGAACCCCCGCCGGCCCCGGCGGAGGCGAAGCCTGCTCCGGCGGAAGCGAAGCCCGCACCGGCCGAAGCCAAGCCTGCGCCGGCAGAAGCGAAGCCCGCGCCGGCCGAAGCGACGCCTCCTCCGGCTGAAGCGAGGCCGGTCCCCGCAGAAGCCCCTGCGGATGCGGGAACCGTTGCTGCCGCCGAGAATGGAAACGCCGACGCAGGTCTCGCGGCCAACACCGATGCCGGCGCGCCGGCACCGACTCCAGCCACAGCGTCGCCGCCAGCAAGACGCCAGCCGGCCGCGAACTCGCACGCAGCCATGCTGCACGCTCTTGCTCTCTCTCAGGTCCGCCGCGGCGAGACGGCCCTCGAGGACGGAAACGCAGACGAAGCGCTGGCGAGCTTCAAGGCCGCGCTCGAGAACGAGCCGACCATCGCAGTCGCGTTCCGCGGCCTCGGCATGGCGTACGCGATGCAGGGGAACGACGCGGAAGCGGTGCAGGCCTACGAGAAGTATCTGCGGCTTACGCCGAAGGCGCTCGACGCGCCCGGGATCCGCCAGTCGATGGTCGAGTTGCGGGCGCGCGCGAAAGCGGGGGCGAAACGGGAGTAGCTCCCGCGCCGCGATGCTGTGCCGCAAGCGCTCGCTTGCCTGAATCCGTTGCAAGTACGGTTACTTGTCCAGCAACGCACCGCTTCCTAATTTGAACATCTGGGGGCGGCCAATGCGCACCAGGGGGCGAGCGGGGTGGATGGCGCTGTGTGCCGCCATCTCGGCAGCGTGCGGGCGAAGTGGCGGACCGCAAGGGACGGCGCCGGCGATCGTCGAAGTGTCGATCGATCCTGCCGCGGTGGCCATCGCGGGCGGGGGCAGCATCCGCTTCATCGCGGCAGTGACGGGCACGTCGGACGCAGCGGTGACCTGGTCCACCGACGCTGGGACGATCGATCAGAGCGGCATCTACACCGCGCCGAACGCGCCCGGAACATTCAGCGTCACCGCAAGGAGCCGCGCCGACCCCGGCCGGTCCGCTACCGCTTTCGTTTCCGTGAGCACGATCTCCGTGGGGTTGTCGCCGCAGGCGGTCACGCTCGCGCCCGAGGCGATGCAGCAGTTCACCGCCTGGGTGACGGGGTCGACGGATACGCGCGTGTCCTGTGTTATCGCAACCTTCCGCTTGGTCGCTTGAGGTGGGGGGCGGGGATGGGCTCGAGGGGAACCGCGCGGGCGGCGGTTTGCGCCGCGTTGCTTGCGGCATGTGGCCAAGGCGCGGCACCCCAGACCACCGGGACCTTCCACGTGATCGCGACGAGCCATGCCGATCCCTCGCGCACTGCGACGGCGACCGTCACGGTGCAGCCAGGCGCGGTCCAGGTGGTCGTGCGGCCGGCGGCGGTGACGCTGGCCGTGAACGGCACGCGGCGTCTCGCTGCGCAGGTGAGCGGGAACCCGGACACCGCGGTGCTCTGGTCGGTGAGCGAGGGAAATTCCGGCGGCACCGTGGATCCCACTGGCCTCTACACGGCGCCGGCGACGGTCGGAACGTTCCACGTCGTTGCGACCAGCCACGCGGACCCGGCCATCTCCGCCACCGCAACCGTGACGGTGCAGCTCACGCCTCCGCCGGTGCTTGGACAGTGGGATCCGGTCGAGACCTGGCCGGTCGTTCCCAACCAAGGCGGGCTGTACATCGACATCGTTCCGCTTCGCGACGCGCTGGGGCGCTACGGTCTGACCGTGGGCGACGTGGAGCGGACCATCGAATCGGCCATCGGCGGCGCGCCCATCGGCGTGACCGTCGAGGGGCGCAATCGCTTCTCCATCAACGTGCGCTACCCGCAGGATGCGCGCAGCGATCTGGAACGGCTCCGCGGCGTGCTCGTACCCCTCGCCGCGGCGGAGGGCGCGGCCGCCCCAGCGAGCGCCGAGACCGTGGCCGTCGCCCAGAGCGAGCCGGATCATGCTCAACACCCGTCCGACGGGACACCGCCGCTGCGGCCCGTCGGCGGGAGGTCGGCGGTCCAATGGCAGAGCGTCGATCCGGCCGCGCTCCAAGGGCTGACGGGCGAGGGCGTCACCACTGCCGCCAAGCGCGGCTTCGTTTCCCTCGGCCAGGTCGCGGACATCCGCATCGTCGGGGGTCCCCCGATGGTGCGGGACGAAGGCGGGCTCCTGGTCGGATACGTGTTCCTCGACGTCGATCCGTCGCAGCGCGACCTGGGCGGCTACGCGAGCGAGGCGAAGCAGGTGGTCCAGGCGGCGCTGGACGATGGCCGGTTGAAGATGCCGCAGGGCTACTTCCTCAAGTGGACCGGCCAGTACGAAGAGCTGGAGAAGATGGCCACCCGGATGCGGCTCATCGTTCCGGCGGCGCTGCTCCTCATCGTAGTGCTCCTGTTCCTGCATTTCCGGAACCTGATCGAGGTCCTCATCGTCCTGCTCTCCGTTCCTTTCGCGCTTGCCGGCAGCGTGTGGCTGCTCTGGCTGCTCGACTACCGGCTGTCGACGGCCGTCTGGGTGGGGGTGATCGCTCTCGTCGGGCTCGCCGCCCAGACCGGCATCGTGATGATCGTCTACATCGACAATGCCTATCAGCGCCGCAAGAGCGCCGGCCGCATCCGCGATCTCTCCGACATCATCCGCGCGCACATGGAGGGCACCGTCCAGCGGGTCCGGCCGAAGCTGATGACGGTCGCGGCGATGCTCGGAGGGCTCGTTCCGCTGCTCTGGGCGACGGGTTCCGGCGCGGAGGTGATGAAGCGGATGGCGGCGCCGATGGTCGGCGGTTTGATCACGAGCGCACTGCTGACGCTGGAGATCATCCCTGTGGTCTACACGTACTGGCGGCAGGAGCAGCTCCTTTGGGAGCGGGTGGCCGATCTCGACGGCGCGCTCCTGTGCGCGCTCCGGGTCTGGGCCCGGGTGCAGGGCGCGGGGTGGACGCTGCTGCTCGCGACCG
>Ga0209236_1000276_pt1 | contig 28434 bp, 30 predicted proteins | sample GraSoi013_1_40cm_FD_185819 | JGI IMG/M metagenome (GOLD analysis project Ga0209236, IMG submission 185819) | Grasslands soil microbial communities from the Angelo Coastal Reserve, California, USA - Sample 09_27_2013_1_40cm (SPAdes) (version 2) | ecosystem: Environmental > Terrestrial > Soil >... | reverse complement strand
GTTCTGACTGGCCATCGTAGCCGAAAAGGCCTGTGAAGACGCCCCAGCTGATGAGTATGCTAATCAGTGCGGGGATGTCGAGCGTAGGACCGTACTTGGAGCTGACGAAGCGGGCGAGGCTGAAACGTGTGACCTGTCCTTGTTCCTTGAGTAGTTTTGCGATGTCGGAGAAGGGCTCGAGGGTTTCTAGTCGCTGGTGGACGAGTTTTTTCCGTTCCGCTATCTTGCTGCTATGGGCTTTGTTGCCGAGCTCTGACAGCGAAATCTCGCCCTGCTGGACCGCTACTAGACCGAGATACTCTGCGGTATCAATAATCGGGAGTAGCTCGTCTAGGTCGATGCGGAGGTCGATAGTCAGGTTCGCAATGTCCGTCTTTCCATTGTACGCTTTCAAAAGATCTAGTAAACCGAAGACGCGGTTTACGCCGGCGGTAGGGAGCATTCTGGCTACAGGATTCGCTTGGACCTGACTGGGGTTAAAGAACTTTGGATACGCCAGAAGATCATTTGGTAATCAGCTGAGAAGTTTCGACAACGTCTTGATCGCGTCCACCTGGTTCGGGACGCTTGCTTTTCCGTCTGGGCTCGGCACGGCAACGATGTAGGAGACTCCGAGCTGTTCTAGACCGGAGAGTATCTTCTTGTTCTGAGCCTGGTTTCCGGAGAGCATTATTCGTCTTTCCCCTTGGGCCGACTTGTATTCTGATTGTTCGGCCTTTGTGTTTATCGCAAGTCGAACGCAGATCTCCTTGGTCTTTGCTTCTGACGATGTTTTTCTGAACTCCGCGACGAGCTTTGTGAATTGGTCGAGGGGTTGAACGTTAGGATGCCACGCATCACCAAGAGATGCGGCCCGTTTCATGGCAGCTTTGCTTGTTCCGCCAATCCAAATTGTTAGATGGTTCTGAATTGGTCGCGGTTCGAATACGGCATCGCCAAATTCAATACTGAGACTACGACTCTTGAAGCTCGTCTCTCCTTTCCAGAGCGCTCTCATCAGTCGAATGGACGCGTTAAGTCTCTTGCCTCTGTTGTGGAAGTTTGAGCCTAGATTAGTGAACTCTTTCTCGTTCCAGCCTGCACTGGTGGCCAGCATAAGTCTCCCATTACTGAGATTGTCTATTGTAGCGAGCTGTTTTGCGACAACGACAGGATTTCGCATTGCTGTGATGAGTGATGAGATTCCTAGCCTTACCCTGTCAGTAGTTGCGGCAAGATGCGAGAGTGTAGCAATGCTGTCGAAGATTCTCTCATAGGGAGTTCCACTGTTTCTGGGCATTAGTATGTGGTCGGTGGTCCAAAGGGAGTCACAGCCCGCACTTTCGGCCTCCAAAGCTACGGTACGAAGCGCCTCGGCAGAGGATGATTCGCCATAGTTTGGGACACATACGCCGAATTTCATATTGTGGGCATGGTGCGGCTTGTTGATAACATTCTTCCAGATTGGTGAACCTGGACCCTGGCTGGATCCCCGTGGCGTCGGTTCAACATTTTTATCGCCCATCTCCACGAACGGAGGTTTCCCAAGCTTGTTTGCAGTGGAAACGCTAAACCTCTCGAAGAGGTATGGGAAGACTGACGCCCTTCGCGGCTTGAACTTCACGGTCAACGAGGGCGAGATAATGGTAATTCTAGGCCCGAACGGCTCAGGCAAGACCACCCTACTCATGATCCTCTGCACGATTCTGAAGCCGACATCAGGCACTGCAAGAGTTGTGGGGATTGATGTTGTAGGGGAGGGAACCAAGGTTCGAGAGGTTATGGGAATAGCCTTCCAAGAGGCGAGAGGTTTCTGGCGCCACAAACCCTCGTCCATTCTGAAGTTTCACGCTTCAATGTTCGACATCGACCCTGCTAAGCGGCAGGATCTGATCGAGCGCACGATGAAGGACCTGGAACTCTGGGAGTCGCGCGACAAGATGTTCATGCACCTGTCAGGTGGTCAGGCGAAACGGCTGGAGACGGCGAAGGTTCTCATTCAACAGCCTAAGCTGGCGATTTTCGACGAGCCTACGAGTCAAGTGGATCTTCGTGGTAAGAGGAAGATCTGGGACAAGATCCGCGAGCTACGGGACCAAGGGTCCACAATCATAGTTGCGACGAACGAGGTTCGAGAGGCTGAGTACCTTGCTGACAGGGTCACGATACTGCACCAGGGCCAACGGGTCGTTTGTGATACCATCCCAAAGCTGAAGGACGCGATTGCCGGGGGAGATATTGTCGAGGTGGACTTCGAAGACCCTGTTTCCGGGAAGCTGGTGGACGACCTGAACGCCCTAGGCGGCGATGTTTCGGTGTCATCGGATGGTAATCAGTTGCGGGCGAAGGTTTCGAGAGCGGAAGACTGGGTTCCAAAGATGACCTCGGCCAGCTACGTGGCCGGTGCTAAGATCGCGTCAATCAGGATTACCGAGCCCTCTCTCGACGACGTATTCCTGCACTTTACCGGGAAAGCTCTGGCGGACCAGTTATGAATCGCGTGCTGACTCTCGCCGCGTACAACGTCAGGATTCTCTTATCGGAGAGAACCTGGTTCTTCCTCGCATGGGCACTATTCGGATTACAGATCGCTGTATACGGGTCCCTGATGTCAAAACTTGTATCGACCGCGGTCCCGAACTATCTATTCTTCTACGCGATCGGGCTAATGGTCATCACAGTATTCGACTCGGGAGCCGATGTTGGCCGACATTTTGTCGAGCACGCTCACGAAGGAGAACTGCCCTACTTCCTTTCCCTACCGGTCTCCCGCGGAGGATTCCTGGCAGCCCAAGCCATCTACGGGGTTGCGAATACGATGATCAAAGTTCTGCCGCCCCTTATCGGTGTTCTCTGGTTTGTTGGCGATCTAACAGTACAAGGAGCCGTATTTGCGCTGATATCGATGTTTCTCCTCGGACTGGGAATCACCGGAATAATGGTGTCAATGTCGTTCATCGCATTCAAGTCCGTGGACATCTACAGCGCGTTCCTCGCCGGACTATCAGCACTGATCGTCCGTTTCAGTACCGTCTTCTACCCGCTGATCTTCATGCCGAGTTTCTACACACCAGTGTCCGTGTTCAGTCCCTTGACTTACGGCGCCGACCTGACGAGATGGGTCCTAGGCTTCGACCCGAAATTCCTCCTCAACCCAATCCTGGCCGCGGCAGTCGTCACCGGAGTGGCGGTCGGAACCCTCTCCTTGAGCGCACGAATAGTCGACAAAGTCATTGAGGGCGTGAAAGCAGCTTGAGCCAGTTCTCACGACTCGTGCATATCGCACGGACAGATTTCTCGTATTTCTTCCGAACCAAATGGTTGATGGCTGTCCTGATCAGCCTCAGCCTCTCAGACATGCTCGTCGTGGGACTTGTATACGGAAGGCTGATCCCCACCAAATTCGCGGGTCTTACCTATTTTCAGTTCCTAGTTCCCGGGATCGTCGTAGTGGGCCTGTTTTCTGCCGCCACAGACACTGGCCGACGAATCTGGCTCGCACTTCGGGAGGGAGTCGTGCAATATTACCTGACACTACCAATCCGAACAGGGGGTCTAGTTGGAGCCTACATCATATCCGGAGGCCTCGGCGGAATAGTATACTCCGGCGCGCTCCTGGCCATAGCATATCTTGCGCTCTCGTTCCTAGGACCGACAGCAATACCCGTTCAGGGAATATTGTACGCCCTAGTACTCATTCCCTTCCTATTCGTCCTCGCGACGGGGATCGCGGGTCTGGCAGCCTTCTTCGCGAGCATATCCCGAAGAGGGGAGATGTACTGGGTCTACGCCCAAGCACTTCAGGTGTCAATGGTTACCATCAGTACTGTATTCTACCCTGCGCAAACGATAGCCCAGTATCTTCCAGCTCCCGTAGCCACGATAGCTGAATACAACCCTCTTAGCCTTGCAGCTGGCGTTCTTCGAAACTCAGCCTTTGGCGGAAATCCTCTGGACACCGGCGCTCTAACGAATCTTCTCTCTACCTCGCTTCCACTCGCGATATTAGGAGCCCTCGCGTATTGGACAATTCTCAGGACCATCAGACTCAAAGGAAAGCCCTGAAAATGGCCGAGACGGTAAATGTCGAAAAACCTTCAGGCGTTTCAGTCAGAACCTTCTCTCACGGTGAAGAGTCAACATTACTAGACATTCTGAGAGATGCCTTCGGGGGCCTTGCAGATGTTCCACGGACAAGGGCGACTCTGTCCTCACAGCGATTCGATGCTGACGGATGCTTCATTGCCGAAGAGAATGGAGTACCGATTGGATGGGTGGCTGCGACACGTCTACCCCGAGACAAGTGGTTCGTGATAAGATACCTCAGTGTTAGACGCACGACCCTCCAAACCTCAATTGCTGAGACACTTCTTGCCAGAGCGATTGTGTACGTTGAGTCGAAAGGACCCGAATACTTGCGAGCCACCACTCCAGCAGTTCAGCCTTATGTTGATGTGTACTGGAAATTTGGCTTCAAGCCGCTGCGGCGGGATTTTCGAATCAGCTGGCAAATGGATGACGTGCCGTGTACTGAGGATCCTCGGCTTGAAACTGAGGAGGTCTCAGATGAGACGATAGATATCGCCGGCAATTTGTTCGTCCGGGCATTGAGTCTTTACTGGGATTGGAGGACGGAGGAAGAAGGTGGTATTGTCGCTGTGGCCGAGTCATTCAAAGAAGACAGGTCTCGCGGAGCCAGGTGGATTCTTGCTCGGTCGAACAAAGAATATGTGGGATTAGTCGGGATTATTCCTGACTATTATCAACCAGGTGTGGCATGGTTTCGAGGAGCGTTTGTTCTTCCAGAGCATCGGGGAAAGAGAATCGGCTCAGCTTTGATGTCCGAGATCTCAAAATTTGCGAAGAATATGGGTCAGAGAAAGATGGTTGTTTACACGTTCTCCTACTTGGACAGTCTCGCTCCCGGAGCCCTGCTCTACCTGAAGTCCGGGGGAAAGATAGAGGCGGAATACCTACAGCTCGCTAGAATGTAGGCTTCGTCTGTTTCTGGAAAGTAATGCATAACCCGAATATACATAGTGAACAGCTTTCCATTTGTGGGGCTTCTTGGCGTCGCTGGAACCCTGGGATGTGACTATCATTGGCGGAGGAATTCTCGGGACCTCCGTTTCTTACTGGCTGGCGAACCAGTATGAGGGTCGAATAGCGGTTATCGAGAAAGAGCAGCAGGTAGCGGTTCACACCTCCAAGAGGAATACTGGGGTCATACACCGTCCCTTTTACTTGGACCCCGTTAAAAGACGAGTCTTCGCGAGGTCGTCCCAGGCAGCTTATGGGATGTGGAAATCATACGCAAAGGAGCGGGGTCTGCCGTGGTCCCCGGTGACGACTTTGGAGGTGGCGACGCGGGACGAGGATGTGAAGCGGCTAGAGAAGTACTACCATTGGGGCTTGGATAATGGGATGGGAGAGGACGAGCTGGAAGTTCTAACAGCGGAAGATGTGCGGAAGCTTGAGCCTCACGTGAAGTCTCACGGAGCTATATGGTCGAAGACGGACACGTCTGTTGACTATCCCTCCTTCACACGGTCGCTGCGAGGAGACGCCGAACGAGAAGGCGTGAAGTTCATTCTCGGTTTCGAGGTCAAGTCGATTGAAGTGACCAAAGATTTCTTGGAGATTCAGCCGAAGAATGGCGGCGAAGTGATTCGGACCCGGTTCCTTCTAAATTGCGCGGGAGGAAATTCCATGCGCATAGCCCATATGCTAGGGGTGGGGAGAGAATACGCCGATCTCAACTTCCGTGGGGAATACTGGGAGATAGGAGAACAGTGGAGATACCTTGCCACGAGGAATATCTACACTGTAGCACAGCACCCCGAGCTGCCCTTTCTGGATCCACACTGGATATGCCGTGCTGATGGGCGTCGAGAGATTGGTCCTAACGCTGTACCTGTAGCCGGACCCTACACATACAAGGGATTTTTCAAGAATCCGATACAAGCTCTAGAGAAGATCCTAGAGCCTCCTATCGTGAACAAGGCCGCTCTTCTTTTCAACAAGGATTTTCTGACTCTGGCCGGTGAGGAATGGAAATCGTCCATCTTCAAGTCGGAAATGGCAAGAAGAGCGCAGGAATTCATTCCAGAACTCAAACTCGACTATCTGGTAAGACCCGGCATTGCAGGGGTCCGCGCACAAGTAATAGATCGAAATGGGAACTTCATCAAAGAAGCGATTGAGATCAGAGGCCCGTTGTCCTACCACATTACCAACTACAACTCTCCAGGAGCAACTGGATCTCCTGCATACGCTGCCTGGCTCGTCCAAAAGCTCGGATCCCTAGGCTTCTTGGACCTTAGAAGGAGAACCTTAGCGATATCTAAGGGTCCATGGAATTATGACTCGGTCACCAGCATGGTGAGCGACTCACCGAGGATTATGACTTAGAAAGCCGGATCGATCGCTATCGGCCGCTGGACTGTGTGCGCTCAGGGGATAAAGTATCTGAAATTCTTCCAGATCCCAGTCGCGCCTTGTCCGTGTACTGACACGCTTCCCTTCTCGGGTTCGACAGGCTTGAGTGTGAAGAGTCCCCAGCCCACGATAATGTCTTTGGGAGCGGCCGGAAGGCTCTCTGTCTTGAAGAATGTCTTTCCATCGGCAATCCATTCCGCCCGTTTCTTCTGCGCGTCTATTCTAACCGTGTAGTGGTGCATCATTTCGGGCTTCGTACGGACCCCTGAAAACGGTGCCTCAATGAGATACGTGAACGCGGTCTTTTCATCTGTCACGCCGGGGATCAGGAGTCGTTCGTAGATTGCTCCTATCTTCTTCCCGGTCGTGATGAAGTCGAATATCATGCCGGTTGCGAAGTCCATGAGTATGAGACCTGCGAACGCGTCCTGGAGATCCTCCGCATTGCTTCGATAGGTTTCGGCTCCCATCTCAGCCTCGAAAACCGTCACCTGATCGCGTGATACTGGAAAGGTCCTCGTGGACGCGTACAGCTGCTTCGGATCGTCGAACATATGGATCTTGTCATGCTTCCGCGTGAAGGGATCCACTGTCAGAGCTAGACCGCCATTCCGGGATGAAATCCTGGCCTTCGGTTCTTCCCAGACCCAGTTCTCGCCATTGCCGATCGGGAAGCTGAGAACCTTCCATTTCGAAGGGTCTACTCGTCCCTTCGACATATCATCGTAAGGGTTGGTTTCCGTCTTCAACAAGGCTGTCTCATTCCCAAGCTGGGCTGAGTACTGGATTTAATTCTTCTGAAAAGGCTTCACAGGCAAGTATTAGAGAAATCATTTCAGGAAAGAGATTCGCTCTGGTGGTTTCCCAGAGTCAATCAGGCTGCTTTTCACTTAACAGAGTGGTGCCGAGAGACTTTCGATCGAGATAACACCTTTCTCTTCAGTTCTGTTCCGCACACTCTACACGTCTTTTCTGATCCCAGGGATCTTCGATGGCAAGCGGGGCAGTACATTATCCAGTCAAACTTGTGAGCGATCCCAAAATTGGCCAGCGATCCATAGTTGAGATGAAGATGCTCAGCCATGTTCTGCACCGCATAGTCATCGCTAACTATCACAGGGTCTTGTCCGTCTTGCTTCAGGTCAAGAGCAAGAGCGACAACTTCTCGATCGGCTTGTGAGACATGGCCTTTCTCACCTGCCTTGGTGCTGACCGCCTCCACTGATTCCAAGGCGCGAGGAGATGGGATCCTGAGGATCACCTTGCCCTTCTCCTTGTTCACATGAAATCGTAGCTGTGTCATCGTCCCCCTCAACAGCTCATCCTCTACGGCCGGAACCGTGTACACCTCTCCTGGCCGAGTTGGGTTGAAGCCCATAATGAAGGCTGAGGTATCTAGGACGAGCACCTTCAACCGTTTTCCCTTTCGGAGGACAGTCTTCTGAGACTCCTCTGGAGAAATGAGTCGCCGAACCTCACGAAAAACGTGCTGTTGCCGGACTTTCTGAACGATAACGATTGCCCGATCCTGATTTCCCGCTCAAGACGGCCGTCTATCACCAGGTTAGCGCTTGGACCCGGTTCTACCACGCGCAGCTGCACGCCTGCCTTCACCGGTACAACGATAGACTTGACCGGTTGGAGAGGAGCAATGAGTGTTAGCGATAGGCTATCCATCGAGGTTTCGAGAACTGGTCCTCCGGCCGAGAAGGAGTGGGCTGTGGATCCTGTTGGAGTGGAGACGATAATTCCGTCTGCCCTCGCCTGGAAAACTTGTTTGCCCCTGAGGGTTAGGTTCAGGTTGAGCATTTTCGCTGGTATGGTCGGAAGGAGTAGTGCCTCGTTGAGTGCTTCGCCCACCAGCCGCTTCTTGTGCAACACTGCCAGCTTCCATTGCTCCTCTAGCTCGAAGTCGCCCTTCTCCCACTTCGTGAAAGCGGTCTCAAACTCGGAAGGTTCCACCTCAGTGAGGTATCCCCTACGGCCCATGTTTACCGCAAGGATCGGAGTCTTGGGTTTGGGCATCTCCTTAGCAGCTTTCAATACTGTGCCATCTCCTCCTATCGTTACTAAGAGGTCGATTTCCATTCGTTCGAGCGGCTTGCCTCCGGAAATCCTCGCACTCTTTCCCAGTTCTTCGTCGGGGATCGACCTAAAGCCGTGTTGCTCGATAATTCCGTGAATCTTCCTAGCCTCGCTATAGATTTCTTTCAAGCCTTTCTTGGCTAGGATGCCGATTGCCTTGGGCATGATGATTCAGATTATGGAGAACCGGAATGGACCAGTTGAAAAGAATTCTCTAGGAATATCCTTCGAGTCACGGGAAGTCTTTTAGATGCAGTCCGAGGACCGCTCGCTGTCGAGACGCAATTTCATGAGCAAGCCGGTCGAAGTTGGCAGTTTAAAGATTGGCCAGTACGTCCTCATTGATGGTGAACCGTGCAGGATTGTGGAGTTCGAGAAATCCAAGCCCGGCAAGCACGGCTCCGCAAAGGCAAGGATCGTCGCGATAAGCGCGTTCACAGGCCAGAAGAAGAACCTCATCAGCCCGGTTGACGGCAAAGCCGAGGTCCCGCTTATAGACAAGCGAACGGGACAGGTTCTTTCCATCTCCGGAAATCTTCTCCAGGTGATGGACATGGAGAATTATCAGACATTTGAGACACCCATGCCTGATGATGAGGACTTGAAGAAACAAATGACTTCCGGAATCGAAGTCGAGTACTGGAGCGTCATGGGACGGAACATGGTCGTCCGCCGAAAGGGCTGAGCAATCCATCACGAGTAAAAGTCCTTCAAGAGTAAAACACCTACGGCTTTGGCCGGGAATGACGGCCGACGCTCTCGTCCGAGAGATGAGCGCAACCGGAGTCCTAGGTGGAGGCCGAATCGGGGCGGCCACCAATGTTGTCGAAGAAATGTTCCGAGGACCGGACTTCACAAATTTCCTGACGCTCGCAGGGCCGATGGTTCCGTCAGGGTTTCGATTGCTCATTGGGGATTTGATCGATCGAGGATTTCTCGATGCGATCGTAACCACAGGGGCGAACTTGACACATGATGTGATCGAGGCGCTGGGTTTGCACCATTATCAGGGATCGTTCCAGGTCGACGATCGTCTCCTGATCAAGAAAGGGTACAGTCGAATCGCGGACATCTTTGTCAAAGAAGAATCATTCCAGATCTTAGACAAGACTGTCAGAAGGTTGCTTGGAAAGATTCCAGCTGACCAAAGGCGAGGGGTCGCGGTCTCAGACCTTCTCCAGAAAATCGGCCTCCTTTTACGAGACCGAAATTCGATTCTTTACAAAGCTGCCCGTAACAATGTCAAGGTCTTCTCCCCAGGTCTGCTGGACTCGATCCTGGGTCTCAGCCTTTGGAGTTTCTCTCAGACAGAATTACTACAATTGAACCCGATGGCCGATGTGACCAACATGGTAGAAATGGCGATGACCTCGAAAAAGGTCGGGGTCTTGATTCTGGGCGGAGGATTGCCGAAGCACCACACTCTCTTGGCAAGTGTTCTGCGAGAGGGGGTTGATGCAGCGGTTCAGATAACCGCAGATAGACCCGAGCCGGGAGGATTGAGCGGAGCTCCGCTGGCTGAGTCGATCAGCTGGAGGAAAATCCGGAAAGGAGGAAGGTTCGTCGACGTATACGGTGATGCAACTGTCTGCTTCCCGCTGATAATCGCCGCCGTTCTCGGGAAGGTTAAGAAGCGCATGAGAACGGTGAGAGAGTAGTCTTGGAAACAGTTGGCCGTTCTCTCACCGACGCAGTCCGCAAGCTCTTGCGGATGCCGAACGTTGACGAGAAGGCGATCAAGGAGCTTGTGAAAGACCTCCAGAGGACACTATTGCAGGCGGACGTGAACGTCGAACTTGTCCTCCAACTATCCAAGGCAGTCGAAGATCGTTCGCTGAAGGAAAAGCTTCCCCCGGGAATCACCAGACGCGAGCATGTTGTCAAAGTGCTATACGAAGAAATGACGAAGTTTGTCGGTCAAGACCCGGCCAAGGTCGAGATCCAGCCAGGCGTATTTCGCAAACTCATGCTCGTCGGAATTCAGGGTACCGGGAAGACGACTAGCTCGGTGAAGCTGGCACGGTTTTTCCAGAAGAGAGGATTGAGGGTAGGCGTCGTTGGCGCCGATACTTACCGTCCTGGCGCGCTGGAACAACTCAAGCAGTTAGCGGCCACGGTGGAAATTCCGGTCTACGGCGAGCCGGGCACCAAGAAGCCAGAGGACATCGCGAAGCATGGTCTCGAACACTATCGGAAGGAGAAGACTGACTTGGTGATCATCGATACTGCGGGGCGACACCGGAATGAGCGGGACCTGATGGACGAGATGAAGAGAATTGCCTCTGCCGTGAAGCCCGACGAGATCGTGCTCGCAATCGATGCGACGATTGGACAGCAGGCGATTACTCAAGCCCGCGCGTTCCACGAAGCAACACCTGTCGGGTCGGTGCTATTGACAAAGATGGACGGGTCCGCCAAGGGAGGAGGAGCGCTTTCGGCCGTCGCAGGAACCGGTTCGAAGGTCAAATTCATCGGAACAGGAGAGCGAGTTGAGGATTTGGAGCAGTTCGTCCCGACAGATTTTGTGGGACGGCTATTGGGAATGGGCGATCTCAACGCGCTTCTGGAGAAAGTGAAGGAGGCAGAGGTGCAAGTTCCTGAGGCTAAGGTGAAACAGTTCATGGAGGGTCGTTTTACTCTGAAGGACATGTATGATCAAATGGAGAACCTTCGGAAGATGGGGCCGTTGAGAAAAGTTCTGCAGATGATTCCTGGGGGGGTAAGTCTTCCCGAGGAGCAGTTAGGAGTGGCGGAAGAGAAGATGAAAGCGTGGAGGGTCATTATTCAGTCTATGACGAAGAAAGAGTTGGAAGAGCCTCGGCTCGTAGACAGTTCCAGGTCGAAGAGGATTGCGCGAGGCGCAGGTCGGCCCGAGCGCGAGGTGCGCGAATTGGTTAACCAGTATTTTACGATGCGGAAGATGATGAAACAGATGAAACGACGCGGGCCGATGATGAAAGGCATGCCTTTCATGAAGAAGTAATTCTAAGGAGTTCTCTTAACCAGAGCGTATCACAGAAATCGGAAAAACTTCAGGGTTTGCGGTGATCGTGGAGTTCGATCACGTTTCCCCAAGGGTCCGTTAATGTGCCTGAGTTCTTGCCCTTTCGTTTGATGGAATATCCTTTCTTCTCCAACTGGTCAGCGGCCTCTTCGAAGCTGATAACGTGAAGGTTGATCGGACTAACATCCGCGCCTCGGAGAACTAGGGGTGTGATCTTCGGAGTCTTGTAGAGCGTCAGCTCACCTAGCTTTGTCGCGATGACGCTCCACTCAGGTGAGTGCTCTTTGAGTTCGAATCCGAGCGTGTCGCAGTATAGTTCGACTGCCTTGTCCATGTCTCCAACTTGAAGGATGATGTGACCGATGTCGCTAACGAGTTTGGCCAAATCTTAGTCCTCCGGGCGGGTAGAGGAACGCGTTTGGTTTTTGTGTTCAAGCTCTTTCTTGAGTTTGTTCTCTCCCTTCTCGACGTAGGCGAATCCCTCCTTCAGTATGGAGCCGAACAAGGGTCCGAACGTGAAGGTTATTGCTGATATTGCCGCGCCGATCGAGAAGAAGGCCATGACGGAGCCGAAGATTTTCCCTCCTACCGTCACGGGTGCTTGTGCTGGGCCCTCGGCCGTTGCTAAAAGGGACATGAAATATAATGAGGTCACAGGGTCTCAGCCCTCCAGCGCCATCATCCCAATGGTTCCAATGGCCATCACAATGGCCAGAATCATGATTGAGATGAAGGCTCTCTTCTTGAACGGAGACAGAGGATGCCGGACGATTCTAGCGATTCCTCCTTCATTCATGAGTAACCAATTACCCTTGAAGGATGGCACCTTAGCTCTTTCTATTGACAAAGCTGCGCGTTTCGAAGCATCGTTGTAGTCTTGGCCCAGGATTCGGATAGGCCGTCGGGTTTCGATCGCTGGCCATCAGTAAATTTCGAATCCCTTATGAAACAGCCAAAACAAGTTCTCTTCCGTGTCTAAGAAAATTACAACGACTCTAGAGAACGCTAGACGTCTCGCGGTTGCCAAACAGCATCTCGCTGGAAAGAGGCCCAGCAAACCGGACTCCGATGACATTCTGAGAGTGACACGAGACATGGGTTGCCTCCAGCTTGATCCGATCAGCACGGTTGCTCCTAGTCATCTCATCGTTCTCTGGAGCAGACTCGGAAACTTCGACAGAACCGACTTGGACAATTTGTTGTGGCGTGACAAGAAGCTCTTCGAATACTGGGCCCACCAAGCATCAATAGTTTTGATGGAAGACTATCCTCTCTACTATTCTCTCATGCGAAGATATCCTGACGTGCTCGTACGTCCAGGATCGGTTTGGCGACAAAGAATCGACAAATGGCTGAATGCGAACACGAGGTTGAGAGATCATATTTTGAGCGAGCTTAGAAAGGAAGGCCCTCTCCTCTCTCGCCAGTTTGAGGACAAGACCAGGGTAAAGCGTAGTTTTGGCTGGAGTAGCTGGGGAGATGTCTCTCGGATGATGTTCCACCTTTTTCTGAGGGGAGAAGTAATGGTAGTTGGCCGTAAGGGCAAACAGAAACTCTACGGTCTCTCGGAAAATTTCCTGCCATCTTGGGTCTCAAAGAAGGAATTGTCGGCGGAAGAGGTCGAGTACCTTTCGGCCCAGAGATCACTCCGCGCCCTCGGAATCGCAAATTCGTCCGAGATAAGCTGGCACTTTTTCCGTAACCGCTATCCAAACCTGAAAGCAACCATGAAGCAATTGGTGGCGGACGAAAAGATCTTTCCAGTCGATCTCACGGATGGACCGGTTGAGAAGGGCGAACGGTACATTCACTCGAAAGACATCACCTTACTAAGCGAGTTGGATTCAAACAAGTGGGAGCCACGGGTCTCGTTGCTCTCCCCTTTCGACAATCTGTTCTGCGACAGGGCCAGAACCAAGCTTCTGTTCAATTTCGACTACACAATCGAAATCTACACTCCCCCAAGCAAACGCAAGTACGGGTACTACGTCCTCCCGATACTGTCCGGCGACAAATTCATCGGGCGTCTAGATCCGCTCATGGACCGGAAAAACGGGAAACTAATCATCAAGGCAGTCCACGCTGAACCGCACGCGCCCAAGGACAAGGATACCTCAAGAGAAATTCGAGATAGCGTAAAACAGCTTTCAGAATTTCTCGGAGCGAAAGATGTAGTCTATTCACGCAAGGTTCCGAAGTATTGGCAAGGCCATCTTCACTAGAATCGAGGCATTGACTCCAGCGAAGATAGGTCGGATCCTACTCAACTATCGAATCTCGATATTCTCGACTTTCGTAATCACATAGCCTTTGTAACCTAGTAGTTGCGTTGGGAAAAACGAGCTGAATAAATCCCCGGAATCACCATTACATGTTTCGAGGGTCTGTCTGAAGAAGGCGAGCCTCGTGTCAAGAACATCCCTGTCACAACATTCCTCCCGAACTACAATACTCTCCCAGGCCACCGTGGAAGCGTCGAGCCATTCAAGAGCTCCACAGGAGAATTATGTGGAGGAGTTCCTCGCAAAGTATCCGGACTATAGGAAGGCCTTGTGGCTGGCCGCAAGGAGCGAGGAAGAAGGGCTAGGAAACCCGTCTTATCAGGGGTGGCAATGGAGCGATTTGGAGATGCATCCCACAAGGGTCCTGAGGCTGGTAATCGAGGGAATCGCCAAGATAGGCTTGAGAACTAGACGGGCAACTTACTACCTTCTGAAGGAGCCTGAACTAGTGAAGACAGTTCTCAAGAGTTCCATTCTCAAGAAATAGTCAGCCCGGGCCGAACGCAACGTTCGATAGATCGGAGTCGCAGGGTTATTCTGAGAGTCTCGCTATTTCTAGCATCTTAGCGAAGTCCTCTAGGCCGCTCGCATAATTACCGTCTTCGCCGTTCCAAACTGAACGTTTGCTCAGTATGAGCTCTTTTGCGTCTGCAAGAGGGATTCCGCAATGTACGAGGTAAGCCGCTGCACAGGTCGGGCTCCTGCCGAGCCCCATCTTGCAATGGAGGTAGACTTTCCGCCCTCCACGGACGTGCTGCTCGATAAGTCGGGAGACGAGTCGGAGCTGGCTCACTGGAACCGCGGAAAAAGTCTCTTCGACCTTTGGGGTCCGATCCTCATATTGCAACCCCAGTTCTTTGCACCACTCCTGCTCCCGTGAATTCCTAGTAAGGTCAACAATCACGACCTTCCCTCCGTTGCGTCTCTTGATCTCTTCAAGGTCCGCTAGCGTTGGAGCTGCACCCACCCACAATTCGTTGGCCAGGATCTCAGTGAAGTCCAACCAGAGTCGCCCGCTCTATGATGGACAATCCATTCAGTAGCTAACCAACAATCCAGTCTTGTGTAATATGCGTCAAAAAATAGTTCGGAGCCGTAGAGAAAAAGGCTCCCTTGGAGGTTAGACTCTAGTGGGTTGCAGGTGTCATGCCCATTCCTTTGGGCCGTCTCATCGCGTAAAGGATGCCTGCAACGCCGCCAACGAGTGCCCCTATCCCTAGGAGCAGTGATCCGTATCCACCTATTGTGTTGCTGAGCTGGAGACCTCCACCTGTAGAAGTCTCAGTGCTGAGCGCGCTGTTCCAGTCGTTAACAGAGTTCTGGAAGTATGTCTTGGCAGCGGTGAAATTCCCCATAGAATATGCATTCCTTCCCAAAATATTCTGCTGTGTCGCTTGGGCGCAAAGACTGACGGCCTGGGAGCTCTTCAACGTGTCGAAGCTGCAGATGCTTATGCCGCCACTGGCTAAGAAACTGGTTTGTTGCATCAAACTGATCGCGGTGGCCTGGTCGCTGGAATAGATTACCACTTCAGGAACACCCACAAAGAACCGCTGATTCTTGTTCCCAAATGCGTCGGTGTAGTTTACAACGAGGGACCCGCTATGCATGACCATGTTAGAGGCGGTCGAAGTGCTCGGAGCGGTAAAGGTGATGGTCCAAAGAACTATGGTACCATGCTTGACCGCCGTTGTGAGAGAGGTAGCAGTGTAATTCGTACCCCAATCCATTGCCAGATTGTAGGAGGTGACAGTGATGGTTCCGAAACCATTCGACGTCGCTAGTTGCAGAGTCGCTGTGACGCCTGTTCCATAGGCGTTCACGGTAGTGAAGCCGAACAAAGGGTCCTGACCAGTGAAAGTCGTGTTAATCCAGGTTGCATTGGCCGATTGTGCACGTACGGTGGGAGCTAGGGATGGTAATATCGCTAGAGCGAGTATGGAGATGGTTACTAGACCTATCTTTGAAATTTTCATCATGAAAGTTCATTGCCGGTCTCTGGCGTATTTAAGCTGACCCAATTGTTTCGAGCGGATACGATTCAGAATCTAAGGGATGGGCTTACCTGAATATACCTGAAGATAAAGGGCTTGTCAACCAATTAGCTACAGGATTTTACACGGAAGAGCAGCATTCATAGGTGCTCTTTGATGAAACTGCCGATAAATTCTACACAAGAGCGTCGGGCCTGATTATGCTGATAGCTTCCAACTAGCGGAGTGAGGCTAAAAACTTGAACCAGGGACAAGGATGTATAGCCATGCAAGATCTCACGTGACAGCTCTTGCTTTGGGTAACACTATCGCTGTGACGAAAGGACATTTTCAGCTGGATTCCCCCCTTTGCAGGGAACAAACGAGAGGAAAAATAGCTCAATGCCCTAGGGTTGCACGGAAACAAAGAAGGTGTGGTCGTTCAGGGCGAAGACAAACCGGCTCCTCTTCGAGACAACCAATCGTCGGGAACTTAGCTAACCTTCTTTGGGTCGTACTTGTTGCCGAACTTGTCGATGAAAGCTAGCTCCGAAAGCGGCATGCGGTTCTTCTTCCCAATTATTTCCTTGGTAGGATAGCCAAAACCTACCACCATCGTTGGTCTAACATCGATCGGATAGCCAAAGTCTCGTCGCATTGCCTCCTCCTTGATTCCCGTATAGACTCCGGAGATTACTCCGTTGTTCCAGGCAGAGAGTTGCATTTGTTGTACCGCGCGTCCAGTGTCGATAAGATGGAACCCTATTTTGGGGTCCGTCAGGACAACAACTGCAAAGTCTGCTCCGGCGACCCAAGGACCACTTGTACTATCCCCTGCTAGCTTCTTGATCGATTCCTTGTTTTGGACCAGTATGAATCTCAGGTGTTGTTTGTTATTTCCCGTCTGAGCGGCCCGCGCCGCTTCGAGTACTTTCAGCTTCACGTCCGCCGGGACCCTCTTGGAGCTGAACTGTCTAACATCCAGTTTGGTCAGGATCGCCTGATGAGTATCCATTTCTCTCAGAGTGTATCCGAGAATAGGCCTAAGTTAAAAAATGTCTCCCTGAACGCCCAAACTGGATAGAGGTTTCCGGAGGATACAATCATGGTTGACCAGGTTACTGTTCAGAAGCAAGTGGTTGTACAGGAAGCGAAACTGAAAGACTTTTGCAACAAAGTGTGGATAAAGATGGGCGTCCCGGCACAGGACGCCAGGATAACAACAGACGTACTGGTTCTGGCCGATCTCCGGGGGATCGAGTCCCACGGCGTCGCTCGTCTTCCTCGATATTACACCGATCTGAAGAACGGCTGGACAAAGCCAACAGACCAGAGCAAGATCGTGAAAGAGACCAAGGCGACAGCGATGATTGACGGAGGCCAGAGCCTGGGCCAGGTGATCGGGCACAAGGGAATGGAGTTGGCCATCAAGAAAGCCAAAGAGACCGCGGTCGGAATCGTTTCTGTCCGGAATTCTCACCACTACGGAATAGCAGGTTACTACAGCCTGATGGCATTGGAACACGATTTGATCGGTATGAGCATGACCAATGCCGCACCGCTCGTGGTTCCTACATTCGGTAGGAACGCGCTTCTCGGCACGAACCCGATTAGCTTGACTGCGCCTGCAGGGAAGGAGAAGGCATTCGTGTTGGACATGGCAACCTCTGTGGTTCCGCGCGGGAAGCTTGAGGTCTACGATCGCCAAGGGAAGAAGATGCCGTTGGGGTGGGCCGTGGACGAGACCGGTAGAGGGACTGAAGACCCGCGTGCAGTCCTCGATGCTTTGTCCAAGAGATTGGGCGGGGGGATTCTACCTTTGGGTGGGGAGGGTGAGGAGCACTCGGGCCACAAAGGGTATGGTCTGGCTTTGATGGTGGATGTTCTAAGCGGGGTCTTGAGCGGTGCGGCTACGGGTCTCGGTGTCGATGTTAACAAGGAAAAACCGAACGTCGGGCACTTCTTCATGGCCTTGGATCCAGCAGCGTTTCGACCATTGGACGATTTCAAGAGAGACATGGACCGGCTAGCCCGAGAGTTGAAAGACTCGCCGAAGGCGGAAGGCCAATCACGAATCTACGTTCACGGCGAGAAGAGTTATGCAAGAATGGAAAAGTTCAGGAAAGAGGGTATTCCGCTGGGTCCCAAGGTTGTGGAAGCCATGAAGCAAGTGGGGACGGAAATAGGCGTTCCTTGGCCAGGGTAGCTTCCTAGCTTCGGAGCCCCAGTCACCGACTTCTCGCCGACTATCTTGGGCTTCTTAACTTCGACGTTTTTCTATGATTCCGATATACACAGAGCCTTGAGAGTCTACGAAACGCTTTACTCTCCATCCAGTTCCTTCGAGTATTCTCTTCATCTCCTTCTTCGAAACAATCAGATAGTCAAACCATGGTGTCGTGTACTTCTTGTATCGCACTCGGATGGTCAATTCACCGGGCATTTTGCCCTTTTTACGATTGCGTCTGTGGTAGGCCAGATGAAACGGCTCATTGGTTTGATATGGGTCGTTGCTTTCGGCAATTATCAAAGCCTTTGAACTCGTTGAGTCGTAGAACTGCCTGAGTAAATCGCTTCGCCCGGTTGGGGCTGCCGAAGAGTCCGAAGTTGTTGCCGATCATCAGAATCGTGTCAAACATTCCGAGTCTTGAACTCACGTCTGTGATCGACATGACTCGGGCTTTCTGAAGGCCTCGGAGCTTGCAAACCTTGATGGCTAGGGGTGATACGTCAATTCCAAGGACATCGAAGCCTCTCTTCTGGAAATGGAGGGAGATTCTTCCGCCTCCGCATCCGATATCGAGTATTTTCCCCTGTGCGTATCGCATCGCCTCTTTTTCGTGTGGCCGCCAGTTTTTGTATTCGGCAAGATAGTATCTGGGAAGTGAAGCGCTGGTATCGATGAAGCCGTCGTCTCTCTCCACTACCTCAACAACTTCCCTTCCCTTGAAACAGTCGTACAATTGGTGCCCGTAGGCATCCTGACTATCATTCAGCAACAGGAATCTCACTCACTAGGAGTTCGAGATCTTGCTTGTAAGATTGTCACCGGCTTACACGGAGGGTGGTAGCGGTAGAACTTAGCGAATGGCTGAGTTTCGTTGAGGCGTCTTGTCAGCCCCAAAAAAGATCGAAAGCAGCCCTACCAAGAAGCTAAAGATTGGAGTACTCCTCATGTTGGGGTCTTTTCCACTATTCTTACCTCTATTCGTGAGGTATTTTGCCATCTATTTCTCGCGGGCGTGATCATCTACTCAGAAGGCCTGACCCAGAACCTAGAATGGGAAAGAGCAAGAAACAAGCCGCAGCAGTCGCAGAGTCCACAAAACGATGACCTGGGCAAGCAAAGCCCAGGGAGAGCGAGAAGGGCCAAATGCCTCGCCGCTTTCAAAATGAATATTGACGTTTCGATTAATAAGCGAATCGGGACCACGGTTCTAAGAGAACTAGACTTCCCACTTCAAGCCACCTTTATCAGACGCCTTTCAGTGTGAGGCCGGGAATGAAGAACTTTTGAATTACTAAGATTGGTCGCAAGTGGTCGAAAGTATATCCTCGGAAGCTAATCTTCGGTTAAACAGGGCTTAAGAGGCATTTCGCCCAATCCTGAATTGTGGTCGTCGAAGAATGAGGAAACTAATGGTCCTCATCGGAGCAGTATTCGTCCTGCTCGGAATTGCCGCTGAGAGCCTGTACATTACAAGCGCTAAGGTCGCCTACGCTGGAGCGACAATCTCTACTAACACGTACATGATCTCGGGTCTTTTCCTAATCGTCCTAGGACTAGTCCTGACTCTGTCTGGAGCAAGAATCCCCAAGATCCGGATTCCGCACGTCTAATCGCGGATCGCGAATTCGACTTCTTGGAAATAGGACCTAGCGTAGTCTCTACACTTTCCGGAATAGGCTCAGATTTTGGTTGTGACGCCGGGGTCAATTTTGACCGGCCGATGCCCTGATATTCCGTGAGCAATGTCTCGGACCCCAACGGCGACCAATACGATAGCCATTATGACGGCCAAGCTTAGCTGACCTAAGGACGAGTCGAGGATCACGAAGACGGAGAGAATAACGGTCAAAACCCCCACTATTCCGAACAGCCCTCTTATCCAAACCGGTGGGTGCTTTGCGAAGCCTGCTGCTACAATTTCAACAATTCCGACAACAAGTAATGCGAAGGCGACGAGAAGGGCTAGGAAGCCGATTACGAACTGTGGATCAATTATTGCAACGATTCCGAGGACCACGGCGATTAATCCTCCTCCGGCGTTTATCTCCCGAAACCAGGGCGCAAAATATCTCCCATAAACGCTGGCTAAGATCCGCGATAACCCCAGAATGAAGAGCCCTATACCTAGAGTATAGGCGAGGACAGTGAGGGCGAATGTCCAGTCAGCCAATACGAAAAATGCAACGGCAAGAACCAATACTCCTGCAAGTATCTCTAGAAAACGGAGCCAACCAGGGCTTCTTTTCTCTATCAACTTACGGTCCTGCCAGGCGTGATTAGGTCGGTATTTAGTAGCTTTCCTTGGACCTGTAACGGCACCGGACGGATTAGACCCCGAATAGGCGTATCAGGTAAGCTGCCAGCACTGTAGCGACGAGAGGAGCACCCAATATCCCTGTCAGGCGCACAACCGTTCCAATGTCAAATGGCCAATCGTGCATCTGGTGAATCTCCCGTTTGATAGCATCAATGGCCAGAAGCTCGTTCACAAGTCCTTCGCTGAGAGGTCCATCTCCCGCAGCCTCAACCTCCCTCATGACTCGACTATGCCGAAGTCCCACCATGGCCGACTTCTCTGCCCTTACCTCGCGCATCTTCTTGTGAAGACTGAACAACGGGACGAGGAAGAAGAGCAGACCTGGGACCATGAAGATAGTCAAGCTTAGTTCGACCGCGAAATTCGGGTAGAGAAAGATCGGGAACGTCAATAGTATTGCGACGACGTAGATTGTTATCAGGTAAAGTGAGGTAGTCGCAAAGGGCTTGAGACCCAACGTCCTGTCATCTGTGAATACCTTCAAGTGTAGAGGGAGTCTTCCCATCTTGTAGATTACGACCATTGATGAGAGGAAGACCCAGAGAAAAGTCCCTTGGAGCAAGCGCGTGTAGCTGTAGAGCAATTCTCTCAACAGGTTTTGAAGCAGAGAATATCCAGGATTGAAGACGGGTTCTAGCACCAACACCCCAGTTGCCAAAAGCACCGCCCATGTCGCCACAACCGGCCGAAAGTCGCTGAGGTAGCCCATGCGAATGCGCGATTTGTCGGCTCCCATTGACACCGCGTACTGCTCAAGATCTTCGACACGGCGACGAATGTAACTCGACGAGAACAAAATGTAGACGATGTTTGCTAGGAGCAGTGGGACACCGAGTGAAATATCACCTGTGAAGTCTGTCTTTACACCATAAGCATAGTATCCCAACAATGTCAAAATGAGAGGGGGAACGAATCCTACAAGGAGAACTCCTGCCCAAAATGGTAGACCGATACGAGCGTAGAGACGTTCAAACCATAGCTTGGATGAATCACTCGATCTAGAAATCAATCTGCGGAACGTCGTCCTAGATATTTTGGGAGCTGGACCAGTCGTCTAAAGTCCGTTTTGTCCTAGATGGAGGTTTCGGTCCTTTCTTCTTTACCGTCTGCATGAAACGGTGCATCTGCTGCTCTCTCTTCTTGCTTGTCCAATAGTAAGCCTCGTCGATCGTTCCTTCTGACATGAGTACCGTCATTTTTCCTTGCCGTGTTCTACCGGTACGCCCTCGACGCTGTATCAGCCGGATCTCTGATGGAACGGCCTCGTAGAATATGACGTGGTCCACGTCGGGGACGTGCAGTCCCTCCTCGCCTATGCTAGTTGTCACGAGTAAGTTATGACGTCCTTGTCGAAAATCATCTAGGATATTCATTTGCTCGCTCTGGCTTAGACCCACGTCATCAGCGTCCCGGGTTGCCTGACCCACAAAGCGGACAGCGGAGACACCATCGAGCTTGTTCAGTCTCTCGACAAGTGTCTCGACAGTATCTCTGTACTGAGTAAAGACTATGACTTTCGCATCCTTGTTCAACTTCATCTCCACTTCGACGAGCTCTCGAAGTCTCTTTTGCTTCGGATGCTCTCTTTCCTCCATTGAGAATGCGAGCTGTCTAGCTTCAAGAATTTTCGGGTCTCTTGAGAGACTCTTGCCCGACTTACTGCTGGCGGATTCGAGCTTTGCAAGATATCTTGTCAGATTGTGCAAACCCTGTGTCTCCAGCACGTCGATTGCATGACTCAACGACATCGCCTGGGCTTGCAGAATGATTGCTCCATACAAGGCTCCGGTCCCTCCTCTTCTCAGACTCTTTCGCAGCTTCTCCCCGAGCTCCAGTAGCATCCGCTTGTTCGCGCGAACACCTGTTGGCAGCTGGTGCATAGCTCTAAGCTTCTCCGTCCTCTCTTCCATCGCGGCTCGAAGAATCTTGCTAATTTCCTTGTACGCTGAAGGAAGTGGGACCCGTTCCCAGTTTATGGTCACGTCATTGACGTACTGAACTACATCCTCATCCTCCTCGGTTCTCATCTCTACGTTGGTGATGGCAAGCTTGTCGCAGATCTCTTGGACCCTCTCTTTTCGAGCGCTTGGCGATGCCGTGAGCCCGAGTATCAACGGGTTCGATGCCTGGCGCTTGTAGGTCTCAGCCACCTCAGAGTAAGCATAGTCTCGGACACACCGATGCGCCTCGTCAAAAACGATCAAACAGACGCGGCCAAGCGTATACCGTTCACTCAGGACATCGTTTCTAATCACTTCAGGAGTCGCAAAAACCAGTTGAGATCCCTCGAAATCCATCACTCTCGTAGCTGGAGGAGTTTCCCCAGTAAGCACCGATAACCTGACCTTCTTGTCCGGAAAGTGTTCTCTAAAGAACTCGGCGTGTTGTAGAACCAACGGTTTTGTCGGGGCTAGCATGACTACCTTATCGTCAGAGTGTTCTGAAAGACGCCTTGTAGCTACAAGCAAGGCGACTATGGTCTTGCCTAGGCCAGTCGGTAGAACGACGAGAGTGTTAGCTTTGGCGGCGGACTCTGCAATAGTGCTTTGATACTCTCTTGCCTGAATACCTAGTGGCTTGGAGACCTGCAGTTTGCCCTTGCGCCTGCTCTTCTAGGGAGAAGGCGGGAGGGGGTTTAAGGGTGTGCGCCTGATTTCTTGGAGGTGTTTCCTACCAAACGTCAGCAACAGCAGGGAAGCTGAAACCCAGGCGACGAGTGCAGCGTCGGCGAACATTGCCCGTAACGGCCTGCCGAAGTAGAGAAACCCCAGCATGGCTAGAACTACTGCGAAGATGCTCAGCGTCTGGTATCGATCTAACAGTCCGAAGTCTCCCCGTCCAACAGTCCAGACCTTGTAAAGGGTGGCGAGATAGAGCGCGAGCCCGACTGTTGCCAGCGTTCCCAAGGAAATGAGCGCCCAGTACGGGACCCTAAGAATTAGGAGACCTACCTCATCAGCTACTAGACCAAGCCCGGCCCCAAACACCAAGGCGGTGTCCCATCTCGTACGGACATCTGTCGCAAAAACCATGATAGTTGACGACGCCAGCAACAAGAGGACTCCATAGTAGAGATGATGGATGTGAAATCCCTGAACTCGGATAACAGGACAAGACTGAGTACACCTCGCCTCAACAGCGACGAACAATCTCGCTACAAGAACGGCCATGGTGAATCCTACAGCAGCAAAGAGGAATCCTACTGGCCCCAGCAGTGGCGCGCCCTTTGGCCGGCTCAACCTGACCTAGTCCTCACTAGTCCGCCTTCTTTAGTCTATCCCGGTCTTTTGTAATTTCTGACATGCCTTTTAAGAAAAATCCTCATCTACAACTTTGTAACCTTGACAAGAATGGAAGACTGGCCCCGAGCTATTCATACTGGTAACGAGTAGACAGGAGGGAATGGGTTGTGGCGTGGAAAGAGTTGAGGCACAACGGCGTGACTTTTCCGCCGCCTTACGAGCCGAGGAAACTCTCTATCCGAATCCATGGCACCGTTGTCCAACTCTCCCCTGAAGCCGAAGAATTAGCCTACGCGTGGGGAAAGAAGAGAACTACGCCTTATATCCAAGACCCAGTCTTCCAGACAAATTTTCTCTCAGATTTTCTCAAACTTCTGCCCGTAGACTTTGCAAATACAAAGTATTCCGAGATCGATTTTACCCCGGTATACGAGTATCAGGCAAAGGAAGAACTTCAGAAGCAGAATCTTGACTTCAAAAAGAAAATAGCCGCTCAGCGGAAACAACTTCGCCTATCGCTTAAGGAGAAGTACGGGTTTGCAGAGATTGATGGAGTGAAGACTGAGGTTGCCAACTGGATGGTGGAGCCTCCCAGCCTCTTCATGGGGAGAGGCAGCCATCCGATGAGGGGACGTTGGAAGCCGAGAATCCATCCCGAGGATGTAGTTCTGAACCTGTCGGAAAACGTTGAAGCTCCTCAGGGTAACTGGAAGGAGATTGTTCACGATCACGAGTCCATCTGGATCGCTCACTGGGTGGACAAGCTCAGCAACGTCCGCAAGTACGTCTGGCCCAGTGACATCTCTGACCTCCGTCAAGAACGAGACAAGCTGAAGTATGATGCTGCTCGAAAACTGCAACGCCGTCTCCCGGACGTTCGACAGTTCATCGACAAGAACCTTCTATCGTCCGACCTGAAGATGCGCAAGCTCGCGACCGTCTGCTATCTCATTGACAACCTAGCTATGAGGGTGGGCGACGAGAAGGAAGAAGACGAGGCAGACACGGTAGGCGCTTCAACACTTAGAGTCGAACACCTCAAGTTCCTTCCGCAGGGGGTCGAGTTCGATTTTCTAGGAAAGGACAGCGTTCGCTGGCAGAAAATCCTGAAGGTCGACGGAACGAATACGCCTATTCGCAAGAATCTTCAGGAATTTTCGAAGGGGAAGAAGCCAGAGGATCTGGTCTTTGATGGAATTACCTCTCAGCACGTGAACCGTTTCCTCAACAAGGCGATGAGAGGCCTAACCGCCAAGGTTTTCAGAACCCACCACGCCACAGAGACAGTTCAGACCTACTTACGAAGACACAACGGCTTCAAGCCTGATGAGTCTCCTTACGTCAAGCTGCATCACGCCCGCGTCGCGAATCTCGAAGCAGCGATCAGGTGCAACCACAAGCGGACTCCACCGAAGACCTGGGAGGGAACCCTTCTCAAGAAGCAGCAACGATTGGACGAGTTGAAGACAAGAGAGGTCAAGACGTACACGCAGAAGATGAGACTGGAAGAACGCATTCGAAAGCTAAAGCTTGACGTGGACCTCCAGAAGCGGACTCGCGATTACAATCTGAACACGTCGCTTAGAAACTATATTGATCCAAGGGTCTACAAGAACTGGGCGAACAAAGCCGAATTCGACTGGAAGGGGATCTATCCAAAGACTCTGCAGCGAAAGTTTCTCTGGGCGTCCCGGGCCAAAGCCTGACTTGGCTATCGCGATTTCTTGGGGCCTTTGAGCCAGCCCCCGATTCCAAGCTCTCTAGGCTTACTATCCGCGTCAATTGTAACAGAGCCATCGTTCTGAAGTTGCAGCCGTCTCCATCTGTTGTCACTAGACGTTCCCCGTAGAGTTCTCACCCTTGCAAAGTGCTGGACCTGTCCTCCCTCGTCGCCGGTCCGGAATTCGATGATGCCATCGCAAAGCGATTCGAACTGTTTATAGAAAGAATCAGACGCGATTCCCATCATCACCGAATGAAACATCGCGAGACCCCGAATCTTAGCGTAAGGAATGATCCTCGTCCTCCAAATATCAATCATCAGCTTCTCATCGGTGTAGTGACACATCACCGAGGTGTTGTCATCAATGTGCAACCACCGTTTCTCATCCTCAGCAACTCCCTCTCGGATGATATTGACTACTCTGCTGCTCCAGTGATTGAGGTCGAAGGACTGATGCTCGTAAGCCTCCCGTCCCTTCGATCGCAAACCCTCAGGAGTTTCGGGATGCGCCAGCCCTGTCATCACGTCGTATGTGTCCAGTATTCTGAGATGGTCTTTCTGCTCCAGCTCTCTCACGTTCAACCCGAGTTTGGTAAGAGAGTCACGAACTTCGTGAGGTGGATGCATGTAGGTATGGTACTCTGTGCGCGCTCCGTTTCTCAAAGCGCTCGCCGCTATTGTAAGCGATGTTTCATACCATGGGGAGTCTGGACCGAACTCCACGAGATAGCTTGCTCCGAATCTGATTCCATTGGGAACAAGATCCTCGAGGATTGCTAAAGCCGGGGTCTGTTCCATGGTCCGAGTTTCACGCTCTATGAGCGTTCTATTTTCTCTAACACTTATGGTTAAAGCTGAACTAGTTCTGGCTCTAATCGCCAAACAGGGCGAGAGCCGAGTAATGACAAAGAAGACTGAGTGAAATCTTGCCAAAACCCAATCTATTGATCACAACTGATGCCGTTGACAAACGCAGCATTCAGACCCTGTCCAAGTATGCGAGAGTTTTCAGCTCTACCGGGCTCGACGAGGCATCGCTGATCCAACTGCTTCCGTCGATCGACATCCTTCTCGTGTTCTTCTGGCCTAGTTTTCTCACCCCTGAAAACCTGTCGAGGATGACCAAGCTGAGGCTTATTCAGAGCATCCTCGCGGGCGTCAATCACATCCCTTTCGCCCAGCTCGACAAGAAGGTCATAGTTTGTAGCAACGCGGGTGCTTATTCTGACGAGGTTGCTGAGTACGCCTGGGCTCTCTTGCTCTCGGCTGCTAAGAGAATAGTCGACTTTCACAACGCGGTCAAGACGGAACAATGGACTTTGAGGCGAACATTAGGCGGAAAGGAAGTGACCATTCTGGAAGAAAGAACGCTGGGCATTCTTGGATATGGCGGCATAGGGTCCACCGTTGCCCAAATCGGCAAGGGGTTCCGCATGAAGATCTACGCGTTCTCGAGAAAAATGGTTCGAGAGAAGTGGGTAAGATCGTTTCAAGGCGACAAGGGACTCTTGACGGTCTTGGCGGAGAGCGATGCCGTCATAGTCTCGCTCCCCCTAACAGAGCTCACCAACAAGATCATCGGCACCGACAAACTTGCCACGATGAAGAAGGATGCGATACTTGTGAACATAGCCCGTGGAGAGCTGGTTGACGAAACGGCCCTCTTCGAACACTTGAAAGCTAATCCGGATTTTCGATACGCGACTGATGTGTGGTGGTATCGAGAGGGGAAGGAATCTCTCAAGACAACCCATCCGTTCTTCGAATTGCCCAATTTCATCGGGACCCCTCACGTGTCAGGTCCATCGGGATTAGCCACTGGGAAACCGGTGAGGTTTGCTGTCGAGAATGTGACACGCTTCCTTCGGGGTCTCAAGCCAAAGAACATCGTAAACCCCGCAGAATATCTTGTCACGGACAGGCAGGAATACTAGATTCTAATCGTCATCCAGTAATCGTCTTGGCAAGGAGATCCAATGACACATTACCCCCTGATATTACCAGGACAACTTTCTCACCAAGTTTCTCCAGATCATTGTTAGCGAGTAGGACGGCGGCCGGTGCCGCTCCAGAGGGCTCAGGGAAAATGTGGGCTTCACGAACTAATAGTTTCATTGCGGATAGGATTTCATCGTCCGAGACATTGTAGACGCCGTCTACGTACTTCCTGCATGCTTCAAGAGTCAGTTCTCCTACTGCTGATGGGATGAGCCCGTCTGCGATCGATTTCGGCGAATCGAATGTGACAATCTTTCCCGCTTTCAGTGCTGCTTGGAGTTTTGGCGCTCCCTGCGGTTCGACCCCGTAGACCTTCGCTTCCGGCTTTAGTGATTTGATCGCGGTGGATATGCCGGAGATGAGGCCTCCTCCACCAACTGGAACTATTACCGAGTCGAAGTTGACGAGTTGATTCGCTATCTCTAGCCCGCAGGTTCCTTGTCCAGCGATGATGTCAGGGTCGTTGAATGGGTGGACGAGTGTTGCTCTGGTTTTGCTGACTATTTCCCTGGCCTTCGCATCACGATCAGTCGTATATTTTCCATACTTGATCACTTCAGCGCCGTACTCGATGATTGTGTTGACTTTCTCTTGGACCGCCGTCTCCGGTAGTATTACTGTGCATTTCTTTCCGAGGAGTCGAGAACTGTAAGCTACCGCCATTCCATGGTTCCCGGAGGAAACTGCCACGATGTTCTTGGATGATAATTGGGAGATCTTGTTGTAGGCTCCTCGAATCTTGAAGACCCGAATGGGTTGGAAGCATTCGAGCTTCAAGTAGACTCTGCGGCCGAATCTCTTGGAGAGTGATGGCGACTCTACGAGCGGGGTTTTGGTTGCTACTCCTTCGATCCGCTTACTGGCGGCAACAATATCGGCAAGTGCTGGCAAATGGCCTTGGTTCATGAATCCGTCGGACATTTCCTTCCGTGGTTGAGGGTTAAAGGTGGCGCTGACAGACCAAAAATCGCCCATTATCAGCCCTAATCTCGATTCTAGAAAGTTCCTAGGGACTCTCCCGAAATTCGTTCGGAATTGTCGCCATCTTTCCAACTCCATCCCAGCCTGAATTAAGCCCTGATCCGCCTCTCTCGCCCAAAATCCACGCCAGACAGGAAATGGTTTTCTGAAAATAGGGGGTCTTAGCGACCGACCCTCGCGTC